>Ga0187875_10002874_pt1 | contig 12492 bp, 10 predicted proteins | sample June2016WEW_17_1_2_FD_132978 | JGI IMG/M metagenome (GOLD analysis project Ga0187875, IMG submission 132978) | Peatland microbial communities from SPRUCE experiment site at the Marcell Experimental Forest, Minnesota, USA - June2016WEW_17_10 | ecosystem: Environmental > Terrestrial > Soil >... | reverse complement strand
CAGCCATGTCGCTGGTCTTGAAGCCGACGCAGTTCGACGTCATCCTCACCGAGAACATGTTTGGCGACATCCTGTCCGATCAAGCAGGAGGCGTCGTCGGAGCGCTAGGATTGCTTGCCTCCGCCAGTATCGGCGGGCCGGTCGGGCTCTTTGAGCCGGTGCACGGATCCGCGCCCGATATCGCCGGCAAGGGCATCGCCAATCCGCTGGGAGCGATTCTCTCTGTCGCTATGATGCTGCGCCACACATTTCAACTCACGAAGGAAGCCGAGTGCGTAGAAGCGAGTATCGTCGCGGCACTCGAGCAAGGCCTGCGCACACCCGATCTCGCGCGCAACGTCCAGCGCACGGTCACAACCGATGAGATGGGAACGAAGATCGCGGAACTGGTTCGTTTAGCCGCCACGACAAATACGGTGTCGCGCTAGCGCACCCGACTTTTCACGCCAGTTCCCAGGCTTTTCAGAATGGAGTGGAAGCACGGATTGCCGATTTTGAACCCGCATTACTTCCGTAATCTTTTCTGAATTACCCCGCCGCATCACAATGCAACCAAAGGCTCAATGGATACTGCAATGCTCACGAAATGCTTTAATCCATCATGCTCAGCTTCCTTCCGATTCTTGCATTCCGGCAGGTTATTCCACTTTGAGAAACGACTCCCGTTCACAACCAAAACTGCAAGCGCGCGTATGTCATCCAGTGGAGAGTTCTTCTGGCTGTGCGAAAAGTGTGCGGCAGAATTGACGTTGGTCCAGGATCCGAAGCGTGGGGTTCGTACCGTTCCACTAGTACCCCAAACGCTGCCTCAGAGTTTGCCGGGAGAGGGCATCGCTGCGGCAGTGTAGACGCCGGTGATCGCATTCCACCGGATGCGCAGAACTTCCGCGAACATGCGCACTCCATCGCGGAAGGGATGGAGTTGTGTCCCCTCGCGGTGCGCCCAAACGACGGGGACTTCTTTGACCGTGAACCCCATGCGCCGCGCTAGAAAAAGAATTTCCGGGTCGAATCCCCAGCGTTCGATTTTTTGCAGCGGGAAAATGCCTTGCGCGGCTTCTCGGCGAAACGCCTTGAATCCGCATTGTGTGTCCGCGAAATTCAGCCCGAGAAACAGGCGCAACACCAGATTAAAAATTCTTCCCAGGAATTGCCGGTAAATGGGTTGCCGTTCCGTCTGAAGCTCGGCGCGGAGCCAGCGCGATCCAATCGCAATATCGGCTCCCCCGGAAATCTCGTCAAACAGTTTCTGCGCCTCGGTGATCGGAGAAGAAAGATCCGCGTCGCTGAACAGGCAGACATCGCCGCGCGCATGCAGCATTCCATTGCGCACGCTGTAGCCTTTGCCGCGATTGCCGGGATTTTCCAGCAGCAATATCTGCGGATGCACCTTCCCGTATTCCCGCACAATCTGCGCTGTATCGTCGCTCGATCCATCATCGACCACGAGAATCTCCGCGTCCCAATTACGCTGCTGCGTGTAGCGGAGCACCTCGTCGAGCGTAGGCCGGATCCGGCTGCTTTCGTTGTAGGCGGGAATAATAAAAGAGTAGGTCAAAGGTTCAAGTTGTCAGAATTCGCAGGTTTCGCAGTTGCAGGTTTCAAAGCTCCAGATCTTCAAGGTTACAGAATCGCGATGCCATACAGACATCTTTGAAGCCTTGGCACCTTGAAACCTTAGCATTACGCCACTTGACGGCGCTTGTCCAGCATGGTGAAGAATTCATCGACAAGGTCTTCGTCCCAGAGCCCAGCCCGCGCCTCGTCGCGCATCGTGATAGCGGCGTGCTCATGCGGAAGCGCCGGCTTGTAAGGGCGCGCTGTGCGCAACGCGTCATAAATATCCACGACCTGCAAAATGCGTGGCAGCAGCGGGATTTCTCCATCCTTCAATCCATCGGGATAGCCGCTGCCGTCAGAGTGCTCATGATGATGGCGAATGATCGGCAGCACCAGCCGGAGCGACCGCAGCGGGCGGCAGATCGTCTCGCCCGTGACGGGATGCAGCTTCATGATCTCCCACTCCCCTGGCGTCAGATCGCTGCCTTTTTTCAGAATTTCGTCCGGAACCGCAATCTTGCCCAAGTCGTGCAGATAGCCGCCGCGGCGCAGTGCGACCACGCATTCGTCATCCAGCCCTAAATAGCGGCCGAGGTCGGTGGCATTGCGGGCCAGACGCTCACAGTGGCCTTCGGTGTATGGGTCGCGCGCTTCCACACTCAAGCCCAACGTGCAGATCACGGACTCCGCCGTCTCCAGTTCATCGGTGAACTCTTTCAACTTCAGCAGCGATTTTACCCGCGCAAACAGCTCTTCGGGACTGACGGGCTTGGTCAGAAAATCGTCGGCGCCAGCCTCGATTGCCTTGAGCCGGTCCTCGTGAGCATTGAGCCCCGTGATCATGACGATCGGGATCAATCGGGTCTCCGGAGCGTCCTTCAATTCGCGGCAGAGCTCGTAGCCGGTCTTGCCTGGCATGATCACATCGAGCAAAATCAGGTCAGGAGGATGGTTGCGTATTTGTTCCTCCGCAGCGCCCGCGCTCGATACAACCATGGAGTGATAGCCGCGCGTGCCGAGCATCTCCCGCAGCAACTCGGCGTTCAGCCGATGGTCGTCCACCACCAGGATGGATTGCTTGCGCCGGCCCGAAATTACTTCGCTCATAGGAAAGTAAGAACTGTCGTGCGTAGCCCGGGGTTGCCCGGCGCTGGTGAGAATCCCACCCCGATCACCAGCAATTCCTCTGGCTCTAATTCTATCCGATATCAAACACCGTAAGCTCGTAAACCGAACCTTTCTCGTGTTCATGCGTCATGGCGGAGACTCTACGATCGTGCAACCTTCAATGCATGACCTGCAAATTCTCGCTCAGCCGGCGCAAAATGTTGCCGCCCGTCTTTGTTGTGTTGTTCACTCTGTCAGTCGGCAGCGTCGCATCCTTTGGCGTTCCCAAGCCGCACAACATCACCTTTGGCAAATGGACATCTGCCAAATGGCCAAACGCGACGGGTGAAAAAATGCTCGACCTGAAAGTGCGGCCGCTCATCGTCGACACGCGAGTCAAGGAGTACACCACCGGACTTCCGCATGAAGTCACCGACCGCATCTTTGCTGTGCGGCGTGCATTTCGCATGAATGACACGCTGCCCGGCGAGAGCACACCGCGTTGGCAATGGCAGCGTGGAGGCTGGCTCCTCGTGGATCGTCTCACCGGCCGCGTTTCGCAGCTGAACCTTCCTGAATTCGATCCTTTTTATTCGACTGCGAGCTGGTATCGCGATTACATCGCCTACTGCGGCGTCTCGGAAGACGGCAAGAAATTATACGCAATCGTCGCGCAAGTAGGACGCCGGAAGCCCATCCTGAAGAAAGACGTGGGCGAACCCGCCGGCGATCCCGACCCCGATTCAGAATGTCCGCCTCCAACCTGGGAGCGCAGTCCCATGCGTGTCACCTTTCAGCCCGACGACGATCAAAAAGTGGTCTTCTCCATCCGCAATCGCGTCGTGGATGTCGTCAATGACACGGAAGAAGAGGAGTAGAAATCCAACTTTTCGATCGCACGAGAGAAGTTGCCTGCGCCCTGCCTTTGCAGCGACAATGTGCTCTCGGATTCCTTACAAAAGAAAACGAAGAGGTACCTCATGCGCTCGATCTTCGCCAACACGCTGGCAACCGCCGCTCTTTTCTCCTTGGCATTCTGTCAAACCGAAGCACAGACCAGTCTCAACTACCAGATGCCACCCAAGGCGATCGTCGATTTGGTCGATACGCGGCCTACGCCGAGCGTGGTCGTTTCTCCCAAAGATAAATCGGGCAGGCAATGGCTCCTGATCGAACACATCTCGGGATTGCCTTCGATCGCCGATCTGGCCCAACCCGAGCGGCGCCTGGCCGGATTGCGATTCAATCCTCGTACCAATGGCCCGAGCCGCGGACGCTACATGACGTCGCTGGCAGTCAAGGTCCTGCCGGACGGGCAAGAGAAAGCAATCACCGGAGGCCCGGCCATTGCGAAGAATCGCTTTACCGACTGGTCACCCGATGCCCGGCACGTCTTCTTCGTGAACGCCAGCGACGAACCAAAGGATGCCGGCCTGAGTTTGTGGGTCGTCGACGTCTCCTCAGCGAAAGCCGCACGCGTGCCTGGGATCGCGTTGAACGGAATTTTCGGCTCTCCCTGTGAATGGACCGGTGACAGCCTAAGCCTGATTTGCAAGGCGGTTCCCAAGGGTCGGGGCGTCGCTCCTAAGCGCAGTGAAGTGCCGACCGGCCCGGTAATTCAGGAAAATCTCGGGCGCGTTACACCTGGCCCGACGTATGAAGACCTGCTCAAAAACCCTGAGGACGAGAAGATTTTCGATTTCTATGCGACCGCACAGGTCGAACTGGTGCACCTCGACGGCACCAGCAAAGCAATCGGCAAGCCCGGAGTCATCGTCAGCGCCTCGCCTTCACCCGATGGCCACTATGTCCTGATTGACGAGCGCCATCATCCGTATTCCTACCTGCTGCCATTCCCCATGTTCCCCGAGCGCGAACTTGTCGTGAACGTGGCGACGGGTGCGAGCAAGCAGTTGGCGGATAAGCCGCTCGAAGATACGATCCCGAACATTCACGATGCCGTGGCGCCCGGACCTCGCGAATTTGAATGGCGCAGCGACGCGCCCGCTACCGTGTTCTGGGCGGAGGCTGGCGATGGAGGCGATCCTCGAAAAGATGTGCCCGTTCGAGACACTCTTTTTCTGCTGGACGCTCCCTTTGATGGGGCACCGCGCAAGCTCGCGGAACTTCCCGTGCGCTTTGAAAGCGTAACGTGGGGAAGCGGTCATCTGGCAGTGGTGGAACAACGGCGCTGGAAGGATCGCAAACGAATCATGCTGGCCGTGGCTCCGGATGGCGGCGCGCCTGCGGTCACGTTGTTTGAAGGCTCGTTTGAAGATCGTTATCACGATCCGGGCGAGCCGTTTGTCGTCACGAACGCAGCTGGCAAGGACGTCTTGCAAAGCACGGCGAATGCTACCGGCATTTACCTGCACGCGCGCGGTGCATCGCCCGATGGCGACCGGCCGTTTGTCTCCGTAATGAGCGTCTCGGGCGGCGAGAGCAAGCAACTGTGGCAATCGGAGGAACACTATTTTTCCCTTCCCACCGCCATCCTCGACGTATCCGGCTCGACCATTCTGTTCCGCAGAGAGTCCCAGGAACAGAACCCGAATTACTACATCAGGAATGTAGCGAAAGACGAAATGAAACAGGTCACGTCTTTCCCCAGCCCGTACGGCAACGCGCCGATTCCCAGGAAACAGGTACTCAAATACAAGCGGGCCGATGGAGTGGATCTGAGCGCGAATCTCTATTTGCCGCCTGGCTACAAGCCTTCCGACGGCCCGCTGCCGACTCTGATGGAGGCCTATCCCACCGAATACAAGACCAGGGCGGCGGCCGGGCAGATGCAAGGCTCGCCCAACGAATTTCCTATTCTTTATTGGGGTTCACCAGTGCCGTTTGTCACGCAAGGGTATGCGGTGCTTGAGAACGCAACCATCCCCATCATCGGTGAGGGCCAGGCGGAACCGAACGATACCTATGTCGAGCAACTGGTAGCCAGCGCGCAAGCGGCGATTGACGAAGGCGCACGCCTCGGCGTCGTCGATCGAAATCGCGTAGCTGTGATGGGACACTCCTATGGAGCGTTCATGACCGTCAACCTGCTCGCGCACAGCAACCTGTTCAAGGCCGGCATCGCGCGCAGCGGCGCCTACAACCGCACGCTAACGCCCTTCGGGTTCCAGAACGAAGATCGCACTTACTGGCAGGCGCCGGAGATCTATTACAAGATGTCTCCCTTTTCGTATGCCGACAAGATCAAGACTCCGTTGCTGCTGATTCACGGTGAGGCCGACAACAATACCGGCACGTTCCCCATCCAGAGCGAGCGCCTCTTCAGCGCCATCAAAGGCCAGGGAGGGACGGTGCGCTTCGTGCTGTTGCCGCTCGAATCGCATGGCTACGCCGGCCGTGAATCGGTCCTGCACATGTTGTGGGAAATGAATACCTGGATGGATAAGTACGTAAAGAATTCTCCGCCGACTACGGCCGCACAGCACTGATCGAAGTTCAGAGCGTCGCAGACTGCGCAGCGTAACAGAAAATTTGAGACGTTATTCGGTCGTTCGCAACATCGCAGCATTCTCGATCAGCTTGTCGCAAACCGCGATACAGGCTTCCCGCGTTGCCGCTAGCACGCCTTCATCAGGAGCGGACGTCAACAAGGTAGATGTACCGTGGCAGAGAAGAAAAATTCCGTCATAGACCGAGGCATATTCTTCTGGCTCGCCGCCCAGTCGCGCTGCCAGTTGCGCCATGAGCCAGTTCCGCACTGGCCGCGGCGCCGAGAAAAAGTGCCCCCACGATACCCGCAGCAACTCATATTCCCGCGGGTGAGCTTCAACATAAGCCAGATACCTCCTGTGCAGATGCTCGATGCCGGGGGATGAGAGCAGGTCGGCGGTCAGTTCATCCCGAACGCGGTAAGCTAACGCCAGCCGCAGGACTTCCTTGTTGCGAAATCGTTTGTAAAGGGTGGGGGTGGTCGTGCCGGCTTCGCGCGCCACGGCGCGTAGGGTCAGACCCTTCTCGCCGCGCATCTTCCACAACCGATGAGCGGCTTTCAGGATTCTCTCTTCGAGTTGCTTGTCTGCAATCGGCGGCATCGTCTTTCGGGGCCCTACCGCTTAATGGATTGACATTGTACAACTAATGCCGGTTCATAGCAATACCAAGATTGAGCGCGATCGCAAAAAAACGAACTTATCGGATATATCTGTTTTTTAAGCTAGTTACTCAATGCGATGACCGATAGATCCCCGTCAACCCAATTTAGCATTGACGGTGTTAAAGTAACGATGTTAAAGTTAACAGAAAACTTGCACACAGCTCTCGCTCATTGTTGTGGCTGCAATACGTAGGAGTATCCGATGTCATCGTTAGACGAAGCTGGCGATCGTCTTGCCAGCTTGCAAATGAATGCCGAACTGCGCCACGCGCAATTGGAAATGCTCAGCGCCCAGTGCGCCACCGACCGTATTCGTCTCCGCTATTCGCTGGAGGATGTCGCCCAGCACGCCCAGCGCGACACCCTGCGCAAAGCCTGGACCTCCGCCAGCGCTTTGTACGAGTACTACCGTGCGGTCGCTGGCCGCGTATTAGATCTCGATGGAACCGAGCGATCCGGCGCTCCATCGGTGAATGAGGCGAAACTCGAAGAAGCCGTCGCCCGCGCCGCGGATTCCTTACGTGCTCAACGCGAGTTATTCCGCGCTACCGGTCTGCCGTTGGAGCGACGCCGGCGCCAGGCCATGAGGCCTTTTTTTTCTGACGCCGTATTGGATCAGGTCCGGATCGTTAGCCTCGAAGGGAAACGTGTCCCGAATCCGCCTTTCTACATCGAGGCCAGAGCTGCCGGCATCAAGGACTTTCCCGATGTCAGCCACCTCGCCTCCCTGACCTTCGAAGACGTTCTGATCTTCACGGGTGCCATCGCCGACCGCAATTTGTTTCATGCGCTGGTGCGGGTCGTACAGTTTCAGGTTCTGGGCCCGGAACGCTACGCCGAGCTGTTTCTTCGAGGTCTGCTCCGAACCCGCACCCACGCCAGCGTGCCGCTGCAGGCCCATGCGTTTCTGCTCGAGTCGGAGTTTGCGGGCAATCCGGCCCAACCGTTCTCAGTGGAAGAAAGAGTTAGGCTCTGGTCCAATCAGAGCCGTTATTAGCAGTTGGAGTTGCCACGGATTCCGGAAGTGCATCGATCATCAACAATCTCACGATGGTCGGAAACTTTCTGGTTTTTCGTTGGCGAGCGCGAACGGCGGCGGTTTCCTGGAAGGCCCTCCCCAGGCCGCCGTTTCGCGCTTGTTTGTTCTTCGTCTAAATTAGTGGGTGTCAAATCGCCGGGCTGAGTCAATCGCCGGCGGGTTCGACCGTAGGCAGCTCTTCTACAGCGGGCCGAGTGCGGATCTTGGCGCTCGTCACCATCACGACCGACGCCACGATAATTGCGCTCCCCATCAGGATGTAGCGGTCAATCCGCTCGTGCAGAACCAGCCATCCCAGAAACACCGCCACCACCGGATTCACATACGCATACGTCGAAACCTTTGACGTGGGAACGTGCTGCAAAAGCCAGATATAAGCCGTATAGCCGATCCACGAGCCGCAGACCACGAGATAGAAAATCGCCCCGAGTCCGCGCGCGGTCCAGACCGTCGGAGAGTTGCGTTCGACCACAAACGCAAACGCGAGGTTGGCCATGCCCGCAAATACGACTTGCCATGCAATCGAACTGAACGGGTCGACCGATCCTGTCTTCCACTTTTTCGACAGCACCGAGCCGAGCGCCCAGCTCAACGACCCTCCTTGCAGCGCGATTGACCACCATAGCTCTCGCCGTCCGAGCACCGTCCGTTGCATAAGGTCGGGCCAGATCAGCACAATCACACCCATGATGCCGATCGCCAGTCCAATCTTGCCGCGGCCCGAAATGTGGTGATCGCCCAGCAACAGGCTGTCGATCACCAGAAACCAAAGCGGGCTGACGGCGACCAGGAGAGCCGAGAGGCCGCTAGGAACGATCTGCTCCGCATAAGAAAGCGTGAGATTGCCGCCCATCAGAAGCAGAATTCCGACGATCGCAAAGTGCGCGAGTTGAAGCCCCGTGAAGCGGATTTTTCGTCCCGTCGCGGCGCAGTACGCAAGCATGGCAATGCCCGCAACCAGGAAGCGCGTAGCGCACATAAAACCCGGAGGAATCTGCTCAACCGCAATGCGGATCCCAAGGTAAGTCGACCCCCAGAAGACATACACGAGCCCGAAGGCAAGGATGATCTTCCACGAACTGGGGGCATTGGTCATCTGTCGTGAATGGAAAAAACAGGAGAATTCAGGATAGCAGAGAGCGCCGCGCACTCGGCCGAGCCGCTTGTGGGCCTGAGGCAGCTCAGGTCCCTGAAGGCTGGGCTTTAGTCCTCGTGCTGGTGCTGCCGCTCCACCGACCAGATTTGGGCTTCGTCCTTTTCCAGAGGGTACACGTGTACCATCCAGTTGAAAATGACCGGATGAAACTCTCCGCCCGCCGCCGTGCAATCACCCTCGGTTGCGATCGAGCCATGCAGCCCGAACTTCGGATTTGGCAACAGCATCTCGCCCTTGTGCCCCGCAGGCGGCGCACAGAAATTTACATGCTCATGCCACTGCGCGACACTCAGCGGAATACGCTGGTTGAGATCGTCTTCCGTGAATCGCTTGGGCGCCGTGTACATCACGCCCACCAACTTATAGCCCTCGCCATTTTTCTCATAAAGCAACGACGTCGGATTGTCAGGATCGAACTTCACGAAAGCCGCCCGCGCGTTGCGATAGTTCGTGAAGTGATACTGCTTTTGCGGCACCTCGGGATGAAAAATCGCGAAGCCGTCGTTGAGCGCCGTCTGGTAATCCTTATATTTCTCCATCACGGCGCGCGCGGCCACGACGACCTGATGCGCTCGTTCCGAATCTCCCGGCTGCGCGGGTCGCAGCGCTGTCATCTTCATGTGCGGCCCCATATCCATATGATGGCCTTCCATCGAATTCATCACGTGAACGCTGGCGGCATCCGATTGGTCGTCGCCCTGGCTCTGCCCGCCCATGTCGTGCCCTGGCATGTTTATGCCCTTCATGTCATTCGATGGCGGCGAAGACGGACTCTGTTGGGCAAAGCTGCACACCGATGCCAGGCACAGCGCCGCAAAGAAGATTTTCATAGCGGATCCCCCACGAGTTCGATTGTACTAACCCTGCAGCGAGGCGAATAGTTTCGGCAACGGGAAGTACCCAGGGGGATGTTATGGCAGTAATTTTGAAAACGACTACCCCCAAACTTAATTGTCATCCCGAGCGAAGCGAGGGATCTGCATTTTGCGGCGTAACTGCAGATTCCTCGCTTCGCTCGGGATGACAAGACTTATGATTTTATCTGAGCGGGGCGGGGGCTACGCGGCAGACCACATGCCCAATTGGGAGAGGACCTTGGTGGCGGCTTCGGTGCCGGAGCGAACACAGTCTGGAACCCCAATTCCATTGAATCCATTGCCCGCAAGAGCCAGGCCGGGGAATTTCTCGCACAGCTTCTGAATGCGCGCGACGCGTTCGATGTGGCCAACTGAATATTGGGCCATGGCCGATTTCCACTTATAAACACGCGCGAAAAGCGGCTCCGCTTCCAGCCCAATGATTTCACGCAGTTCGGCGCGCACAATCTGCAAAATCTGCTCATCGGAAGACGCGAGAATCTCCTCGTCGCGTGCTCCGCCCAGAAAGCAGCGGACAAGAGCGCGATTTTGCGGGGCGCGATGCGGAAATTTGTTGTGGACGAACGTAGCCGCCAGCATGCGATGCCCTGCGCTGCGCGGCACCAGAAATCCGAATCCCGGCAGCAGCGAACGCCGGACGTTTTCGTCGTAGCCCAGCGTCACCGTCACCGATGAGCTGTAGCGAATCGCGCTCAGTTCCTCCGCAAGATTCTTGTCTGCCATCTCCAGCACTGCGGCGGCGGCGTGCGTCGGCGCCGCGACAATGATGGCATCAAATTGATCGGTCTGATATCCGGCACTGACGATCCAGCCGTCGGCTGTGGAATGCGGAATCACCGACTGCACGGGCGAAGACACGCGCAAAGCCGCGGGGTCGAGACGAGCGAGCAATGCGTCCACCATCTGCTGCATGCCGTCTTTGAGAGAACTGAAAAGCGGGCGTGCCGGACTTTTCGCCCCCATTTTTTTTCGCGACGCAAGCATCGCGCGGCCCAGGCTGCCATGCTTTGCCTCCATGTCGGCAAAGCGCGCCAGCACGGCCCGCACGCTGAGTTGCGAAGCTTCGCCGCCGTAAACGCCGGAGAGCAGCGGATCGGCCAGCCGGTCCACCATTTCCGGCCCGTAGTGGCGTTCCACCATCTGGGCGACGGTTTCGTCGGCGTCGGCTTTGTGGGGAGGATGGAACCATTCTCCCGCCATCCGCATTTTTGTCCGCAGCGAAAATAGTGGAGAGAAAACGGTGGGCAAAATTTTGGTCGGCACCATGAACATCAAGCCATCGGGCATCACGACAAGTTTGTCGCGTCCATTCTTGTGGACGACGATGTAAGTCTTGCGATCGGCGTCGTTGGAGCCGATGAGTTGGTCGCCCAGTCCGATTTTGCGGCAGAGATCGGCGGCCCAGGGTTTTTCTGTGAGGAAGGAATCGGGGCCGGCTTCGACAAGGCAACCATCGACGCGATCGGTGACGAGGACTCCGCCGAGGCGCGGGGCGGATTCGAACAGGACATATTCGATCTTTGTGTCGGACTGGGCGCCCGACTGCCGTTTTTCTTCGAGCGTGAACGCGGCCGAGAGGCCGGAGATTCCGCCGCCGATGATGGCGATACGTGGCATAAAGAAGCTACGAGCTACTAGCCTTGAGCTACGAGCTTAGGCTTTCGGTCCGGTCCGTGATCTTACAAACTTGCTGAACGACAAGCACTATTGAACGTTATTGGCGTGATCGCGATATTTGAACAGTCGTCCATCCAAGAAAATGGTCTATGGTCTCAAGGGAATTCGACGAGGAGTTTACGCCGAACCTCATCGCGATACAGAACTTCAACAGCCGCAATCTTCTGGCCGACCACATCAAGGATCAACATGCCTTCCTTCGGCGCTAGAGCTACGTTCCGGTGATCAGGGCCGTATGCCCCGCGAGGCTTAGGTAACACATAAAACATTCCGCAGAAATCATCACCGCAGCGACATCGTTCGATCACAGTTAAACCCGGTACTTGAGCGGCCAATTCGCCTTCGCCTAGCTCGGCAAGCAATTGTTGCAACTCCGTTGAGAGCTCCGGGAATAGATCAATGATCGGCTTTGGCTCTCTTTTCGTCATGCATCGCAAGTATACGTAACGGTCGGGCGATTTCACGGGCTGGCGTGCAAACGGCTCCTCACCAAATCAGCCAGCGCCGCCGTCAACGTTCTTGAGCCGTTCAGGGATTCGGCTCGCCATAGGCGCATGCCTTGTTTTTCTGCGAACTGTTTGAAGAAGATGTCGATGTCGTAGAGCACTTCTACGTGATCGCAAAGGAAGCCTACGGGGTGAATGAACACTCCGCGGTGGCCTTTGGCTTTGAGGCTCAGAATTGTTTCTTCCACGGTGGGCCCGATCCACTGGCCTCCGGACATGCCCTGACTTTGGAAGGCGAAGGCCCAGGCGTCGTCTGCGAGGCCGGCTGCTTTCGCTACCAACTCGGCCGTTTCTTTGGACTGCGCTTCATAGGGATCGCCTTCGGTGATGGTGCGCGCGGGGACGCTATGGGCGGTGAAGATGATGGGAAGCGTGCCGCCGTATTCGGCGTTGGCTTTGGCCCACCCGGCGAGCAAATTTTCCGCGAACGCTTTGGCTAGCAAAGGCTGGTCGTG
>Ga0187875_10002872_pt1 | contig 12502 bp, 7 predicted proteins | sample June2016WEW_17_1_2_FD_132978 | JGI IMG/M metagenome (GOLD analysis project Ga0187875, IMG submission 132978) | Peatland microbial communities from SPRUCE experiment site at the Marcell Experimental Forest, Minnesota, USA - June2016WEW_17_10 | ecosystem: Environmental > Terrestrial > Soil >... | reverse complement strand
GCTTTCCCAGAAGAACGAGTTGAAGCTAAGAGAGGCTGGCACTGCAGCGCATTTGGAAAAATCATCGCTAACCTTGGACAATCGCCTGGATGCTCTAATTCAAGTCATCAATGGCGTACTGGGAACATCACGTAGTTAGAAAACTTCCCGTCAGCGTCGGTCACTTTACAAATGTTATTGGCTCATTTTTGGCGGATCCTATGGCGATCCGTGGCAGCAAACCTACGCTTGTCATTAGTGCAAGGGATGCATTCGCCCGCTGTTTAGTGGCACTCTTTGACTTGCCTTCCTCGCCAGGTCCCTGACCTTGCGGCCCATTGAACTGTTCAGATCCCATACAGCTGTCCATTCCCCAGACACATACTCTCCCGATGAAGCCATATTTTTCATGGCTTTACAACGGTTATTCGCTTGCGATTCCAATAACAGATTAGGGATGCGCCGGTTGCCACCTCTCCCCATGGGGGCGCCGAATTGCAAAACTTAAAGACCTCAGACGTAGCCCGGACCCCGGAAAAAGGAGCAGCAATGAAATCCGCAATCAGTTCCCTTCTTAAACGTGCCGCTCTGGCCGCAACCATGAGTGGCTTGCTGCTCTCCTCCCATTCTGCCCTATCGGGGACCATGCCGCCAGCAACGCTCCCCCATCAAGTTCAAAGAGGTTATGGCAAGCTCCCCTTGGCTTTTGAGGCCAATAGGGGCCAGACAGACGCGCGAGTACAATTCCTCTCTCGCGGCACCGGATATTCTGTGTTTCTCACCTCAGGAGGGATGGTTTTGCAGTTGCGTCCCACGGACTCAATTACTCCCCCAACGGATACGTCTTCTGCAAAGCCAGGCGCGATTGCCTCGAAAGGCCTCGGGGCGAACAAGACAGTACCCGGCAAACCTGCTGATACAACCATGTTCTTCAACTTGGTCGGTGCTGCTTCAAGTCCGGCAGCGGTCGGGGAGGATCCGCTCCCGACGAAGGTCAACTATTTCATCGGGAACGATCCCAAGAAATGGAGAACAAACGTACGGACCTACGCCAAAGTCCGGTATCAGAATGTCTATCCCGGTATCGACCTGGTGTACTACGGTAGTAATCGGCAGGTCGAATATGATTTTGTCCTCGCACCCGGCGCGGACGCGAACCAAATCCAGTTCTCTGTCACGGGGGCGGATTCGCTGAATGTCGACGCACAGGGCAATCTCGTCCTTACAAAGGGGACAAATCAGCTTCATTTTCAGGCGCCGAACATTTATCAGGAAGTTGCAGGCTCCCGTCTCAAGGTGGTCGGCAGCTATTCCCTGAAAGACAGCACGCACGTCGGATTCACGGTGGCTCCCCATGACAGCTCGAAGACACTCGTGATCGATCCCGTCCTCGTATACTCAACATTTCTGGGCGGTCGCGGCGACGACCAGGCGAATGCCATTGCGGTGGATTCGATTGGCAATGCCTACGTGACTGGAACGACGGACTCCCCCGACTTCCCCCTGGCAAACCTTGGAGGCTTCAATCCCGATCAGACGCGCATGTTCGTCACGAAGTTGGACGTGAGCGGCTCTACTCTGCTGTATGCGGACTACTTTGGGGGCACGAGCGGAGACGATTACCCTTACTCCATTGCCGTAGATTCAAACGGTAATGCGTACGTCACGGGCTTGGCGTATTCGTCAGATTTTTCAGTACTCAATGCTTACCAGCCGAACCTGGCCGGATATGCGAACGCTTTTCTGACAAAATTCTCGGCAGACGGTTCGTCACTCGTGTACTCGACTTTTCTCGGCGGCAGCAATTTTGACTTCGCTCAAGCTCTCGCCGTTGACAGCGCCGGAGAAGCAACGATCGCCGGTTATGCCACATCCACCAATTTCCCGTTAGCGAACGCCTTCCAGTCATCGATCGCGCCCGACGAAAACAATATCTGGGGGGTATACAGCTTTTTTTCCCGATTTTCAGCAGACGGCTCTTCTCTCATTTACTCCTCATATCTAGCTGGCAACCTCGACGCCCAGTTTTGCTACGGCGACGGATGCGGCCCCTACTCAGATATCACAGGCCTCGGCCTGGACGGCTCCGGCAATCTCTACATCGCCGGCAATACCAATACCTTCAACTTTCCGATAACGCCGGGCGCTTACATGACCACGAATCCTGGCTCCAACAATAACTACGAGCCTTTTGTTTCCAAGTTTGATACTTCAGGTGGAATTGTGTATTCCAGCTATTTCGGCGGAAACGGTTACGCCCAAGCCTCCGCCATCGCCGTGGATTCCAATGGAGGCGCCTACATTACCGGCTACGACCAGGGAAATGATAACTTCCCGATCACGGCTACGACCATCTGCAATCCCAACACGCAAAGTTGCAGCGGAATGTTCGTCACAAAATTCGATTCTGCAGGAGCAACTCTCGTTTATTCCACTTACCTTGGTCAAAATAACAACAGCTCCGGAGTTTCCATTCAGGTTGATGCAAGCGGCGATGCTTATGTGATCGGGAGTGACGGCTCCTCGGGACAATACGCGCCCGTCAATCCGATCGAAGGCTACATCGGCGGCCAGGACATTTTGCTGATGGAAATCGACCCTCTGGCCAGCACCCAGCTTTTTGCAACGTATTTGGGAGGTGGAGTGTATGACGATCCTGCCGGTCTAGCGCTCGATAGCAACGGAGCCATCTATGTGACGGGCGGCACTCAGTCTCAATTTTTCCCTGTAACCCAATCCGCGTTCCAGAGTTCATGGGGCGGAGAGACCGATGCCTTCATTCTTAAGATTGGTCCCGCCAATGCTCCAGCCGTCACCATCGCGCCTTCGTTGCTGCAGTTTTCTACCATGAACGTAGGAGTAACCAGTTCGCCGCTCTCTACCATTCTGCGCAACATGGGAACTGCAGCGCTGACGATCACGAGCAAGACTGTCGCCGGCGATTTTGCCGAAACCGACGATTGCGGAACCAGCGTTGCCCCTGGTTCTTTCTGTACCTTCTCCGTGACATTCACACCCACCGAGCCCGGCTCACGCTTCGGGAGCATTCTGCTGGGCGACGATGCCGACGGTTCTCCGCACTTCATCAACCTGGTCGGCGACGGCTCCGCGCCCATCGTTACGGTGAGCCCGCAGAGCCTCACTTTCTCCAGTGTGCCTGTCGGACAAACCAGCCCGGCACAAACTGTCACATTGTTGAACACCGGGAATGCCACCCTGGACATCAGCAGCATCACGACAAGTGCCAACTTCGCTGAGACGAACAATTGCTCTCCGGCTCTCGCAATTGGAACCAGTTGCCAGATTCAGGTCACTGTCACACCCCCAGCAGGAGGCCTGGTGACTGGAACCTTGACGCTGACCGATAACGCTCCCGGCGGGATGCAAACACTGGCTCTGTCGGGCAGCGGCTATGTCACCACCGCCACTTTCACTCCGTCAGCCCTCACCTTCGGCGTGACCGCGGTCGGGTCGATAAGCAGCCCCCAAGTCGTGACCGTCACCAATACAGGAAATTCGACGATGATTGTCTCCGGCGTGACCGCCTCAACCCAATTTGCTGCCACCACGAATTGCTCAACCGTGCCTCCGAGCGGCACCTGCAGCATCTCAGTGAGCTTCGCCCCAACGGCCGCTGGCGCGCAGAGCGGAAATCTCACCATTAATGACAACGCTCAGGGCAATCCCCACTCGGTAGCAGTCAGCGGCACCGGGATAGCCGGAGTCGCCAGCATCAGCCCGTCCAGTCTGACCTTCGCTGCCGCTACCGTCGGCACAACCAGCACACCACAGACGATAACCGTCTCCAACACCGGCAACGGTCCGTTGACCTTCAGCGGAGTCCAGCCCACAGGCGATTTCGCAATCGTCAACAACAACTGCAATTCGGTCGCGGCCAGCGCGACTTGTACTCTTCAAGTCACGTTCACTGCAACCGCTTCGGGCACGCGTACAGGGACGGTCACCTTCACCGATTCGGCGGCGAATAGTCCCCAGTTCGTGAACTTGACTGGATCCGGCATCGACTTCAGCATGCCAGCGTCCGGAGGTTCGGCCACAATCATGCCAGGATCCACCGCGACCTATACGCTGTCGATCGCTTCCGTGGGCGGCACTTTCTCAAGTCAAGTGAATCTTGCCTGCGAGGGTGTCCCGGCATTCTCCGTCTGCACAGCCAACCCAACTTCAGTGGATCCTGGAGCCGGAAGCGCGTCGATCACCGTGACGATCAAAACAACGGGAACTACCGCCATGCTCTCGGATCATCCAGGCGTTGCGCCACGTCCAATGTTCGCCTCGTGGACTCTGACAACCGGTTTCGGACTGTTCGGCACGTTCCTGCTAGGAACTGGAGGAAAACGAAAGCGAATGGGCATCCTTCTCCTTGCGATCGTAATGATTGCCGGGCTGCTCGTCTGCGTCGGATGCGGTACGATCAGCGGTTCTCAAACTCAAACTGGCACGTCTACACCCGCAGGTACCTACACGGTTCTCGTAATCGGCACTTCTGGCAGTGTGCAACACTTCAGCTCACTGACCTTAGTTGTGCAATAGGTGAGTGTCATTGCAGTCGCCCCGGATGAACTATGACCAATAAAACGACCAAATCGATCACAACCGCAAGCCTTAGTCTTTCAACGCAGTGAATCATAAGCCTTTCCAAACCCGCGTTAGTGAAACCGCTCAGCGCAGGCGGCAAGTGGAAGGCCGCGAGTGGTGGCTTTGGGGCTTTGCGGTCGCTGTCACGCTGGTTCTTACTCTCGGCATACTCTCCTTAACCTTCCCTGGTTTCCATTTACCCACCGACACCATTTACACCCTGACGTTGAACGAGTGGGTTCGCGGATTGGTCGCGTTAGTCCTGCTGTTCGACGTCTATACGATCTATCAGCAGCTGCTGCTTCAACGTGTGCGTCGCGAACTGGCGGAAAAGGACAAGGTTTTTCAGCTGATCACCGAAAACGCCGCGGACATGATCGCGGTTGTCGATAAGGACGGGCACCGCCGCTACAACAGCCCCGCGTATCAGAAAATACTCGGATATAGCTCTGACGAATTGGCGTCAACCTCTTCGATCGAACAGGTTCACCCTGACGATCGCGAGCGTGTCCAGCAAGCCGGCGAGAAGGCTCGAGTCACCGGCAGAGGGGAACGGCTCGAATATCGTATTCGGCACAAGGATGGATCATGGCGTGTCATCGAATCCACGTCCAGTGCGATCCGTGGCAGAAGTGGAGAGAACGAGGGGCTGGTGATCGTCAACCGGGACATCACCGACCGCAAGCGGGCAGAGGATCTGCTGGTCCACAACGCTTTTCATGATGCGCTGACAAACCTTCCCAATCGGGTGCTTTTTGTCGACCGCCTGGAGCGGGCTACCGCGGTTTCGCGGCGCCACACTGACTTCAAGTTTGCGGTCTTGTTTATCGATATCGACGGATTCAAGATCATCAACGATAGCCTCGGGCACAGCGCCGGGGATGCCCTCCTGATCCAGATTGCAGGCCGACTGACCGCTTGCTTACGCCGTCTTGACATGGTCTCGCGTTCACAACCACCCGAGAACGCCGAGTCTGCCGCGGGCGACAGCACGCTGGCTCGACCTGGCGGCGACGAATTTGCGGTGCTTACTGAGGAACTCCGCGACCCGAGTGACGCCATCCGTGTGGCCGAGCGCATTCAAGAGAAATTAGCCGTGCCCTTCACGGTGGATGGTCACGAGATCGTCGTCACCGCCAGCATCGGAACCGCTTTTAGCCGCGGCGCCAAGACTGAGGCCGCAGATGTTTTGCGCGACGCTGAAATCGCCATGTACCGCGCCAAGCAAACCGGAAAGGCTCACTGCGAAATATTTGACGACGCCATGCACGCCGGAGCCCGCCAGCGTTTGCAACTCGAGAACGATCTCCGCAAGGCTCTCGAACTCGGCGAGTTCCGCGTCTTCTACCAACCGATTGTGTCCTTGCTCTCCGGGCAGATCGTGGGATTCGAGGCATTGACTCGCTGGCAACGTCCGCAAGGGATCGTTATGCCGGGTGAATTTATCAGCGTTGCTGATGAAACCGGCATCATTTTATCGATAAACCGTCAGATGATGTTCGAAGTCTGCCAACAGCTCCGCGCATGGCAACAGCTTTTTCCGGGCGACCCGCCGCTCAGGGTTAGCCTGAACATCAGTCCCAAACAGTTCCTTCAATCCGACCTTGCAGCCCAGATCGGCCAGATTTTCAAACAGACAGGTGTGGACCCTCGCGATGTGAATCTGGAGATCACCGAGACAATTGCGATGGCTGACGCGGAACGATCTATGGCTGTGCTTTCGGAGCTGAAGTTGCTCGGGGTGCGTCTGGACATCGACGATTTTGGTACCGGCTATTCTTCGCTCAGCCGTCTGCAGCGTTTCTCTGTCGACACTTTGAAGATCGATCGCGCTTTTGTATCCGGGATGGACAGCGATATCGAGACCCAGGAAATCGTCCGCACCATCGTGATGCTCGCCCACAATCTCGGTCTTAGCGTCGTTGCCGAGGGCGTCGAAACACAGAAGCAGCTCAATATACTCCAGAATATCGGATGCGAGCTGGCACAAGGCTACTTGTTCTCTAAACCCGTCGAGCCGAAAACGATCTTAGGATTACTGACAACTGATCGGGCGACAAAGTCTCTCCATGCCTCATCAGCCACGGCGGGATCGACTATCGCATAGCTCCTGACGTGAGTCATTCTCAGCGGCGAGTTGATCAGCAACACACTGGCTGTCGGAGCCAGGTGTGTGGGACTTGTGTTTGAGGCACTGCAAAGCACCCCAAGGGTGGAATCATTACTTGTCGAGCGGATTCGTAGGCCCCAAAGTTGGCGCTGTTCTCGCCTCCATATGCATTTACTCCCTTTCACCCTAGGTAGTCGCGTTCGGTTTCTTTTGGAACTCTGCGCAGGGGGCAAGCATGAGACCCAAGGAAGCGGCAAAGAAACGTAGCGAATTCGATACTAAGACATTTCTCTCAACCATCAAAGGCGGTAGAAAGATCGAAGCGCGTCCGTACCCTTCCAATCCTCAAAGTGGATGCAGCACTTCGGGTACAGATCTTGCACCGCCTGCACAAACTCAGGACAAAACTGTCGAGATCCGTGGGAGACGGGCGCTTGCGCCGGAATCCGAGATAGAGCGGATCGGCGAGCAGTTTCTCGTTATCGGTGCCACAGTCGAGCAGCAGTGGCAATAAGCCTTCTGGCGGAACCGCCGCGCATGCCGTGTAGAGCTGCAGCTTGCCGATGGGAATCTCCATGCCGTTCGCGCCGAGATCGCCCAAGCCGAGGATACGCCCGCCGGTACTTACGCAAATGAAGCGAACGTCCTTGATTGGCCAATGCGAGAGCACCTCTTTTACCTTGCCGCGCTGTTCGATGGAAAGATAAATGCCGTTGGGTTTGCGATAGATGTGTCCGAACTCAAGGCATGCCGTACCGACGGTCGGGTCATAGACAATGGGCAGAAAGCGGACCGGATCGGTCGAAAGCACCTTGAAAGAGCGTCTGATTGTCGTCCGCCAGTTGAGAGAGATAGATATATCGTTCAAGATCGTTGGGCTTCTTGCTCAACTGCATGAGGCAGCGCTTGACTTGCGTATCCAGGGTTTCGACTGCCGGTGGCAACAATCCAGTGAGCCCGCGGTCGTCACGTTCCTGTTGAGTGAACGCGGTGGACTCGTTTGTATCGTCATGGTTCTTCAACCTCCCTGCATTCGGGGTGCAACTTACCAAACATCTGTTTCGCGAAGAAACTACCAAACAAACAGGCGAGCACCCGACCCGGCGGAACGCACCCGGCCAGTTTGGGTCTCAGGATCGCGAACTGGAATCTCCTCATCGATTTCCGCGTTCGGGAGAGCTGGCCGTGGCGCGCTGATCTTTTCTATCTCTAAGGCACCGTGGCAGTTCATAATCTCGGCGGCTTGGTCCGCGTTCTTGCCGGTGCCGGTTGCGAAAACTATGACGCCTCCACGACGCACGCCTTGGACGTACGCTTCCGCATCCCCTTCGACGACCCCGAACGCCGTCAGATCCCGAAGCAAATCGACCTCGAAATCGGCGTGTGGAGTACTCATGAGGCCGCTGCCAGGCATTTCGACTGGCTCTCCCAAAACACGGACGTCCTTCTGGAGGAAACCTTTCGCCGTAAGATCGCGAACGACCCCGTCGGCCGATCCTGAATTCTCAAACAGACCTACTGCAGTCTTTGCCATATTGCCTTGCCCCCTTTGCCGCTTTTGATAGCGTCGCCGAACATCGTTGGCATTACTGATCAGAATTGCTCAGCCAATCCTGGGCATGAGGTTCGAGACTTGATTTTGGTGCACACCGCTGTATGCCCTTTATGAAATCCGCCCAACCATGCGTCCTGACGATCAATGGCGGTTCTTCGAGCATCAAGTTTGCCCTGTTTGAAGCGAGTGATCCATTAGTTCAGACACTAGAAGGAAAGATCGAGGGCGTGGGATTAGCGAAGGGAAGATTCACGGTAATAGGTCTTTCCCGGGCCGAGAACTTCGCCCGGCCCGCGGCTGTACCGGACCATTCGACCGCAGTGAGCCTGCTGATGGATTGGATTCAGGAACGAATGGAACTCAGTCCGTTGACTGCGGTGGGGCATCGCGTGGTGTATGGTGGACCGAAGTACTGGGAGCCGCAGCGAATTACTCCGGAAATGATTGAGGAGTTGCGCCAGCTCAGTCCGTTTGATCCCGACCATTTGCCGGAAGAGATCCTTCTGACGGCAGCCTTTCATCGCCGCTTTCCGAATCTGACTCAAATCGCATGCTTCGACACAGCGTTTCATCACGATATGCCGCGCGTGGCGCGTCTGCTCCCGATCCCACTTCGATATGACGCCAGAGGGGTTCGACGGTATGGTTTTCACGGTCTGTCATATGCATATCTGATGCAAGAACTCGGGCGCATTGCGGGTACGAAGGCGGCGAAGGGGCGCGTCATCCTGGCTCATCTGGGAAGCGGCGCTAGCCTGGCAGCAGTTCTGGACGGGCAAAGCATTGACACGACGATGGCCTTCACGCCCGCAGCAGGTCTGGTCATGGGCACTCGCTCCGGCGACGTTGATCCTGGGCTGGTCTCTTTTCTGGCGCGCAGCGAGAAGATGACGCCAGAGCAATTTGACCGGATGACGAACCACGAATCTGGACTGCTCGGAGTCTCGGAAACCAGTTCAGATATGCGGGACCTACTCGCGCGGGAAAACGAAGATATCCGGGCGAAGGAAGCGGTAGCGCTGTTTTGTTATCAGGCGAAAAAGTGGATTGGAGCATATGCCGCTGCCTTAGGTGGATTGGACACGTTGGTGTTTGCCGGAGGCATCGGAGAAAACGCGCCGCCCGTACGCGCGCGGATTTGCGAGGGACTGGGCTTTCTGGGCATTGAAATAGACGAGTCGCGCAACCTGGCGGCTGCCGCACTAATTTCGACGGACGCCAGCCGGGCTACCGTTCGCGTCATTCACACTGATGAAGACCTGATGATTGCGAAGTCCGTCTGTCACATTCTCGGACTTGGCAGGAACGAGAGGAACTGAAACATGCAAACAAATACCGCGAAACTCCCGACTGCAAATGCAGAGACTCTTACTCCCGAACTGCTATGGAAGATGGACGCCTATTGGCGTGCCGCAAATTACCTGGCAGTCGGACAAATCTATCTCTATGACAATCCGTTGCTACGCGAACCGCTGAAGCTCTCGCATGTGAAGCCACTTGTGGTCGGACACTGGGGAACAGTTCCGGGGCAGAACTTCATCTACGTGCATTTGAACCGGGTCATTAGAGAGTATGACCTCAACATGATCTACATCGCAGGTCCTGGGCACGGCGGCGCGGCTCTGGTGGGCAATACATATCTCGAAGGCACCTACAGCGAGGTTTATCCGAACATCAGCGAAGATGAGGCCGGTCTCAAAAAGCTGTTCAAGCAATTCTCATTCCCAGGGGGAATCTCCAGTCATGTTTCGCCCGAGACGCCCGGGTCGATCCACGAGGGCGGCGAACTCGGATACTCGCTCAGTCATGCCTTCGGCGCCGCGTTCGACAATCCCACGCTGATCGTTGCCTGCATCGTAGGGGACGGCGAAGCCGAAACTGGGCCGCTGGCAACTGCATGGCAATCGAACAAGTTTCTCGATCCTATTACTGACGGCGTGGTGCTTCCGATTCTGCACCTCAACGGTTACAAGATCAGCAATCCGACAGTCCTCGCGCGCATGGAACACGAGGAACTGGATCAATTCCTGCGCGGCTGTGGTTGGACGCCTTACTTCGTCGAAGGCCACGAGCCTGGCCTTATGCATGAAGCCATGGCTAAGACTCTGGACAGAGCTATTGAGGACATACGAAACATTCAGAGCAACGCGCGGAGCCACAACGACACGACGCGACCGCGCTGGCCCATGATCGTCCTCAAGTCCCCCAAGGGGTGGACCGGGCCAGAAGTAGTCGATGGCCTCCAGATCGAAGGAACATTCCGGTCGCATCAAGTCCCGATCCTCGTCGATCCCGCACATCCAGAGCACGTCGCGCAACTCGAGAGTTGGATGAAGAGCTACCGCCCGGAAGAATTGTTCGATGAGAGCGGCAGGTTCAAAGCAGAATTGGCGGAACTCGCACCGAAGGGGGATCGGCGCATGGGCGCCAATCCGCACGCTAACGGGGGAATCCTACTGCGTGACTTGCGCATGCCGGGCTTCCGTGATCATGCGGTGCCGGTGACCGCTCCGGGAGCTATTGAGGTGCAAGATACGCAAGTGCTGGGCAGATTTCTCCGCGATGTCGCAAAGCTCAATCAGGAACAGCGAAATTTCCGGATTTTTGGTCCTGATGAAACGGTGTCAAATCTGTTAGGCGCGGTCTTTGAAGTGACGGATCGGCAGTGGGACGCCAGGCGGCAAACCGACGACGAATTCCTTGCCCCCGCAGGGCGCGTGCTTGACTCGATGCTCAGCGAGCATCAGTGCGAGGGGTGGCTGGAAGGCTATCTGCTCACCGGGCGGCACGGGCTATTCAACAGTTACGAAGCTTTCATCCGGATCATCGACTCCATGTTCAGCCAGCATGCCAAGTGGCTGAAGGTAACTCTACAACTGCCGTGGCGGCGCAAAATCGCGTCCCTGAACTACCTGCTGGCGTCCCACGTCTGGCAGCAGGATCACAATGGCTTCACACACCAGGATCCCGGCTTCATCGACCACGTCGTCAACAAAAAAGCCAGCATCGCGCGCGTTTATCTCCCGCCCGACGCCAACTGCTTATTGTCAGTTATCGATCACTGCCTGCGCAGCCGGCACTATGTCAATGTGGTGATTGCCGGGAAGCACGCGCTGCCACAGTGGTTAACTATCGATGCCGCGATCGTTCATTGCACCGAAGGCGTTGGCATCTGGCAGTGGGCCAGCAACGACCAGGGTGGCGAGCCGGACGTCGTGATGGCATGTTGCGGAGACACGCCGACGCTTGAGGCTCTGGCAGCCGTTTCCATCCTGCGAACGTCGTTACCCGCACTGAAGATCAGGGTAGTCAATGTGGTCGATCTGATGAAACTCCAGCCCAAGAGCGAGCATCCCCACGGGCTGAGCGAGACCGATTATGACGCTCTTTTCACCAAGGACAAGCACATCATCTTTGCCTTCCATGGCTACCCCTGGCTGATCCACCGCTTGACCTATCGTCGAACCAATCAGAATCTGCACGTACGGGGATATATAGAGGAAGGCACAATCACAACCGCGTTTGACATGAGAGTGCAGAACAAGTTGGACCGGTTTCACCTCGTGCAAGATGTGATTGATCGTCTGCCGCAGGTGGATATTCAGGGGAATTATCTGAAACAGCAGATGCAGGACAAACTCATCGAGCATAAGCAATACATCGATCGACACGGCGAGGATCTACCGGAGATTCGCAACTGGAAGTGGGGCAACACGAAGTGATTGCACAGGCACCCATAGAAGTCTCAAGGCACGAGCAAACTGACTTCGTTGGCAGCTCGATTCTTTGCGACGGTACGATCCGCGAAACTACACTCGCGCCGGAGATGAGCGTTATTGATCAGACCGCAAGCCTAGCACTGCTTATCTTTGTGGTGAGAGGCTAAACGATCTGTGTTCATCAGCGGTTCGAGTTTCATAGCGAACATTTGAAAGGAAACTAATCATGATTCGTGCGACAGCGCCAAGCAATCCGAGCAACTCCGTAGCGGCAGTGTTCGCAGAGCATTCTGGTGCCGAAAAAGCGGTGAAGGAACTAAAAGACGGCGGTTTCGACGTCAAAAAGCTCTCCATCGTCGGCAGCGATTACCATTCAGAAGAAAATGTAGTTGGTTTCTACAACGCGGGCGACCGCATGATGTATTGGGGCAAGACGGGAGCTTTTTGGGGCGGACTCTGGGGCCTGCTGTTCGGATCGGCGTTCTTCCTGATCCCCGGTTTAGGTCCTATCCTCGCGGCCGGTCCGGTTGTCACTTGGAT
>Ga0187875_10002866_pt1 | contig 12527 bp, 7 predicted proteins | sample June2016WEW_17_1_2_FD_132978 | JGI IMG/M metagenome (GOLD analysis project Ga0187875, IMG submission 132978) | Peatland microbial communities from SPRUCE experiment site at the Marcell Experimental Forest, Minnesota, USA - June2016WEW_17_10 | ecosystem: Environmental > Terrestrial > Soil >... | reverse complement strand
GTCGACGCCGTCGGCGACCGGCATCTGCTCGTGGTCCTCGACAACGCCGAGCACGTGCTCGGCGCAGTCGCCAAGCTGGCCGACGCCATGATGCGATGCTGCCCGCGGGCGTATCTGCTGGTCACGAGCAGGGAGCCGTTGGGCACCAGTGGGGAGCACGTCTTCCGGGTTCCCCCGCTGGCCGGCCCGCGAGGCCGGGATAGGCAAGACCGCCATGCTCGAGTTCCTGGCTGACAGCGCCAGGGCCTGCCAGGTTGGCCGCGCGGCGGGTGTCGAGTCGGAGCTGGGGCTCGCGTGCTCCGGCCTGCACCAGCTGTGCAGCCCCGACCTGGACCGGATCGGTACTCTGCCCGCCCCGCAGCGCGCGGCGCTCGGCACCGCGTTCGGACTGCAGCCGGGCCGCGCGCCTCGCGCCATCAAGTCTCCAACGGAGAGCAGTCACACTCGTTCGAACGGTATCGAAGGCCCTCTTCAGCGAGGATCGGTATCCCCTCTTGCGAGTGAGGGCGCCAGCCCGACGGGTCGGCGCGCCGATAGTCCGCAGACTTGTCAGAATTCTGTCGTGGACTACGGGTGCAACACGCCCGAGGCGAAAGAGATGAAAGGTCATCTTTAACTAATGTCTCATCATTTTGACACCGCCATCGCCAGGGAAGACCCGCGGCTCAACATCCTTGACTTCTATCTTTTCCGCGGCCAGTCGGGTACCACGGTCATGGCGATGACGGTAAACCCGAACGCAGGGACCAAGGCGCCGGATACCTTCCACGAGGAGGGTGTGTACGCGTTCCGTTTCGATGTGAACGATGACGCTCACGAGGAAGTGACGTTCAAGGCTCGCTTCGGTGAGGTTGGGCATGCCGAAGGCGAGGGGCCCGAAGGCCGGCACGTGCAAACTCTCGAGGTGCGTCGGGCCACCGGGAGGGATGCCGCAGAGGGCACGGAGGGCGAGGTCATCGCTTCGGGCACTACCGGCCGGATCGTCGCGGGCGACGCGGGTGTGCGGATCTTCGCTGGCCTGGCCCCGGATCTGTTCGCTGCGAACCGGACAGGTGCGGTCGCGTTCCGCGCCGCACTTGCCGCGGGGAAATTCGCACCGGACTCGTTTCACGACGGCGCGAACTACTTCCAAAACCGCAACGTCACGGCCATCGTGATTGAGGTGCCCACGCAGTCGATCGGTGACCCGGCCGCGACAGTGCGCGCGTGGGTCACGGTGTCGCTGTGCGGACACGCGCCCGAGGTGCAAGTGTCCCGGTGGGGCCTGCCGCTGATGACACATATCTTTATCACGGACCCCGCAGTGAAGGACGACTACAACCGGTCCCTTCCCTCCGCGGACGTGCCGCGTTTCTCCCAGAACGTCGCGGACGCCCTCCCGCGTATCATCCAGTTGGCGGGCTCGACCGACGACCCGGCCGCCTACGCACAGCGTGTGGTGGAGCGCCTGTTCCCTACCACTTTGCCTTATGTCCTCGATTCGGCGGCCTCGTTCGGTTTCGCAGGCTTCAACGGTCGCGCTATGACGGACAACGTGGAGAACGTGATGCTCTCGCTGCAGACCAACACTCCTATAGACCAGGGCGCGACTGTCGCTAGGACCAACATCCTCGATGAGTTCCCCTATTTCGGCGCACCGCACGCCGATCCCATCGTCGATTGATCCGCGCTGGCCCTCAAGCCCTCCAACGTCGCGCAGTGTCGATTCCCGCGGAGTCGGCCAGGTCGAAACGCGTGCGGTTCTACACGCCACTGGGCCAGCGCGCGTCATCGCCAGACCTCAACTGCGGTTCTCCGGGTTGGATCCAGTCAGGCGGCTTTAGCTCGTGAGCTTCGCCGCCTTTTCTTTGATCGCCGTGAACAGCGCGGCCCAGTCCGCGGTGAATGCGCCTGCTCCGTGGCGTTGGAGATGCTCGGCGAGGGCATCGGAGTCGATACCGGCGTCAGCGGCCGCTGCGATGGCCCGTTCCGCGGCTGCGTAGTCGGGCTCCAGTCGGTCGTCGAGGCTTCCGTGGTCAGCGAAGGCGAGCAGCGTCTCCTCCGGGACAGTGTCGATCGTGTTCGGGGCAGCCAGCCGGCCGAGATAGTAGGTGTCGGGCAGGTCTGGGTTCTTGGTCGAGGTGGATGCCCACAGAACCCACTGCGGACGGGCGCCTGCCTCGGCGAGCGCCTGTCAGCGCTGGTCCGAGAGCAGGTGCACATCGGAGGCGTAGGTTTTCTGCGCCATCGCCAGCCCCAGGCTGCCGTGCAGCGCGGACGGCAGCAAGGGGTCGGCGGCGGAATCCCAGCGGGAGATGAACACCGAGGCCACGGAGGGCACCGCCAGGTCCAGGCCGGCGCGGCGGCGGCGCTCTAGGACTCGCAGGTACGCGTCTGCTGTGCGCAGGTAGTGAGTGTCGGAGAACAGCAACGGCACGTTCACTCCGATGCCTGCGGTGATGGCCTCTTCCATGGCGGTCAGGCCCTGCGGCGTGCCGGGGATCTTGACCAGCAGGTTGGGGAAGTCGGCCTGGTCGTGCAGCCGCCGGGCGAGCGCAACCGTCGCCGCGGCGTCGTAGGCGACATCGGGCGGGACTTCCAGCGATACGTAGCCGTCCACGCCCTCGGTTTGCTCCCACTCCGGCCGGAACAGGGCCGCCGCCTCGGTCAGGTCCTCCAGCGCCAGGGCGTACACCAGGTCCTGGGCATCAGTGACACCTTCGCCCGCCAGGCGGGCCAGCGGTGTCGGCGTACTTAGCCGATCGACATCGTTTCGTAGGAGAGATAAAGCCGAGCGGCCCAGGACACCGGATCGCGCGCGAAGTACCGTTGCAGCGCGTCCTGGTTGAGGGCGTCGTCGAGCGACGCCATGATCATCGATTGGTCGAGGACCAGTCGCCGATGGCCGATCGAGCCGGTCGTGGGGTTGACCGCGTCATAGAAGCCACCGTCGGAGCTGTAGATGCCCGGATACCGGCTGCGTAGGGTCTCGATGTTCGCGTAGGCCTGCTGGGGCAGTACCGGCAGCGCGATCATCGACGCGTGCGGGCTGACGGTAGCCTCGGTCGCGCAGGTGGTGCACTGGGCCAAGCCCTCGCCGGCGGGAAACGCGAGTCCCTCGACGCCGAAGCCGCCGTAGTTCCCGGTGTCGTCCGCCGTGCTGGAGGGCGACATGCCCCAGACCGGATAGTGCAGGACCTGCGTCGCGTATTTCTCCTGGACCTCGGCCCAGCGCAGGTCATCGAGGCCCAAGCTGCGCGTGCCCCAGGTTGTCTCGGGCACGACGAGGTTGGCCATCAGGCCCTCGAACATGCCGCCGGCATAGGTGGGCACGAACGTCAGCGAGGTTCCGGGGTAGGTGTAGTGGCCCTCCCAGACGTTGAACTTCTTGCCTGACTGCGGGTCGGTGTAAGTCTGCCAGTACCCTGGCACCGGCCACTGGCCCTGCGAGGAATAGTCCGGGTCGGTTGGGCACTGCTTGGGAGGCAGTGTCCGCCACGTCCGCCACCAGACGTCGCCGGGCATCTGGTGCATGCCCATTCCTATGTAGATCGCGATCCGGGGGTCGCTGTAGAGCGTGTCGACGTGGTAGGGGGCTGGCCCCTGGTCGACGTAGTAGCCCCCGTACATCGTCCCGGTGTGCTGGTTGCCGAGCGCCGCGTTGACGTTGCAGTCCGTCTGGGCCCGGTTGTCGTAGAAGATCGCGAAGTTCATTGGGTCCAGGAGCCGGTCGGCCAGGCTGCGGAGCTCGGGCAGCGCCTCGCGGACCTCGATCAGCCCGGACGCGTACCAGCCGTTGTCGACCGCCGAGACGAACCAGCAGTTGTCCTGGGCCGGGGTCGCCTCGCTGCAGTCGCCCTGCCCGGGGTTCACGAGGACGTTGCCGTTGTTGGTGTCATACCACTGGTAGAGGAAGCCGTCGTAGCGCTTGAGCGTGGCAACTTCGTCGAGCGTCGCGCTGATCAGCGAATCGGCCCGCGCGCGGTCGATCAGGCCCAGATCGCGGGCAGCGACGACCGCCCATAGGTACACGCCGATGTCCGCCGCCGAGGTGTAGCTGCCGCGGACGGCGCCGGGGCCGAGGTTGTCCAGCGGCAGGTTCGTGTCGGGGTCGACGTCGGCGGCGTAAAACTTCCACGTGTCTGCGGCGATGCTGTGCAGCACCAGGCGCTGGCTGGCGCTGAGGGCGCCGCCGCCTTGGTCGGCAAGAGCCTGTCCCGGCACGCCCGCCGCGCACACCAGCGCGCAGGCTGCGAACAGCGCTGCGGCGCAGACTCCTACGCGGCGGGCGGTGCCGGGGAGGTAACTGCAAACGCCCACGGCCAGCCTCCTACTTGACCGTGAACGTTGACGGCGTGAGCGTGCCGACGTCGGAGCTGTCACTGACCCACAGGTTGAACGGCCCGGGCTCGACCGCGAACTGGCCCTGCTCGTTGTAGAAGCCGAAGTTCTGGGAACCGAGCGTGAACGTGACCGTCTTGGACTGTCCGGGCGCCAGCGTCACGCGCTGGAAGCCCTCGAGCTTTTCCACGGGCTGCAGGATGCTCGTGAAGTTCTCGTGCAGGTAGAGCTGTACGACGTCGTCGCCGGCGACAGATCCGGTGTTGGTGATGTTCGTGCTGACGGTCAGCGGGCCGTTCGCCGACACGCTGGTCGATGACAGCTGCGGGCTCGACAGTGAGAACGTCGTGTACGAGAGCCCGTAGCCGAACGGGTACAGCGGCGCATTGGGCGCGTCGAGGTACCTGGACGTGTACTTGTTGCTGGGGTCATACGGCCTGCCGGTCGGCAGCTCGTTGTAGGAGATCGGGATCTGCCCGACATTCACCGGGAACGTCATCGGCAGCTTGCCACCGGGATTAACCTTCCCGAACAGGACGTCCGCGACCGCATCGCCGCCCTCGGTGCCGGGATACCACGCCTCCAGCAGCGCCGGTGCGTTGGCGGCCAGCCAGTCGATCGTCAACGGCCGGCCGTTCATCAGCACGACCACGTACGGCTTGCCGGTGTTCGCGATCGCCTGCACCAGTGCGAGCTGCTGACCAGGCAGGTCGAGCATCGTGCGCGAGGAGGCCTCACCGGTGTACGCGGACGGCTCGCCGACCACGACGACCGTCACATCCGAGGCCTGCGCGGCCGCGACCGCGGCGCCGAAGCCAGCGGTCGAGGTGCAGTACGGGTCGGCGCAGCCCGGCGCGTAGTTAACCGTCGTTGTTTTCGGGACGGCGTTGATGATCCCTTGGCGGACCGTGACGATCTTGTCGACCGTGCTGAGATCGCTCGTGTTGGTGTCGTATCCGATCGGCACGTCGGGCCCGAGCTGGTCGAGCGCATCGTCGGCGAGCGGGCCGACCACCGCGATCGACGGCGCGCCGGTGCTCAGCGGCAGCGCGTGGTTGTGGTTCTCGAGCAGGACCATCGACTCGTCAGCCGATTTCCGCGCCGCGGCCAGGTTGGCGGGCGTCAGCTCCGCCGTCTGCACCCGCGTCGGATCGGTCAGTGGGTGCGAGAACATGCCGGCCAGGTACTTGAGCGTCAGCACGTGCCGGACCGCGTCGTTGAGCTGGGCCATCGTGATCTTCCCTGACGCGAGCAGCTGCGGTCCGTAGTTGTCGTAGTTGGAGTACGGGCTGGAGCTTCCCACCTGTACCGCCATCTCGATGTTGATTCCGGCCGTCAGTGCCAGCTGTGCCGCTTGCGCCCCGTTTGCGGCGTAGCCGAAGGCCTCGAGCTCCTGGACGGCCTGGTAGTCACTGATGGTCGTGCCACCGAAGCCCCATTCGTCGCGCAGGATTGTCGTCAGCGTGTACGGATTGGCGGTGTTGGGCACGCCGTTGAGCGAGTTGAACGAGGCCATCACCGTCGCGGCGCCGGCGTCGACCGCCGCCTTGTAGGGCGGCAGGTAGTCGTTGAACAGCTGCTGGGTGGACATGTCGACCGTGTTGTACTCCCGGCCGGCGACCGGGGCGCCATAGGCCGCGAAGTGCTTGACGGTCGCCGCCATCTTGTCCGCGGCGCTGAAATCGGAGCCCTGGTAGCCGCGAACCTTTGCGGCGGCGATCGCGGAGCCCAGATACGGATCCTCGCCTGCGCCCTCGACGACGCGGCCCCAGCGCGGATCGCGGCTGATGTCGACCATAGGGTTGAACGTCCACTTGATGCCGTCCGCGGTGGCCTCCGAGGCCGACACGGACTCGTCGTTCTCGACCAGTGCGGGGTCCCAGCTGCTGGCTTCGGCGAGGGGCACCGGGAACATCGTCTTGTAGCCGTGGATGACGTCGAGCCCGAAGATCAGCGGGATTCCGAGCCGTGAGTCCAGCGCCTGCTGCTGGACCTGGTTGATGTTGTTGACGCCAACGAGGTCGAGGACCGAGCCGATCTGCCCGTTCTTCGCCTCGGTCAGCAGGTCGCCCGGCGTGCCGTTGGGCCCGTCCGGACCCGCCATCTCCAGCTGGCCGAACTTCTCGGCGACGGTCATCCGCCCCAGCAGGGCACTGACCTTCGCGCTAATCGACTGCTGGTCAGCCGTTAGAGAACTCGCACGGATCGCGCGGGCGGCCGAGGAAGGCCTGGTCAGCCCACTCGCTGGCAGCGCCAGGGCCACGATGAACACTGCCGCCAAGCCCGCGCCAAATCCAAAGTGGCGCCCCGGCTTGGCCCAGGCCACGTGAGCTACTCGATCCGCCATTTCCCTCTCCTTACTGAACAATCTCCCCAACCGTTGCTATACGCCTGTGTGGGGGTCCCGTCAACCAGGCATCGCTACCGCCTCACTGGTAACGGTTGCTGCACGCGCTGTGATACGCGCGTGCCCGCTGTCCTCCGGGACGTGGGCGAGGCGGCTACCGAGGCGGATAGCTCCGTCCGCCTGGGCATGTACCGAAGCCCGAGGTTCCGGGCTAGAGGCTCCGAGCGCCCTTTCGGTGGGACCCATAGCGGGCACTGAGCGTTCCATCTGGACGCCTTCGACACAACAGCTGGCGCAGGGCGGGCGGCCGGATCGGCCGCCATTTTGCACGCACAACTCGTGTCCACCATGGGTCCGGCAGCGGCCGTCTGGCCGACCGAGTTGGATGATTATTATGAAGGCCTGAGACCGGAGACGCACTCTTGCACCGCATTTGGTGTGAGGGTCCACGAGTGTTATTGGTCTATGACGGGGGCAGCTTCGCCACGTGCCACTATCTGGCGGTCGAGCTGGGACGGCGCTGTGATCACGAGTGCTGTGGCTGGCCCCGCACTGGTAACCGTAAAGCTGTGCGGGTGATCCCGCGGCACGAAGACGAAGGTGCCAGGCCGGGCGGTCCAGCCGTCCGGGGATTGCTGATCGCCACTTTCCTTGGAGCTAGTGCTGCCCAGCTTGCCGCTACCTCGTCAACAAATGCGGCTCGCGCCGGGAGACCAGGAGTGCGTGAGCTGTGCCAACAATTCGCGGGTAGATCTGCCTGCACGAGAGCGGAGCTACCTAGGCCCGCGATGGCGCGTTGCCACGCATCCGGCACGTCGCTGCCCGGCTGGCTGGTGCTTGTCCCGCGCCGTCATACCGTCGCGCTCGATGACACGACTGCCGATGAAGCCGCGGATCTGGGACCTTTGCTCAGAGCCGTCAGCTCGGCGCTGCGGGATGTGGTCCGCTGCCGCAAGACCTACGTCGCGTTGTTCGCCGAAGTGGAAGGCTTTCAGCACATTCACTTCCACATCATCATCCCCGCCAGCCCGGCCTGGAGGCGGGCGATCCCGCCAGCTATCGGTCATATGGGCCCTGCCGTTCCTCGCAGTCCGGTGTCCACGACAAGGTCGGCCGCTGGGATCATCCACCAGAGCGACGAGCGGTACTCCGCGAGGTGAGGCGCCGTGAACTCCTGGACCGCGTGCTGATCCTCGCGAGCGACATTTGCGCGCCGTCCTGACCGACTACCAGGCGCACACAACACGGCCCGGCCGCACCAGGGCATAGCGCAACGCGTTCCCGACGACGAACCTGACGGTCCCCGCGCCACGGTGACCGGCATCGACACACAACAGGCCCGCCGAAAACCTGTCCTGGGCGGCCTGATCAACGAGCACTCGCACGCCGCCTGACAGACGGAAGACCTGCAGGTCACCGACCGAATCCTATTTCGAGCGGGACAGGCAGTTCAAGGATTATCGTCCGCTCCGCCCAAGGCGCGCAGGTCTGCGGCCAGGTTGTTCGCGGAGGTCAGGGTGCTGGGGTGGTCTTCGCCCAGCACCCGGCGCTTGCGGTCCAAGGTGTCCTGGTCCAGGTTCCGGGCGGCCTGTACCTCACCCAGCGCGCGCAGGTCGTCGGCTAGGTTGCTCGCGGACGTCAAGGTGTCGGGGTGGTCTTCACCCAGTACCCGGCGGTACCGGACCAGGGTGTCCTCATCCAGCTCCCGCGCCGCCTGATGCTCACCCAGGTCTCGCAGGTCTTCGGCGAGGTTCTTGGCGGATATGAGTGCGCTGGGGTGGTCTTCGCCCAGTACCCGGCGTTTCCGGGCCAGGATGTCCTGGTCTAGCTCCCGCGCCGCCTGATGCTCACCCAGCTTGGACAGGTCTTCGGCGAGGTTATTGGCGGATATGAGTGCGCTGGGGTGGTCTTCGCCCAGTACCCGGCGTTTCCGGGCCAGGGTGTCCTCGTCTAGCTCCCGCGCCGCCTGATGCTCACCCAGCGCGCGCATGCCGACGGCGAGGCCGTTGGCGGAGGCCAGGGTGTCAGGGTGGTCCTCGCCCAGCACCCGGCGTTTCCGGGCCAGGATGTCTTCGCTGAGCTGGCGTGCCTCGCGATAGCGGCCCATCTGCCGTAGGGCATGCCCGAGATGGTGTCCCGCCGATAGGGTGTCCGGGTGGTCGGGGCCGAGGCTGTCCCGCCACTGCCCGTACAGGCGGCTGGCCAGGTCATGGCCGCCGGAGGCGTCACCACGCACGATCAGGTACCGGGCCGCGCCGAGGGCCAGCCGACGCAGGTCGGGGTGGCTGGTGGCGCCGGGCTCCAGGGCCAGTAGGTGGGGCAGCAACCGCGCCCACGCGGGCCAGGTGCGGGGCGTGTCGGTGTCGCCCGGGCTGCTGGCGGCCAGGATGGCCTCGGCCAGCTCCCGGGAGACGGCGGCCTGGCCCGGCGGCAGGCTGCCGCGGATGATGGCCTGAGTGAGCCGGTGCATCACCAGCCCGGTGGCGTCGACGCGGGCCAGCGCGCTGCGGCCCAGGGAGGCCAGCACCTGCCGCCAGGCCAGCGGGTCCACAGCCGACCCGGCCAGCACCGGGGACAGCGCCGCGGCCGGGAACCAGTCCGGGGGCACCGGCTCGGGGGCCAGGAACGCGCACACCCCGGCGAGCTCCGCTGCGGCCAGGTCTTGACCGCGCAGCCGGTCCAGCGCCAGCACCGTCACCGCCGCCAGCGGCCGCGGGTACGACGGCGGCCGCCCCTCGCCCATCAGCTGCGCCGCCCGAGTCCCGAGCAGGCCCGCGTACTGCCCAGCGGGCATCCTGGTCTCGGTCAGATAGGCCGCCGCCTGGGCCAGGGCCAGCGGCAGGTCCCCCACCGCGCCGGCCATCTGGTCCGCGTCGGCCTCGGGTAGGCCCGGCACCCGGTCCCGCAGCAGCGCCATCGACTCGGATCGGTCCAGCACGTCTACCTCCACCGGCACCGCGACCTCGGCCCACCGGGGGGCCCGGGAGGTAACCAGCACGTGCCCGGTCCCGCCCGGCAGCCACGCCTCCAGATCCTCGGGATCCTGGGCGTTGTCGAACACCAGCAGCCATCGGTCCCGGCGCCGCAGCTCGCCCAGCACCGCCCCCCGCACCACCTCGGTGGCCGCGCCCGGCTGCACGCATCCCAGTGCCATCCCGAGGGCGGCGAACTGGTCGCCGATCAGCCCGCCCTGTTCGGCGTTGACCCACCAGGCCAGGTCATAGCCGTCGGCGAACCGGTGCGCGTACTCGATCGCCAGCTGGGTCTTGCCCACCCCGCCCATGCCCTGGAACGCCTGCACCACCGCCGTGTCCCCGGCCACCAGCCGTTCCCGCACCGCCGCCAGCAGCCCATCCCGCCCGGTAAAGCCCGGGTTGCGGGCCGGGATGTTCCACACCTGCAGCATCCGCTCCCGCGAACCCGGGCGGTTGGCAGCTAGCTCCCGCAGCGAGCGTTCCGCCAGCCGCCCCAGCATGTCCGGGTTCGCGAACGACCCCGTGACCAAGCCGCTGTCTTGGATCCGGCGGCGGAATGCGTCCTGCCTGGACCCAAACTCGCGGTCCAGCAGCGCCGACAGCGGGATACCCACGTCGGTTGCGCCCTCATCCAGCAAGAACACCAGCCGGTCCAGGTTCTCCTCGGTGGCCGTCTCGAATTCCAGCTCCGTGTACGACACATCGGGCCGGTCCCGCACCGGCGAACCGTATCGGGTGCCTAGCACCCCCACATACACATCGCACCCCCGCACCCGCTCCGCGCACAGCTCCGCCGGAGGCCGATCCGCGGTGGGGAAGTCGGCCATGTCAACGATGACGTGCCCGGCCGCGGCAACGGCCCGTTCCACTGCGGCCACATACGACATCCCCTCCGGGAAGGCTCGCATCTCGGAGGTATGTGAGATGAACACCCGCAACCCGTCGCCCGAACCTGCCGAATCAGCCATGCCCATCCCCCGTCCGTAGGCATCTGCAACCGGCACAAGCAGGGCACCGCCGTCCAGCATGTAAGTTGCCTGGGGCGGTGCCCATGGTAGTCCCGTCATTCCAGGCCAGAAAGCGCCGCAAGAATCCCAGCAGGCCCCTGGGCGGGCAGCTAGCTAACCTCCAGCCGCGGCAAGGTGCAAAGAAGTTCTGCACGAACGCGTACCCGGCGGAGACGATCCGCGTGGACCGATGGCTCTGAGTCCGCCCATCGGCCGCAGGCGGGCCTTCAGCCGTCCGTGATTGGCCTCGACCGGGTTGTTGGCGTACCGCTCGACGGTGTGCAGGGCGGAGTGTCGGCGGCACGTGAAATGACGCGCCCGATGCGGGCGCGGGTCTCCGGTCGGGGACCCTGCTTACAGAACCCTTCATCCTTGCCCGGCCGCCAATCCATACCCGGCCATACGGTCCAGCTTCGCGTCGTGCTGTCAGCCACAAAGAACGCCTTCTAGCTGCGCGCTAGGGCGGCTGGACACCCACCGCGCGGGTATCCTCTGGCTGAGCTAACAAGAGAACACCAAGGGGTGGGGAATGGCACAGCAGGTCTCTGTAACGATTACGTGTGATATCTGCGGAAGTTCGAAGGATGCCCAGACGCACACGATCAGCCTCGACGGCCAGGCCCGGGAAATCGACCTGTGCGGCAAAGACGGACGCGCTCTCGACAAGGTGGCCAGTAAGTACGTGCCGCACGCCAGGAAGGCTCGCCGGGCTCCAGCTACTGGCCGCCGGACGACCTCTGACCGGCAGCACAGCGCCGACATCCGGGCATGGGCCAAGGCTGAAGGGTTCGAGGTCAGCGACCGTGGCCGGATTCCAGCCGATCTAGAACGCCAATACGCAACCGCTCACTGACAGCTAGCCCGGCAGCTCCCGGTGCGAGGCCCGCCCGGAAAGAGTATCCAGCTGCCCATCGCGGCAGAGGAGAAACCTGTAGCTGAGGCACAGGCGGCGGTCCGGGGACCATTTCAACGCCTGCATCTGCGACCGCTTCATCGTCCCAGTCCTCACCGCTGCGCAGCAGCGCGACATCGGCCGCGGCGACCTGCTCCTGGACCAGCTGACGAAAAGCTGCATCCGTGAGCACCTCGGCTACAGGTTTCTCCTCTGCCGCAACGGGACAAGCCCATGCCACCGAGCGTGCCGCCCGGGCCGGGAGCCTCCCGGCGGGCCGGCCATATCTCAACCTGTCCCGCTCGAAAATAGGATTCAGCTTGTGACCTGCGGTTCGCCGGGGTCAGGCGGCGCGCGTGCATTCGTTGATCAGGCCGCCCAGGACGGGTTTCGGCGGATCCGTTCAGCGCCGGGGCCGGGAGTCCCGCTGGATCTTCCCGGCAGCGTTCAAGCCCAGCCTGCCGCGCCCGACGGCGCAGCCGGGCGCGGTGCGGAACACCCGCCGCCGTGCGGCTTGGCCGCGGCCCACAGGTGACGCTCAAATCTGACCTCGTGCCCTCGCCTGCGCGAGCCGCCGGGGTACCCGCCAGGTCCGTCGCAGGTATACGCCAGGCCGGTCAGAGGTCAGCGGGGACTGGCCTTGCACCGAGCGGCCCGGCCAGCGCTGCCGACGTGCCCTCCCCCAGGGTGAGGGTAACTTGATGAACCACAACGCTGGCTGGGCACTCCAGCGTTCACTGCCCGGCCGTCACAATGGGCGCCGCGTCCGCCGGCGTGTCCCGCGAGGCTAGACGCGGGGGGCCCAGATCCGGGTGTAAGCGGTCTTTACAGGTGGTGGCAGGTGCTGGGTTCGAACCAGCGTCGGCTAAGCCGACGACTTTACAGCTGTGCTCATCGGGGCTGGTCGCGTTCGCGTGAAATCTTCGGCACGCGCGGGTGGGCTGCTGGCGGGGGTTACCCCGCCTGCGGTACGGCGTTTGCGGTCC
>Ga0187875_10002853_pt1 | contig 12556 bp, 10 predicted proteins | sample June2016WEW_17_1_2_FD_132978 | JGI IMG/M metagenome (GOLD analysis project Ga0187875, IMG submission 132978) | Peatland microbial communities from SPRUCE experiment site at the Marcell Experimental Forest, Minnesota, USA - June2016WEW_17_10 | ecosystem: Environmental > Terrestrial > Soil >... | reverse complement strand
CCGATGGCCGTGATGTGCGTATCGATGAAACCTCCCAGCCGGTGAGCGACGGCGGCCGCGACCCGCGTGAATCGGGAGCTGGCTGGAGCGAGCACGATGGTGGCTTGTGCCGCGCGGCAGAGGGATCCGCAGGCGGCGGCGTCGGTCGCGTAGCGCGGCTGGGCAAAGGCCTCGCCGGAGACGGCCAGCAAGCGCGCTCCGGTGGAGGCAAGGGAACTGGCAGCGGTTGCGGCGGCCTCGGAGCCGGGGGCTACGATGCCGATGGTCAAAGTTGCGCCGAGGCGGGCAGCCAGCTCCTGGCCGGCAGTCACCGCCTCCAGAGAGGCTTTGGTCAAGGCGGCGCCGGTTTCGGCGGAGGTTTCGCCGCCCAGGGCTATATGCGTGAGTACAAGAATCGTTTCCATGGCTGTTCTGTCATTGTATTGACTCTATCCTGCATGCAGGGTATAGGCCAGAAACCTGTACCCTCAGGCGGAGCAAGTTTCTCCGCGGGCCGCAAGGTCCGTCCTACCGGCGCCGACACTCCTGCAAGAGGATCTAGATGGCGTTTTCACCGCGCTCGTCGTTGCGGATGCGGATGGCCTCGTCGATGCGGCTGATGAAGATTTTCCCGTCGCCGATGTGGCCGGTGCGGGCGGCGCTGAGAATGGCCTGCACGGCCTTGTCCTTCAAGCCGTCGTTGACCACCAGTTCGATTTTGACCTTGGGGAGAAGATCGATGGTGTACTCGCGGCCGCGATAGAACTCGCTGTGGCCCTTCTGGCGGCCGTGGCCGCGGGCTTCGAGGATGGTCATACCTTCGATGCCCGCCTCGATCAGGGCATCCTTGACTGCATCCAGCTTGGCGGGCTGGATTACCGCTTCGATCTTGATCATGTGCGGATTCCTCGTTGGAGAGTTCGACTTGGGACCACAGTTAAGTCTTAGCATCCCACCCTAGCTGTTCGCTGCGGCGAACCGCGGCGGACGGCGAGGGTGGGGCACCCAGTGACGGTTAATGCTCGTGACGTCCCACCCTAGCCGCAAAAACAAAGACGCGGCGAGGGTGGGGCACCCGCCACATCAGGCGTTGAAGTCGTACCCTTCCTCATTGTGCTGGGAAAGGTCGAGGCCGGCGGTTTCCTCGGCGGAGGAGACGCGCAGGCCCATGGTCTTGTCCACGAGGAAGAGTAGCACGAGAGTTCCCACGATGGAGAGCGACCAGCCGATGCCCACGCCGACTGCCTGGTTGAGTACCTGGTGCGTGTTGCCGTCGATGGCGCCGGTGGCGATGGGATGGCCCGCCGCGTCCTTGCCGAAGACGGCGTTGATGGCCCCCGAGGCCAGCAGGCCGGTGAGCAGCGCACCCATGGTTCCTCCCACGCCGTGAACGCCAAAGGCATCGAGCGAATCGTCGTAGCCGAAGAACCTCTTGACCCTGAAGACCATAAAGGGACAGACGATGCCGGCGATGAGGCCGATGAGCAGCGCGGACATGGGCTGGACAAAGCCGGAGGCCTGGGTGATGGTGGCCAGTCCGGCAACCGCGCCGGAGATGGCGCCCAGGGCGGTGGGCTTGCCGTTGTTCATCCACTCGGCCACAACCCAGCCGATGGCGCCCGCCGCGGCGGCGAACTGGGTGTTGATAAAGGCGCTGGTGGCCAGCGGACCGGCGCCCAGCGCGCTTCCGGCGTTGAAGCCGAACCAGCCCACCCAGAGCATGGCGGCGCCGATAAAGCTGAGCACCATGGAGTGGGGCGGCATATCCTCCTGCGGGTAGCCGGCGCGCTTGCCCAGATAGAGGGCGCAGACCAGCGCCGAGACGCCGCTGGTGATGTGAACCACGGTGCCGCCGGCAAAGTCGAAGACCGGCCAGCGGCCGCCGGCGCTGTTCAGCATTCCCCCTACGCCCCAGATCATGTGGGCCATGGGGCAGTACACCACCAGCGACCAGAGAGAAAGAAAGACCGCCATGGAGCTGAACTTGACGCGCTCGGCAAAGGCGCCGGTAATCAGCGCCGGAGTGATAATGGCGAACATGAGCTGGTAGACCATGAAGCTCTGCTCGGGGATGGTGCCGCCGTAGTTGGGGTTGGGCGCGAGTCCCACGCCGCGCAGAAAGGCGTGCTCAAAGCCGCCGACGAAGCCGTTGCCGGCCCCGAAGGCCAGCGAGTAGCCCACCAGCGCCCACAGCACGGTGATCAGGCCCATCATGGCGAAGCTCTGCATCATGGTGCCCAAGATGTTCTTGCGCCGGACCAGGCCGCCATAGAACAGCGTCAGGCCGGGCGCGGTCATCATCAGGACCAGGGCCGCGGAGATCAGCACCCAGGCGTTGTCGCCGGAGGTCTGGGCATCGCGGACGGCCTGTTCGAGGGCGGCGATCTGAGCCTGGGTGGCCGGCGGCGAGGGGCCCAGGTTGGGGGCTACGGCAAAGGCCACGGATGGGAGGCCGAGGCAGGCAAAGAGAAGGAGCAATTTGGTTGCGCGACGACACATAAGGTTCCACTCCAGACGGAATTTCGATGGATGAACAGCTACGCACTGAGGCGGAGGCCGGCCGCCAATCCGGATGAATCGAACAAAGAAGCGCCGGTCGCGCAGGTCAGGCTGACCGCAAACCGCAACCGTGGTAAAGGCATCGACAGGGGCAGCCTGTCGAAAGAGAGACTTGCCGAGCAAACGGTGTGTTGGAGGGAATTTTACATAATCCTTATGGAAATCGCAAAAACTTTATGGAATCTTCATTCCTCCTGGGATAAAAGGCGGACCGCGGGCTGGAGGATTCATGCCCGGAGGGCAATCCCCGGCGGACTGGGGCGGCGGTATAGTAGAAGCATGGAAGACGCGGTGGAGCGGGATCGTTATTTATTCGGAGCGCTGGAGAGCAGCGCGCGGAACCGCACCAAGCTGCGCGAGGCGAGCTACGGCTACGAAGAGCCGGAGGGGCTGATTCTGACGTCGCTGGATTTCGCGGTGAACTGGATTCGCAAGAACTCCATTTGGCCCATGACATTTGGCCTGGCCTGCTGCGCCATCGAGATGATGTCCACGGGCGCCGCGCGCTTCGATATTGCGCGCTTCGGCGCCGAGGTCTTCCGGCCCTCCCCGCGGCAGTCGGATCTGATGATTATCGCCGGACGGGTATCGCAGAAGATGGCGCCGGTGATTCGCCGCCTCTACGACCAGATGCCGGAGCCGAAGTGGGTGATCTCGATGGGGGCGTGCGCCACGTCGGGCGGGGTTTTCAACAACTATGCGCTGGTGCAGGGCGTCAATCAGGTGATCCCGGTGGACGTGTATGTTCCGGGGTGTCCGCCGCGGCCCGAGCAACTTTTGTACGCGATTACGCTTCTACAAGAGAAGATACAGCGCGAGCCGCGCAGCCTCTTGAAGACGCTGAATGCAGGATGAGCGGCGAGGGGAGTGTTTCGCTTTCAAGGCTGGGAGTTGCCGAAGCAGCCATTTGCGGCCTGGGATGTGCAGCGCGCATCGGGGTGCAAGCTGTAGAAAAAAGTGAGCAATCGGATACGCGCCAGTCCCGAAACGGGTTTTATAATGCTGCATGTACGGACTGCGATCCGTTAGTTGCGCGAAGTCGAGTCGGTCCGAGCCGAAGTTTGGGCTCGCAAACAGCCGTTGCATTTGTCCATTCAGATTAAATGAGGAGGAGAAACGAATGTACGCTCGTTTTACGAAGCTCGTGTGCCGGGCTCTGGCATTGGCATTTGTTGCGTCGGTATCGATCACCCTGCTTGCACAGGACTCAGCCAAACCGGCGAAGGCTCCCGCGAACGATTCCGCGTCGAAGTGGGACATCTTTTTGGGATACAGCTACCTGGCGCCAAAGGGAACGGTAAACGGGTATGCCTACGGTGCCGTCAACTATGCCACGATTGCGAGCGTAGCCCGCTTTTTCAACAAGAATGTAGGTGTGCAGTTCGAGGGAGATACACACGTCCTGCTTCCAGAGTCGGGAGGCCCCGCCAGCGCATCCCAGCCGAACAATGATTTCAGCGGCGGATCGGGAGGCTTGATTGCGCGCTTCCCGAACGGCAATATGACGCTGTTCGTGCATGCCCTGTTCGGGGCCGAGCAAGTTGGCAGCTATGCCGACCCCGAGGCTTGGGGCCCTGTGATTACGCTCGGCGGCGGCATGGACGCCGATACGCCGTGGTTCAACCATCGCCTGGCAGTTCGCGTCTTTCAGGCGGATTACCAGTATACCCATGAGAGTTTCGGGGCTCAGGGATCGGAGGGCTTCAACGTTGCGCGTTTGAGCGCCGGCCTTGTACTCCATGTCGGCGCCATAGCGCCGCCGCCTCCGGTGACCCTGGCGTGCGCGGCCAGCCCGACATCCATCTTCCCCGGCGACCCGGTCACGGTGACCGCGACGGCCGGCAGCCTGGATCCGAAACTGAACGCAGTCTATTCATGGTCGGGATCCGGCGTGACGGGCAGCGGAACGACGGCCACTGTGGCGACGGGTTCGCTGGCGGCAGGCTCCTACACGGTGAAGGCTGAAGTGAAGGAAGGCAGGCCCGGCAAGGAAGGCCTGAGGCCCGGCCAGACTGCCGACTGCTCGGCCAGCTTGACGGTAAAGGCGTATGAACCGCCGACGATCAGTTGCTCGGCCAGTCCAAGCATCATCAACCCAGGCGACAAGAGCGCGATCACCGCAACCGGCGTGAGCCCACAGAACCGTCCGCTGACCTACAGCTACTCGGCTGCGTCTGGGACCGTCATTGGCAGCGGCGCAACGGCCAGCTTCGATTCGACGGGAGCCGCGCCCGGCGCCATAGGCATCAATTGCAATGTAACCGACGACAAGGGGCAGACCGCTACCGCCGGCACCAGCGTGACGATTACTGCGCCTCCGCCTCCGGGACCCTCACCGGAGCAAGTGCAACTCGAGACCCGCCTGGCACTGCACAGTGTCTTCTTCCCGACCGCTCAACCCAGAGTCGAACATCCTGAAGGCGGCCTGGTAGCCAGCCAACAGGGAACTTTGACCACCCTCGCGACGGACTTCAAGAAGTATCTCGTGTTCAAGCCGGATGCCCACCTGACCCTGAGCGGACACGCGGATGTGCGCGGATCCGTCGAGTACAACCAGGCGCTTTCCGAACGCCGTGTCGCCCGCACGAAACAGTTCCTGGTTGAGCAGGGTGTTCCCGAAGGCAGCATCGACACGCGCGGGCTTGGCAAGGAGGAAGAGCTCACCGCCGACCAGGTGAAGGATCTGGTCGAACAGAATCCCGACCTGGGCGCCCCGGAGCGGGAGAAAGTCCTCCGCAACCTGAGCGTCATTGTCCTGGCTCAAAACCGCCGCGTAGACGTTACCCTGAGTACGACGGGCCAGCAGTCGGTGCGCTTGTACCCGTTCAACGCTGCCGATTCCGTTACTCTTATCGACGAAAGGAATCTGGCGACCAGAAAGAAGGCCGCTGCTGTAAAAAAGTAGTACACCGCGGTCGATGAGACCAAGGTGAGGTACGACAGGCGGGGGGCGCACGTGCCCCCCACCGAATGAGATGTTCCGGGAAGTTCAGAATGATTGAAGGAGAATCGCATGCACGCGTGGAATTTGAAGTCTGTTAGTTTGGTTCTGGTTTCGGCGTCTTTAGTTTTCTTGCCAATCGGGTGCAAGAAGGCTCCGCCGATAACATTGACGGCTCAGGCCAGTCCTCCCGCCGTATTCCAGGGTGAGCCGGTCACGGTGACGGCTACTGCTGGAGCGGTGAGTACCCAGAAGAAAGTGAATGTGATTTACAGCTGGTCGGGTGATGGCGTGACGGGCAACGGAGCGACGGCCGCAGTGGCCACCGCAACGCTCGCGCCCGGCACGTATACGGTGAAGGCAGAAGTGAAGGAAGGAAAGCCGGGCAAGGAAGGCCTGAAGCCGGGTCAGTCGGCAGATGCGTCGGCGAACTTCACGGTGAAGCCTTTTGAGCCCCCGACGATCAGTTGCTCAGCCAGCCCCAGCACCATCAACCCAGGCGACAAGAGTACCGTCACCGCTACCGGGGTGAGTCCGCAGAACCGTCCGTTGACTTATAGCTACTCGGCGACCTCCGGGTCCATCAGCGGTAGCGGCGCCACCGCGGAGTTCTCCTCGGCCGGCGCGCCGACCGGCGCCGTGGGGATCGCTTGCAACGTCGCCGACGACAAGGGCCACGCTGCAACCGCGAACACCAGCGTGACCATCACAGCCCCCTATGTGGCTCCGGTTCCGCACGCTCAGGCTCTTTCTTCGATCAGCTTTGCTGGCGACAAGGAGCGCCCGACGCGCGTGGACAACGAAGCCAAGGCGCTTCTGGACGGAATAGCCCTCGACCTGCAGAAACAGCCGGATGCGAAGCTGGTGGCGGTGGGCAATTCGGATGCGAAGGAGAAGGAGAAGACCGCGAAGGAGCAAAAGGCCGCGCTGAAGCACAAGCACCTCAAGGTTGAGGACTTGGCCGCCGAGCGCGCCGTCAACGTCAAGGACTATCTGGTGACCGAAAAGGGCATTGACGCCTCGCGCATCAGCGTGGCAACCGGTACGGCGGATGAGCAGAGCGTGGCAACCTACCTGGTTCCCGCGGGAGCGAACTTCGCAGCCGATGTGCAAGGAACGACTCCAGTGGACGAGACCGCGGTGAAGGCGCAGCCGCGCAAGCCCCTGGCTATGCGCCATGCCCACAAGAAGGCCGCCATGGCCATGCAGTAAACCGGCCGGCACAGAAAGTGAATCGGACCGCCAAGCCTTCCACGAGTTATGGGAGGCTTGGCGCCGTATGGCTCGAAGACACCTCCTGCAATCGTTTGAGGCCGACCGGGAAACCGGTCGGCTTCTTCACTTTCATGCGCCCCTTTCTGACCGCATTCTTCCTTAAGACCGGGAAGCCTCATTCCTTTGCTAAGCCGCTGACGAAACTGCCGGGAGTTTCTGCGCCGGCGCGGAGGTCCTGCGTTTTCTACTCCGATCATTGCGCTTGCTCGTTCCGGAGTTGGATCGGCTGCGGCTGGATTGCCCGCGCGGCGTCTTGAAGTTCCTGAATGCTCGGCGAACGGCGATGGGAGTATTGAGCTTTCCATGGCGAAGAATTACCGAAGTAACCATCCGCGGTCGGCTATGTGTAACGTGCCTAAGAGGGTAACCGTTTGAAAAAAAAACGGCTGCCGGATTCGCCCCATGGTACGTTTGATAATGCTGTCTGAATACCTTACGGTCCACTGAGGGCGCGGAGGCGGTTAGCGCGGACTGAGATCGGTGTTCGTAAACAGTTGTCGCCCATTGTCTATTCAGGTTGAATGCGGAGGAGATACGCATGTACGCTCGTGTTAAGAAATCTGTGAGCCGGGTTGTTGTACTGGCGGTTGCGGCGTTGATGCCGGTTGCCTTGGTCGCTCAGGTTGCTCCGTCTGGAAAGGGATCCCCGTCGCAGAATGATGCGCCGAAGTGGGACATCTTTGTCGGTTACAGTTTCTTTGCGCTCTAGCCCAACGGCGAGATTCTTCCCTTCAACTTCGAGGTAGAGAAGAAGGGCCTGAACGAAAGCGTCTCTTACTTTTACAGCCGTCATTGGGGAATACAGGTGGAGTCGGGCCAGCACGATCTGTTTACCAATACCGGCGGCCAAAACCAAGGCTCGAGCAACAGCGGCATTTTTACATTGGAACCGGGCTTGGTCTATCGCTGGCCGCATAAGTACGTTACTCCGGTCGTGCATGTTCTGGGAGGCGCTGTCGATGTGGACGGCCCGGATCATGAGCCGTACACGTGGGGCTGGGGAATGACCGCCGGCGGCGCGCTGGACGTCAACATGGGGTGCGCCGGTCAGCATCGTGTGGCGTTGCGCATCTTCCAGGTCGATTACGAGTATCTTCACGCCGATTCCGGAATCTCCCACATGAACGGGAATTCGTGGATATGGGGCGACGATGAGAAGATCAACGGGCTCAAGCTGAGCGGGGGGCTGGCGTGGGGGTCGGACGGCGGCTGCGCTGCGCCGCCCGCGGTGGCCCTGACCTGCTACGCCACTCCGACATCGGTATTCCCCGGCGACCCGGTTACCGTCAATGCTACTCCCGCCGATCTCGATCCGAAGCTGAATGCGGTTTATTCCTGGTCGGGAACCGGGGTGACGGGCAACGGAGCCACGGCCTCTGTGGCTACGGCTTCAATGAAGGCAGGCACGTACACGGTCCAAGCGGAAGTGAAGGAAGGCAAGCCCGGCAAGGAAGGCCTGAAGCCCGGGCAGAGCGCAGGCTGCTCGACCAGCTTCACGGTGAAGGCCTTCGAGCCGCCGACCATCAGTTGCGTGGCCGATCCCGCCACCATCAATCCTGGCGAAAAGAGCACAGTGACTTCCACTGGCGTGAGCCCGCAGAACCGGCCGCTGACCTATAGCTACTCGGTTGCGCCGGGCACGGGCGCGATCAGCGGCAGCGGCACAACGGCGAGCTACGATTCAACGGGTGCGCCGACCGGCAACGTGGACATCAACTGCACCGTCACCGACGACCTTGGCCAGACCGCAAGCGCCGGCACCAAGGTGACGATCACCAAGCCTTACATCCCGCCGATTCAGCACGCCACCGCGCTGTGCCCCATCACGTTTACCAAGGATAAGCAGCGCCCGGCTCGCGTGGACAACGAAGCCAAAGCCTGCCTGGATCAGGTAACCGACGCTCTCAAGAACGATCCGACCGCGAAGGTTGTGGTTGTGGGCGAGGCCAACGCCAAGGAGAAGACGCCGCCGAAGAACCAGCGCGCCAAGCTCGAGAACCTGGCCGCGGAGCGCGCGGTGAATACCAAGGACTATCTGGTGAACGAAGAACAGAGCGGCATTGACGCCTCTCGAATCATCGTTCGCGTTGGCACGGGGGATAGCCAGTCGGTGGAGAACTACCTGGTGCCCGCTGGAGCGACCTTCGACAACGACGTGCCCGGAACCTCTGCGGTGAATGAGAACGGGGTGAAGAAAGTGACGCGCAAGCCCATCCCCATTCCCGGCGCCAAGCCGGAGCGCAAGAAGAAGCATGTGGCGGCCCAATAGCACATCAAGCCGCCAGTGCAGACTGTCCGGTCTGCACTGGCGGCAAACATGCGGCTGAGAGAGTCATTCCGCAATCCTTTGAGGCTGACCGGTGAACCGGTTGGCCTCTTTTGGTTTGCGTGATGGTCGCGGGTCGCGGCGTATGCGCCCATGGATCTTCGTTTGCCGATTTCGGCGGGATGATGAGGGAGCGGCTGTTGCCGCGTTTGCGGATATAAGACCATTCTTCCCAGTGACTTTCAAGAAAACTCCTCCGGCACGTCACCAAAACTTTTCTCTTGCGTCTATTTCAACAGAGAATCCACCCTTCGGGACACAATCGATATGACTTCAGCCAAGGAGAGAATCATGCGAACTCGATGGATGCAGATGGTCTTTGTACTGACTGGCCTGGCCGCTCTGTGCAGCACAGCAGCCTGCGCGCAGACGGATGTGGCGGCAAGCCTTTACGGTGCGTTCAATGGAACCACTACCGGCAACGACATTATTCAGAGTCCTTCCAACGCCGCCGGCGGCCTGCTGGAAGTGCGTCACATCGCCAAACCGTGGGCTGGCTATGAAGGCACTTACGCCTTCAATCGCGCCAATCAGGTATATACCGCCACGGTCGTCCCGGTAGCCTGCCCAATTGGGGGGCCGTGCGGCCCTGTATCGGTACCGGTCTCGGCCAATGCGCACGAAGTGACCGGGGATTGGGTAGCGTCTGTCAAGGTCTCAAGCTTCAGGCCCTTCGCGCTGGCCGGGGGAGGCATCCTCTTCGATGCGCCCAGCGGCGGACAAGCCAGCACCACCACGACCACCAAGCCGGTCTTTGTCTATGGCGCCGGCGTGGACTGGAGACTGATTCCGCACATCGGGCTGCGCCTCCAGTACCGGGGCAACCTCTACAAGGCGCCCGACCTGACCACCTTGTTTACCTCCACGGGGGCCTTTACTCACACGGCCGAGCCCATGATCGGCGTATACTTCCGCCTCTGAGCAACTCCCGGTGAAACGGGCGGGTTAGGACGCTCCGCGTCTTTGTATACTCGTCTTATGAACACCGGGAGTTCTTTGTCTGCATGAACCGTTTGCGGCTCCGCCTGCATTTGCCTTCTCGTTTCAGCTTTTTCGCACCGATCATACTATTGATCCCGGTCTTTTCAGCCGTGCCGGAACTGCCTTCACAGGCACTTTGGACCTCGGTCGGTCCTCCGGGTGGCGATGCGCGCGCACTGGCCGGGGTTCCTGGCCAGCCCAGTCATCTTTACCTGGGCTCGACCAACAGCTGGATCTACGAATCCCTGGATGAGGGCGCTTCCTGGCGCCGTCTTGTGCGGCTGGAGCCATCGGAAGAGGTGGTTCTGGACAACATTCTCGTGGACGCGGCCAACACCGCCGTCATCTTCGCGGGCGGGTGGAAGGCCGAACAGCGCGACGGGGGGCTGTGGGTGAGCCGCGACGGCGGCAAGCAGTGGAAGGCGGTGGAAGCTCTACGCGGCCAGTCGATCTTGTCCCTGACGCAGGCGCCCTCGAACCGCAGCCTTCTGTTTGTGGGAACCCTCGAGGGAGTCTTCCGCAGCGGCGATGGGGGTTCATCCTGGACGCGGATCAGCCCGCCGCGCAGCCGGGAGATTCACGAAGTGGAGTCGCTGGCGGTGGACCCCGTGAACCCGAATATCGTCTACGCGGGTACCTGGCATCTGCCCTGGAAGACGACCGACGGCGGCAAGAGCTGGCACAGCATCAAGAAGGGACTGATCGACGACTCCGACGTGTTTTCGATCGTGGTCGATCCGGCCAGCCCCAAGACCGTTTTCCTGAGTGCGTGCAGCGGAATCTACAAGAGCGAGAGCGGCGGCGAGCTCTTCCACAAGATCGAGGGCATTCCGGCGACGGCGCGCAGGACGCGGGTGCTGACGCAGGACCCTGAGAATCGCGAGGTTGTTTATGCCGGAACCACCGAGGGTCTTTACAAGACCGTGGACGGCGGCAAGAGCTTTCAGCGCATGACGGGACCGGACGTAGTTGTGAACGACGTCTTTGTCGATCCCAAGGATTCGAATCGTGTGCTGCTGGCGACCGACCGCGGGGGTGTGCTGGCGAGCATGGACGCGGGGGCGAGCTTTGCATCCGCGAACCAGGGCTTTTCAGGCCGCAAGGTGGCGGCGCTGCTTGTGGATCGCGGCAACCCGGCCCGGCTCTACGCGGGAGTGGTGAACGACAAAAGCTATGGCGGAGTGTTTGTTTCCACAAATGGCGGCGGGGCCTGGGAGCAGATCGGCGAAGTGCCTGGCGGCGGACTTGACGGGCGCGATGTTTTTGCCCTGGCGCAGGCGGCCGATGGAACCGTGCTGGCCGGAACCAGTCACGGCATCTTTGCGCTTGACGCAGGCGACCATCCCAACGACACGGACCACCCGCCAGAGACTCCCGGACCGGCCAGCGGCAAGCCTGTCTGGCAGCCGAGAAACACGATTGCGAATACGAGGACGAAGACGGCCACTGAGAACCACTATGGAACGCGCGTCAACGTGGAGAAGCAGGTGAAGGATCCTGCCTTCGAGCTGGAGAGCCGCGTCAATTCGCTAGACCTCGCGGGAGACGTCTGGGTTGCCTCCACCGGCTTTGGACTGCTGACCAGCGGGGATCAGGGCGCCAGCTGGCAAGGCGGCGCGGTGATGGGCTCAAACGAATACCTGTCGGTGACCGCGCACGGAGCGCTGATGGCCGCGGCCCGCCCCGACGGAGTGGTTATCTCCACCGACGCCGGTTCGACCTGGATGCCGATGGCGATTCCCACCATGCTCACGCGCATCCATCGCGTAGCCTTTTCAGCAGATGGGACGCTGTGGCTGGGCGCGCGAGAGGGAGTCTACTTTACCCGCGACCAAGGCAAAACCTGGCTTTGGATCGAGCGGCTGCCGTTCCGCGATGTGGACGACCTTTACTATGACGCGGCAGGGAATAAGGTGCTGGCGAGTTCGCGCGCCAGCGACCAGGTCTACTCCATCGATCCCAAAACGCTGCACTGGACGTGGAGCCGGACGGGTTACGGCGTCGCGTTGATCCGCGCCTCGGGCGGCCGGCTGCTGGCGGCTTCGCTCTATGACGGGGTACTGGTCGAGCCGCAAGCGAACGGAGCCGAGAACGCCGAGAAATAGTGCTGGCTTGGAAGTGGGTTGGTGGTTTTCCCGAGGAAACGGACGAGGGATTTGGCCCACTCATCGCCCCGTTGCCAGTGGCGCCCTCGTAGATCGCCGCGAAATGCCTGAGGAATGTGCGCCCGATGAGTGCGCTATGTGCTTGTCCTCCAGCGCGCAAAGGCCATTCAACCGCCGCGGACAAAATCGCCATGGAAAACATGGGCACCTCCGCCGCGGTTGCAGCGGACTATCTGCTAGGAGTTTGACCTCATTTGAACCGCCCGGTATACTCAGTCTTGCAACCAGCGGGAGTAGCTCAGTGGTAGAGCATCGCCTTGCCAAGGCGAGGGTCGCGAGTTCAAATCTCGTCTCCCGCTCCAATCCGCCCTCCGGCGCCCGCCGGGTTGG
>Ga0187875_10002852_pt1 | contig 12567 bp, 11 predicted proteins | sample June2016WEW_17_1_2_FD_132978 | JGI IMG/M metagenome (GOLD analysis project Ga0187875, IMG submission 132978) | Peatland microbial communities from SPRUCE experiment site at the Marcell Experimental Forest, Minnesota, USA - June2016WEW_17_10 | ecosystem: Environmental > Terrestrial > Soil >... | reverse complement strand
CCCACCAAGACCGAGCAGTCGGACCTGCTGCACGCGATGTTCGGCCGCCACGGCGAGGCTCCTGTCCCCATCGTCGCCGCGAAGACGCCCTCGCACTGCTTCGATGCCGCGATCGAAGCGGCCCGCATCGCCCTCAAGTACCGGACACCGGTCTACCTGCTTTCCGACGGCTATCTCGCCAACGGTTCGGAGCCCTGGCGCCTTCCAGACGTCGAGTCGCTGCCGGACATCTCCGTGGAATTCGCAACCGAGCCGAACGCGATGGGCGCCGACGGCGAGCCCACGTTCTGGCCGTTCAAGCGGGACCCCGAGACACTCGCGAGGCCGTGGGCGATCCCCGGCACGCCGGGCCTCGAGCACCGCATCGGCGGCCTCGAGAAGCAGGACGGTATCGGGACGGTCTCCTACGAGCCCGCGAACCACGATTTGATGATCCACGCCCGCGCGGCGAAGATCGCCGGCATCGCGAAGGGCCTGACGCCGGTCGAGGCGGAGGACCCGGGCGGCGACGCCAGGGTCCTGCTCTTGGGCTGGGGCTCCACGTACGCGGCGATCACCGCCGGCGTGAAGCGGGTGCGCAAGGCCGGCAAGTCCGTCGCGCAGCTGCACCTGGTCCACCTGAACCCGTTCCCGCCCAACCTCGGCGAGGTTCTGCGGTCCTATGAGGTGATCCTCGTCCCGGAGGGCAACCTCGGGCATCTGACCCGTCTCGTGCGCTCCGACTTTCTCGTCGACGCGAAGGTGATGTCGAAAGTGGAGGGAACCCCGTTCAGGGTCGGTGAGATCCAGCAGGCGATCCTCGACGAGATCGAGCGCCTCGAGTCGGCACCCGCCGGTGCGCGGACCACCAAGGAGGCAGCACTGTGACCGACGTCGCCGTTCCCGTGACGTCCCGGAAGGACTGGGCTAGTGACCAGGAAGTCCGCTGGTGCCCGGGCTGCGGGGACTACAGCATCCTGTCCGCCGTGCAACTGTTGCTCCCCGAGCTCGGTGTCCGGCGCGAGAACACAGTGTTCGTCTCGGGGATCGGCTGCGCGGCCCGCTTCCCGTACTACATGAACACCTACGGCATGCACTCGATCCACGGCCGCGCCCCCGCGATCGCGACCGGCCTCGCGGTGACACGGCCAGACCTCGACGTGTGGGTGGTGACCGGGGACGGCGACTCGCTGTCGATCGGGGGCAATCACCTCGTTCACGCGCTGCGGCGCAACGTGAACCTCACCATCTTGATGTTCAACAACCAGATCTACGGCTTGACCAAGGGCCAGTACTCACCGACCTCCGAGGTCGGCAAGATCACCAAGTCGACTCCCTTCGGCTCGCTCGACACCCCGTTCAACCCTGTCAGCCTCGCTCTCGGGGCCGAGGCGACCTTCGTCGCACGAACCCACGACCTCGATCGCAAGCACATGGTCGAGACGTTCCGACGCGCGCACGACCACCGGGGGGCGTCGTTCGTCGAGGTCTACCAGAACTGCAACGTCTTCAACGACGGGGCGTTCGAGGCGATAAGCGGCAAGGAGCACCGCGCCGACATGTTGATCCCGCTCGAGCACGGAAAGCCGATCCGTTTCGGTGCCGATGGCGAGCACGGGGTCGCTTCCGACGGTCAGGGGGGTCTCCGCCTGGTCGAGGTGGCCGACGTCGGCGAGGAGGCACTGGTCGTGCACGACGAGAGCCGAGCCGATCCGAGCCTGGCGTTCGCTTTGTCGCGTCTAGCCACCGGTCCCCACGAGCCGACCCCGATCGGCGTGTTCCGGGCATTCGAACGCCCCGATTATGGCAGCCTGGTCGACCAGCAGCTCCTCGAGGCGCAGAATCGCCAAGGCGTCGGTGACCTCGCGTCGCTACTGCGTTCCGGAGCCATCTGGAACTACGACTGAGGCTCGGGCCGCTAGCCTTCGAGAGAGCGGTAGGCCATGCCGGTGCGGGGCTTGGGCTGAAAATACGTGCTCTTGGGCGCCATACGGTGCCCGTCGTGCGCGACGCGCTCGATTCTCGTGACCGGTACCGGCCTCAGCAGGAACGCAGCGTCCGCCCGGCCCCCTCGAACTGCTGTGGTCGCTTCGTGCCATCCGGGCTCGTAGCTGAGCTGGTGCTCGGGGAGGCTGTCCAGCGCCACCTTGAGGCGGCTCGCGTCTAGATCGTCCTCCGCTGCTTGCTCGAGAACCGCACGCGGGTAGAGGAGCTTGAACCCGTCCGGTGTGAACAAACCGATCACGCCTGGGGCTGCCGTCGCGGGTAGAGCGACAAGGTCCTCTGGAGCACGCTCGATCCGGAAGAAGGGCGCGATCAGGTCCTCGAGATGGTCCGGGGAGATCCCCTTCAAGAGCCGGTGGACCGCCCTGATCGAGAGCTCCTCCTCGGAGAGCTCGACGACGAAAGCGAGCGCGAGGTCGTACGGTCCCGGCCTGTCGCCGTTTCTCGCACGGCATTCCGTGGCGTAGGTGCAGGCGGTCTCGTAACGGTGGTGGCCGTCCGCGATCAGCACGGGGGCGCTCGCACCCAGCACGGTGATCTCGGCGAGGTGGTGCTCGTCGGTCATGGGCCAGAGCTCGTGGACAGCTCCGGCAGCATCGGTGGTCCGCCAGCTGGTTTCACCGGCTTGTGACAGCGCCTCCCGGCAAGCCGACGTAAGCCCTTTCGCCAGAGAGAGCACCCAGATCGGCGAGGTGTTCAATCGGGTGCTCCTCAAGAGCGAGAGCCGGTCGACGCGGTCGTTGGGGATCGTCTGCTCGTGGGCAAGCACCTGTCCCGTGCCGTGAAGGTCGAGGCCCAGCGCGCCGAGGAGCCCTGTCATCACCCGAAGGTGCCCGCGCCCGTCGTGGAAGGTCATGCGGTAGAGGTAGAAGGCCTCGAGCGCGTCACGCCGCACGATGCCGTCGTCGAGCCAGCCACCGAAGATGCGGGCGGCGTTCTCGTACTGGTCGAGCCCGCCGGGCCCCTCGCCTACAGGGAGCTCGACGTGGATGGCGTTGTAGGGACTGGTTGTGGCGAGCCGGGCCCGCTCGGCAGGGCCGACCACGTCGTAGGGGGGCGACACGACAGCGTCGGGATCCACCCGGGCCGGGTCGTAACGGATCGCAGCGAACGGTTCCAGGCGCGCCATCGCCCTTGCGTAGCACACGGGGACCTCCCAGCTCTGCGAGGATCTTCGATCGTGACCTGGCTCCTCGATTGTGATGGCGTGCTGTGGCTTTCCGAACGGGTGATCACGGGCGCACCGGAGGCTCTGGCGAGTTTGCGAGCCTCGGGTTCCCGGGTCGTGCTGCTCACGAACAACTCCTACCCGAGGCGTTCCGACCACGTCGCGAAGCTCGAACGGCTTGGGATGCCGACGGACCCGGCGGACGTCCTGAGCTCGGCGATGGCTGCGGCGCTCCTGCTCGAGGCAGGGGAGCGCGCCCTTGTGCTCGGAGGGCCAGGGATAATCGAAGAGCTGACGGCGCGCGGCGTCGCCACTGTCACACCGGGCACGGGCCGGGAGGTCGGTCCCGTGGACGCGGTCGTCGTCGGGTTGGACCCGTCATTCGACTTCTCGTCTATCGCCGCCGCGATTGCGGCGCTGCACGCCGGGGCTCGTCTCATCGGCACGAACGACGATCCCTCGTTCCCCACACCGGCAGGCGTGCTTCCCGGTGCCGGAGCGCTCCTGGCTGCGGTGGCCCGTGCCAGCGAAGTCACACCGACGATCGCCGGCAAGCCGTATCAGCCGACCGTGGACCTGGTGCGCAAACGGGTCGGCGAAGTCGAGATGGTCGTCGGCGATCGTGCTTCCACCGATGGCCTTCTCGCGCGCAGGCTGGATGCCCGTTTCGGGCTCGTGCTCACGGGCATCACGCCTGCCGGCCACGGTCTGCTCGACCCGGCGCCGGATCTTGAGGCGCCCGATCTCCTCGCCCTTGTCCACGCGGAGCTGGGGTGAGGGCCATCTCGGACGTGCTAGCTCGAGCAAGCACTGTCACCGGGTCGCGTGAATAAGTGCTTGCTATTGCAAGCAGACCGGTATAATGGGGGTATGGCAGAGAAGAAACCCCTTGAGAGGTATATGGAGGCCGGCAAGGAATTCACCGAGACGAGCCGCAAGCGAGTGCAGAAGGTCGCTCACGAGCTCGCCAGGGAGAGCGAAGTCGGACGCGAGCACGCCGAGGATTGGGCAGACGAGTTCGTCCAGCGCGGCCGCCGGAGTGCGGAGCAGTTCGCCGATCTCGTCAGAAGAGAGATTCGCCAGCAGATCAAGCAGTTCAACCTCGCGACGAATCAGGACGTGATCAAGGTCGTTCAGCAGTTCATCGAGCGGACCACCAAGGCCGCTGCTCCGGTGATGGAAGCTGCGAGCCGGACGGTTACGGCGACGAAGAAGGCTGCAACGAGCAAGTCTCCGACGGGCAAGAAGGCAGCAGCCGCCAAGAAAGCAGAGCAGGCCACGAAGCCGGCTACCGCCAAGAGACCGGCAACGGCCAAGAGACCGGGCACGGCCAAGAAGCCAGATGCGGCCAAGAAGCCAGATGCGGCCAAGAAGGCGGCGGCCGTGACCAAGAAGGCGGTGCCCGTGACCAAGAAGGCGCCCGTGACCAAGAAGGCGCCGGCCGGCAAGCCGGCAGCCGGCAAGCCGGCAGCTGCGAAGAAGGCCTCGGCTGCAAAGAAGACCCAGGCCAGCAGTAGTTGAACCGTGACACCGCCCTCGGGGGTGGCGTCTGAGGACTGGGACCGTAAGGATGGCGGTATGTCGCCCATCCTTCTCGTGGTCCATCCCGAGCGACCAGCTGCGTGGGAGCTGGCGAGGACCGCCACGCGGTGGTGGCAGAGCCGAGGCCGTGACGTGATCGAGGTCCGGGGGGCCGGGCCTGAAGCACCCTTCGCCGAGACTGACGGCGTGGAGTTCGCGGTCAGTCTCGGCGGTGACGGAACGATGCTGCGCACCGTTGAGCTCGTCCTCGCTGCGCGGGTACCAGTGCTGGGGGTGAACCTGGGCCGCATGGGTTATCTCACCGCGGTCGAACCGGCTGGCATCGAGCAGGCCTTCGAGAAGATGTTGGCAGGCGAGTACCTCGTCGAGGAGCGCATGGCCCTCGAAGTGGAGCTCACGGGCAGCGTCGAGGGTCGTTTCATGGCTCTCAACGACGCGATCGTCGAGAAGACCGGACCCGGGCATACGATCCGGGTGGCCGTGGAGATAGCCGGTCGACCGTTTCTCACCTACGTCGCTGACGGGATACTCGTCTCCACGCCAACTGGCTCGACCGCGTACAACCTTTCCGCACGGGGCCCCGTCGTGTCCCCGCGGCTGCGAGCCATGGTGTTGACCCCGGTGTCGCCGCACATGCCCTTCGACCGGTCCCTCGTGCTCGAGCCTGGGGAGTATGTCCGGCTCACGGTCATCGACGACCGGGCAGCCGCCGCTGTCATCGACGGAGCGCGCATCATCCGCCTGGCCATGGGGGACAGCGTGATATGCCGGGCTGCCGCGGAGCCGGCACGACTCGTCAGCTTCGGTGAGCGCGACTTCCATTCGGCGCTGCGGCACCGTTTCGGCTTGACCGATCGCTGAGAGCCGCGATGCTTGTCGAGCTCCGAGTGCGGGACCTCGGCGTCATCGCAGACCTCGACCTCGTGATCGGCCCCGGCATGACCGCGCTCACCGGTGAGACCGGCGCCGGAAAGACTCTCGTCGTCGAGGCGCTGGAGCTACTGCTCGGAGGTCGGGCCGATGCTGCCATTGTGCGAGCGGGTGCCTCCGAGGCAGTCGTCGAAGGGCGCTTTGTCGTCGACGAACGAGAGGTCGTTCTGTCGCGGGCGGTTCCCGTCGACGGGCGGTCGCGCGCATACGTGGACGGTCGTATGGCGCCGGCATCATCGCTGTCCGAGATCGGCGATGGCCTCGTCGACCTGCACGGCCAGCACGTGCATCAGTCCTTGCTGCACCAGGCAGCACAACGAGAGGCGCTTGACAGATATGCCGGAGCCGACCTCGAGCAGGTCGCGCAGGCACGACTGGAGCTCGCCGCGATCGTTGCACGCCTTTCCGAGCTCGGTGGCGATCCCCGGGTGCTGGCGCGCACTGTCGGTCTTCTCCGCTTCCAGCAGGACGAGATTGCCGCGGCGGCGATCACCACTGTCGACGAGGACGAACAGCTCGCCGCCGAGGAGTCGCTGCTCGCGCAGATCGGGGCGCTCAGGGTTGCGGTCGCCGAGGCTCGCGACGCTCTGGCGGGATCCGACGCTTCTCAGGCCCATCCCGGCCTGGGCGCTACCGACCTGCTCGGGATAGCGGTATCCCGGCTGGCGGCTCACGAAGCCCTCTCCGACCTTGCTGTGCCTCTCAGAGCTGCCCAGGCCGACCTCGAGGACGTGGCCCGAGAGCTGAGGCTGCGGGACGAGCGGCTCGAGGAGGATCCCGACCGTCTTGAGGCAGTCCGGCGACGCCTGCAGCTTTTCGCGGACCTCCGGCGCAAGTACGGCTCGACTCTCGCCGACGTGGTCGAGTTCGAGCGGGCAAGCCAGGCACAGCTCGCGGACCTGGAAGCCGCGGAAGACACACGTGCTGCGCTCGAAGCTCGTCGTCGCACCGCGGCCGGGCTCCTGCAAGAGGCGGAGGAGCGGCTCGGGACTTGTCGGCGGCAAGCCGCGCCCAAGCTGGCTGCCGCGGTCGAGGCTCATTTGCACGAGCTCGCCCTGAGCGGTGCCCGGCTCGAGGTTCGCATCGGTGACGACCCGGCAGGGTCAGAAGTGGAGTTCCTCCTTGGGGCGAACCCCGGGGAACCGTCGCTGCCCTTCGCGAAGGTTGCCTCCGGCGGGGAGCTGGCCCGGGCGATGCTTGCAACTCGCCTGGTCCTGTCCGCAGCGCCTCCGACGCTCGTCTTCGACGAGGTTGACGCAGGCGTGGGCGGCGAGGCCGCTCTGGCGGTGGGTCGTGCGTTGTCCGCCATCGGGCGTGACCACCAGGTGCTCGTCGTGACGCATCTCGCGCAGGTGGCCGCGTTCGCCGACCAGCAGGTGCTCGTGTCCAAGAGCGACTCTGGAGGCCGGACCGTGGCGCGGGCTCGGCCCGTGACCGGTGAGGACCGTGTAGTCGAGCTCTCGAGGATGCTGTCGGGCCACCCGGACAGCGCAGTCGCGCGCAGGCATGCAAAAGAGCTGCTGGCGATGGCCGCGAGGTCCGGCACCGTACCCGGCAGCTCCGATAGCCTCTAGTGATACCGGCCGGGAGGAGAGCGTGACGAAGTTCGTGTTCGTGACAGGTGGCGTGATGAGCTCTCTCGGGAAGGGGCTCACGTCCTCCTCCCTCGGCCGACTCCTCAAGTCCCGTGGACTCCGCGTCACGATGTGCAAGCTGGATCCCTACATCAACGTCGATCCGGGAACGATGAACCCGTTCGAGCACGGTGAGGTCTTCGTCACCGAGGACGGCGGTGAGACCGATCTCGACCTGGGCCACTACGAACGTTTCATCGACGAGTACCTCCACAAGGACTCGAACGCCACCACGGGCCAGATCTACTCGTCGGTTATCGCCAAGGAGCGCCGCGGCGACTACCTCGGCAAGACGGTGCAGGTCATTCCCCACATAACCGACGAGATCAAAGAGCGGATCCGCCGGCTCGGACGTGAGAACATCGACGTTGTCATCGTCGAGGTCGGCGGCACCGTCGGCGACATCGAGATCGTGCCCTTCCTGGAGGCCGTCCGGCAGTTCCGCCGCGACGTCGGCCGGGACAACGTCTGCTACGTGCACTTGACCCTCGTGCCCCATTCGCTCCCGGCGGGGGAGCAGAAGACCAAGCCGACGCAACATTCGGTCACAGAGCTGCGCGGGCGTGGCATCCAGCCAGACGTGATCGTGTGCCGCAGCCACGAGCCGATCTCGGAGAACCTGAAACGCAAGATCTCTCTGCTCTGTGACGTGTCGACCGATGCGGTCGTCTCCGAGATCGATGCCGAGAACATCTACGAGATACCGCTCGAGCTGCACGAGGAAGGCCTCGACGACATCGTCTGCCGGATCCTGCGCCTCGACCAGGCGGATCGCGAGATCGACCTCTCCAGCTGGGAGGCACTTGTCGAACGGGTGCGCGCCGCGTCCGAGGTCGTCCGCATCGGGGTCATCGGGAAGTACGTGAACCTTCCCGATGCCTACCTGTCGGTCGTAGAGGCGCTCAAGCACGCCGGCTTCCACCACGGGGCCAAGGTCGAGATCGACTGGGTCCAGGCCGAGGAGATCACTGGCATGCTCGCTGCGGCCCGCCTCGACAGCCTCGACGGGATCGTGATCCCCGGCGGCTTCGGTGAACGCGGCCTGGAAGGCAAGATCGCAGCAGCCGGCTACGCCCGCGAGCACGCCATACCGTGCCTTGGCCTGTGCCTCGGCCTGCACATGATGGTCGTCGAGTTCGCCCGCAACGTGGTCGGTCTCGAAGGCGCGAACAGCCGCGAGCTCGCCCCCACGACGCCGCACCCGGTCATCGACCTGATGGACGATCAGGTCGGCGTCGAGGAGAAGGGGGCCACGATGCGGCTCGGGGCCTGCCTGGCCCAGCTGCAGCCGGGGTCGCAGGTGGCGGCGATCTACGGCTCCGAGGTCGTCTCCGAGCGGCACCGGCACCGCTACGAGCTCAATCCCCGTTACCGCGACCGGCTCGTGGAGGCCGGGCTCAGCTGCTCGGGTGCCTCGCCGGACGGCCGCCTGGTGGAGTTCATCGAGCTGCCCGGGCACCCGTTCTGGGTTGCCACCCAGGCTCATCCCGAGTTCAAGAGCCGGCCGGACCGGCCCCACCCGCTGTTCCGGGCGCTCGTCGGGGCGGCGCTCAACCGGGCGCACGAGCGCACTCCTCGGCTCTACGACCTCGACAATGTCCCCTCCTGAGCCCGACGGGCAGGCAACACCGGCGGAGCAGGCGAGAGTCACGGCGGGCTTGCCCCTTGACCGAGGCACGTTTCGCCAGATCGGCGAGCGGTTGCGGTACCCGGGCGAACGCCTCCGGGTGGTTGTGGGCACTTTCGTAGGCCCGGACGGGTTCACCTTCGAGCGCGAGATTGTGCGGACCTTCGCAGCCGCGTGTGTAGTGCCGCTCGAGAGCGATCGTGAGCACGTGTTGCTCGTTCGCCAGTACCGGGGGCCTGTCGACCAAGCGCTGCTCGAGTTGCCGGCAGGAAAGCTTGACGTCCCCGGCGAGCCACCGGAGCTGTGCGCGGCGCGCGAGCTCGCCGAGGAGGTCGGAGCCACCGCGGAGCGGTTCACCCAGCTCGGTCAGTTCCTGAATTCGCCCGGTTACTGTGACGAGCTGACGACTTGCTTTCTCGCCGAGGGACTCAAGGCCGGCACCCGTACTGCGGACGGCATAGAGGAGGAGCATCTCGTCGTCGAGCGAATCTCGCTTTCCTCGGTCGACGAGCTCATCGCGACCGGCGACATCGCGGATGCGAAGACGATCGTCGGATTGCTGCTGGCTCGCTCGTTCCTCGAGATGCCGCGTCCCGCCTCACATCCGTCCGGCTGAGGGGCGTCGTTGGCCGCGAAGGCCCAGCTGAGCCGGGACGCCGAGGAGTTCCTCTCATACCTGACCGTGGAGCGCGGGCGAGCGCCGGCATCGATCTCGGCCTACCGGCGTGATCTCGTCGCGTACGAGCATTTCCTCGCCGACCGTGGCGTGACGCTGTTGGAGGCAGATGTCGGCCTTATCGAGGCTTATGTGGCGCTCCTCAGCGAAACGCGGCGGGCCAGCTCGACCGCTCGTGCGCTCGCAGCTGTTCGTGGCCTGCATCGGTTCTGCGTTGACGAGCGTGGGGCTAGGGTCGACCCGACCGAGGGCGTCTCGACGCCGCGAATCCCCCAAGCCATCCCGAAAGCGCTTTCTGAGACAGAAGTCGAGCTCCTGCTCTCGGCAGTCATCGGTGAGGACCCGCGCGCACTGCGGGACCGGGCGATCTTGGAGACCCTTTACGCGACCGGGATGCGCATCTCGGAGCTGGCCGGGCTTCGACTAGGCGACCTCGACCTCGGTCGGGGCTTGGCCGTCGCCTACGGGAAGGGGTCGAAGGAACGCCTCGTCCCGGTCGGGAGCCACGCTGTCTCGGCGCTGGAGGTCTGGCTGGGCTCGCAGGGGCGCAGCGCCATGGCCCCCGCGCGCTGGGCGCGACGGGTCGACGCGGAAGCGGTGTTCATCTCGACGCGTGGCAGGCGGATGTCACGCCAGGCGATGTGGCAGGTCGTCAGGACGGCCGCCACGAAGGTCAAGCTCGAGGACCGGGTGTCGCCTCATGTGCTCCGGCATTCGTGTGCCACACACCTACTGGAGCACGGCGCGGACATACGCGTGGTGCAGGAGCTGCTCGGGCACGCGACCATCACGACGACGCAGGTCTACACGAAGGTCTCGCCTGAACTGCTGCGCCGCGTCTACGAACAGGCCCATCCCCGGGCACTGGTCACCCGCGCGACAAGCCCCGCTCCAGGCGCGGCGGGGCGGCGCTGAGCCTCACCGGCACGCTGAGACGCGGCGGCGCGCCCGGCGCGGCACCGGCTCTCTGATCGGTTCGCGTCGCAGGCGACACTTTGCAGGCCGCGCCGGGTCGCGCTGGGACTAGTGTTGCGCCGTGGCGAACGAAGCAGCTGGTGTCGACTACCGCGCGCTCCTCGAGGAGGAACGCGGATCTTTGGTACGTCAGCTGCAGGAGATCGGTTTCGGCGAGGATGGCACGCTGACCTACGACGCGAACTTCGCCGACTCCTCGCAGGTCACGGCCGAGCGCGGTGAGGCAGAGGCGCTGGCCGCGCAGCTCCAAGAGTCGCTCGAGCACGTGGAGGCGGCGCTGCGCAAGATCGAGCTGGGCACCTACGGCACATGCGCGCGCTGCGGCAAGCCGATCTCCTCCGCTCGTCTCGAGGCCCAGCCGGCCACCGCTCTCTGCATCGAGTGCGCCTCGGTTCGACGTTGAGCACCGGAGCGCAGTGGCGCTCGCTGAAATCCAACCAGCGGTTGCCTACCTACATCGTCATTGCCGCGGTCGTGGTCGGTGTCGCCGTGCTCGCGCTTCGCCACCACGTGTTGAACGAACAGACACTGATCTTCCTCATCGTGTTCATCCCCGCCGTGATGCTCCACGAGGTGAGCCACGGTGTGGTCGCTCTCTGGTGTGGCGACGACACGGCCAAGCGTGCCGGCCGGCTCACCTTGAATCCGCTCAAGCACATCGACCCGCTCGGCTCGATCGTTGTGCCAGTGGTCCTCGCGCTGACCGGTGCGCCCGTCTTCGGCTGGGCCAAGCCCGTTCCGGTGTCCATCAACCGCTTGCACCATCCTCGCAACGACTCGGTGCTCGTGTCGTTTGCCGGCCCGGCCACCAACATCATCCTGGCGGCGATCGCGGGCCTCGGCCTGCACGAGCTGCTCCACGTGTGGGTTCCGCCCCAGTCGTGCCAGACGCTCATCTGCTACTACGCCCCCCTTTCGCAGTGGGCCCTCCTCGAACAGATCCTGTTCTACTTCGGGATCGTGAACGTTGTCCTCGCGGCGTTCAACTTGCTGCCGATCCCGCCGCTCGACGGTTCGGCGCTCGTCGAGCGGTTGCTGCCGGTCTCTGCGCTGCCGGCGTATTACCGGATGCGGATGGGCTTCATGGTGGTCGTGCTCTTGCTTGTCTTCTTGGACCAGAGCCTGCTGTCGCGAATCCTCGGTGACGTCGAGAACTGGTATTTCAACCTGGTCTTTTGAGCCCGCGGGCTCGCCATGGCGCGGGCGGCCCGTGGCCGGCGCCGGGGCCCGCTATGAGGCCCGGAAACGGCCGCTATGGCGCCAGGAGCCCGATGGCCTGCCGGGCCCGCGCGAGAGTCTTCGAGGCGATCGCACTCGCCTTGGCGGCACCTGTTTCGAGCAGGCGAGGGACCTCGCCCGGATCCGCGGTGATATCGGCATAGCGTTGCCGAACGGGGGTGAGCACCTCGACGAGCGTCTCGGCGAGATCGGCCTTCAAAGGGCCGTAGCGGTCGTAGGAAGCGGTGACGTCCTCGATCGAGCGTTGCGACGCGGCCGCGAAGAGCTCTATGAGGTTTGAGAGCCCGGGCTTGTGCTCAGGGGCGTAGCGGAATTCGCCGTCGGTGTCTGTGACCGCCTTGCGGATCTTCTGAACGATCGCGTCCGGCTCGTCGACCAGGTCGATGGTGCCGAGCGGTGAGGTCACCGACTTGGACATCTTGCGCTCCGGATGCTGGAGATCCATCACCCTGGCAGCGAGCCTGGGTACGACGGCCTCAGGGACGACAAAGGTCTCGCCGTAGCGGCCGTTGAAGCGAACCGCAAGATCACGGGCGAGCTCGAGATGTTGGCGCTGGTCGTCTCCGACAGGCACTTTGTCCGTGTCGTAGAGGAGGATGTCGGCGGCCATGAGCACCGGATAGGTGAACAGCCCTGCGCTCACCGACTTGTTGCCTTTGCTCTTCTCCTTGAACTGGGTCATGTGCTGAAGCTCGCCGAAGGTCGCGGTGCACTCGAGCAGCCAGCTCAACCCTGTGTGCTCGTGCACATGGCTCTGGGCGAAGACGATGCAGACCTCGGGGTCGAGGCCGCT
>Ga0187875_10002843_pt1 | contig 12583 bp, 10 predicted proteins | sample June2016WEW_17_1_2_FD_132978 | JGI IMG/M metagenome (GOLD analysis project Ga0187875, IMG submission 132978) | Peatland microbial communities from SPRUCE experiment site at the Marcell Experimental Forest, Minnesota, USA - June2016WEW_17_10 | ecosystem: Environmental > Terrestrial > Soil >... | reverse complement strand
GCGGCGATTAATTCGGGATTTCCGCAGGCCATGCCCAGTCTCCATCCGCACATGTTGAAAGGTTTGGACAGAGAGTTCAGTTCTATGCCGACATCTTTTGCTCCCGGCGCCATCAGAAAACTTATGCGCTTCTGACCGGCAAATACTATTTCGCTGTATGGATTGTCATAACATACGGCAATGTCGTAATTACGCGCAAACTCAACAAGCTTGTTTAAAAATTCAGGAGTCGCGCACGCGCCGGTTGGATTATTCGGATAATTAAGGAACATGGCGGTTGCTTTTTTGGCGACATCCGAAGGAATTTCTTCAAATACCGGCAGATAGTTGTTTTGCGGCAAAATGGGAACATTACACGGAATGCCGCCGCCCAGCAAGATGCTTGCCCGATAGGCCGGATAGCCGGGATCGGTCATTAAAACGGTGTCGCCCGGGTTGACCCGCGCCATGATAAAATGATGACAGCCTTCTTTAGAACCGATAAGCCCCAGTATTTCATTTTCCGGATTGAGTTGCACGTCATAGCGAATCTCATACCATTTGGCCACTTCACGGCGGAAAGAAAGCATTCCCTTTTCTTCATCGGTCGGATAACGATGATTTAACGGATCGCGCGACGTGGCACAAAGCTCATCAATTATAGAATCAGGTGTCGCTTCCACCGGGTCGCCGATAGCAAGGGAAATGACATCTATCCCGTCGGCCTTGGCTTTATTGATTTTTTTTCTCAATTCCATGAAAAGATACGGCGGTATCTTCGTTAGTTTTTCGGCTGTTTTCAAAATAAATATCCTCCAAGATTAATCAAATATTAATTATTTATAAGCTTCTTCAAAAAGAAATCCCTGATAGATTATTTTTACCCTGCCTTCAAGGTAAATTTCCCGCCAGAAGCCGTTTTGATTTTCAAAATAAATGCGCAGTGTCTCACCGCTTTGCACCAGTACGTCCACCGGAGATTCCACAAGACCTCTTTGCGCCGCCGCCAAAACAGACGCCACCATGCCGGTGCCGCAGGCAAGCGTTTCACCCTCCACGCCGCGTTCGTACGTGCGCACTCTTATTTTATGCCGGTCAAAAACGACAGTAAAATCTGCGTTTGTTCCACGAGGAGCAAAGTATTTGTGATAACGGATACTGCGGCCGTCGTTATGCACGTCGCAATTATCAAGATCATCGACAAAAACAACTGCGTGAGGGACGCCTGTGTCAACGCAATCCAGAATAAACTTTTGTCCGTCCGCTTCTATTTTAATTTCGGCGCTTACGGGAGAAGGATCGGTCAGTTTTACCTTGATAACATCGTCTTTGACCTCGGCGCTGATAATACCGGCGATTGTTTCAAAGGACATTTTTTCTCCAGCGATGCCTTTTAGATAAGCATAACGCGCCACGCAGCGGCTGCCATTGCCGCACATTTCCGCCACAGAGCCGTCGGAATTAAAAAACTGCCATTTGAAATCAACGGATTTAGAAGGTTCAATTAAAAAAAGACCATCCGCGCCGACAGAAATTTTACGTGCGCAAACCCGTCGTGCGAAAGCCGGCAGGTCGCCCACGTTCAGGGATAAATCGCGGTTGTCGATAATGATAAAATCATTGCCGCTGCCGCTCATTTTATAAAATTCAATCATCGTTGATTCTGTTATTTACGTTGCCAGTTAAATGCCGCCGGGGTTAGATTTCCAATACGATATCATCCTTGCGATTGAGAGAACGTGTTACGCGCAACACTTCTTCCGTAGTCGTCATGCCGTGTAGTACTTTATCAATACCGTCCTTTTGCAGCGTTATCATTCCCTGTTTCAAAGCCAGTTCATTAATCTGGTTTGCGTCTGATGTTTTTAAAACAAGCCTTTTAATTTCTTCATCAACGATCAAAATTTCAAAAATGGCTGTTCTTCCCCGGAAACCTGTTTGCATGCACAGGTTACAGCCTTTTTTCCGGTAAAATATATTGTTTTGCAATACCGACCGGTTTAAGCCCAGGTTGTCCAGCGTTTCCTCATCGGGTACATAAATTTCTTTACAGTGCGGACAGAGAACGCGCACGAGCCGCTGCGCTATTATTGCGATAATTGATGAAGTCGCCAAAAAAGGCTCTATGCCCATGTCAATTAATCTGGTTATGGCGCTGGCCGCATCATTGGTGTGAAGGGTGGAGAAAACAAGATGGCCGGTAAGTGATGATTGAATTGCGATCTCTGCGGTTTCCCTGTCGCGGATTTCACCGATCAGGATAACGTCGGGGTCCTGACGGACGATGGAACGAAGGCCTGCGGCAAAAGTCAGATCTATTTTGGGATTGACCTGAATTTGTCCGACGCCGTCCATCTGATACTCAATAGGGTCCTCTATGGTGATAATATTTATTTCCGGATGATTGATTGTGGAAAGCGCCGCGTATAACGTTGTTGTTTTGCCGCTGCCGGTTGGGCCCGTAACCAGGATTATTCCGTAAGGGGATTTGATAAGTTTGTTGAGAAGTTTGATCCGTTCATCATGCATACCCAGATCTGCAAGCATGAGTATGTTGGCCGTTTTGTCCAGCAGACGCAAAACGACTCTTTCCCCGAAAGCCGTGGGAATTACCGATACGCGGATATCAACGAGGCGGTCAGCTATTTTTATTTCAATGCGGCCGTCTTGAGGCAGACGTTTTTCCGCTATGTTGAGCTTGGCCATGATTTTAATACGCGAAACAAGAGGAGACTGAATTCGCCGCGGCAGACTGAGAGTGTCATATAAAATGCCGTCAATACGATAGCGGATCTTCAGGCTGCCGGAATAGGGCTCGACATGGATATCGCTCGCCCGGTCTTTAATCGCTCCGGAGACCAGCAGATTGACCAGTTTGATAATAGGTGCGTCACTGTTTTCATCGAGAAGATCGGCTGTCTCATCAATCTTCGAAATAAGGTCATCGGTAGACGATTCATTCATTTCTTCAAAATAGTCTTTGGCTGAAGCGCGGCTCATATCGTAAGCCATATTTATTGCCGCCATGATCGCGTCCTGCGGGGAAAGGACGACAGGCAGATTCGGATTTTTCAGAATTTGCCGCAAATGATCGACAGGATGGAAGTTGGAAGGATCGTTTACCGCGATAACCGGATCCTGAGAGGTGATCAGTGGAACAATCCTGTGTTTCTTTAAGTATTGAATGGATACGTTTTGCGTGAAATCAATATTGATGCTTTCCACAGGCAGTTCCGGCCTGATGGAAAGCCCGAAATGCTCGGCAAGAATTTTAAGCAGGTGAATTTCACCAATAGCTTTTTTCCGGATGAGATGATCAAAAAAACCGCTGCTGTTTCTTACCTGATCACTATGCGCTTCAGCTAAAATTTCTCTGGATACTCCGGCGGAAATTAATTTTTCATCCAGAGCGGACATTTGTTCCTTTTTGGGGGCGGGGGAATTATTGTCTTTTTGGGAAGAGGCTTTTAAGGCCGTATGAATTCTGGACATTGATGACCTCTGCCGTAAGTTATGGTTTGTCGGGAACTTTATTTTCAGCCGGTTTAGGTTCGCTTTGTGGCTTTTGCTCCAATGTTTTTTCATTGAGCTTGATGATGCCTTCCACGACTTCTCCCATCTCTCCTCTTTTTCCCTGGTAAATTTTATCGGCATCCTGCTTGGTACGGACAATATGCGGTGTTAAAAAGACATACATGTTTGTTTTTTCCCGTGTATTGGAATGTGTTCTGAAAAGCCAGCCCAGAAAAGGAATGTCTCCCAACAGCGGTACTCTATATACATCGTCTTCCGTACTGTCTCCCACCAGACCACCCATAACGATTGTTTCGTTATCTTTGACCACTGTTGTAGTTTTTGCCGTTCTTTTTAAAGTGGTTGGTGTTGTGGAAGTGGCGGCGGATGTGAGTTTCGTGGACTGCAGCGATATTTTCAGACGAATAAAGTTCTCCTGGTTGATATGCGGTGTAATATCCATGATCACGCCAACATCTTTATATTCATACGTATTATAATTAACAGCTGTGCTTGTTGTAGATGATTGCTGCTGAGTGATATAAGGTACATTCTCGCCGACATTTATTTCTGCATCTTCATTATCCAGTGTCATTATCTGCGGGGTCGATAAAATGGATACGTCTTGATCCGTCTTGTATGCCTGAATGACAGCGCCGATTGTCGGAAAGGTAATACCGCCGATGGTAATACCGGTGCCGAGAACTCCCAGGGAAAAACCATTCGGGAAAGTTGTTGACGTTGTCGACGTTGTCGACGTGGCTGGTGTAACTATACTATCAATAATACTGTAAGCGCCCGGGTTTGTTGAAGTGCCCGCGCCGCCGGAACCGATAAAGGCGCCTGTCGTGTCGTTCACTTGTTTCATTCCGCGCCATTCAACGCCCAGTTGAAAATCTTTATTGGCATTGACTTCCATAATCAAAGCTTCAATATAAACCATGGCTCTCGGCACATCAAGCTGCTTGATAATGTTTTCCAGAACTTTATAGTCTTCGCGTTCGGCCATGATAACCAGTGTATTGGTTGCCTTATCCGGGACAACCTGGACATTTTTGGAAATAACGGGTGCCACAGCTTTCTGCGCTCCCGCCGCGCTTGCCGCCGTGTTTGCGGCTGCGGCCGTGCTTGAATCTTTAATGCTGTTGAGAACTTTTGCCAGGTCTTCGGCAACGCTGTTTTGCAGGTAATAGACCTGAATGTTGGAATCGCCGCGCGGCACGTCTTTATCCATCATCGCGATCAGTTTATGCACGCTTTCCGTATCTGCGACGCTGGCTAGAATGATTATCGAGTTTGTGCGCGAATCCGCGACGAATTTAATCGCAGTTGTTTTGGCCTGACGCTGTTGATAGATGGCGGTCAGGGATTTTACGACTTCCGAAGCGGAAGCGTTTTTCAACGGAATATAGGATATCTGATCTCCCGCGCCTTCGACATCAAGCGAAAGTATGATTTCCTGCAGCCTTTTTATGTTGGACAAGTAATCGGTAATAACCAGAATGCCGGCCGGAGGATAAGAAATCACCGAACTGGATTTGGAAATAATAGGATCCAGAACACGTTTTATTTCATCGGGGTTGGCGCGTTCCAGCGAAACTATCTGGGTAACCATACGGTCATCCGGCGCGCCGGGTTCATTTTTTATCCTTGTCTCCACGCTCTTTTCCCTTGCCAGGGACGCTGGAACGATTTTGATCATATTGCCTGCGGGGACGACTGTAAACCCGTTAACCTCCAGAACAGAAAGAAAAACTTTATAGACATCGCTGACAGGGATTTTTTTAGGGGATATGACGGTGACCTTGCCTTTGACTTTATCATCGATAATGAAATTTTTTCCGGTAAGTTCGCTGACAAACTTTACCAGCACGCCTATGTCAACGTTGTCAAAATCAATGGTTACATATTTTTTAGAATCTTCTTTTTTTACGGAATGGGCGGGTTGTTTCTCTTCTTTAATAGTTCCGGATTCTTGTGTTGTATCGTCTTGTTTAACTTCATTTTCCGGCTTTACGGAAGTGACGTCCTGTTTAGCCCCAGCAGCCTCGATGAATTTCTTAGTAGTATCGGCCGTCTCGGTCGTTGTATTAACATTTTCATCAGTGCCGGCAAGACGGGCCGCAAATGCCGATCCGTAAACACAAAACATTATTATCAGTGCGATTATGCCAATTGAAAACAGACCTGGTTTTAAAACAAAAGAATGTAAAGTTTTCATCTTAATTTTATTTTTTCTCCAGTAGTTTTTTAAATTCTGGCAAATCAGCCCAAACCTTCAGATCGCCATCATCTTTTGCCCATTTTCGAACTTCCGGGTTAAAACCAATGGCATTTCTCAGATATGAAAGGCTTCGTGCCGCATCATTTTTTTGCGCATAAAGACAGGCCAGATTATAATGGGCGTCAGGGTAATTGTATTTAACCTTAATCGCGTCATTCAGACGGATAATCGCCCATTTGTATGATTTTTTATTCATATAAATCACGCCCAGATTATTTAATGCCTGTATATTTCGCGGATCAATTTTAATAATTTTCCTATATAGACGTTTTGCCTCTTCTAAATGTCCTTCTTGCTGCTTTTTAACGGCTTGTGCGTAAAGAATTCTGGAATCAGCAAATTCCTGTCCGGCTTTAACCTTTGCAAAGATTATTTTTTTATTTAACCCGGTCTCATTTTTGTTGTCTGTTATCGTTTTTTTAACAATTTGCGGCTTTGCCGGGATAACATTTTGAGCGGGCAAGACTCTCAAAGGCGCCGCTGCCGGCATCTTTTTTTCTCCATGCCAATATAGCAGAACAATTATTCCCGCCATCCAGAAAAGAAATATCAATATTCCTGTCAGGAAAAGCCTTTTTCGCGGCCTGTTAATATTTTTACCGGAAGCCGACAGTATCGTCTCATAAGCCGCGTAAGGTGATTTCTTCTCTTTTTGCGCTTTAAGTAATGCGTCGTTTATGTAGCTCATAATATTCCTTTGGTCAAGGATTTCCGGTAAAAGCTAGGTTGTCAGGCGCAACCATATTTTTCTGCCGTCACTCATTGTTTTCTGAAAATAATTAAGGCCGATATCGTGAACCGCCAGTTTGATAATTTTTCGGTCAATTTCATTTACATTTTTTGTATAGGCAATTAATAATGCTCTATCGCAAAGAGCGTTAATCCGGCGGGGAATGCCTTCAGAGAAGACATAAATAAGGTCCAGGGCTCTTTCCGTAAATTTTATAGAGCCGGGACCCTGAGCGACTACCAGACGATGATGTATATAATCGCTTACTTCCTTGGGTGAAAAAGGCTTAAGATCATATCTTACCGTGATTCTTTCGTTTAACTGCCTAAGCGCCGGAAGCATTAAAGTATTGGTCAGTTCCGGCTGACCGATTAAAACTATCTGAATGAGCTTTTCCGTCTCGGTTTCCAGATTGGAAAGCATTCGTATTTGTTCGAGAACACCGCGAGAAAGATTTTGCGCTTCGTCAATTAAGAGCACGGTTGTCTTTCCTGCGGCAAAATTATCCAGTAAAAATTCATTTAAAGCGTCAATATAGTACTTTTTATTTCCGGCACTGTTTTTTATAACAATACCATATTCACTGAGAATCGTTTCCAGTAAATCAAGCTCAGAAATGGCCGTATTGAAAATCAGCGCAGTTTCCACTGAATCATCCATAGAGGCAAGCAGGCTGCGGCAAATTGTGGTCTTCCCCAGTCCGATACCGCCGGAAATTAAAACAAAACCTTTTTTTTCTTTAATGCCGTAAATAAGGCAATTCAAAGCGTCCCGATGCTGTTCGCTCAGGAACAAATAGCGCGGTTCCGGCGATAAACTGAAAGGATTTTCTTTTAAACCAAAATAATCAGCATACATGTCAATACACTCTCCTGATCAGATCATTCAAAAGAATAATGAATAGTTTCAATCTTGCCGTTTCTCTTAACATTCAAGTCCATACTGCTGCCGGACTGCATAGAATTCAACACTTGGAGTATATCGCTGGCATTTTGCATCCGGTTGTTATTAATATCAATTATTATATCACCATTCTGAATGCCGGCCTTTTCATAGAGACTATTGGGAGCAATATTCGAAATAGTGTATCCTTCCTGTACGCCATTATTTAAAAAAGGACGCACAACAGCCTGATTTGTCAGCGACTTCAAATCACTTAAGTTTTCATTTACCGATTTTTTATTCAAAGTATAATTCCCCGGAATAGCGTTGTTTCTACCAGCGCCTGATGAGTTAGGGAGCAAAGGGCCTTCCATGGTTTCTTTTATTTTTAACAGTGTTTCCCGTACGCCATTTTTTAATGTCGCTGTATTACGCGTTATTTTAATCAGTTTATCCTGGCCGATCTTGTCCCCCAGCTTGTATAATTTTTGTTTGTGATTGCCTCGTTCTTCGACAACAATAAAACCGAAAGAGGAATTGCAGGCTACTGTTCCTTTCAAATCAAAATCAGTAGTCTTCTGATCGGAATCGAAAAGTCCTCCTTCGGACTGATTGCCGCTCGCCGGTTTCAGCGTCGAAAGAAATAAATTACGCCCGGTGATGATATCGTAATCCTGAAGAGCGTTGCGCTGGTGATTATCTTTAACAGCAGATGTCACCCCATTACTTTTAACGGTGGCTGTATAATTAATAAGGGGGAAACTGATGATTTTATAAAAGAGATCTGTTGCTTCGTAAGACAATATTGTTATTGCCAGAATGATTAAAAGTGACTTTAATGAATTAACATCCTTTGCCCCAATGGCACTGATGTTCATCATTTCTTTCCAGCGTTCTTTTATAATTTGCGTTATTTTAAGCCACATAATCTTTGCCATTAAATATAGCGGAATACCGGATTGATCAATGTTCCGCCGATAGTGAATTTCATTTTAACCGTTTTCTTGTCTGATATCGCCATCTCGCCGTTTAGATTAAGCTGGCTGTTTTTAAAATCGTCGGCAAGCGTTATTTCACCGTTTAAGAAACAATCTACCTGCGGACCGTATATCTGCAATTTTTCCAGTCTGATCACGCCATTTTTAAGCTGGGCATTAATTTCGCCGCGATCAAAATCAATTCTGTTTAGTCCAAGAAATGGTTCGGTCAGGGAATAACTTCCTTTGGTCAGAGAAAGCGCGAATGTTCCGGAAAGATTTCTTCCCGGTCCGCCGTTATTAAAGGCATGCGTCCAATTGCCGCTTGCTTTCCCTGTAATTTCTCTGCCCATCAACGTTCTAATAAAAGAATATCTGGCCAGATCAATATTTTGAAATTTTAATCTGCCTTCTTCCGGCGGATAAATTTTAGAAAAAGAAGCCAGCCCGAAGCGTCCGGAAAAATTGCCTCCATAAGCGCTGCCGGAGAGGCCGATATATTTATTTTTTTTAAAAAAATTAAACGGATTAAATTGCAGATCGAGCAGATCGCCCTGAAAGTATATATTTGCAGGCGATGAACTTATGTTTATTTTTTTTATTTTAAAACCAAAAGGCAAAGCCGGCCGCAATGAATCCATCTTTAAAATAAGATCAGAAGAATTTGCCGCTTCTTCCAGCCTGCTTCTGGCAATATCCGAGGGGAAAAGCAGATACAAAAATACTAAAGTAATAAATATGCCGTAGAGTGTGAACCATAACGTTTTTTCTTTCAGCATGTTCATGTTGTTACTTGCCCCTTGGTTGTTGATTCAGTGGTTGCAAAGAGGATATTTGTATCTGTGCGTTTAAGTATTCGGGGCTTTCTTTCATTTTGTTTATGGCAATCTTTTTTATTCTTACTAAATCCGCCGGTGATTCGGCATAATACAAAAAGTCTGTAAGCTGTTTAATGGTAATTTTTTCGAGTTTCATGTCAATTAATGATTCTTCAAAAGAAGCTGATTGCATTCCTTTTGAAGAATTCATGTACTTTATTCTTCCCCTGACATTTGCCAGTGTCGCCTTTTTTTCCAGATAAGAGAATAAAGTAAAATCAGCTCCGCGCGAGGAAACAGTGCTTTTTATTGCGGCTGTCTTTGCCGTAAGCGTAGCAAACTCGGTTGAGAGTTCATTTATTTCGCTCAGTTTTTTTTGATTGATCTTTATTGCTTTCGCCAGTTTTTCTTTAGCATCCCAGAAAGGAAAAACAGCTATTTGCAGAATCAGGACGATCAAAACAAATATCGCCGCGCCGGCGGTAAGGTTCTGCTGTTTTTTGTCTAATTTATTCCAGAATGTTTTTATCATTTAACTTCAATCCTCAGGTTGAAATCAACTTTGCCGCCATCTTTGGTAAGGCTGGTCGAACCTATTGTTACGTTCTTAAAATATATGGATTTCAAAAGATCATTTTTGACTGCCGAAACATCATCAATAGCTTTTGCCTCGCCTTTAATTAAAACAATGCTGTTTTCGTAATTTAAATCGGTAATAACGATATTAAGAGAAGGCGAAATCATGCCCGAAATTTCTTTCAATAAATCAACAGTCGTTATTTCCGGCAACCCCTCGTAAAAACCAAAAGTTTTTTTGTTTTCCGCAAGCTTTGTTTTAAGCTGCTGCACCGGATCAATCATGCCCCTGGCTTCGGGAAGGTTGTTCTTGAAAATATGAGCAATTTGTTCTTTAATATTATTAAGGTGTTGAGTTTTCAGGCCATAGTCGAGAAACTGATTGACAATAGCCAGGAGAATAATTATTCCGGCAACCCAAGCCGCCCATTTTAAATGCTCTTTGAAGTTAAAGCTTGCGTTATTGGCTGCGAACTCCCCCTTCCGGAAATTAAAAGATTTTCTGCCCGCGGAAATCCTCATTGCGGCGGCAATTGCCGTATTCATTATTTGCGGGTCGAATTGACTTTCGACAGTTTCTTCAATGTCCAGTTGTTTGGACCGGACGAGATCAAGAGCTTCCACGGGACAGGAAAAATAATTCTCGATTTCTTTTCGCAGGGGAATGAATAACGACCCTCCGCCTGTCGTCATAATTTGCGCAGGCTCATTTTGCAGCACGCCGTTTAGCTTCATATACTCGATAGTATTTCTCAATTCTAAACAAAAATTGCGGCACACAGAGCCTGCATTGGCTGCCGGTTCGGGATAATCCTTTCTGATTTTCAATTGTTCGGCCCTATCCATATCCACAAAACAATCCGCCGCTAATGCCGCTGTTATATGTTTGCCACCAAAAGCCAGAGGACGTACATGAACAATCGCGTCGTCTTCATAAAATGTTGCCGTTGTTGAATCGTGTCCGATATCCAGAATGATTCCGCAAACAGGCGTCTTTTTATTGTCTATTATCTGGGCAGCCAGAGCGGTGGGGGAGGCATCAATTATGGATACCTCTCCCAGGATTCCTTCTACTTTTTCTATCCAGTCGCGGACGCTTTTTTTGGTGAGCGCGGCCACAAGGAGTCCGTCGCGGGGAATCATCAGGTAATCGGCCACCACTTCTTCTATGGGAATAGGGATGAGGGGTTCCAATTCAAAGGCTAATGTTTTTCTGATTTTATTGTCATCGCGAAAAGGCAAATTGACCTGCCTGAACATTATGTCTGTAAGCGATAAAGAAATACAGCAGGGAATATTGGAAAAAGTTTTATCTTCGGCCAGTTTTTTTAATGCCGCTTCAATTCCTCCGCAGGCGTTGATATCCAGACTCCGGGCGGCAATAATGCGACCGCCGGTTAAACCTTTAGAGGTTAACACAATCGCTTTAATTGTGTTTGTGCCGATATCCAGACCTAGGACGGTTTGCGGCATTAATCCTGCCTCCATTTAATTGTCTGAACAGATTTATTGCCTGATTTTTTTACAATTCCGCTTATGGTTTTCGCCATATTGCTCATCTGTCCCGTGGATATAATTTTAAAATAAGTGCTGTTTACCGTAAGAAGCAATTCCGGATCGATCGTCACCCCCGCCATATTCTGAAACCACTTGGTGCCGGATAAATCATTTCCTTCATTTGTGCGGTATTCATCCATTTTATCGACCAGATCCGGGCTGATTCCTTCAGCAAGGGAACGCAAAATCATCTTCGGCGCGGTGTTGACATTTATCGCTCCATCATCGCTGTCCGCGGTAACGTACTGCGCCAATGATGGTTTTTCTTTTGTTCCGTAATAAATTTCCTTGGTTATTCCCTTTATCATAAGCAATTCTTCAATGCAATCAATTGGAGCGTTTTTCGGTTCATAAGGTGGATTTAAAGAAGCGTAATAAGCGTCGTCTGCTGGATTATCAGCGGAGGAAATCCAGCTTACGATGGAATCGGCTATATCTGTCGCTATTCTTTCATCAAGTCCGAATTCCGGCTGCTCAAGCAGCCTCAGAAGCATCTTATAATATCCATTTTCATAAACTACCTTATTCAGAGGAATTTTACCGGTTTCATCTTCAATCCTGGCGATAAAATAACCGTCCGTAAAAAGAGTAGTGGATTGCAGGGATATTGTTTCCATGTGCGCCCAGTCGTCGCGCAAGGTGTCGTAATTGTTTTTGGAAGTAGTCAACACGGCGGCCGCTCCATAAAAACCGGATTTGGCGATATAAGTTAATTTTATGCCGTCGCTTACGTTGGCCGCGTCGTAGATATCCGCGCGGGATGAGCGGTTCAATTCAATAACGACAGCCACTAAAATAGCGATAATCAATATTACCGTGATCAGCGCGATTCCGCGATTATTAAGGGTTTTATTTTTCATGTCGTTTATTGATTAGCCGGTAAAAATATCTTTGTCATAAATTTGTAAGGTTTTTCCTGATCATTTGAATTGACCAGAAAAAGCTCTATTTTTACTGCCGCGGGCACCTTGCCGGACTGGTTTCCCTCTTTTGAAGAGGAATCCCATAGATCTGTTTCTAAGCCTGCGGAATCATAAAATGTCAACTTGAAGGTATCCACATTTTTACAAATGATAAATCCGCCGTTCGCAATTTTTGTTTTATCCGGTTTGGAGCCGTACACATCGGCTCTCCACAAAGAAAAACTTTTACCGTCGTCATCCTCCTGCACGTAGTAACTGATCGCGGCCGGACATCCTTCTTCTTGACTTTGGCCAAAGGCCAGATGGGAAGCCGACCAGAAAGAAATGGAATGAAATTCGCGGTT
>Ga0187875_10002838_pt1 | contig 12592 bp, 10 predicted proteins | sample June2016WEW_17_1_2_FD_132978 | JGI IMG/M metagenome (GOLD analysis project Ga0187875, IMG submission 132978) | Peatland microbial communities from SPRUCE experiment site at the Marcell Experimental Forest, Minnesota, USA - June2016WEW_17_10 | ecosystem: Environmental > Terrestrial > Soil >... | reverse complement strand
GGGCAGACGAGGGAGGGGAATGCCGATCCGAAGTTTGGACCGAGCAAGGCGCTCGATTACGAATTAGAAGTTGGATTTTTTGTTGGTGCAGGAAACAGGCTCGGGGAGCGGATTCCCATCGGAGAGGCGGAAGAACAGATTTTTGGAATTTGCCTGGTGAATGACTGGTCGGCGCGGGATATTCAGGCATGGGAATATCAGCCGCTCGGGCCGTTTCTGGCGAAGAGTTTTTCGACTTCGTTGTCGCCGTGGGTGGTGACGATGGAAGCGCTCACGCCATTTCGCGTAGGTGCTTTTTCGCGAGCGGAAGGCGATCCTGCGCCACTGCCTTATCTTTCTGACGAGGGAGATCGGGAGCATGGTGGGGTGAATCTATCGCTGGAAGTTTCTTTGCAATCGGCGCGGATGCGGGAAGCCGGGTTGAAAGCGGCAATTTTAAGCCGCAGCAATTTTCGGGATCTCTACTGGACGATGGCGCAGATGCTAACGCACCATGCGAGCAATGGATGCAATCTGAGGCCGGGGGATCTGCTGGCGAGCGGGACCGTATCCGGCGAGGGAAAAAGCGCGCGGGGATGCCTGCTGGAATTGACGACGCGGGGACAGGATCCGGTCACGCTGCCGACCGGGGAGCAGAAGAAATTTCTGGAGGATGGGGATGAAGTGATCCTGCGGGGATTCTGCGAGGGCGATGGGTTCCGGCGGATTGGACTGGGAACTTGCCGCGGAAGGATTTTGCCGGCGGCGAGCTGAGCTGCGTTTAATTCCGAGTGTTCCATGGAATCTTCCGGCGCCAATTTAGGCGCGGCATCAAACATCCCGCCCTTTTGATTTCGCCATCGAAGTGCATGTCCACGAAATTCGATTAAGATGGCAATACGCCCACCGTCTTTTTGAAAATCTCGTTTCATGAAAGGCCACCCCATGAGCAACCGCAGAGAACTTCTACCCAGAGGCGGAAAGAGAAGAGAACGGACAGCGGACCAGATCGCGAGGGCGAAGGCCTCGGCGGCGTCCCTGGATTATCCGGCAACACAGGTCGGACAGACCGGCGACATTACTGTCGCTTACGACTCGGCGCTGGGGTCGCGGGGATTGGCGCTTGCGCAGCAGTTCCTGGGCGCTGTGACTGGACCCTACAACGACATGCAGACGTTCTTCGGGATTTCTGGAGGCGCGGTTGAGGTCGTGATCGCTCCACTGAGCGGAAACAACGACGGGTCGGGCGGTGCGTACCACTATGGCTGTGACTTCGGGCCCGCTCCGGACAGCGTTTTGTATCTCGATGCGACTTTCGCAAACACCAGCGTCAATCCGCTCAACCTGGAGGTTGGGCTGTATGTGGCGGAGTTGAGCGAGTGCTTCATGGGGCCGCAGGGCGGTGGCTGGGGATGCGGATTCAGCAATGGAGAAGGGTTGTCGCGCTTCTGCGCGGAACAGGAGACGCCAGCGGGCACATTGACGGGGTTTGCGAGTGGACCGGCATGGGCGCAGGCGGGATTTCCAGACTGGGTAACCAAGACGGAGCAGACGGATCAGGATGATGTGTCGACCGGGTGCTCCATTGTTTATATCTACTGGATGCGGTCGCTGGGATTCAGCATTCCGCAGATTGGGCAGGCGGCGGGCGCGACGTTGTCGGCGAATTATCAGAAACTGACGGGGAAGACATCGGCGTATCAGGATCTGGTGGCGGCGGTGAAGGGGTTGACGGTTGATTCGGACAATCCGTTTGGAGGAGGCGGTTCGTAAAGCTCGCGGCGTCAAATTCAATCGCGGAGAAGCGGCGGGATTCCAACGCCGGTTGTCGGTTCGGTCGTCGCTGTTTCTTTCGCCCCGTCCGGGACTTTCCGTTTATCCCGAATTTATCCCACGGCTTATCAGCCTGCGGAAAAGAAGATTGGGTGCAAAGAACGACCACTGGGGCTGAAGCCCTTGTTGAAGAGAAGCGGCTTACGCGGCCCTCAAGGGCCGCTCTTCCACAGTAGCGCAGGCATTCGTGAGCCCGGTGTTCTGAGGCGCGGCCTGTGTCGGCAAAATCTTCCTTGTGCTATCTGTCCGCGCCCCCAGACGTCCATCCTAATTTTCTAATCGCCGGTGCCGGTCAGGGCAGCGGTTTGCGGGCTATTGCTGGCGCTGTCGCTTACGCTCAGTTGCCCCGTTCTCGTCCCAGTTTTGGTGGGAGTGAATGTGACGCTGATGGTGCAGTGTTGCTTGGCGGCGAGTGTTGTTCCGCAGGTCGTTGAAGACACGGCGAAGTCTCCCGTGGTCGAGCTCGCGATGCCGGTGAGGGTCGTGGTCTGGAGGTTAGTTAAGGTAAACACCTTTGGCGCACTGGTTGTGCCGACTTTCTGTTTTCCGTAAACCGCCTTCGAGGGATTGAGCGTGACCGGTCCGATGCCTGTGCCCGAGAGCGGCTCTTCCTGGGGACTGTTGGGGGCGTTATCGGTGACGTTGAGAGTTCCGGTCAGCGGACCCAGTTGGGTTGGGGTAAAGGTGACGCTGATTTTGCACGAACTGCCGACGGGGAGCATGGCTCCGCCGCAGGTGTTAGAGGAAACGGCAAAGTCGCCGGTCGTGCTGACGCCGCTGATATCGAGTGTGGAAGTGCCGGTATTGGTCACCGTAACTTTGTGGGCGGTGCTGGTGGTGTCGATGACTTGATTGCCGAAGTTCACGGACGTGGGCGAGAAGGTGACGACAGGACCTGCCTGCGGCATCAACTCAAAGACCACACCACAGCCTCCAATGCCAGCGCAGTTCGATCCGGAAAGATCGCCGCCTCCATAAGCGGTGCTGTAGAGATTCCCTGCGGAGTTGAAAATCAGGCTTGCGTATGGAAAGGCTCCGTCGCTGCCGCCGTTGAAGGTGTAGATTGCGCTTTCGGTCCAGGTCGTGCCGCTGATTGGTGGGCTTGCCTTAAAGACCACGCCGCAACCGCTTGAGGCGCTGCAATTCGTGCCGGTCGTGTTGCCGCCGTCCACGGTGGTGCTGTAGAGGTTGCCCTGGGAATCGAAAATGACGCTAGCCTCGGGATAACCACCGTCGGTGCTTCCCGTGAAAGGATAGAGCACGGTTTCTTTCCACGAACCGCTGCCACCGCTGGGCGGACTTATCTCGAAGACCACGCCGCAGCCGCCGGTGCTCTTGCAATTTGGGCCATGTGTGTCGCCGCCGATGGCGGTGGTGCTGTAAAGGTTTCCCTTTGCGTCGAAGGTCAGGCTCGCATAGGGAGAGCCGCCATCCTTGCCGCCGGTGAAGTCGTACAGCACGGTCTCGCACCAATTATTGCCCTGGTTGGTGCCACTCGGACAGCTCCCGCCCGATTCGGGGCTGAGCTCAAAGGCCACACCTGATCCGCGGGAGCCTCCGAAAGCGGTGCCGTAAAGATTGCCGATGGAGTCGAAGATGAGAGCAGCAAAAGGATTATTACCGTCGATGACGCCGGTGAAGGGGTAGAGGACGGTTTCGGTCCATGGACCTTTTCCGCCGGAGGGCGGGCTGAGTTCAAAAACAGTGCCGTAGTCCGAGCTGCCGCCGCCGATTGTGGTTCCGTAGAGATGGCCCAACGAGTCGAAAATCAGACCGGCATAAGGCAGGCTGCCATCGTCGCCGCCGGTGAAGGTGTAAAGCACGGTTTCGGTCCATGGAACTTTTCCGCCGGAGGGTGGGCTGAGTTCGAAGACAACTCCACAGCCTCCGAAAACCGTGCAATTAGTGCCTGATGTATCGCCGCCGCTGGAGGCGGTGCCATAGAGATTGCCTTTGGAGTCGGGAACGAGGCTGGCTTGGGGATAACTGCCATCGGCGCCGCCGGTAAAGGTGTAAAGAACGGTCTCGGTCCAGGATCCGCTGCCGCCAGAGGGCGGGCTCAGCTTGAAGACCACGCCGCAACCGGTGGGAGGGTTGAGTCCGGGGCAATTGGAGCCGGAGGTGTCGCCGCCGTTGACGGTGGTGCCATAGAGATCTCCATTCAAGGCGATCACAGGCGCGGTCGGAGCGGCGCCGTCCGCAAGTCCGGTGAACGTATAGAGGACGTTCTGCCCGAATTGCGCCTGTGCGGGACGCACGGCTGAAACTAGTAAGACTGAAACGGCCGCAAGAAGGACCAATTTTGAAACGAGGGAATTCGGCTGGGACATATGCACTCCGTTGCGATGACTTCCGGCTAGGTGCGCTTCTTAGTGGGGCCTTGGCGTGCGAACAGACGATACCACGCCGGGATTCCGGCTGCAATGCGGCAATTGGAAGGCTATTTGGCCCGTTCGCCCGTTTTTTGCAGTGGCTTCTTGCGGGCCTTTTTTCAGACAAATTCTACTTCAATGGCGGCACGTAGGGGATGTAACGTGCGAAAAGCCAGCATAGGAAGAAGACGACCGGGATGTGCACGATGAGCTGGAGAACTCCATAGCCGACTATGTCGCGGGCTTTCAGTTTCAGGATGCCCAAGAGGGGAAGCATCCAGAAGGGATTGACTAAGTTCGGCAGTGCCTCAGAAGCGTTATAGATCTGCACGACCCAGCCTAAGTGAACCTGATGTGAGTTCGCAGCTTGGAGGACATAAGGGGCTTCGATGACCCACTTACCGCCTCCGGAGGGAATGAAGATGCCGAGTACGGCGGAGTACATCGCGACTAAAAGCGGATAGGTGTTGTGGGTGCTGATGGCGGCGAAGAGTTTGGCCAGCGCGTCGGAGATGCCCGTGCCGACGATCATGCCGAAGATGACGGCGTAGAAGGGGAACTGGATGAGGACGCCTCCGGTGGCGGGGACGCAGTCGGCGACGGCGCGCATGAAGCGCTTGGGACGCCAGTGCAAGAGTAATCCGGCGGTGATGAACATGAGGTTGTAGGTGTTGAGGTCGAGAGCGGCGAGAGCTCCTTGAGGCGACGTGCGGAAGACGTCGACCAGATACCAGATTAGAACTGCGACCACCAGGATTGTAAGCAGCGGACTGTATTCGAGCCATTCGCCGGGGCGGGTCTTGGGTTCGAGACTGGAGCGGATCGGCTCGTACTGAATGCCGTAGGACTCGGCGGTCTTGGCGTTCTCGGGAGATGGAGTGGACAAGTACGCGACGAGTACGGAGAGCACGATCAGGATGAAGGCGGTGGCGAGGCTTTGCCAGAGGAAGAGTGTCTGGGTGAGAGGAATGAGTCCGCTGATGTTGAAGAGAGCGGGAGGCATTGTGGATTTGGTGGCCATCTGCATGGCGGCGGAGGAAGAGAGGCCGAGGGCCCAGACGGCTCCGAGGCCGAGATAGGCGGCGCCACCGGCGGCGCGATAATCGAGGCCTTTGACGCGGTGGGAGAGTTCGCGGACGAAAAGGCCACTGAAGATCAGGCTCAATCCCCAGGAGATGAGCGAGGTCAGCATGGAAAAGAGCGCAACGAGGGCGACGGCGCCTCTGGGTGTTTTGGGGATGCCTGCCAATGCACGGATCGCACGATAGACGAGGGGTGTGGAGGCGACGACGTAGCCTCCGATGATGATCATCACCATTTGCATGGTGAAGGGAACCAGAGACCAGAAGCTCTTTCCGCCCTGGATGGCGAGTTTGGCGGGGCTTTGGTGGAGGAGCAGGCCAACAACGAAGACGACCACGATGCCGAGGAGCGCGAAGACGAGGGGATCGGGGAACCAGCGCTCGCTCCAATTGGCAAGGGAGAGGCCGAAGCGGGCGAGGCCGCTTTCCTGAGCAGCGGGCTGACTTTGTTCGCGCGGGGGCATAGGGCGAGTCCTTTTGGAGGGGCAGCGGAATTCTATGCGAAATTGGGGCGAGTGAGGGAATTTTCGCGATTGCGGAGATCAGATGCAGTCCGAGACGCAGCATGCTGCGCCTCCACCGCATCATTTTTTCTTATCTTCCTTGCTACGGGTTAGTAGAGGAGCGCCCCAGGCGCTGGCCGCCAGGAACGAGCCGAAAAGGATGATGGCGTCGATGCTGCTTCGTCCTTCGGGCGACCAGTAGACATCGCGCAAATTCAACCAGAGGGCAAATTCGTCGAGCGTTAAGGCGGCACCGACGCCGTAGAGGATGGACATGAGGCGACCGATGAAAAGTGACGAGCCGTCGGTCCCGACACCGATCTCACAAAGCCAGCCGTATCCGACGAGAAGAAGAATGACAATTCCGATGACGAGGTGATGGACGTGGCGGCCCCCCGCTTCGATGAAATGAAAGGGCGGAATATGGTGAAGGATGGCGTAGACGACGGCGCGAACTCCGGTGAAGGTGAGGAAGAAACTTACGGAAGCGACGAAAAGGCGGCGGCGCGGGCGATCGGGGATGCGATCGTGGAGGGCCTGGCCGAGTGATGTCCCGTGGAGGATCAATACCATCACAGTCGTGCCAGCGATCGTGAGGAGAAGGATGAACCAGGTATAAGCCATTACGCATTAGATCGCAGGAAAGCCTGACTGCGCCAGCCTCGGCCGCTTGGCCCAAACGTCATTTCCGTTACGGGGAACCCTGTAGGGGATTCCCTGTCACAAACCCTAAATGCAGGTCTCCAGGGTATCCGCAAAAACTGGGTCGGGGATGGAGGAATTTCTGAACTATCTTCGTTCACGATTACTGAATCGAAACAGCCTGCGATCGCATGATGTTCGGTCTCGGTCGCAGGTCCTCGATAAACGGATGACGGCAAATCATCGAGTCTTAAGCCGTCTCTAAGATTCTAGTCACCGTACGGGTAAATGTAGCTGGCCGGATAATCGTAGGGATCGCCCCACCAGGCGCTGCCCCAGTAAGGATTTGCGTATCCCCAATAAGGATATGGGTAAAAGGACCAAAACGGATCCCACGCATAGCCCCATGCTGGACCCCAGCCAAAACCAAAACCCCATCCCCAGCCGCAACCCCAACATCCAAAGCCGTAGCCGGGATATCCCCAACCACCGCGCCATCCGCCGTAACCGAATCCGCCATGGCCGAATCCGGGATTTCCGAACCGGCCGGTACCGCCAAACGCGCCATGAGCATTGCCGAATGAGTGCCACTGACCATCGGCGATGGCCATTGGGTGAGCAGCACCGGCGCCACCGGTGCGGCTAGCTCCTCCAAAACCCCGGGAGGACGACATTCCTCGCTCCGAGCCCATGCCGCGCGCAGACGATTCGCCGCCTCTTTCGAACCCACTGCCGCGAGGCCCACTATAGCCGCCACCCCCACGGAAGCTACCAATTCCGCCGCTGTGGAAGCCACCACCACCGCCGGAAAAGCCCCCGCCTCCGCCGCCGTGGAAACCCCCGCCACCTCCACCACCGCCGTGGCTGCCACCTCCGCCGCTATGCTGGGCAAATGCCGCATTAGGTATGCAAATCAGAGTGAAAGAAGCAATAACCGCGAGAAGAGCTTTCAGAACGAGAGATTTACGCATTTCAGTCCCTCCCTACGTAAAGCGCCGGCTGCCGGGGTGGCTCTCGACGCCTACAGTTCCTATTATAGTTGGAGTCTTACAGTATCGGCAGAGTTGTCCGCAGTGACCAAGGTGGATGGTCTTTGCGAGTGCTTAGGGGGAAAGGTGATGCTGGGAGTCTGCCGACCCGGTGGCGAGCAACCGGGCAAATTTTCTGGTGATGTTCGCGGCCATCGCCGATCCGTGGCACAGGCAGCCGCGCCTGGTTGTGAAATAATCTATCGATTTGGAAAAACTGTCGCGGCGGTTCTGCTAGCTCCGGGCGCGCGCTGCAGAGTTCAATTTCATTGAAAACGAATGGGGTCCTTCTTGATCTCGGGAGAATTTTCTTGTTTAAGCGGCTTCGCCTCGCGCCAGAGCTTGCTTTTCATTCTCTCGTCTTTTTTTGCGGTAAGCTGCGCGTGGGCGCAGGGTGGACCGCCTTATTACACTAATGACCCGGGCACGCCCGGTCATCTCAATTGGGAAATCAATCTGGGCTACATGCCGTTTTTTTACAACGGGCAATCCGTTTCTCACACTCCTGACGTCGATATTAATTTTGGCGTGGGAGATCGCATCCAGTTTACATATGAGAATGCGTGGCTGCGCGTGAAGAATCCGGATTCCAAGACCAAGCTCGGCATCGGCCAATCGAACCCCGGCGTCAAATGGCGTTTTTACGATGCGGGAGAAGATGGACCGCAAATATCGGTGTTCCCGCAGCTTTTCCTGAACAACCCGAATGATGCCGTCCGGCGCGGGATCACGCCGCCCAGCGAGGGTTTTCTCCTGCCGTTTGAATTTGCAAAAAAGGTCGGCCCCGTTGGCGTGGATTTCGAGGCCGGATATCAATTTACGCACAAAGGGCCGGACGGGTGGATCAGCGGGCTGGTGCTTGGGCATGATTTCACTCCAAAGTTTGAAATGGATTTGGAGTTTTATTCACAGGGAACGTTTCACTCGGAGTTCGAGCCCACATTGGGCATTGGTGCTCGCTACAAGATCCATAAGCCCGTGATCCTGCTCCTAATGGGCGGACGCGCCCTTGAACCGGCTCGTTCCAACCAGTCATATTTCGTCGGCTATTTCGGGCTGCAATTCCTACTGCCGCCGAAATCGTACGATCGCGAGTGATCCCTTGATTACTGCGCTGTCGATTCAAGCAAGGTTCGGCAAAGTTCCTGGCAGCCGCGCGAGAATCAGCGCCGCTCGACGCGCACGGTGTTCGCTCGCATATCCGACAAACGGTCGTCGAGGACTGTCAATTCCGCTAACCGAGTTGTGTATGTGGAGGGATTGCATGCACAAAGACGCCGTTCAATCTCCAGGTGCTTGCGCGCCAATCGTAGTTGCGCCTGTGCCGCTTTCAGGTAGAGCGTGCTTTGCGAGCGGTCGAAATGAACCTTTGAAACAGCGAGGACCATTCGGTAGAGATGTTTCATCGAGCGGATCCTAGCCGCGACGAGCGAATCCTCGCCATCTGCGCCATGGGGGAAAAATCCGGACGAATCGAGCTGCTCGAGCCGGAATGCGGCGTAGGAAAGCATGGTGGTAAGGTCCTTCAATTTGAGGGAATCATCGTCCAGGAAACAACTGCGAGTTGACGGGCCGTCTGCGTCAGTTAGTTCGGTCGGCTGGCAAGAGCCTTGTGTCATTGCATAAAGCATGCGGGAAGAGAGTCGAATAGACGCAGTCTCCAAACGCAAGTCCATCGCTTCGGGATCCGTATTTGCTGTTTCATGCTGAAGCGAATTTGGATACGCGTGATTTGTTTGGTAATTTCACCCGGCGGAATTCCATTGTCTTGCGGGTTGCGATGATCGGAAACGTGAACGGATGACCGTCTCCAAATTCACGCTACTTTCGCGACGGCGAATCCTTCGTCAGATGCTGGGAACGAGTCTCTGTCTGCCTCTAGCGGAAGTGCTGCCGGCATTTTGCATGGGAAACCCTTCTGCTCCGAGTGGTGTCGCCCTTGGCGGGTTTACTTTGACTGCGGAAGACGATCAGTTTCTAAATGACGTGGAGGCCGCGAGCTTTCAATTTTTCTGGGAGCAGGGCACCCCGAAGACGGGGATGGTCAAGGATCGCTGTAATGTTCACACCAACAGCCAGGGAGTGGCGTCCAGCATTGCGGCCACCGGGTTTGGTCTTACGGCGATCTGCATTGGGGACCGGCGCGGATTTATCCCGGCCAACGACGCGCTGGAACGTGTCTTGGCTACTTTGCGATTCTTGTGGAAGAAGCTGCCCAATCACCGCGGATTTTTTTATCGCTTCGCCAATCCCGAAACAGGGGAGCGCATGTTCGATTCCGAGGTGTCTTCGGTGGATACCGCGATTCTTCTCTGCGGGGTTCTCACGGCACGCCAGCATTTTCGCCATGCGGGAGTGGCGGAACTCGCGAACCTGATTTTCAACCGCGTGGATTGGTCGTGGCTCTCGGAGGATACTTCGTTGTTAACGCATGGCTGGACGCCGGAGATGGGGTTTCTGGCATCGCGGTGGGATTACTATAGCGAGCTGATGATGATGTACCTGCTGGGGATGGGATCGTCGGCGCATCCGCTGTCGCAGGAAACCTGGAACGCCTGGAAGCGGCTGACATTTGAATATGACGGCATGCGGTATATCGGTTCGTTCGCGCCGCTGTTTGTGCATCAATATTCGCAGGCGTGGTTTGATTTTCGCGGCCGCTGCGACAAGTACGCAGACTACTTTCAAAATTCCATAACCGCCACGGAGGTCCACCGGCGATTTTGCCTGGAGTTGGGAAAAGAGTTTCCTGATTACTCGGATGATCTATGGGGAATCACTGCTTCTGATTCCGAACATGACGGGTATGTGGCGTGGGGAGGGCCGCCGGCCACAGGGCCGATTGACGGGACGGTTGTCCCAAGTGCGGCCGGCGGTTCGTTGCCCTTCCTGCCTGCGGCGACTTTGCGGGTGCTAAAGACGATTCGAACCCGTTATCCAGCGGCGTGGAGCAAGTACGGGTTTGTGAACGCGTTCAATCCGCTCAGAACTGGTATGACTCCGATGTAATTGGCATTGATACGGGAATCATCATGCTGATGGCCGAAAATCTGCGCACCAGTTTTGTGTGGGACACCTTCATGACATCGGCAGAGGCTCAGCGGGGTATGGAACGGGCGGGACTCAAGAAATATTAGGCACGCCTGTAACAACCAACCAAGCGACGAAGAGCCGGAAAATTCTCCCCGAAGTTTTCTTATCCGGCCCAACCGGAAACGGCGTTTGCTCATCCAAGACGCGTTCGATGATTTAGACAGGCCGTCGTTTCCAACGAAACGATTCGGTTGGGTCCAAATATCCGCCTACTTCGATTGAACCCGAGCCGCGCCGTTTTCGCGCGCTGAAGGCGAATTCCTTCCGGCAGATGGGCTTGTATTGATCCAGTCATGACAGAAAAGCAAGAGTTTTGGGGCGGATGGCGGGAGCGAGTGTCAGCGCTCAGGAATGTTCCGTCTGTCCTGCGTTTTGTGTGGGAGTCGGGGCGAACGGTCGTGGTTCTGGGGTTGCTGGCGCGAGTCCTTGCCGCGCTTCTCCCTCCTGCGTTGTTCTGGGTTTCGAAGCTCATCATCGACGCGATTTTTCACATTATCATCACTCACCAGCCTGTCGGACCGAGGCTGTGGTGGCTGGTCGCGGCGGAGTTTTCGCTGGCTGTGCTGGCCGGAGTGCTCAGCCGGATTATCGATTACCTCGATGCGCTACTTGCCGGAAAGTACACACACCACGTCAGTGTTCGCGTCATGGAGCACGCTGCCGGGCTGGATCTGCTGGCCTATGAAGATCCTGTGTTTTACGACCGGCTGGAGCGTGCCCGGGTTCAGGCGACAGACCGGCTTTACATGATCCAGGCCATCGGGCGCCTGATCCAGCAGATCATCACGACGATCACATTGTCAGTGGCGATCATGGTGTATTCGCCATGGCTTGCTCATGCTGATCGTGGGAGTGATTCCTGCGTTTGTGGGAGAGACGCACTTCGCGTTTCTGGGATATGCCAAGAATTTTCGTCAGACTCCGATCCGTCGTCAACTCGATTACCTGCGCATTCTGGGCGGCAGCAAAGAAGCCGCCAAGGAACTGAAGCTATTCGGGCTGAGAAATTTCTTGACTGCAAGATTCAAGGGGCTCTCCACCCAGGTATATGAAGAAGACATTGCTCTGGCGCGGGGAAAAGTCGCGGCGGGGTCAGTTCTCTCGGCCATTGGCACTGCCGGTTACTACACGGCTTACGTGTTCGCGGTGTGGCGGACGGTAACGGGAGTTTCAGCTTTGGCACTTTGAGTTTGCTGGCGAACGCAATTCGAGAAGCCAGTTCGAACCTGCAACAGACTTTTTCCACGTTGTCCACGATCGCCGACCAGGCGTTATTTCTGACCGACCTGATCGCATTTTTCGAGATGCGTCCCACGATCCAGTCGAAGCCGAATGCTTTGCCGGCGCCGCGGCCGATCCGACGGGGGTTCGAATTTCGCGAGGTTTCATTCCGCTATCCGGGAAGTTCGCGGCTGGTATTGAACCGGCTGAATTTTCATCTGCGCCCGGGAGAACGCGTTGCGCTGATAGGCGAAAACGGGGAAGGGAAGACGACGATCGTGAAGTTGCTGACGCGTCTCTACGATCCGTTCGAGGGCCAGGTCTTGCTCGATGGAGTCGATCTGCGCGAATACAACCTGGAGGATTTGTATCGCGAAATTGGCGTCATTTTTCAGGACTACATGCGTTACGAAATGACGGCGCGCGAGAACATCGCAGTCGGCCGGATCGAGCAGATCGACAACCTCGACCTGCTTCGGCACTCGGCCGAAAAAAGTATGGCAGACGACGTGGTTGGAAAACTTCCCTCGGGATACGAACAGATGCTGGGACGGCGCTTTGATGGCGGCGTGGACCTATCAGGCGGTGAATGGCAAAAAATAGCGCTGGCGCGAGCCTATCTGCGGGATGCGCAGGTGCTGATTCTTGATGAGCCGACTTCGGCGCTGGACGCACGCAGTGAGTACGAAGTCTTTCAGAGGTTCGCCGAATTGACCGCCGGGAAAATGGCCTTATTCATTTCGCATCGATTTTCGACGGTGCGGATGGCGGATCGAATCGTGGTGCTTGAAAAAGGGCGAATTGCAGAAGAAGGCGACCACGACGCGTTGACTCAACTC
>Ga0187875_10002833_pt1 | contig 12603 bp, 6 predicted proteins | sample June2016WEW_17_1_2_FD_132978 | JGI IMG/M metagenome (GOLD analysis project Ga0187875, IMG submission 132978) | Peatland microbial communities from SPRUCE experiment site at the Marcell Experimental Forest, Minnesota, USA - June2016WEW_17_10 | ecosystem: Environmental > Terrestrial > Soil >... | reverse complement strand
AGCGAAACGAACGGAGAAACCTGGGGTGGAGTCAATCTCGGCGGCATTGATCAGAACATAGTCGATGCGCCTGTTATAGGAAATTGGCTGACCACTTCCCCTAACTTCGCGCTGAGCAACAGTGGCGCAATCACTATCAGTACTCTTGGTGGCAACGGAACATCCACGATTTCCGTGACTCCTTCAAGTGGATTCACCGGAGTTGTAACTCTCAGTTGCAACATTGCCGGCTCTGCCGCCATTCCGCCCACCTGCTCAATTCCAGCGTCAGTTTCCATCACAGGAACCACGGCTGACACAGCCACACTGACCATTCACACCACCGCAGCAACCAACGCCACGAATTTGCCGCGAAGAACCTTCTTCCCCGTGGGTAGCGGATCGATTTTGGTCTGTCTTCTGCTCATGGGAATCCCGAGACGGAGTCGGAGTTGGCGAAAGATAATCAGTGTCTTGTTGTTTGCCGTGAGCATCGGAACAATTGCCGGGTGTGGTGGTGGCAGCAGTAGTGTCGGTGGAGGAGGCAGCACTGGCACCGGCGGGACAACCATTGGAACTTATACGGTAACAATCATCGGAGTCGATCAGGCCACGGGAACCGTCAAGTCGAATACGATATTAAACGTTAACGTGAATTGAAGGCTCGCTCTGCTTAGGGGCAAAGGCGTGGACTAACGCGTCATTCTTCTGGATAGTTCTTGCTTTCACCCTTAATACAGCAGGTATCTGGCCCGGATCGGTTTGAACAGTTCGATCGCCTCGACCCAATCCATCCACACGCGGCGCGGGTCCTGCCCGGCGGTAATCGCATCCATCGTGGCTTTGTTCAGCATCAAGTTGTCAAGGTTTTTCATCTCGAACTGCTGCGGATAAAGAGAGTGGAGCGCGTACGCAATCTCAATACCAAGTTCGGGTGCGTCGAGCGCATTCCTGTCGGTGATAATGATGTTTACGCCTCCGCATTTCTGCTGCGCATACACGCTGGCGTTGGGCGTGAACTCCGTCGGCACAAAGCGAACACCGCTGATGGCCCGTGTATTCAGGTAGGCGGCCAGCTCCCGGGGTTGAATCCACGGGGCGCCCAGCTGCTCGAAGGGCGTATCGGTGCCGCGCCCCAGCGAAACCTTGGTTGACTCCAGAATCCCGAGTCCGGGATAGAGAACGGCTTCAGTCAGACTGCGCATGTTAGGAGACGGATTCACCCAGAGATCTCCGGTAGAATCCAGCCAATCGCCACGCTGCCATCCCTCCATCTGGATTACCTTCAGTTTTGAATTGATGCCACGTTCTGAGTTATAAAAGCGCGCCAGCTCGCCGATCGTCATGCCATGGCGAATCGGAACCTGTCCGTAGTTAATAAAGTTTTCGCGTCCTTTGTCGCTGATGGGTCCCTGAACGTAAGATCCGTTGATAGGATTCGGGCGGTCTAAAACAAAGATTTTCTGCCCTGTCTGAGCAGCTGCCTCCATAAAGTAGCCTAGCGTTGTTTCGTAGGTGTAAAAGCGCGTGCCGACGTCCTGAATGTCGTAGACGATCACATCTGCCGATTTCAGCACATCCAGCGAAGGATGGCGCTTTGCGCTGGAATCTCCATAGACGCTGTAGACGGGTATTCCTGTTGACGCGTCTTTGGAATCGCCAATTTCGGTAGTGTCCACGCTTCCGGTTACGCCGTGCTCAGGGCTGAAGATGGCAACAACCTGAATACCAGGCGCCTTGGCTAGCACATCAATAGTGCGATTGCCTTGCGAGTCTACGCCGGTTTGGTTAGTGACCAAAGCGACCTTGGTTGCCGTTTTTCCCGCTTCGCGGAGTTCGGCGAAATCATGGGCCTCAAGCATATCGATGCCGGTGCGAACCGAGTCATTGCGAGCGGTCACAAGGCGCGCCGACGACATGGCTTCGTTATAACCTGTGATTCGCGCCAGGCGCAGTTTTTGATCGTCTGAAACTGAAAGTCCAAGGCTCTCGGCCGCCGCTGAGGCAACCCGTGCGCGCAGCGAAACGATCGATAAGTTATGGCCGTGAGGATGAACCGCGTTGGTCAGCAGAATCACATAACTATCCGTAACCGGATCGATCCAGAGAGATGTTCCGGTAAACCCCGTGTGTCCGAAGGAACCTATAGGAAAAAACTCTCCACGATTGGTGGAAAACGGAGAATCGATGTCCCAGCCCAGGCCGCGAAGCGTAGCCGCCGTGGGCGGTTGCTGCGGAGTGGACATCTTTTCCACGGTCAGCGGTGTAAGAACATGAAAGCCGGAGAGCAGCTCCTGCGCATATTTTGAAAGATCATCCGCAGTAGAGAACAATCCGGCGTGACCCGCAACTCCGCCCATTCGGCGTGCGGTGGGATCATGCACCGTGCCGCGCAGCATATGATTACTTTCGTCGTACTCGGTCGGCGCAATGCGCGGAAGCCATGCGGCAGGCGGCAGGAAGCGCGTGTCTCTCATCTCCAAAGGAGCAAAGACATTCTTCGCTGCGTATTCATCCAGGCTCATACCGGAGACTTTCTCGACCAGAAAGCCGAGCGTTTCAAAATTAATATCGCTATAAAGAAAACGCGAACCAGGAGGAAGTACGGGCTTCTGGTCCATAGCCATCTGGTATGCGGCATCGCGCCCCTTCCACGCCGTTTTTAGATCCAGGTCCTCAGTTAGCCCGGAGAAATGCGTGAGCAATTCACGGACTGTGATATCGCGCTTTCCGTTTTTTGCAAACTCCGGCAAGTAGGCCGCCACCGGTTCGTTCAGACGGACCTTCCCTTCCTGCACCAACTTCATGACGGAAGTCGTCGTGGCAATGCATTTTGTCAGCGAAGCAAGGTCGAAGATGGTGTCTACGGTCATCGCTTCCTTGACCGGTTCCAATGAACGCATTCCATAAGCTTTGTGATATACCACATTGCCGTTGTGCCCGATCAGCACGACGCCGCCGGGAATCGTCCCGCGCGCAACTGCCGTGTTCATAATCTCATCGATGTTGGCAAAGTTCGCACCGCGCGTGATAACCGCCGCAGTACCAGAGGGTGATGCATCCTGGGCAATCATGCCGTCAAACAATGCAGAAACAATCAACAGAATCAAGACAAACCGGCAAATTGCAATCCAACTTTTCACTTGAATCCCCCTGGCTTGGGCATTTTCAGGCAACTTACTAACTAGATGATGACTAACTTCGGGAGGTGATCGCGTATGGCTGGATAAGCCTACGAAGTCAATGCCTTCAGCCCCAGGCCCGGCCCGTATGGCAAGATCAACTTCCCTTTCAGCACCTTCACGCCTTCGTATGGATCGTTTGAAATCAGGAGATTTCCATCCAGGTCTGGATAGTCCACAAGAGCAGCCAGATGAGCTGCGGCTGTAACTGAACACGAACTGGAGACCATGCAGCCCAGCATCACCTTCATGTTCATCGCACGGGCAAACTTGATCCATCGATAGGCTTCCATAACGCCTCCCGACTTATCCAGCTTCACATTGATTCCGTCGTAAGCTTCCTTGAGTACGGGAATCAGCGATGCGTGGGTGCAGGATTCGTCGGCGATAACTGGTATGTGCACCTTGCTGCGCACATACTTTGTCTCTTCAAACATGTGTGCGGGCATTGGCTGCTCAATCAGCTCCACGCCCTGCGTCTCCAGCCAGTTGATCTTGCGAATAGCTTCTTCCTTGTCGGTCCAGCCTTCATTGGCATCCACGCGCAACGGTTTTTTCGTTACGCTGCGCACAGCTTCAATGGTCTCTTCGTCGTTCTTCAGCCCAACTTTCACTTTCAGAACAGGAAAATCCTCCGCCTCACGCGTCTTTTGCCGGGTAATCTCCGGCGTGTCGATACCAATCGAAAAAGTGGTCACAGGCGCGTCCGCCGGATCGAGCCCGAAATACTGGTACAGCGGGATGCCGAGTTTCTTGCCCAGCCAATCGCATATCGCGATGTCCACCGCAGCCATAGCCGCGTGTTCGTGGTCGCCAAGCATGTGGCGAACCTCGGCAAGGAACTTGTCGAATTTCTGGGGATCACCAACCGCAATCTTGTCGATAATCGCATCGATGGCCTGTTTGGCTTGTTCCGGGTACTCCTTGTAGCGCACGATCGGCGCGCCCTCGCCGTATCCGGTGATGCCGTCTCGCTGATATTGAAGGTGAACCGTGTCACGATAGGCGCTGGAAGACATCGTGGTCGTCCAGGTGTGGCGCAGCATCAGGCGTTTCAACTCGGTTTTGACAATGGCCTTGCCGCCCGATGCCTGTGCGTCTACGGCATACAAAGCCGCTGGCAAAGCCACGCTCACTCCGGCCGCTCCCGCAGCCTTGAACAAATCCCGCCGATTCATCATTTCACTCTCCGCGCTGCTACCAGAAGTTTAGTCCAGGGCATATCGTCCAGCTTGCTGATCTGGACCTCGGGATGCGTGTTAGTTGTGTCATGAATAAACTCGCCGTTGCCGATGTACATGCCCGTATGGGTAATCTTCGTAAGGCTCGCGCCAAAGAACAACAGATCGCCTGGCTGCAAGTCCTTGCGCTCCACCGGCACTACTCTGCTCCACGCTGCCTGCACGTCGGCATCCCGAGGCATAATAATCCCGCGTTGGCGGACCAGCATCTGAGTGAAGCCGGAGCAGTCGAAACCATAACTGGAGATCCCGCCCCATGTGTAAGTGATGCCAAGAAACCTGTGCGCGAGTTGAATAGTCTGGTCGATGGTCAACGGCGCGAAATCCGCACTTACATTGCCTTGCTCAACATATGCTGTCTGACCATTTACAAGCTTGACCTGAAGCCAGCGTCCGCCCTTGTCCACATACCCGGAAATCAATTCCAGCCGCGCTTCCCAGGGAAGGTTCAGCAAAGGAGCGTGTTTGGTCACGCTGGGTTCGCGATAAAGATTCGCGCTCAGTCCCACAACGCGTACTGCTTTTCCATCCGGGGCATAGAAGCTCTGCCGCGGCGTGATGTCGGCCTCTGCCACCCAACCCGTGTAGTCATCGCCAGTGCGGATACGAATCCATCCATTTTTCTTTTCCAGAGAAAGAATTCCTGATCCATAAAGAGCCTGCGACACAACATCACTGTCAGCGGAGGCGGAGGAGTACATGTTGATTACAGGTCTGGAAACTACATAGTCTGGCTTGGAAACGGACTGCTGGCCAACTGCGCCGACGCCCCAGAACGCTGCGCACAATATCAGAAAATAGCGAGCCTGTGAAAGTGCGGAGTTATTGCACATCTTCATTTTCCTTCTCCCATAATGTTATCCACTCAGTAACTTTGTCAGTTATCCCTCTTGATTCCAGGAAAATACGTCTGAAAGGGAGGAGCTGCGGCGGGCAGCGCCGGCAACCCTACGTCTTCCGGCTTGGGCAGTACGTGCGTCTGTCGATATTGCGAGCTTGCCTCACTGAATCGATTGGCGCGTTGAATCCACAATTGCATACTGAGATCATAGCGCGCCATGACGTTGTCCAACCAATAAGGTCGATTCTCCTGGAGCCATGCATGATGAAAAAGTTCACGGGTCAGCCCATATCCTTCACGGAGATCCTGGCACTCACCGTTCACACCGGTAATCGCTCCTAACTCACGGTTGACTGTGCGTCTGGCGACAGGATCGTTCTGCGCCTGATAGGCTCGCCTGTAACCATCGGCAATTTCCTGAGCGACCTGAAATTTGAATCCGATGAAGTCGATACGCCGCGCACCCATCTCCATAGCATCCAACGCATCTGATTCACGCAAGGCTGCTGCGCCACGCGCCTGTTCGATGAGAATAATGGCCTGCTCGGCGTGCACGCGTAGCGCATGACCTACCGGCAGCAATTTAGCGGAGATCTGCTGTCCTTCTGTGCTCCACGGGTCGATCCAGAACAAGTTATCGGTGGCGGATCCGAGTCCCGCATCTTTCAGTGTCGCCTGCGCGGCCATCAGCTCCACTTGCGCCTGGTTGACTTTGCCCGTGGAATCGCCGTGAAAGACCTGGCCGTAGCTATTTTGAAATTGCGGAATACTGCTTGTTCCCGACTGCCACCCGGCAGCCGCTCCGAAGAGCGCGCCATACCAATCCAGGTTAAATAGTCCCTCGCCAAGATCATTCCACACTGTATTCAACACTCCGGTGGAACCGAGCCGCTGGCCATCGCTGACAAATCGCTGGATGTTATCCAGGCCGGCATTGTAATTCGGATAGACCACCCTCCAGTTATTGATGCCCGGAGCCACCCAGGTCTCCATTCCCGCATCCACATACGGCAAAAGCCATTTGTCGTAACCGTTGGGGTTTGGATTGTACTCCCACGCTACGGCAATCATATCCTTGGGCAGTGTCTTAACCAATTTCGGACTGTCCATGGCAATATCGCCCCAGAACAGCAGCTTTCTATGCAGAGGAGTTAGTTCCGTATGAATCTGTTTAAGAAAGTCCACATAGACGGCGCCCAACCCTTCTTGAGTTACGCGTTCTTTGGTCTGCCCTCTTCCCAGCTCGAAGGTTTCGTCCGCCCCGATGTGAAGAAAGGGACCGGGAAAAATCGAGGCCATCTCCGTGAACCATTGCCGGATCAACTCCTGCGACCCAGGCTGGCCCGGAGCCAAAACGGAACCGTGTGGCGTCTCCGCAAGTTGGGAATAAATATCGAACATCAGCACACGATGCAGGTGCCCGAAAGCCTCCTGCTCCGGAATGATGGTGACGTGAAACTGTCTCGCATAGCGCACCAGCTCTTCCGCATCGGCGCGGGTCATCGCGCCGCCGGGAAGCGCTGGAAGAGGATTGGACGCGAACGCCAGCGTGTTCTCAAAGTAGGGAGAGTAGATATTCACCTTGTACTGGGAAAGTATTTGGATCTGATGCTTCTGGAACTCCAGCGTGGGAATGGGGCCGCGCGAGAGGTCGTCGCTTAGCCCGCGATATTTCATGGCCGGCCAGTCGCGCACCACAACTCCATGCAGAACGGCATGCGCTCCACTACCGGTGATCAGTTGCTTGATGGTTTGCGCGCCGTAATAGATTCCCGTGCTCGTTGCGGCAATGTCGTATGTAATGTCTTTATCGGTAACAAGGACGTAGCCTTCGTCGCGCATAGTAGGGTCGAAGTTCACCTTGGCACGCGCAAGAATATCTGCGGCCTTCTTCGCATCCTGGCGCAGAAGCACAATCTTGATTCTGCCCATCTTGCCAGCATGCGCGTCGATGCCGCGTTCCTTGATCGCACTCGCCAGGTCTTCGGCAGCGAATTTGTCTTCAGGATCCCGGCCCTCGGCCAGGATGCTAATACCCTGCGTAAGCGGCATATCTTTAACCAGGCGAATCTCGCGCGGCATAGGAATCAGGGCTAACTTCGGAGTATCGGCCAGCACGGAGGAAGAGTGCGAAATATCCTGCGCCAGCAATGCTGTTTGCGGCAACAACAGGACACCAAGCCCAAAGCAAGAGGCAACGCAGGGGACAATAGCGGAGATCAGGAGACGTTTCCGTAAATTAGTAAACCTGAACATTAGTTTCACCTCACCATGCGCGGCGACGCATCGCGTCATCATCGTGCAGGTTGTGATGCGTGTGCCCTTGATAGCAGAACGGCGCCAGCCGAAGCCGGCGCCGCTCTGGTTGGAAATTCAAGAAGATTAGAAAGTAATCTTGCCTGCGAATTGCATGACGCGGTTGTCACGAGCACTGGTGATGACGCCGAAGGTGCTCGACGTTGTTGAGGCTGTGCCCGGAGAGCCAAGGTTGGTGTGGTTGAGGGCGTTGAAGGCCTCGGCGCGGAGTTGGAGGTTAAATCCACCGGGAATCCTGAAGTTTCTGAACAGGCCCAGATCGATTCGTTCGAAGCCGGGAGCGCTGACCACGCCACGTTTTTCTGTACCCACCTGGCCGAGTCCGTTGGCATTGAGGCCGGGGGGTAGCGGCGCCGCGAACGCGCCACGGTAGAACCACTGTTGACGTGTGCGAAGCTGCGTTCCATAACCATTACGGGGGTTGCCGATCTGGTTGGGTCTGTAGCTGGAAGCGGTGTTGCCTGAGATTCCGATACCTGCGGAATCATTGGCTTCGTTGCCGTTTGCCTGGTTGTTTATAGGGTTGGTGTAGCCGTAGTAGACCAGGCTACCCGCACTCATCGTCATGGTCAGTGGCAGGCCAGAGTTCATGGCCAGGATGCCGGAGGCCTCCCAACCGCCAACGATGTGGCCAACGACTCCGCGCTGATCCTTCATCCAGGGCAGCTCATAAACGCCGTCCACCACAAGAACGTGATTCCTGTCGTCAGTTGCGCGACCGTAATCATTGTTGAGGTTATAGGTGTTCTCGGCGCCCGTCGCGTAGTTGTTTGGGCTGTTTGTCAGATCGCGCGACCAAGTGTAGTTCGCGTCAACCAGGCTCTTGCCCTTGAACTTCTTGGTGGCCTTGACCTGCAGCCCATTGTAGTTGGAGCTGAAGATCGACTGGACTGTGTCGATGTAGATGTAGCCCAGGTACGGCCTGATTTGGTTTAGCCCGCGATCGCAGGTTGTGCTGACATACGCCGGAATGGTGGTCGTTCCAGTAGTGCCGGCATCAGCATATACGCAGCTGGAGGCAACATCGGTAGGTAAGATTTTGCCGACCCAGGAGTTGGGCACCGGCTCATCTTCATTCACTTTGCCCAGCAGGTGAGTGCCGTGCGTACCGAAGTAGCCGATATCGAGCATGAAGGTCGGTGACAACTGCTGCTGAATATCCAGTGAGTACTGCTGAATATACGGCGTGTGGTAGTTGATTGGGCTGGCTTCAATGCCGCCAGGTGACGTGGAGGCGGCTGTAGTTGTGCCGGAACCAGTTGCTGGGCTGTCCAATACTGCGGTCGAGAGCGAGTAGTTGGTCACTGCGGGTGGATTACTAAAGACTATCGTCTCATAGTAGCTCACCTCTGACTGGTCGTAGGCCCAGCCATAGCCGCCGCGCAGCGAGGTCTTGCCGTTGCCGAAGATATCATAGGCAAAGCCAAAACGTGGCGCAAAGTTGTATTTGTCCGCCTGGCCAACCTTGCTGCCGAATGGCGAGTTATGCGCCGTAATCGTACTATTCGGGAAGATCAGGCCGTTCAAGTAGTTGATGCCCTGATAGTCGGCATTGGGGTTTCCGTAGAGATTAGTGGTCAAGTACTTTGCGTTCGGGCACAATGTAGCCGAATAAAAGCAAATCAATCCGGTGCTGCCGATGGTCGGAGCATTGGCGGCATTGAAGGTGGCAGGATCAAAATTGCTCAGGCGGTTGCCGCCGTCGGTGGGCTGGGCAAAGTAGCCGTAGCGCAAGCCCAGGTTAACCGTCAGGCGTCGAGAAACCTTGATATTGTCCTGAACGAATGCCTCCAGGAGGTTCTCAATGATGTCAGCCGTGATGGCTGTCGAAGCCTGGCTGAATCCAGCATTGGCGTTGCCTTCGAGAAAATTGGCAAATCCGAGGTCTGTTTGGGTTGCTGCATTCTGTCCGGCAATCGGAGCTGTAACACCTGTGGCGTTGGCATTGACGCCGGTAAAGGAAAAGCTGCCTTGGTTGCCACCAGTGGAGTTCTCCTTCTTCTCATAATGGTTGTAACTGGCGCCCACGATGAACGTGTGGCGGCCCTGTGTCTTGGTGACATCGCCAAAGACGTTGTGGTTTTGGTCGATGTCATGATAGATACCCGTGCTGCCCAGAGCCACAAACGCGTTGCTCCCCGAAAACGAGAGGGTCGGGACCACGCCCAGCACATTTGCGTAGGGCAGGGTTGGGTTGATGTCGGTGGAGTTAGCGGTCACGAAAGCGCCGATGGGTGTGGTGAAAATCGCGTTGCTGGAGTATGCGTAACCGATGTTCGCCAGCATAGTGGGTGATAAGAGATACGTGGCGTGTCCCATGTGCTGCGTGCCGGGATTCGTCGAGATGGTGGCAGAAAGTCCCGGAATGGCCACACCTGAACCGAAGGTTCCAGAGCCAGCCACCGTTGGGAACGTGTCATGGAGGTAGCGGTAAAAGAGGTTCAGTTTCGGCGAAACCGTCTCGTCGATGCGAACGAAGATTTGATTATTGTTGGCGATGTTTGGCACGGTATCGGCCAACTGGTGCGGATCAAAGCCAGCGGCGATATTGGCCGTTTCGGGCGGCAGCGGAATGTACTTGTAAATGTCCTTTATGTAGGCCGCTGCTACCGGATCAATGGTCGTGATCTTATCGCCGTATGAGGTGCATTGTCCATTGGCCGAGTTATAGGTCAAGCAGACCGATACCGGCCCCTGTGCCCAGGTGCTGCTGGTGGGCTGATAGTAAACGTTGGAGAAGTCGCCTGCGCGTTCGCTTGCGTCGGGGACCAAGGCCGTTCCCGAGGTATAAGTTACAACCCTGCGAGTCTCGTCGGAGAAGAAAAAGAAAGTCTTATCCGTTCCGTTGTAGAGATGCGGAATCCGGACAGGGCCGCCGAGGCTTTCGCCAAAGTCGTTGTAACGAAGGATAGAGCGAGGCTGTACAGGAAGTGTCAGCTTGTTGCCCCACGTGTTTGCATTGAGGACATTATTCCGCCAGAACTCGTATGCGGATCCGTGAAATTTGTTGGTTCCGGATTTCGTGACCACGTCGATCTGGCCCGATGCACTGCGCCCGAACTCGGCGGAGTACTGACCGCGCAGGGTCTTGATTTCGGCGATGGCATCGACACTGGGATAGGTGAGCAGTGTCAGGTTGGCACCGCGATCAACGTTGTCGGCACCGTCAATGGTCCAGTTATTGGTAGTATTGCGGCCGCCGTTGACCGAGAAGTTGATCTGGTTCGATCCACCAGTAGGATTCGTCGATCCAACATACAACTGATCGCTCGCGCCGCCGAAGACGACGCCCGGTTGCAAGGTGAGAAACTGCTCGTAATTGCGTTCATTCAGCACCAGTTCGTTCATCTGGTCGCCACTGATGAGGCCCGAAGACGACGCGTCTTCAAGATCCAGTTGTGCCTGAGCCGCGGTAACCGTGATCACTTCGCTCACGCTTCCTGTGACCAGGGACTTGTTCACGGTCAGAGCGTCAGCAGCGTGCAGCTGGAGCCCGGTAACGGTCGCGGTTTTGAATCCGGGGGACGCCACCTTCACCGTGTAGGTGCCAAGCGGCAGCGATGTTGCAGTGAAAAAACCCTCGGAACTGGTTTTCAGGATGCGAACATCCTGGCCGCGGTCGGTGTTGGTCAGCGTAACTGTGGCGCCTTGAATAACGGCTCCTGTCGAGTCCGTCACCGTGCCGCTGATGCTGCCGGACACGGAGTCCTGTGCCCAGGCGCCGCCGCAGACGAAGCTGAAAAGCGCGACCAGAACCGCGCCGCATAGCAATCGTTTACATAGGTTCATTTCCCTGCCTCCTAAAAAGAGTTACCTGTGAAGTTGCTGATCATTGCTGCGTACTCCTCCAAAAGTTCCCCGTCGTAAACACGCAGCGGCGAAGAGCTGTCGATGGCCTATCTACAACAACAGCATAGCCACTTTGCCAGCCAGAAAACCGGGTACAAGCCAAACTTACAGCACTATACCGATTCGCCAAAATCCTAATCGACTAGTTGGTTGGCTGTCAAGCAAAATAATCACTAAGCTGACCAAAGCTGCCCAATACGCTCAAATGTTGGTCCGCCTACGAAACTCGTCGTTCCTACAAGTTGATGCACACTTTTCGATGCGTAAAGCCCCTTCTAGGCTTCAATTGCCCTTCGAATACTGCCCTGAGCGCGCTTGAGCCGCCGGATAGCCTCTGGTTTAGCGACCTGGGCGCAGAGCATCACCAGCGCCACGGAGACCTTCATGTCGGCTGCTTCCAAAGTAGCTAGCGCAACGCTTCGATTCACTTTTGCAACGTGTCGCACGATGGATATTCCCCGCTCAAGCAGCTTTTCATTCTTGAGGTGCAGGTTGACCATCAAATTGCCGTAGACATATCCCAGGCGAGCCATGGCGCCGGTAGTCAGCATATTGCAAATGAGCTTTTGCGCCGTCCCGGCTTTGAGGCGGGTCGATCCGGTCAGTATTTCCGGACCGACCTCGGCCTCGATGGCAATCTCGGCGACACCAGCCAACTCCGAGCCGGTGTTGCAGATGATGGCGATGGTCGCCGCGCCCTTTCTTGCAGCGTACTTCAAGGCCGCAACCGTATAGGGAGTGCGTCCGCTGGCAGCCAGACCCACGACTACATCTTTTTTGCCCGGCTTCCGCGCGGCCATATCTCTGGTACCCAGTTGGGACGAATCTTCGCTGGCCTCCGAGGCATTGGCCAGCGCCTGTTCACCGCCCGCGATTACGTATTGGATCATGTCAGGATCAGTGCCGAATGTGGGCGGGCATTCGGAGGCGTCCAGCGCCCCAATTCTTCCGCTGGTACCGGTGCCGACGTAGATCAGGCGTCCACCGGCGGCAAGCCGGTCGCGAACCACGTCGATTGCCTGAGCGATGGACGGGAGCGCCTGGCGGACAGCGCGTAAAACCCTGGCATCCTGGCGGTTCATCAGGGTGGCAATTTCCAGCGCGTTCATTTTATCCAGATCGGAGGAAGCGCGGTTTTGCCGCTCCGTTTCCAGCCCACTTAACATCACGAACTCTCCTAACTTTCAACTGCTGT
>Ga0187875_10002829_pt1 | contig 12608 bp, 12 predicted proteins | sample June2016WEW_17_1_2_FD_132978 | JGI IMG/M metagenome (GOLD analysis project Ga0187875, IMG submission 132978) | Peatland microbial communities from SPRUCE experiment site at the Marcell Experimental Forest, Minnesota, USA - June2016WEW_17_10 | ecosystem: Environmental > Terrestrial > Soil >... | reverse complement strand
TGCCGCCGTAACCTGGATGATCGTCGGCTGGATCATGCAGAAGCGTCCCACATTCCTGGGCCTGCTGACCGGCGCGGTTGCCGGCCTGGCCACCATCACACCGGCTTCTGGCTACGTATCGCCCACCACTGCGGTCATCATCGGCATCGTCTCCGGCATCGTTTGCTACTTTGCCGTGGAGTTGAAGAACAAGCTGAAGTGGGATGACGCTCTGGATGTCTGGGGCGTGCACGGCGTCGGCGGCTTTCTGGGCATCGTTTTGCTGGGCGTCTTTGCCGAAAAGGCTTACAACCCGGCCGGTAACGATGGCCTGATGCTGGGCAACACGCACTTCTTCTTCCTGCAACTGGGCGCGACCATCTTCTCGTCCATCTGGGCCTTCGTCTTCACGCTGGGCATGTTGTGGATCATCGACAGGATCACCCCTGTCAAGGTGACGCCAGAGACAGAGATGATGGGCCTGGACACCGGCCTGCATGGGGAACATGCCTATGTAGATACGCTCTAGCCCACCCCCCTATAAGCAAGTCAGAGAAAGCATGGGTTCACAACTCGTTGATTCGCAGAGCGGCGCTCATGCCGTTCTGCGAATCACTGCGGACTCTCCAGGATCAGGTATAAATGAATATATACACAGATATGCTATTGAAAATTATTGCCGGAAGCCTCCTGGCATTGGCCCTCGCGGCTGATGCGCAGACCTCTGCTCCAACAGTTCTTGCAGCAACACCGGCTCCGGCTGCAGTCAACCAGCCAGCTGTGCCCATGTGGCCCAACTTGCATTTTGGGCCTATGCAGATCAGCGGTTTCGTTGATCTTTATTACAGCTATAACGCAAACCACCCCAGCGAAGAAGGCAACGGACAGATCAACGATCTCTACAACTTCAACGACAAGACCAACCAGTTCAGCCTGAGCGCGGCCAAGCTTTCTTTTAACCACGATCCCAAACCGTTTGGCGCGCATCTCGATCTGATTTTCGGCCGCACCAATGAACTAGTGAATGGCAAGGCTAGCGCGGATAATGGGAAGTACGTTGAACAGTCCTTCCTTAGTCTGAAGCTGGCCAAGGCTAAAGGACTGGAAGTGGACTTGGGCAAGTTTGTCACTTCGGCGGGCGCTGAAGTGATCGAATCGAAGAACAACTGGAACTACTCACGTTCGCTACTGTTTGTATACGCCATTCCGTACTTCCACTGGGGCCTTCGCTCCTCGCTGCCGTTAACGAAGGCCGAGACCGTCGGCATACAGGTGGTAAATGGCTGTAACAACCTGACCAAGTCCAATGCCGGGCCAACGGTGGGCCTGATCAGCGCTTATGTAAAGACCAAGTACACCTGGGACATAAACTTCTACACGGGCCGCAAGCATCTCAACGGGCAGAATAGCTATCTCAATCTGATTGATACCACTCTGCAGTTGACGCCTACGGCCAAATTCAACGCTTACATCAACTACGCTTATGGCCATAACCGCGATTCCATGTTGGGATCAGGATTAGGCGCCACGGGCGACAACCAGTTGAAGCATTGGCAGGGCGCGGCTGCCGCAGCTCGCCAGCAGGTAACATCCAATACCGCGCTGGCCGGTCGGTTTGAATACTTCAATGATCCCCAGGGATACACGACCGGCGCTCAGCAACAGTTATACGAGTTCACCACAACCGGCGAATACAAGTGGACAAAGGGCCTGTTGGGCCGGCTTGAGTATCGCCGCGACTGGTCCGATATAGATTTTTTCACCAGGGGAAACAGGCCACTTGCCGTGAAGGATCAAAGCACCGTGACAGCCAGCATTGTGATTTTCTTCGGGTCGAATCCGTAATGAAAAGAACACAGGCTGTGCGGCAGATTTTCGTTACATAAACTATCAATGTGCTGAGTGCTGGCGTGATAAGGGAAGCTGGTTTACTCAGGCAAACCGGCTGATTTTGCCGTTTCCGGCGTTCCGCACCCTGGGTTCACCATCTAGCTCGTCTTCCAACTCGTCGTACTTGTCTTCCTCGTCTTCAATTCCACTGGCGGCTTTCGTGCCGCTGGGAATGTATATCTCGTCACCGGTTCTGGTTGTATGCTCGACCTCGTACACGTCCGTCAGACCCAGATCAGCCGCCTTAGGCCTGACCATCGGTGCAATGCGAACACCAGATACTGGTCCAATCTCCATATTCGCCTGCTCCCGTTCGGAAACTCCCCTGTCGGTGCCTATCGGCTGGCTGAGCGAAAACATGAATCCATGCGGCAAATTGTGTATGAATTCAGGACATTCTGCGCATTTCCTTGCGCAAACCCTTTTATTTGCAGAATGATACCTAAAGCAGGCGGCGCAGAAGAGGTTACTTCTGACATTATTGATGTCCGATTTCGATACAGTTCGACAGTAATCCAGCATCATCCTTTAAGGATTTGAGGAATTGTGATTCATGGAAATACTGCCTGCGGAAATCTGGGCATTTTCAGGCTCGATCTGATAGAGCAGAGCCGCTCCCTTGATCAAGTCCAGCCTTGCAGCCACAGGAGAAAAGCCGCTTCGGAGCTCGCTGATTTCCTGAGTAATGATTTTGAAGAGTATGGCGCGACCGTTCATATGCAACTCGAATCGCTCCGTCTTCCAGTCAGTTGAGCTGACCTGAGCCCGTTGCAGGCTGAACCAACCACCCTTGTAGAGCCGGCCCAGAATGCCGAAGCCGAAGCTCACGTCTTGATTGAGGCGGCCGTCGAGGCGAACCATTCTCTTGTTCGCGGCGCTAACCCATAGTTCCCCGCTCATGGCGTGGAAGATGCGGGCCTCGATGGAGTGGGCAGGATAAGCCGGGTTGGGGCGGAAGCGCATGCGATAACAGCCGTTCTCCTCCCCGGCATATTCATAGAGGAATGCATCAGGCAACAGCGCGACGATGCGGCCTATGCGCTTTTCATTGTCGTCGTACTCCTGTCGATGACGAGCCTGCTCTGCGGGGGAGCTAAGCAAATGGTGCAGGCGTGCCTGCTCCAACTGGCGCCCCTCGGCATCCAGTGGACGACCGTTGCTCAACTCAATCCGCGAGATGGGTCCCTCGGCTGTCTCCAAAAATTCTTCGCGGAGTGATTCCTTTGGCGAGTGGCTATCGACCCAAAATCGCCAGTAGCCGTGGCTAACGTGGTCATTAAGCTCGTTATAGACGACCTCACGAACCAGTTGTCCAACCGGTATCGGCGGCTGAGCATGGGCGCAAAATATCCCTTGCGCCACAGCCATAATCCCAGCCATCACCCACGGCACACGCATTTGGTTACCCAACTGGACTTGTTACACTGGCACCATGTTGGATGAACTGGAGTTCCGCCGTCTGTCCGAAATAGCTCTAAACTCGCTGTTGCAGCATTTGATTGCGCGCGAGAAGGAGCCGGATTCCGGTTTTGAGGTTGACGAGCAAGGCGGTGTGCTGAATATTACTTTCGAGGAGCCGGCGGGCAAGTTCGTGATTACGCCCAACGCGCCGGTGCGCCAGATATGGATTTCAGCGCTCTCCACCAGCTTCAAGCTCGACTGGGATGCTGCGGCCGCGGCGTTCACACTGCCTCGCACCGGCGAGCATCTGGTGGCCCTGGTCGAAAGGCTGATTGCGGAGCACCTGAAGAGCTGACGGATCTGCTGTGCGGCTTACTGCTTCACAAACTCAAAGGTGCAGGGGCGGCCATAGACGCCGAGGCCTTCATTGCGGGCTCCTGTGCCTTCTGTCTCCTTGAATTGGGCCTTGATGTCGAAGCTATAATCCGCGCCCCCATGCGCGAAGGCTCCGCGGGCATATTTTCTGGAAGCGACGATGCCATTGGCGGTCATCTTGGCAGAGCCGTCATCCTTGATTGGGCCTTCGACCAAAAAATAGCCAGGTTCTCCCGCAGTGCCGCGCTCTCCGCGGTAGGCGCCGGCAGTGACTACGCCGACAAACTTCCAGGTAAAGCCCTCGGTATTTCCTTTTGCAGGACAGGTGTAAGTAGTGAGCCACTTGCCGTCAAAACGCTCCCCGGCAAACGAAACTGCCGGCAATATAACCAATGCGCAAACCACAATAAATCGAACAGTCTTTCTCATTCAATTTCCTCCGTCGGCCATGCTATCACAGCGAATCTGAGGCAGTCCAAGGCCGAAGCCGGTTGCGTTGCAGTAAATTCTGCCGGTAGCGGAACTTTTCTGCTCCCTGCTTCCTCTTCCCTTTTCCCTGCTTTTCCGGTATACACTCATCCCAAGCCTATGTCTTCTGCCCATCTTTCACTCACTTTGTTACTCGTCGCCGCTCCGGCGCTGATTTGTGCCCAAACCCCAGCCAATTTGGACCATAAAATGCCCGCCAAAACGCAAAGCTCCGCAGCGGTACATCGCTCCGCCCTGGTCATCGATACGCACGCCGACACCCCGCAACGCTTTGTGGATGAACACTTTGACCTGGGCGACAGCCTGAAGGGCGGCCAGCTTAATCTGGAGTCCGCAAGGAAAGGAAATCTGGGTGCCGAGTTCTTTTCCATTTGGGTCGATCCCGAGCAGTACAAGGGCCGGTACGCTGGCCGGACCATGGATCTGATTGCTGCCGTCAAGCAGCAGGTGGCCCGGCACCGCGACAAGCTGGAGTTCGTCGCCACTCCGGCCGGCATCGAGCTGGCCCACCGCGAACACAAGATGGCCGTGCTGATGGGCATCGAGGGCGGCCACTCCATTGAAGACTCGATTCCGTTACTGCGCCAGTACTATGCCTTGGGCGTGCGCTACATGACCCTCACCTGGACCAATTCGAACGGCTGGGCCGACAGCTCCGGCGACATTGACGATACCTCCATACCGCACACTAAAGAGGGCCTCACCGAGTTTGGCAAAGACGTGGTGTACGAGATGAACCGGCTGGGTATGATGGTGGATGTCTCGCATGTCTCCGACCGAACCTTTTACCGGACGCTGAACATCAGCCGCGCGCCGGTCATCGCCTCCCACTCGTCAGCCAGGGCGCTGTGCGACGCTCCGCGCAACATGACGGACGATATGCTGCGTGCCGTGGCCCATTACGGCGGCCCCAACTCCAAGGGCGGCGTTATCCAGGTCAACTTCTACTCTGGATTTCTGTCGCAGGCCTATCGCGACGCTCAGAAAGCCCTCGAGCCGGAGATGAAAAAGGCCGTCCAGGCGCTTAAGGACCAGGCCATAGCGGAAGGCAAGCCTGTTCCCTACGACGAAATCGAGAAGCTCCAGCGCCAATATGGCGACCGCATCCCCCGCCCGCCGTTCTCGGTGCTTATCGACCACATCGACCACATCGCCAAGGTCGCCGGCGTGGATCACGTAGGTATTGGCTCGGACTTCGACGGCATCAGCGGCCAGCTTCCCGAGGGAATCGACTCGGCTGCCGACCTGCCCAAAATCACCGAAGCTCTGATGGCCCGTGGCTACACGGCCGAGGACTGCCGCAAGATTCTGGGCGGAAACCTGCTCCGCGTATTCCGCGAAGTTGAGCAGGTGGCCAAAGAGCTGCAAGCCGAAAACCGGCCTAGAATCACAGAGAAACAGCCGTTCGACAAGGTGCAGAAGTAGAAAGGGTCAAGGTGTGAAATGCAGGAACAACCGGTCGAGCAGGAACTCAGTTGGTCACAGCAGCGTGCACTCGACGACGCATATGATCGAAACAAGAAATCAATGGTTAAGGCTTATGTGCTGGCGGTACTATTTGGCGGACTCGGGATCCATCGCCTCTATCTGGATCGACCCCGGACCGGCTACCTGATGTTTGGAATTTGCATAGTGTCATTTTTCATTCGAGCCTGGGGTTCGTCGGGCTATCAACAATCGGATGGAGACATTCTATGCGAATACATTGGTTACCTGATGATGTTCGCTTTATGGATCTGGATTGTCGTTGACCTCTTTCTGATCCCAAAGATGTTGCGCAAGTTCAACACCAGCTTGGCAGCGCAGTTGCGCAAGGGCATTTCAGAAGGAACGATGGTTTAACCTGTCCGTCTCAGCTTCGATTTTTCAACCTTTTGGCCCTGCAATTGGGCATTTGAACAAACCATCCCTTTCCTCCTATGAAGTATGCAATGTACCCATTATTGCCATTTGGAGGTGGTGTCAAAGGTACACTTACTTCCAGGCACTATACTGGCCTTTCAACCCATCCCTTTATCGAGGGGATGAGCGGAAGACACATCTGCGACGCTAGGTCCACGGATATTCGGTCCGCCGCCATATATATAATTGACAATCTGAAAGGGTGATTGAGATGAAAGCTCTTGTTAAGTCCCGCGCCGAGCGTGGCCTGTGGATTGAAGATGTAGCAGAGCCGCAAACAGGCATCAACGATGTCAAAATCCGCGTTCTTTTGACGGCAATCTGCGGCACAGACCTGCACATCTATGAGTGGGACAGTTGGGCGCAGAAGACGATCCCCGTTCCGCTGGTGATCGGCCATGAGTTTGTCGGCGAAATTGTGGAGGTCGGCTCGAACGTCACCGACTTCCGCATTGGCGACAGGGTCAGTGGGGAAGGTCACGTCGTATGCGGACGCTGCCGCAACTGCATGGCTGGCAGGCGGCATCTCTGCGCGCACACGCAAGGAGTAGGAGTCAATCGCGCTGGCGCATTCGCTGAGTATATCGTCCTGCCCATGACCAACATATGGCACCATGCGGCCGATATTCCGCTGGAAATAGCAGCTATTTTTGATCCATTTGGCAACGCGGTGCACACGGCTTTGGCCTTTCCGGTGCTGGGCGAGGATGTGTTGATCACCGGCGCGGGCCCAATCGGAATCATGGCGGCCGCGGTTGCCAGGCATGCCGGTGCGCGGAAAGTTGTGATTACAGATTTGAATCCATATCGGCTGGAACTGGCGAAGGTTGCCGCCCACGTCACAGAGGCCGTCAATCCCCGCGATACAACACTGCAAGAGGTGCAGAAAAAACTCGGTATGAAGGAAGGCTTCGATGTCGCCATGGAGATGTCAGGCAACGTCCATGCTTTTCGCGATCTGCTGGCTAACCTGAGCCATGGCGCAAAGGTAGCCATGCTCGGCATCCCTTCTCCTACCGAGATGTCCATTGACTGGGCCAAGGTGATCTTTAACCAGTACACGATTCGCGGCATCTACGGCCGCAAAATGTACGAGACGTGGTACAAAATGACAGTGATGTTGCAGTCGGGACTGGATATCAGCAAAGTCATCACGCACCGCCTGGCCTGGAATCAATTTGAAGAGGGATTTGCCGCAATGCACGCGGGAAATTCGGGAAAGGTGATCCTCGACTGGCGGAACATCTCCTGAATGAAGCATCAAGCAGTTCTATACTGATTTTTCAAGCAATCCCCCTATGGAGATTCACAAATGCGCTCATCTCACCGCCTGCTAGCAGCCGCGCTAACGGTTGCCCTGCTGTTTCTGCCCACACTCGTTCGCGCCGATGACGACAAGCCCGCGCTCCCCGAAAAGGCTGCCGAAAAGACCCCGGAGAAGGCTCCGCCCGCTGAAGTTACGACCCAAGGCACGGTCACTGTTGCGGGAGAGAAGATCGCCTACACGGCCATTGCCGGCACGATTACGGTTGGCTCTACCGACATCCAGGACGCACAGCTTGGCTTGGACGGCAAGCCCCAGGCCGGCAGCCAGTTGGCCCTCGATGCACCTAAGGATCAGAAAGACTTAACTCCCGTAGCGCGTATGTTTTACGTCGCATACTTCAAGAAAGACGCGAAGGCTGAGGACCGCCCCCTCATGTTCTTCTATAACGGTGGACCGGGCAGCTCCACCGTCTGGCTGCACATGGGCTCACTCGGTCCCAGGCACGTGGTCACCAGCGGCGATCAGCACCTTCCCGCGGCGCCTTACAAGCTGGTCGATAATGCTTACTCGCTGCTCGATACCAGCGACCTGGTCTTCATCGATATGCCCGGCACCGGCTTTGGGCGGCTCGTCGGCAAGGACGCGGAAAAGGCCTTCTGGGGTGTGGATGAGGATGCCAACGCATTTGCCCGCTTTATAGCTCGGTTCATCACCAAATACAACCGCTGGAACTCGCCAAAGTACATATTTGGCGAGAGTTACGGCACCACCCGATCCGCCGTATTGGCCAACATTCTGGAAAATCGCAAGAACATCGACCTGAACGGTGTAATCCTGCTCTCACAAATCTTCAACTTCACCACTGACATCGACTTCCCCACCGGAAATCCTGGCGTGGACCTGCCCTATGTACTGGCGCTACCTACATATGCAGCCACTGCCTGGTACCACAAAAAGCTACCCCAGCAGCCAGCCGCACTCGAGCCCTTCCTCAAGGAAGCTGAAGACTATGCCATGGGTCCCTATGCTCACGCGCTGGCCCTGGGCACCGATCTTGGTGCGGCAGAGAAGCAACAGGTGGCCGAGAAGCTGCACGAGTACACTGGCCTGCCCGTGGCCTACCTGCTTAAGGCCAACCTGCGAGTGAATGGCGGCGAGTTCGAAAAGACCCTGCAGGACGACCAGGACCTGACCACCGGCCGGCTGGACACGCGCTTCTCCGGACCCAACCTCGACCCCTTGAGCCAGGGAGCCGAGTACGACCCGCAAAGCTCGGCCATCTCTTCGGCCTACGTCTCGCTCTTTAACGACTACGTGCGCCGAGATCTGAAGTACGGCGAAGGCCAGACCTACCTGCCGGAAGCGCTCTTCGGCAGCACGCAATGGGATCTGGCCCACGATCACATCCCCATCAACCTCAATGTTTCCAACGACCTGGCCGCGGCTCTCAAGACCAATCCCCGGCTGAAAATCATGGTCAACGGCGGCTACTACGACCTGGCCACGCCCTTCTTCGCCGCCCAGTACGAGGATAAGCACCTGCCTATTCCGCAGTCTCTGGCCAAGAACATTGAGTACGACTGGTACGAATCCGGCCACATGGTCTACGTGCTCGACGAGAGCCTCAAGCAGCTCCACGACCGCGTGGCGGCTTTTATCAAGAAGACGCAGGCGGACAACAAGTAGGTAGCCTTTTGACTGGGGTTCACGGTTTCCCAGGCTCCAAAATCCGGACCTAGGTGGCACTCCGTGCGCCCATATTTCTTCCAATTAAGAAGGACAAACTATGAGTACGATTTCCAAAATGCATGATGCCACTCTGGAATCTCTTACGTTTTCTTGGGAAGAGGGACTAGTGCTGCTTCGTCTCAGCACCGGTGTAAATGGAACAGGCGTAGTAATTCTAGAAGCTACCGACGTGAAGGGGATTGTGTGTCCTCGGCTTTTCCCTTGGGGGCCAAGCGATTCGGTCAACGAAGCAAAGGTGCAGTCAAGGACGGCGGGAGTTTATCTTACGATCGAAATGCAGAGCGGTGACTTACTTGAAATCACCTGCAAGGAAGTACTGGAGAAGTCATCAGAATAGCGGCACGATTCCGAGCGCTCCAGGTCTCAATTTCGAGATCTGAGAGATGCATACCTCGACCATCAATCGCACCGCGCTATAGACTAGCCATCATGAAGCGCATCGCCCTTTCCCTCCTTCTGCTCTTCCCCGTTGCCCTCGCCGCCCAATCGTTTTCCGTCACCTTCTCAAAAGAAATCAGCGCGCAGCCCCTCGACGGGCGCCTCTTGCTGTGCCTTTCCACAGACCCCAGCGATGAGCCGCGCAACCAGATCGACGACTCCACGCGCACGCAGCTTGTCTTCGGCCTGACCGTGGACGGCTGGCAGCCCGGTCAACCTGCCGTGGTGGACGCGAGTGCCTGGGGCTACCCCATTCGAAGCCTCAAGGACCTTCCCGCTGGCGAATATACTGTCCAGGCCGTGCTCAACAAGTACGAAACTTTTCACCGCGGCGACGGAAAGACGGTCAAGCTGCACATGGACCAGGGCGAAGGCCAGCATTGGAACATCTCGCCCGGCAATCTGTACTCAAAGCCAGTGAAGGTCACCATCAAGCCCGGCGCTTCGATCTCCATAGCGCTCACCGAGACGATTCCGCCCATCCTCACGCCGGCCGACACCAAATACATTCGCCACATTCGCATCCAGAGCGCTGCTTTGACCAAGTTTTGGGGCCGGCCGATGTTTTTGAGCGCCATCGTGCTGGTGCCTGAGGGCTTCGACGAACATCCCGCAGCGCACTTCCCGCTGATCATATTTCACGACCATTTTGTGAACGATTTCAGCGATTTCCGCACCACTCCGCCCGATCCCGGCCTGAAACCCGACTACAGCGAGCGCTTCCATCTGGCTGGTTACAACCGCATCCAGCAGCAGGAAGCCTACAAGTTCTACCAGCAGTGGATTGCGCCCGGCTTCCCGCGGGTGCTGATCGTCAAGATTCAGCACGCCAACCCCTACTATGACGACTCCTATGCCGTGAACTCGGCCAACGTCGGCCCCTACGGCGACGCCATTGAAACAGAACTGATTCCAGCTATCGAAAAACAGTTTCGCGGCCTCGGTCAGGGCTGGGCGCGGTTTGTTTATGGCGGCTCAACCGGCGGTTGGGAGGCTCTGGCCGTGCAAGTCTTTTATCCCGAGCACTACAACGGCGCTTTTGCCGCCTGCCCCGACCCAATCGACTTCCACGCCTACACCAACATCGACATCTACCACGACAAGAACGCTTTCTTCCTTGAAGGCGCGAACAAACGTGTTCCCCAGCCGGCCATGCGCGACTATCTTGGCCACACTCTGATCACAACAGAGGACAACAACGCCTACGAACTTGCTCTCGGCGACCATGGCCGCAGCGGTGAACAGTTCGACATCTGGCAGGCGGTCTTTGGCCCAATGGGCGCGGACGGCTATCCGCAACCCATCTTCGACAAGGTAACCGGCGAAATTGACCACAAGGTCGCTGAGTATTGGCGCGAGCACTACGACCTGGAAGCGATACTGGAGCGGGATTGGGCGAAGCTGGGCCCTGAGTTAGCTGGCAAGATTCACATCTATGTCGGTTCTGACGATACGTACTTTCTCAACGACGCCGTCTATCTCATGGAAGATTTTCTGAAGTCGGCAAAGAACCCTCCCTCCGATGGCGAAGTCACCTACGGGCCGCGCGCCGAGCACTGCTGGAACGGTGACCCCACGTTACCCAACGCCTACTCGCGGCTGCACTACAACACTATGTACCTGCCCAAGATTCTGGACCGCATCCAGAAGACGGCGCCCGCAGGTGCGGATCTGACGAGTTGGCGATATTGAGCAGATCGGACGTTCAGAAATAGCTGTGCCGTTAGCTCGCGACCTTTGCATCAAGCCGTTTCAAATAGATGAGCGCCGCCCGGCCCTGTGGATAGTAGTCCTCTTCTCTGCCCTCGCATCGGTATCCGTGTGACTCGTAGAGCCGGATGGCAGCCGCATTTGTGACCTCAACATGCAGACTGATCGCACAAGCCCCCGCGCCGAGCGCTGATCCCTCAATGCGGCTAAGCAATTCGCGGCCAACACCCCGTCCACATGCCTTCGGGGCTACTTCAATGGTCTGAATATAGGCAGTCATTTCGTCCGGCTCTTGATTCCACTCAACGATGGCGAAGCCAGTCATTTGCCCAGCTTCTTCCGCAATCCATGTCGCCGCATTCGCGCGGCTGACAAGATTGCGCATATATCGGCGGCTAAAGCGCTCGGGCGGCTCAAAGCAAAGCTCTTCGAGAGCGTAGAGATCTTCGAAATCCTGCGGCGTGTAAGGGCGATACAACACAGTCCAACTCTACGACAGACAGAAAGCAAAAAGCCATCCTCGCAATGAGAATGGCTTTTTGCGCATCGCGGAAAAACTGACGGTTAAACCTTCGCTTCCAGGTCCTTGATAACGTCGAAGAAGCGCTGATCGAGGCGGCGATTGGTGGCAATAGCGTCCTTGATGGGAATGTCGGTTATATCTAGGCCCCTGAGGACGGCGATGCGTCCCCACTTCTTGTCGTGGACCATGTCGATGGCGTGCAGGCCGTAGCGCTGGCCGAGAATACGATCATAGGCCGTGGGAACGCCGCCGCGCTGGGTGTGACCCAGGCAGACCGAGCGGGTCTCGTAGCCGGTTTTCTTCTCGATCATGTCGGCCAGTTCCTCGCCGACACCAGCCAGGCGGGCATGGCCAAAAGCGTCCAGGTTAGCTGATTCGTCTATCACCTGGCCCACCTCGGGCAAGTGGCAGCCCTCGGCCACCACCACCACACCATAGTGCTTGCCGTGGTCGTAGTTGTACTTGAGCAACTTGCAGACGTGGTCGATGTCTACGTCCTTCTCTGGAACCAGGACAACATGGGCGCCGCCAGCCACGCCGGAGGCATAAGCAATCCAGCCGGCGTCGCGGCCCATCACCTCGACTACCACCACGCGGTTGTGCGAATCGGCGGTGGTGTGGATGCGGTCAACGGCCTCAGTGGCGATCATGACAGCGGTATCGAAACCGAAGGTCTGGTCGGTGCCGCTGATGTCGTTGTCAATGGTCTTGGGCACTCCTACGCTGGGCACGCCGTGCTCGCTCAGGTAGAGGTTCACCGACTGAGTGTCGTCGCCGCCCAGGGCGATCAGCGCATCGATCTTGTTGGCTTTCAGAACCTCTTGCACCTTCTCGATGCCGCCGGGAATCTTCTTCACGTTGGTGCGCGAGGAGTGCAGGATGGTG
>Ga0187875_10002827_pt1 | contig 12610 bp, 9 predicted proteins | sample June2016WEW_17_1_2_FD_132978 | JGI IMG/M metagenome (GOLD analysis project Ga0187875, IMG submission 132978) | Peatland microbial communities from SPRUCE experiment site at the Marcell Experimental Forest, Minnesota, USA - June2016WEW_17_10 | ecosystem: Environmental > Terrestrial > Soil >... | reverse complement strand
TTGGCCAGATGCGACAGTAGCTTCACCGAGTTGATGAATTTCGTTCCGGCCTCCAAACCGCCTTTGATGCCAAACCCAACCAGGCCGCCAAATCCACTTTTGAGATATTTCGAGGCTACCTTATGGCTTGGATCCTCCGGCAATCCGGGATAGACAACCCACTTCACCAGCGGATGCGTCTTGAGCCACCTGGCGATTTCCAGCGCGTTGGCCGAATGTTGTCTCTGCCTCAGCGGCAATGTTTCCAGCCCCTGCAAAAACTGGAAGGCGTTGAACGGACTGAGCGCCGCGCCGATATCGCGCAGCAACTGCACCCGCACCTTGATGATGAACGCCACGTTGCCCAAACCGGGGAAGTCGCCAAAAACCTCCCAGAATTTCAGCCCATGATAACTTGGATCCGGCTCCGTGAACTCGGGGAACTTCCCGTTGTTCCACGCAAATTTGCCGCCGTCCACGATCACCCCGCCGATGCTCGTGCCATGCCCTCCGATGTATTTGGTGGCCGAGGACGCCAGGATGTCCGCGCCGTAATCCAGCGGCCGCACCAAACCGACGCCCACGGTGTTGTCCACGACCAGCGGCACGCCGGCCTCGTGCGCGATTTTCGCGATCGCCTCAAAATCCGGCACGTCCAGTTTCGGGTTGCCCACCGTCTCGGCATACAGCGCCCGCGTCTTCGGCGTGATCGCCTTGCGGAAGGCCTCCGGCTTGCGCGAGTCCACAAATGTTACCGTGCGTCCCAGTTTCGGCAGCGTGTAGTGGAACAGTTGATACGTCCCGCCATAGAGGTTGTTGCCCGACACAATTTCGTCCCCGACCTGCGTGATCGCCAGGAGCGCGAGCGTTTCCGCCGCCTGTCCGGACGATACGCCCAATGCGCCCGTGCCCCCTTCCAGCGCCGCGACGCGTTGCTCGAAGACGTCCGTCGTCGGATTCATGATGCGCGTGTAAATGTTCCCAAATTCCTTGAGCGCGAATAGATTCGCCGCGTGCTCCGTGTTTTTGAAAACGTAGGAAGTCGTCTGGTAGATCGGCACCGCGCGCGCGCCGGTGGTTGGATCGGCAACTTGCCCGGCGTGCAACGCCAGGGTGCTGAGTCCTTTGGATGTAGTGCTCATAATTTTATTATCGGTGGTTGACCTTGGGCTGGAGGCGGCACGGCGGCACTAGGCGGTGTATGCGGAGGAACCACGCTGCCGCAAAGGCGGGCGCCGGTGCCTCCTCCAGCCTGAATCGTTTTGGTCTTTAGAATTCCCATTTGGTCGTGATGCCCCAAACGCCGTTGGCCGCGTCGTTCAACACGTTGCCGAAATGCCCGTAACCTCCCGCAAGCGTCAGGTGTTTGTTGACAACGTAAGCGGCGTCAATGGTCCACCAGTCGCCTTCCTTCTGGACCAAATTCCCAATGGCCTGGTAATCCCCTGGCTGTTGTTTGTATTCCGCCGCCAGCGCGAAATTGCCGGTCACGAACACCACCACGTTGCCTTCAAACTCGAAGTTGTAACTGTCGGTGAACCCGCCCAAACCTTCCCAGACGCCTTCGGTCGCGCGCCCGCCCAGTTCGACCAGCACTGGCCGCGGCAGTTGCGTGAACATTTTCGACGCGTAGAGCGTGTAATCCACCCCTTGTTGATGCCTAAGCCCGGCCTTGCCCAGCAAGTCCGCTAACGCCCCTTGTTCGACTTGATCCCTTACCTCATTGATGCCGTCGTTGTATTTGTAATGCACGCCGGCCGTCAGCGCCGGAATCCATTTCTGATCAATCTCCCCTTCCTTCAAAATTTGGAACCGCGCATTGAAGTTGTTCAGTTGAACCTCGTCCTGATGATAATTAGCCAGCCCCACGTTTCTTAACGCCAGCGGCAGGTTTCCCAAACCGAGGTGATCCCAGCCGTAGCCCAGTTCCAGCCGCTTGAGCGGCGATTCCGTCAGCGTCAACGCCTCCAGATTTTTGTCGGAGCCGAGGTTGATGTAGGCAAAGCCGACGCTGGGGCGTCCAACCGGCTCTCCATTCCGCGGCGGATTGACAATGTAAGCCGACAGTGTGGCGAAAATACCGCCGTTGCCTTCGATTTGATGCAACGGAAGCGGCGCCCCTTTCTCGGCGGGCTGGGCTGCGACCGCTGTTTGGGCCGCCGGCGCGTTGGTTTGGGTTTCATCCGCCTTCGCATTCCAGCGCGCCGCAACCAAAAGCGCGGCAATTAAGACGGTTAAACGGACGCGTTCATATTGATGGGATGATCTGACTCGGACATATTGGCCGGTTTTCATATTTCCTGTTTACTTCTATCGTCAGCAAACCTCCGGCGGTCCGGTCAGTCTGGTGCAGGTTGATTTTGTCTTTCATTGCGCCTCCGGCTTTCTGGTCGGCGTTAAATTCAGGGCGTTTCATCTATTCGTTGGAAATTCGATCCTCTCACGTCATAGATTCGGCGCGTAGGCGATGAATTTGCGGTACTCCGCCAATGTCGCCTGCAGCGCCGCCACCAACGCATATTCCTTCACGTACGCCGGCGGCGCTTTGGGCGTTTCAAGGATGATTTCAAACGGTCGCGGCCGCGCCTTCGGAGGCGCGCTCAACATGCCCTCGTACGCGTTGTGTATGACGCCGTTGCGGGCCTCAAAACCGTCAATGATTGGACGCTCGTCGCGCGATAGCAATTTCTCCGCCGCCCGCAGCGCCGGTTCGATGAGATGTTTCGTGAGCGTGGCGCCGCGCACAACACCGTAAAAACCAGTGCTCGCGTTATCGGTGTGCAGCGAAATGATGCCCTGAAATGATTGAGTAATCAGTTCGCGCTCCAGCAAACCAACTTCCGCCTCGTCGGATTCCTTCCAAAACTCGCGGTTCAAATCCCGGCCGCTGCGCGAGTGACGAGTGCCGTCCTCCAAGCCGGTCGGATTGCAAACCGGATAGAACGACAAACAATATCCGGCGGCCAGTTCGGGTTTGGTTTCGAGCAATTTGATGAATCGAACTATCGCGTGCGCCCCTTCCGGTTCGTCACCGTGGATGGCGCCGAAAATGCCGACGCGGATAGGCGTGTCGCCACCCTTCGGCCCCACGAACAGGTAGCGTGGCAACTCATAACTTTCCCCGCCGCTTTCAAAACGGGCCTCGTGACTCGCCACCAAGTTCGGTGAATGCGCGGCAATTCTTTCCAGCGGCGCCAGCAAGTCGGCCAGTGAGCGCCGGCGCTCGCGCGGCGTTGGCGCCGCGATTTCAAATTGGGTATCAGCAATAGTCATGGTCAGCTTTCGTTTTCTCAGACCCCGCCGTTCCGGTCGTCCCAAATCGTTTGAGCGTGGGCCTTCTCCAGCCGCACGCGCTCGGTCTTCTCAATCTGTATGACTCGTGAATCATGCACGACGATTTGCACAAGGCCGTAGCGCAACGAAGCCACGTGTCCCCGCACAATCTCCAGCCACTCGGCCCGGCCATTGCCTTGGCCAACTGAATCAGGTTCTGACGCACTCATATTTTCCACCCTTTCTTCATGTCTGAATAGCGACTCGATACATCGTCATTTGCTCCACAAAGTCCGCTTTTTCTCATAAAAAACACAATGTTTAAAAAAGATCATTTTTTCATCAATTCATCTTAATTAACGACTCGTCATGTCGTCATTGTGCCTCAAACACGAGAATTGTCAACGGGTTTTTGCAAAATATTTTTCGCACCCTCCCACCGGGGAAAGATGGGGTCATTTCAGCCTCGGCAACCTCTTTGTTCCGAATCCCTTGAAACGGATATGTCCGGCGCCGACGGCGACGCCGGCAAAGTGGGCGAAAGGGTCACCATCCTTTTGCCCCCTGCTTCGCAGCTTGAGCAAGGTGGCAATTAGCCTTGAACTTTGTTCCGGCACGGTTCAGCGTTGGCCTCAGCCCAATGCAACACCCGGCACACGCATGAGCGACATTACAGAAAAGGTCACCGGAATCGGCGGTATCTTCTTCAAAGTCCGTGATCCTGCGCGGATGTTTGCCTGGTATCGAGACCATCTCGGCATCTGCGCGGAGGATGGCCACGCCAATTTTGCCTGGCGTGAAAATGAACGCCCCGATGCCTTTGGCCGCACTGTCTGGTCTCTTTTCCCGGCTGACACCGATTATTTCGGGCCTGCCCGGCCCGCATTCATGATCAACTACCGCGTGGCCAATTTGGACAGAATGTTGGCTCAACTGCGCCGAAGTGGAGTGACGGTGGACAAGGTCGAGGACTACGATTATGGGCGGTTTGCGTGGATTACTGACCCGGAAGGCAATCGCATTGAGCTGTGGGAACCGAAGGACAAGTGAAGATCCGGCCTCATAACTACCCTGTGCTTAATGCCTCAATTCAGACAACATCGACGATTATATGATCGCAATACTTTTCGGATGCCTGGCGGGCTTTGCCGCCTGGTTCCTGGTTCGTTACCTGGCCGCCGGCCTTTTCACAGTCAATCAAAGCGAGCGCGCCGTCAAGTCTAGTTTCGGCCGCGCTGAACGTGTCGGCAATGCCACGACGCTCCAGGACCCGATTGCCGCGTCGTTGAATGAGGAGGAACGGGATCGCTATGTTTACCCGCAGGTGCGCGTCATTCCACCGGGCGGGCCGTACTTCAAATGGCCCTGGGAAAAAGTCTTTAAAGTTTCCGTCGCCACACAGACTATGAACCTGGCCGTTGACCCGGAAGACCCCGCGGCCAATCGCGGCGGCACCGTCCTCGAGGCCGTTACCAAGGACCAGCTCAACACCGGTTTGATCGGCCAGATCCGCTGGCGTGTCTCCGAGCGAAACCTTTACGCCTATCTCTTTGGCGTCAAGCATCCCATTACCCATGTCATGGGCTACTTCATCTCCGTGTTGCGCGAGCGCATCGCCAACTTCGAAGCGCCCCCGCCGCCCCAGGCCCCCGGGGAAACCGCGCCCCACCTTGGCCTGGCCACCGCAGCCATAGGCATTTCCATCAATGACCTCCGCAAAAACTTGCGCGACATCAACGATCACATGGCCCGCGAGTGCGCCCAGTCCGATGCCCGTTATGGCGTGGTGCTGGACGCCTCGCTTATTACAGGAATTGATCCGCCATCGGAGGTCGAGTCCGCCCTGGCAGCCATCAACACCGCCTATAATCAGGTCTCCTCTGATATCAGCCTCGCCCAGGCCGCCGCCGACCAGAAGATCGTGCAGTCCAAACGAGCCGTCGAAATCGAGACTCTTAAAGCGGAAGCAGAGGTCCAGCCGCTCATCGCGCTGGCCGAACAGTTGGGATCCTTAAAAAGAAGCGGCGCCGGGGCGCTGGACTCTTACATTCGCAACGTGCGACTGAAACTGTTCAGCGAGGCCAAATCCGTCATTCTGGAGGTCAACCGTGAATAATCTCCACAATACTCCCGCTGTCGGACTGTTTTTCCTGGCCGCCGTGGCAACGTTCATCGGGATGTTCATCGCCATGCCCATCTTCTTCGGCATCGTGCGATGGCTGGGGTTTTACACCATCGTTGAGGAACGGCGATGCAAGGTGTACGAGCTTTTCGGCAAGGTCGTGGCAGTGATTGACGAGCCCGGGCTTCATTTGCTCATCTTCAAGCTCGGCCTCAAAGCGCCGCTGGTCAGCATCCTGGGCAAATGCCACGTCCTGGATTTGCGCCTCGACCAGGCCTATCTGCGCAGCACGCCGGTCAATTCCGAGGAAGGCGCCCCCATGGGCATTGGCATCTGGTACGAAATGGTCATCACCGACCCGGTGGCCTACCTGTTCAAAAACGCCGACCCCCGCGGCTCGCTGGCGGCCAACGTTGGCAACTCCACCGTCCGCTGCTTGAGCAATCTCAAGCTGGCGAACATGATGGAAAACCGTCATCCCATGAGCCAGACCGTGCGCGAAGAGGTCTCTCCGCAATCGCGCGAATGGGGTTACAACCTCGGATCCGTCTATATCCGCAAGGTGCATTTTCGCGACGCCGAAATGATCAAACAAATTGAGGAAAAAGTCGTCAACCGACTGCGCCAAGTGACCGGCGCCATCAAGCAGGACGGCGTCAACCAGGTCAGTATAATCAGCAGCACCGCCGAGCGGCAGGCCGCCAACGAGTTTGCCAGGGCCGCCGCCATGCGCCCGCAAATCGTCGGCGCCGCTTTGCAGAAAATCTCCCAGGACTCCGACATCTCCCGTGCCTTGTTTGAAACGCTGGAAACGCAAAAAATCATCGAAGGCCAGGCCGCCATCACCTTGATCCCCAAAAACGCGGGGCTTCTGGACTGCCTCATGGCCTCCACCCAAAGCGCCAGGCCGGAGCCTGCCGCAAAACCGTCCCCCGCCAAATAAACGCGCCCACCCGCCCGATGGGTCGCCCGAGGGGCGCTCAAGGGGTCAAACCATACTATTGCCCAATCTCAATGACTTCCACCTCATTGCAGATTCCAATGTCCGTGCCTGTCCGTGTCCGTCAGTGTCCGTCCGTGTTTTCCAGTGCATTCCTGAAAGAATTGCCATCACTCAGCCCAAGGTTGCGCCGAACGCGCTACCCTGGGAAACCGCCACCCCATTAAAATCCAACCTTGAAGAAGTTGAATCAAACCACCAGCTCCCACAGCGATCGTTAAACGCGGAGAGGTCACCCATCCTTTTGCCCTTTGCATCTTCATCATCGTGTCGTGCCCTTCCCGCTCGCCCCGCGCCCTGAATTTGGGTCGCCAGCCAACGTACTTACCAGATCAAATTGTGCTAAAGTGCGCTTTGACCCGTTGACCGTCGATGAACGGGGCAAGCCGAGCGTCTTCGCCTCTTTCACGGTCAATCCCGTCAAGTGCCTTTCCTTCAATGACTTAGACACTCCTCAAATCCTTCATCTGTGTGATATGCCCGCTTTTTGCCGCCAATCCAAAAAAAATCTTCAAAAAGGCCTTGCAAGTCCCACGAAAACATGGGATATTGAAAATGGCCAAGCCGCCTTGCCTGCCGCGCCGAAGCTTTAGCCAAGGCGGGTTCTTTGACATATCCGCAAACGCCTGCCGCCCGGCCACCGTGCGAGCGACCCGAGAGGATTCATACACCAAGAATCGAGCAAGTGTGCGTTAACGTTAAAGTCAAACCCAACTCGCCGCGCCATAGCGCAGCGCAGGCGGGTCAAGGTTGCCCGCCTCTGCGTGCTCAGCGGCCTCTGCGCGAGTGCCATTTTGACCCACCCTCAAAACCAAGAATCCTCAAAAATACTAGCAATTGCTGCAATTTGCGACCCTTTGCCGCCAATTCCCAATGCCTCTGTGCCATCCACAGAACTTGTGCTCTTCCGGCGCAGTTTCCCCTTCTCCGTTCCGTTTGCTCCTGTTCAGACTCTTAACGTGCTGGGCCTCGACGCCAGCCTGCCTTTTGGGGCTTCGTTCAGACCCCAAAAATCCTCAAAAATGCCAGCAATTGCTGCAATTTGCGACCCTTTGCCGCCGATTCCCAACGCCACGGTGCCAGCCACAATAAGCACGGCTTAATACAATGTGACAATTGTGTAACATTTGTTATAAAGGCCGCCGACATGTTTTCCATTCAAAAGTGGTTTGCCAAAGACGCCCAGTTTTTCCGGTTGCTGCGCGCGAGCGCCGAAGAAGGCTGCGCCAGCGTCCAGGCGCTCAAGCAAATCATGCAGAACGCCAGCCCCGACGCCAGCCTCGCCCAATTCGCCGCCGCCCGCCGCAAGGACAAGCAGATCACCGTGCAAATAACGGAGTTGCTCGCCCGCGTCTCCATCACCGGTCTGGACCGCGAGGACATCGAGGCCATTTCCCGGTCCCTTTATCGTGTTCCCAAGACGGTCGAGAAATTTGCCGGCCGCTATCTTGTTTGCGCGCCGCACATCGGTTCCATTGACTTTTCCCGCCAGATCGCCCTGGTCGAACAGGTGGTTGATACCGTAGCCCTCATGATCAAAGAGCTGGAAGCCTCCCATTTCGAAGCGGTCAATCAAGCCAATGAGAAACTCCAGACCATCGAAGGCGAAGCGGACAAGCTGGTGCTCCAGTTGTTGACCGATCTCTACAACGGCCGGCATCCGCCGCTGACGGTGATCATGGCCAAAGACCTATACGAAATGCTGGAGAAGGTGGTGGACCGCTGTCGTGATGCCGGGAATGTGATTGACAACGTTGTCCTCAAGCATTCCTAGGCCCTCATGGAACCAGTCCTTCTTCTCGTAGTGGTCAATCTGTCCGTCCTGGCCTTCACCTATACCAACGGCTTCCATGACGCCGCCAACGCCATTGCGACCGTCGTGGGGACGCGGGTCCTGAGCCCGCGGCAGGCCGTGACCCTGGGGGCGATCACCAATTTTCTTGGCGCGCTCTGCGGCGTGGCCGTTGCGACAACGATCGGCTCCGATTTGATCGATTCCCGGCTCATCACCACCAGCACGGTGCTTTGCGCGATGCTGGCCGGCATCGGCTGGAACATCCTGACTTGGTATTTTGGCCTGCCTTCCAGTTCCAGCCATGCGCTTTTTGGCGGACTCATCGGCGCCGCCCTGGCCACCGCGCGCAACAATTGGAAAGTCGTCCAATGGCTGGCCTTTTATCACAAAATGGTCATTCCCATGCTGGCCTCTCCGCTCATCGGATTTGTCGGCGGCATGTTGGTCATGACTCTCCTCTTCGTCATCATTCGGTCCATGCGTCCGCGACTGGTGGATAGGGTCTTTGGCCGTCTTCAGCTTCTCAGTGCTTCCTACATGGGGTGGTCTCACGGGTTCGCCGACGGCCAGAAAACCATGGGCATCATGGCCCTGGCCTGTTATGTGGCCACCAAAAACGGCGATCTGAGGCAGCTTCCTCATTGGCTGGATTTTCTGTCATGCCCAAAATTCGAAATCAAACCCTGGGTCCAAGGCTCCTGCGGATTGGCCATGGCGATGGGCACTTACATCGGGGGGTGGCGCATCATCCAGACACTGGGCCGCAAAATGGTCCGTTTGCGCCCGATTCACGGCTTCGCCGCCGAGACCACCGCCGCGACCCTTCTGCTGGTCACCGGCAAGCTGGGCCTGCCCATCTCCACCACTCATACCATCACCACGGCGATCATGGGTGTGGGCTGCGCCCGCCGTTTCAACGCCCTGAATTGGGAGTTGGCCGAGCGCATCCTCTGGGGGTGGGTGATGACGATTCCGGTGACGGCCCTGCTGGCCTACGGCTTGATCTGTTTCGCCCATGCTCTCGGCTGGGCCAGATAAACCCTCCCCTGAGTGGTACGCGCCGGGCGGTCAGCATCGCGGACAGCCACTGCGGCGTCCGTCAGGCCATTGGTCAAAATTGCGAAGGTCTCCGGTACAACCGGCGCGCTAAAGGCCAACGCCATCGCGCCGCAACACGCCTGAGTCTGCTGGCCGGATCTTAACAATGCCACAACAGGTTTGCTTTTTTAGCCGGGCTTGCCAGAGTTCTCCCCAGAACTCGCTTTTATGAGATTAATCCTGATTCTGACCCTTTTCTCTTTTGCCTCCGACCTTGTTATCGCAGAGCCGGTGAAGGCGACTTTTGAAGGCGCTGCGCCGGAGGTCAGGTGGACGCTCAAGGAACTGAACCCCGACCTTCCCTCCGATTGGTCCGGCTACGAGTTTCTAACCGTCGAACTGCGCTCCTCCACCGCCCAGCGATTCGAGTTCCGCATCTTTACGACCAATGGACTGCGCCACGTCCGATTGCAACCTTTTCAAGGCGCGTGGATTAGAGCGGCCCTGCCGCTGGCCTATTTCCGCCGGCCGGATCGCCAGGGTTTCGATCTCGCTTCGCTCGGCAACAAATCACGGGTGTCTTATTGGATCAACCTCCTGGGTTCTTACGGCCCGCTGGATGCCGTTGAAGCCATCGGCCTTGCCATGTCAGATCCAATCGGCTCGCCCGTCATCGAGATTCGTTCGGTCCATTTGGATAAAGAATCGCCGGGCGACGCCGTGCTGGAGTCCAAGCCGCTGGTGGATGAATTCGGGCAATGGGCCGGACAGGACTGGCCGGGCAAGGCCAGGACCTTGGACGATCTCAAATCCGCCTGGAGCGCGGAGGAGAAAGAATTGCATTCCGGCGATTTCGATGCCGACCAATATGGCGGGTTCAAAAGCACCCAGGCCAAAGCGACGGGCTTTTTCCGGGTCGAACAAATTGATGGCCACTGGTGGTTCGTGGACCCGGACGGCCATCTCTTTTTCTCGACAGGCGCAGATGGCATGGGCCCTTGGATGGGCACGCGAACGGAGGGACGCGGCGGAGTTTTCGCGGCGCTCCCCCCCTCGGATTTACGCCCGCCCACCAATCGCACCAACCAGATGGGAATGGCCTCATTCTACACTTGGAATCTGCAACGGCGGTTCGGTACCAATTGGGCGGAGCCGTGGGTGGACCTCACGCTGCGGCGCATGGACGCGTGGGGCCTCAACACCATTGCCAACTGGTCCGACCCGCGCCTTGCGGCCGCCAGGCGCAAACCTTACGTCGCCACGCTTCGCGGTTGGGGCATGGAAACCGGCTACCTTGGCCTGCCGGACGTTTTCGCCCCGGATTTTGCGGAAAAGGTCAACGCCGCCGCCGCCCGGCAATGCGCCCCGCATAAGGACGATCCGTGGCTGATCGGCTACTTCATTGGCAACGAGCCGCCTTGGCCCGGGCGCGAAACCGAAATCGTCAGCGCCATTCTCGAAGGGCCGTCCAACGCCATCCAGAGTGAGGCGAAATCATTTCTCGCCGCGGGCGACACTCCAGAGCGCCGCCGCGAATTCGTCAATCGCGCCATTGGAAAGTTTCTTGACACTGTCAATGGCGCCATCCACGAGCAGGATCCGAATCATTTGAATCTCGGGATACGATTTGGCTCGCGCCCAACCGAAGCCATGCTCCGCGCCTCGCACGGATTCGATGTCTTTAGCATGAACAGCTATGGCTACGAGGTGAACGCCCGGAATTTGGAAGCGGCGGTTGGCATCACGCACAAGCCCGTGCTCATCGGCGAATTCCATTTTGGCACGCCGGGCCGTGGTCTGGCAGCCGGCCTGTTGCAGACCAAAAACCAGGAGGAACGCGGCGTGGCCTACCGTTACTACGTGGAAAATGCCGCCGCAAATCCGGCGCTCATTGGCGTGCATTGGTTCGAATGGATCGACGAGCCGAACACCGGCCGCATGGACGGAGAGAATTACAATATTGGCATGGTGGATGTGACCGACCGTCCCTACGGTGAATTAGTGGAAGCGATGAAGGCAACCCACCGACGGCTCCTCGCCGTGCATTCGGGCAAGGAACCGCCTATGAGCCGGCGCGCACTGGTAAAGTGAAAACAGGAGAAGCATCCATGATACCCAGACATTCCCGATCGTCCTGGCTCCGACGGACCGCCGTCGCGCTGGTGTGCAGTCTCCCGTTCGTGGCCGCCGCCTCTGATCCGTCCGTCACGGCCACCGAGCAGGACATCGTCATTCCCACTTACCTCGCGGGCGAGCCGGAGCCGAGTCCGATGTTTTACTTTGGCCGCAATTCCCAGGGCGCCGAAGGCCGCGTCTATCCCTATGCCCTTTACGACAGCCTGACCCACGTCAAATCGAATAAAACCTACCGCATCGTCTATCTGGAGAACGAATACGTGCGCCTGGGCATCCTGCCGGAAATCGGCGGGCGGCTTTTTGAGGCGGTGGACAAGAGCGACGGCTACAACTTCATCTATCGTCAGCACGTCATCAAGCCGGCGCTCATTGGCCTCATTGGCGCGTGGATTTCCGGCGGCGTTGAGTGGAACATCCCCCATCACCACCGCGCCAGCACGTTTCTGCCCGTGCAATACCAAATCGAGACCAACGCGGACGGAGGCCGGACGGTCTGGGTGGGCGAATTGGAATTGCGCCAGCGGATGCGTTGGGCCGTGGGCTACACATTGCATCCGGGCAAATCCTACCTGGAATGCGCCGTGCGCATTCTCAATCGCACGCCGTTTCCAAATACCATGCTCTGCTTCGCCAACGTGGCCGTGAGCGTCAACAGTAATTATCAGGTCATCTACCCGCCCGGCACCCAATACGTCACCTACCACGGCAAAGGCGACTTCGCCTCCTGGCCGATTGCCACGGGCCGTTACAGTGGTGCGGACTTTGGAAATGGCACCGACGTCAGTTGGTATTCCAACCACGTTTCAGCGAACTCGATGTTCGCCTGGAATTACGAGGACGATTTTTTTGCGGGTTACGACCACGGCAAGCAAGCGGGCATCCTTAGCATCGCCGACCACCACTTTGTTCCCGGCAAAAAGTTTTGGACCTGGGGCAACGGCCCGCGCGGACGGATGTGGGACAAAATCCTGACCGACGATGACGGCCCTTACATAGAACTGATGGCCGGGGCCTACTCCGACAACCAGCCCGATTACAGTTGGCTGCAACCTTACGAAACCAAGTCTTTCCAAATGTATTGGTATCCTTTTCGCGACATTGACGGAGTGAAGAAGGCCAACCTGGAGGCGGCTGTGAACGTGGATTTGATCACCAACGGCATCGCCAAAGTCGGCTTCTGCGCGACGTCGGCGCATGATTCCGCGACCGTCACGGTCACATCGGGTTCCAACACCGTGCTTCAGGAAAACACCTCGATCAGCCCCGG
>Ga0187875_10002822_pt1 | contig 12619 bp, 9 predicted proteins | sample June2016WEW_17_1_2_FD_132978 | JGI IMG/M metagenome (GOLD analysis project Ga0187875, IMG submission 132978) | Peatland microbial communities from SPRUCE experiment site at the Marcell Experimental Forest, Minnesota, USA - June2016WEW_17_10 | ecosystem: Environmental > Terrestrial > Soil >... | reverse complement strand
GGGAACGAGGGCCGAAGGTGTGGCCCGGGTCTCGCCCCGAAGTGAGCTTCGGGCCGGCTCACGTGCGACCTTCGCTGTCGACACCGAGCGGCTCAACTTCTTCGACAACGAGAACGGTGCAGCCATCTGGGCCTAACGGCCACCGGGCGCCGGGCGTCACTCACGAGACCCTGATCGGGCTAGTCGAGCCAGAGCGGCTTCGGGTCCCTTCAGGCGGAGTACCGCGATCTCGATGTTCTTCTCGTCCGGGCTCGGTTCGACTCGAACCAGATTGAGCGACTTACGAAGGAACAGGAAGGTGATCGGAGAATCCATTCCGACGATCGTGGCAGATGCACGGCATTGCTGGTTAGCGGCCGAATCGCGTGCTCGCATCCTTCAAGCGCGTGTGCAAGTAGGGGACGGCGTGCCAACTAGGAGTCGGCGACGGCGCGAAGTAAGCCGTCGTGTACAGGTGTTCGACGAGCTTCTCAATGCCGAGCCGGGGGTCGCGGCGACTCACCACTGCGATCTGTTGCGTCACTTGTGAGTTGGAGAAAGCGCTTCGCCTCCGTTGCACCGGTCCACCACAGCGGTGACGGCCACAATTGACCTCTGTGAATAGGAGGCCACCGGCCCGGTGACGTTGACGGTTGCCTCCTGGCGGATGTCAGACGATGAAGCGCCCACGGCGAAGCGGAAAAGGCCGGGTTCCACGACAAACCGCATGGCCTCGTCATAGAAGGCGAGGCGGCTTGGGTGGACGGCGAAGGTCACCCGCGCAGCTTCGCCTGGGCCTAAGTACAGCCGGGCGAAGCCGATGAGGGAGGCGTCAGGTCTGGCCACCGACGCCACCAAGTCCGACACGTAAAGCTGGACGAGCTCCTCGCCTTCGCGAGCCCCCGTGTTGGTCACGGTCACCCCCACAGTGATGTTGGACGAAGTGTCGCGGGCCTCGACCGTGATATTCGAGTAACCAAACGTCGTGTACCCAAGGCCGTGACCAAAACTGAACAGTGGGGTGCGAGCGCAGTCTGTGTAATCGCCGTAGAAGACCGAACGCGCCCCCCCGGAACGATGGCTGCTGTAGAGCGGAATCTGCCCGGTGGCCCGCGGAAGGGTCACTGCCAACCTGCCTGTGGGCTCCGCACGGCCCAACAGGACGTCAGCAAGAGCATTGCCTCCCTGTTCCCCAAGCGGCCAGGCGACGAGCAGAGCTTGCACCTTATCGGCCACCTCGCTCAGCACGTGGGCCCTCCCGCTCATGACGACAAGCACAGTAGGGGTGCCTGTCGCCGCCACGGCGCTGGCCAGTTCTTCCTGGACGCCCGTCGGCCTGAGGTCCGTGGCGTCGCGAGCTTCTCCCACCGTTGAACTCTCGTTCAGCCCGGAACGGCCTCCGAGCACCACGATGGCGACGTCGGCTCGCTTCGCTGCGGCGACCGCAGCCGGGAAACCTGCGCGGTCGTCCCCCACTAGCTCGCAACCCTTCTCGTAGGCAACTTCAACCCGGGAACCCAAGGCGGCCCTAAGCCCGGCGAGCGGCGTAATGTGCTCGGTGTAGTAGTTGCCGGGTTTGAGTGCCCCTTTTCCACTGGGCAGGTCAACAGCGTCAGAGATCTTGTGGTTCGAGCTGACACCGGCGAAGGCGCTTGGAGCAGGCTCCGAAGCAGTGCCTGCCTCCTTAGAGGTGGCTGCCAAAGACGGCCGGTCGAGCACCGGTGCCCCATCGGAATCGAGGAACAGTTCCTGGTGCGCAGGGTAGTGGTAGTCCCCTTGTAGCAAGCGCCGGTCATCGGCCGCCGGCCCTATGACTGCCACTTTCGACACGTGCTCTGGTAACGGCAAGACGCCGTCGTTGGCCAAGAGGACCATGCTGCGCGTGGCGGCCCGCCTGGCCAGGCTGGCGTTGGCCGCGTCGGCGAAGACGAGCCTGACTTGGCCAAGGTCTACGTAAGGCGACTCGAACAGGCCTAGGCGCATCTTGGCCGTCAGAACTCGGCGGACGGCCCTGTCGACCACAGCCATGGGAACCTTTCCGCTCGTCACCGCGGCCTTGAGCGGCGCGCCAAAACAATCGAGAGCGGGAAGCTCTAGGTCGAGGCCGGCGGTGATGGCCTTGACGGCAGCCTCGGACCGGTCGGCGGCCACCCGGTGGTAGCTCATCAAGAAGCTGACGGCCGAATAGTCGGCCACCACGATGCCTTCGAACCCGAGCTCGTCGCGAAGCAGCTGGGTCAGAATCTCGGCTGACCCGCTGCCAGGGAGCCCGTCGATGCAACTGTAGGAGCTCATTACCGACCCCAACCCGGCGTCGCGGATGGCAGCGGCAAAAGGCTCCGCATAGACCTCGCGCAGCTCCCTTGGCCCAACTTGCACGGGAGCGTGGTTGCGGCCACCCTCGGAGAGCCCGTAGGCCAGGAAGTGCTTCCCAGTGGCGAGGACGCCCCGGGACAAGTCGTCGGTCTGCATGCCTCGCACGTACGCCGCCCCCAGCGCTCCGGCCAGCACAGGATCCTCGCCGTAGGTTTCCTCCAAACGTCCCCACCGGGGGTCTCGAGCCACGTCGAGCACGGGCGCCAAGCTGTGCCGGGCCCCCACAGCCAGCAACTGGCGCCGGATCTTGTCCGCCACCTCCTGCACCAGCTCGGGATCCCAACTGCAGGCGAGAGCTAATGCCTGAGGGAACACCGTGGCACCCCGGGCACAATAACCCGCCAGTGATTCTTCGTGCACCATCACGGGGATCCCGAGGCGCGTGCGTTCAACCATGAGCCGTTGGATCTGGTTCAACAGCTCGGCACTTTGCTCCGGCTCGAGACCGGTCGTGGCACCTATACGCGTGACTTGGCCTATGCCGTGGGGGACCACAGCCAGCGCCGCGTCCGCGTCGAAGCGTTCGTCTTTGATCAAGTCTGGAAACCCAATTGCCCCCAGTTGGGCCAACTTCTCGTCGAGGTCCATGCGGTCGATCAGGTCGCTGACCCGGTCTGCTATCGCCAGAGCGGTATCGGTGTATGCGGTGGTAGTCATGGGTTCACCTCGGTGCTGTCCTCGGGAGTTCGTTGCGTGCCAAGAACCGACACCTTGCGGGGCTGTCAGGGGTCAACGGAGCGCGAAACCGCCGATGCCTTTTACGAATTGGCGGCGCAGGACAATATAGAGAAGCAAAATTGGCACCATCGTGAAGAAGACGAAGGCCATCACAACCGGCACGTTGATGCCGTACTCGGAGTTGGTGGCGAAGCGGTACAACCCCAGAGGGAGCACCATGTCGTTATTGGACTGGGTGAGGATGAGAGGCAGGAGGAAGTTGTTCCAAGCCCCGAGGCCAGCGTAAATACTGACCACAGCCAGCACCGGACGAGCCATGGGGAAGACTAGGCGCGTGAAAGTAGTCCATTGCCCCGCCCCGTCGACGGCCATCGCATCGTAGAGTTCTCGTGGTATCAGCCGCACGTAGTTGACCATCAGCAGCACGGCCACCGGGATAAGCGATGCCGCGATCACTAGGACGAGGCCGTAAAGCTTGTCGTAGATATGGATCTTCGTCGTTATAAAGAACAAAGGTATTACGATCGCCTGGATGGGCACGGCGATGCCGAACAGAATGAGGCGGAACGAGACGGCCGCGTAACGAGAACCTCGCCGGACGATCCGGTAGGCGGCCCCGAGCGAGAGCACGGTGACCAGTGCGATCGTGCCCGCAGCGAGCTCGGCGCTGTTACGGAGCACCGTCCCTATACCGGATCCGTGGAACATCGTCGAGTACGACGAGAGAGTCAGACCGCCCGTCGGCAGCCAGGCGTTTGCCGTAAAGTACTGATTGCCGGACCGGAAACTGGCCAGGACCATGTAGTAAATGGGGCCAAGCACGATCAGCAACCAGATCGTGCCCAAGAGGAAGCTGATGACGCGAAAGCTCTTCGAGCTGCCCTTGATGCCGCTCAAAGCCTCTGAGCGGGCGCGTCGCCGTTGCCGGCCCGTAGCCCGGCTGGCGGGCCTGCCTGCAACGCGTTGTGGGGCTGTCGTTACCATATGCCCTCCTGGCCCCCCTCCATCGATCCAAACCCCGTCAACCTGACAAGCGCGATGGCCACGAGAATCCCAAGTACGCCCAGGACAGTTGCTATGACGCTCGCATAGCCGAACTCCGTCTCGACGAAGCCGGTGTTGTACATGTCCATCGCCAGGACCCGGGTTGTGTCGCCCGGCCCGCCCAAAGTCAAGATGTAAATGATGTCGAAATACGTCAGGGATCCGACTAGGACCAGTGTTGACGACGTTACGATGCTGTAGCGCAGCTGAGGCAGTGTCACGTGCCAGAAGGCTTGGCGCACATTCGCACCATCGACCGTAGCGGCATCATAAAGCGCCGCCGGTATGGCGCGCCTGCCTGCCTGGAAAATGAGCGTATGGAACGGGATGAACTGCCAGGCGATGATGACTATGATGGTGAAGAGGGCAAGGCTGGGGCTCCCGATCCAGTTCTGGTTGAGGAAGTTCATGTGGAAGTGGACACCGAGCCAGGCGAGCCCGCCGAACTGAGGGAAAAGAACGTCCTCCCACATGAGGGACAGCCCCGCGGTGGAAAGCAAAAGAGGTACCAGGTAGATGGCCGCGTAGACAGCGCGATAACGCTGTCTCCCAGCGATGAATATGCCGAGGGCCATCGCCAACGGGGTCTGCGCCAGCCAGCTGAAGCCAGCAAGCTCGAAAGTCACGAGCAAGGAATGGTGGGCTACGGGGTCCGAGAAGAAACGGCTCCAGTTTGAGAACCCCGCCCATGTCAGCGGGCCGATCACGTCCCAGTTCGTGAAGGAGAGGAGCAGGGCTAAGGCTGTCGGGATCACGACGAAAGCCCCGTACAGGGCCAATGTTGGTGAGATCCCGAGGAGGTCAGCCAGGAAGTTGCGGCGGTGGGCTGTGGTGTAGCCGGGATGGGCGCGACCTGCTTGGTTGTCACCGAGAAGCGCAGCACTAACTGCCATGGGCTCACCTCTGGTCGTGAAAGGCCCGGCCCACAGGGAGGACGCGGGCCGGGCCTTCGGTCGTTCAGTAGTTGCCTAGGTCAGGACCTTTACTGGAGCTTGTTCATAGCCGCGGCGAACTGCTGCGGGGTCTCCAGGAGCTCGAACACCTTGGCGAGGTTGTCGAGCATGGGCTGAGCCTTGGTCGCGCCGAGAGCCTGGTCCCAGGAGTACTGGAAGTAGGGAGCCTTCAGGACGGCGTTGTAGATGGGGACAAGGTACTGCTTCAACTTCGGGACGGCGTTGAAAGCGCTCGGGTTGACCTTCAGCGCAGGCACTGCGCCTTGGGCGATCAGCTCCTTCGCGTACGCTGGCGTGTCCCAGATCCACTTGGCGAACTGTTCAGCCACGTAGGTCTGCGCGGCACTTAGGTGGGCGGCCAGGCCCGCGTAGGTGGTCGTGTTGCCTTCCAGGTCAGCTGGGTTGCCCGCCCCGCCTGGCACCGCGGGAAAGGCCCCGATGCCAAGCTTGCCGGAGTTGACCCATGCCGGGGCGTCGGAGGTGAAGAAGCCGATGTCCCAGTCCCCCATGAGCTCCATGCCAGCCACACCGTTGTAGATCATCGCTGTGGTGAACCCAGTTCCCCAGTCAATGGCGTCGTAGCCCTGTTCGAAAGCCTTGTCCTTGACCAGGGTCTGGATGTCGGTGAGGGCCCTGATGACAGCGGGGTTGGACCACGCCCCCGGTTTGTTGGCCTGGATATTCAGGAACACTTGAGGGCCGCCCTCTCGGTCCGTGAAGTACTCCAGGTACATGAGGCCTTCCCACTCGCCGTTATTGCCCAGGGCGATAGCGGTGACGTTGTGCTTGGCCAGCAGCGTGACGTCGGCGATGAGCTGGGTCGTCGTAGTGGGGAAGCTCAGGTGGTATTGGGCCAGCACGGGCTTGTTATAGAAGAAGAAGACAGGCTGCGTACCTGTGAAAGGCATGCAGTAGAGGACCCCGGCGTAAGTGCAACTGCCGAGGGTCGATGACAAGAAATTGGATTCCCAGGTTGGGTGACCAGCATCGCTCTGGCCGGGGTCACCGAAGGGTTGGACCACCTTGGCGGTTATGTACTGCTGGAAGATGCCGCCGCCCCAGGTTTGGAACAGCGCCGGGGGGTTGTTGCCTTGGAGTTCGAGTAGGAGCTTTTGTTTGTAGACGTTGTTGGTGGGGACGACGTTCATGTTGACATGGTCGCCGGGATTGGCCTTGTTGAAGGCCGCAGTCTGCGCCATGTAATAGTTGTCAAGGTTCTTGCCTTGGTCTTGGACCTCCACGCTGATAGTGGCTGTCGGCGCGGACGAAAGTCTTACGGCGGACGAAGCTGTGGCGGGTACTGCGACGGCAGCAATGGCGGCAAACCCTGCCAACAGGCTGGCTCCCAAAAGGGAGGCTACCCCGCGATGTGGACGTGAGTGCTTCAGTGATGCTCGGGACAATTCTTTTCCCCTTCTCGCTCACCCCTTCCGGGGCGGAACCGAACTCTCATGATCGCCTCTGCCGGAGGGCAGAACAAACGAAACCCCCTCTCTTAAACGACTCAGTTCGGTTAACATCGAACCGAGATATTTCGAACTCTGTGCTTAGATGTTACGAACGGCACGATACACCCGGGCCTTCCGGGAGTCAAGAGTCTGATAGTGGTGTCTGCCTGCGGTGATGCGAAGCTCAGTCTGCCCGCCCTCGGCGGCGACAGGGGTTCACGGTCGAGTTCAGCCCCTCAACCATGTCAAACTAGCAGTCTGCCCGACGAGACTCGGGGCTGTCAGTTTAGGTGACGAGCCCGAAAGATGCCGTTATCATCTTCAGGTGAGATGACTGGCCATGACGGGTATGCTCACAAGATGTCGAGCAACGGCGCTCGTGCCGCGTCACAGGCTGTGCAGGTGCCGCGACCAGCACCGCAACACGACGGCGCCCGTCGGCCGGTCACGATCGCACGGATCGCGGAAGAGACTGGCCTGTCGACAGCGACGGTGTCCAAGGTTCTCAACGGCAAGCCCGACGTCTCTCCTCGGACGCGCAAGTTGGTCCAGGACGTCCTCTTGAGCTCCGGGTACCGCAAGCGGGGGAGCGGCGATGCGCCGCCGCTAATCGACGTCGTGTTCAACGACTTCGACAGCCCTTGGGCGATCGAGATTGTCCGAGGGGCTGCTGCGGCTGCTCAAGCTCATGGGCTCACGGTCGCCTTTACTGCGCTGTCGGAGGGAGATGAGCGCCGAGTCTGGTTCGACCACATCACCTCCCGCGGTACCCGAGGGATCATCCTTCTGCTCTCTCAGCTTTCCGAGCGCCAGAGGGGAGAGCTCGCCGTGCGGGGTCTGCCGATCGTTGTGATTGACCCGACTGCGGAGCCGGGTCCGGAAGTGAGTTCGGTCGGTGCCACCAACTGGGCGGGCGGACTGGCCGCGACGAAGTACTTGGTGGACATGGGGCACCGGCAGATTGGGATAATTACCGGCCCCCCTGAACTGCTGTGCAGCCGAGCGCGCCTCGATGGTTACCGCGCCGCCCTCGAGAGGGCGGGGCTTTCGGTGAATGACCAGCTCGTGAGACCGGGCGACTTCCGCGTCAAAGCCGGGTACGAGCAGGCGAAGGTCCTGTTCAATCTAAGGGAGCGCCCGACCGCGATCTTTGCGGGGAGCGATCTGTCTGCTCTGGGCGTCCTGCGTGCAGCGCGCGAAGCCGGTTTTCATGTTCCCGAGGATCTGAGCGTCGTCGGTTTCGATGACATCCCGCTCGCCGCGTGGATTACTCCCGCGCTGACGACGGTACGCCAGCCGCTAACGGAGATGGCTGCGGTAGCAGTACGCACGTTGCTCGAGGGCGCCGAAGGCGGCGAGCCGCCCAGGCGCCGCGTCGAGCTAGCCACCGACCTGATCGTGCGCGAGAGCACGGCGCCACCCGGAGCGACCTCGCCTGTTGTGCCCGAGGAGCCTCTCTAGGCAAGAACTCCCACTCAAACGGGTTGGGGCCGCCCGTCACGTCCGGGTTCATCGTCGTGCTGGGCAACCCTCTGGCAGCGTGGTCCTACACGTCCGCCCACAACCTATAAGTCCCAGGGACAGGAGCATCGAGGACGCCCAATCCCGGCTTGTCGGTTGGCGAGAACCTGGCGTCCACCGGCTGATCTGCCGCGAGCCGGAGGCGGGCATCGCAACGTAGCTTCACCACCCGGGCGCTCGGCACCTCGAGGCTGACCTCAGTCACGCGCCCTTCCTTCCATGTGATGCCTACGGCCAACCCCCCTCGCGCCCGGAGGCCGGAGACTTGGCCTTCTGGCCACGCGGTCGGCAAGGCAGGCAACAAGTCGAGGGTGCCCGCATGGCTCTGGAGCAGCATTTCGGCGATGGCGGCCGCAGCCCCGAAATTCCCGTCTATTTGGAACCAACCCGGGGGGTGGAGATCGAGAAGGTTGTTGGACACATGGTCCCTGAGGAACTCCCGCAGGTGCTTCCAGGCCAGGTGCCCCTCAAGCAGCCTCGCCCATAGCGCGACCACCCACGCTCGGCTCCAACCTGATGCTCCGCCGCCGTTTGCCAACCGGTGCTCGAGGGAGCGCCGGGCCGCCGCCGCAAGTGCAGGGGCCGACCTCGGAGTCACCTCGTCACCCGGGTAAAGGCAGAACAAGTGCGACAGGTGACGGTGCCCCGGCTCTGGTTCGTCGAAATCCTCCCACCATTCCTGCAAGCGCCCGTCGCTGGCCACTTGAGGCACATGAAGCTTTTCCAGGGCGTTCGCCAGTCTTGCTCTCAGTTCCTGGTCCGTGGCGAGGATCTCCGAGGCGGCGATGCAATGGCGGAAAAGGTCTACGGTCAACCAAGTGTCCAGGGTGGACGCCGCGCTGACGGCGGCTTCCCTGCCGTCGGGGGCCAGGAAAGTATTCTCCGGGGAGGTCGATGGGCAGGTGACCAGTGTCCCGCCGGGTCCCTCGACCAAATAGTCCAACAAGAACACGGCCGCTTCGCGCATGGCCGGGTAAGCACGCTCCAAGAATGCGCTGTCCTCGGAGAAGGCGTAGTGCTCCCACAGGTGCTGGCACAGCCAGGCACCGCCCATCTGCCAGTTCACCCAAAACGGGTTTGCCTCCTGGTTGCCGACCGGCCAAGTCGAACGCCAGAGATCCACGTTGTGGTGCGCCGTCCAACCCCCGCACCCATAGAAGTCGTGTGCCGTGCTGACGCCGGCTCGTGAGAGGTCGGCCACCAGCTCCATGAGCGGCTCGTGACACTCGGCCAGGTTGGTCGTCTCTGCGTGCCAGTAGTTCATCTCGGTGTTGATGTTGGTCGTCCAGTTGCAGCTCCAGGGCGGGCGCACTTGGTCGTTCCATATGCCCTGCAAGTTGGCCGGCTGGCTGCCCGGTCGTGAGCTCGCCATCAGGAGGTAGCGGCCATAGTGGAACAACAGTGCGAACAGCCCCTCGTCAGCGGCGCCATCGCGTAGGGCCTTGAGCCGCTGGTCGGTCGGCACCCCGCTGGCGCCGCCCCGCCCTAGCTGCAACCAGCACCGGCTGAAAAGCAACTGATGCTCTCGCACATGCCGCGCCCGTATGGCCGCGTACGGTTCGGCGAGCAAGGGGGTGAGCACTTCCCGGCAAGTGCGCCGGAGTATGGAAGGGTCCTCGACCGGTGAGACGCCGGAGCCTGCGTACCCGGTGGCGGAGGTCACGAATAAAGTGACAGCGTCAGCACCCTCCACCTGGAGAGGCCCGCTGCGTTCTTGCCGCACCACGCCGTCCGTGACCTTCAGGACCAAACCAGCGGCAAAGCGCAAACCGGAGCCAGGGTCGTAAACAACAGCCGGCTCTTCGGCCCAGTAATGCGGGACGACGTGCGCGGGGGCCCTGCCTTCCAACCACGCAATGCCCCCGTCCTCGTGCGACAGATCGCTTGGATGGGGACTTCCCAGCTCGAGTGCCAGGTTCAGTTTCGCGGCCCCCCGGATCCTCAAGTGCATCACGAAGACGCCGTCAGGGGCCGAAACAAACGCTTCCCGTTCGTACAGGCTTTCGCCCATCTCGTAACGAACCGAGGCGACGCCCTCCAGAAGGTCCAGTGATCTTTCATAGTCGCGGGGCTCGTCCGCGCCATCGCTGGCGACGGTAAGCCACCCCAGTGGCTGGTACGCCTCGTTGAACGGGCCCTGAAGGCCATGGACAAGAGTGTCGGCCGCAACGTAGTCACGCCGTTCGAGCACGGCGGCGCGCAGCTCCCTCAGCAGCGCCCCTGAGTTCTCCGCGTGAGCAACCCGGGGGCCGCCGGACCAGAGGGTGTCGATGTTAAGGTCGGCTCTTTCCCTGTGAGGCTGGCCCCATAGCATCGCCCCGAGGCTGCCGTTGCCGAGGGGGAGCGCTTCGAACCACTCGTGTGCGGGTTGGTCATACCAAAGGCGGAACTCCCTACCGGAGACCACTTGCGCCCCTCCTTTACAAACGCCGAACAGTGCGTCCAGAACAGGCTGGCCGGGCCCGCACTTCAGCCGCGCCTCGACGATAACCCCGGCACAGCACCCGTTGCTGACTCCGCGACCCCGGCCCGAAGTACCGCCCAGAGCACGGCCCTTTCGGAAGCAGCGGCGATCGGCTCCACGACCCAAGCCACCGGAATCGTCGTCTTACAAGCGGCTGTGCACGAAACGGCGTACTGGCTTGGACTGTCACAGTGCGCGCGCCAGTGGACGGTATGAGTCGCCCTGAGTTTGATGGAGCCTCCAAGAAACCCAGAGCGGTTCACCTTGCCAAGGTGAGGGTCGCGGGTTCGAATCCCGTCGTCCGCTCCATGTGGCCTTCCCATGCTTCTGGCAACGGCCTGGTCCCTTAAGACTGGCAAGCGACAGAGGATCTGTTGGGCACAGATCGCTAGCCGATCCCACTGAAGAGCTGTTGCCCTATTAGAGAACGTCGGAGTCGGTGTACGGATTCGATCGGAACGGGTGTCCGGAATGGGTCGGATCGGAATCCTCAGACACGGATCGCTCTCCGCATCGATAGGTCTGCCTGTCTACTCCTTGCCAACCGAGAAGCCCGTATGGAGGAACCACCGAGAACACCGACGGACTGCTCCCGCAGTACTTTCCGAAGAAAAGCAAATCAAGAAAGATGAGAAGAGCAAGCGCGCGGTCGTCTTCAGCCGTAGCTACTTCTCCGCGACGCGCCTGGGCGTGCCGCAACCTTAGTCGTTAGACCGCCAGCGCCTCATCGGGGCGAGGCGAGAACGTCTGGGATCAAGTCGTGACACGCCTTGTTCAGAAAGACATAGGGCTCACTTAGGTTCCTCTTAGGACACATCGGACGATCCTGATACCCGGGGCCACAGTGGCTCCGAACCATAAGGAGGTGGAGACAATGGTAAAGAAAGCTAGGGACCCCGAGCCCAAGGGTAAGGAGAAGAAGGACTCCAAGCACGACAACGGATAGTGCCGCGCCATTGCCCGGGCACGCCGCACCGCTGTTCGCGTGCGGCGTGCCCGGTGCGCGACCAGAGTTGTTCATGAGCGAGAAAGGGCTCGCACTGTGATCCGCAGCTGGCTACAGCATCTTGACACCGGGGACTCAAAGACTGACGTTCCCAAATCAGCAGACCATCCGGCACCGCTTCCCTGGCGGCGGATGGCCGGGTTGCTGCGACCGATTCGAGGCGGGCTGGCTGGGATGGTAGGGCTGAGCACCGGCGGCGTGTTGATCGGTCTTGTGCCGCCGTTGGCGCTCGGGGCTCTCGTGAATGCGCTCGTCGAGCACAGGGACACGGCGGAGGGTGCTCTACTCGCCGGCCTGATCGGGTTTGCCATTCTCGTCGAGACCGTCGCATACGTCCTCTCCGATGGGTTCTACGCCCGCAATGCCGGTCGTCTTTACCGCAGCCTGCGTCTATTGATGTTCGAAGGCGCCTGCAAGCTTCCCTCGATTGACGAGGAGGAGCGGAGCGGACTGCCGTCGCGGTTCATCTCAGACGCAGAAACAGTCGGGGTCGCGGTGTCGGTCCTCGACAGTGGGTCGATGCTGCTCGTCGAGTTCGCAAGTGCGGTCGTCGTACTCGGCCTACTGTCACCGTGGATCATCCCCATCGTCGCTCCGGAGCTCGTCTTGACCTGGGTCGTAACCAGGAGGATGCAGGAACCTGCCGCGCTAGCTGGTCAGCGTCGCCAAGAAGAGCTCGAGCACATGACGCGGTCGATCACGCGTGAGATCGCTCGTCGCGACGACCCAGAGTCGACGAGCAGGTTCAGTGGCGTCGTGGACGGGGTCCTCGGAGCCGAGATCCGCCTCGGCTGGCTGCAAGCAGTGAACCTGCAGGGTTCGGGTGGCCTGGCCAAGCTTGGCCCCATCGCGGCGGTCGTCGTCGCGGCCTTCACCGGTACTCATCTCATCGGGACCCTGATCGCTGTGTATCTACTCGCGCAGCGCGTCTTCTGGGGTTTCGACGGGCTCGTCGACCTCAGTCTCGGCCTGCAGAGTGTGCGCGGTGCTGTGGCCCGCTGCTTCGCGCTGATCGACGGCCTGTCTCCGACGGTAGGAGACTCGCCACTGCTCCCGGCCACGAACTAGGGAGAGCGAGTCAGATATGGCCACCGATCCCATAACGTTCAACGAGATGCGGTAGATCGCCATCAGCTCACGCGTGGCCGCT
>Ga0187875_10002818_pt1 | contig 12633 bp, 10 predicted proteins | sample June2016WEW_17_1_2_FD_132978 | JGI IMG/M metagenome (GOLD analysis project Ga0187875, IMG submission 132978) | Peatland microbial communities from SPRUCE experiment site at the Marcell Experimental Forest, Minnesota, USA - June2016WEW_17_10 | ecosystem: Environmental > Terrestrial > Soil >... | reverse complement strand
GCCGTTAGCCAAATGAGCATCGCCGGTTGAATGCCTCTTGCCATTCGATAGTGATCCGTCAGCTGAACGCGCATCGCCCTTCGAAATCGCGCCACCGCCCCAAAGCACATCGCCATAAGCCAGCCCAGCCCCCGGAAAAGCCGCCCCGGCCATCTCCAGCTCCCGCACCACAATGCGCAACACCTGCTCCAGCACCTCTTCCTCGCGCAGATTCGAGTGCACCTGCCGCGAAGCCTCCAGCAGCGCCTGCAACCGCGCCACCTGCTGCTGCAAGTCGATCGTCTCGCCATTGCCGGAAAGCTGAATTTCAGCCGTCATCACGCACGCCCCCCGTGGAATCTCACTCTAGCATGACCCCGCCCACACTGGCGAAGTCGGGCTTCCTGATATCCATGATCGTAAATTGTCCCGGTCAATACATAGCGCGGCATCGTTCGGTAGGAAAAGAGACGGAGGGAGCCGGAGCTTCAGCTACTGGAAAAAAGACGGAGGGAGCGTATGCAGCTCCTCCCGTAGGGAGGAAAGGATAATAGCCCAGCGTGGAGCGAAGCGTAACCCTGGGAACGCATCCAATTGAATCTCTAGCCGCGTAGGGGCGGTACGACATTCGCCAAAGGGGAATCGGAGGGAGCCGGGGGTTTCAACCCCCGGAATGAATCCGAATTTACGCGCGCCTTCAGGCCCGGGCCTTTGCCCCTTTGAAATCGATAGGAAGAAAGCATACCTGGATTCCTGACGACCTTCGGACCACTCCTTAAATGTGTTGTCAATTTTGGCCCACCGAGAGCGATTCCTGGCGACATGGGCGTTTTTCAGGACAAATCTGCAATTCTCTTCGGCATTTTCCGGGCCGTCACTCGCGGTCCTAAGAAATGGGTCAGAAATGGCTTGCACTATAATGTGTGCAGGTGCTACAAACATCAATGGTCCAATGAATAGCCGTAATGGGTCTACGCGTCACCAGCGGTGGGACAATGATCTCGTTTTCTCCCCAAGTCGACGGAGATGAATGGCAGGAACTTGTCATCCAACTACTCTTTATGCGCTACGGCCCAAACCTCATCGAGGTCCCGGATCAGCATAAGGGAGATTCGGGCATTGAAGCCTTCTCAACGGACGGCTGTGCATTCCAGTGTTACGCCCCTGAAGGGCAGACCGGCATTCCCGAGACGGCAGCAAAGCACAAAAAGAAAATCACTCGGGATGTCGGAAAATTCTGTATCAACCGGGACAGATTGGCCGCCATATTCGGAACAACGCATATTCGCAGATGGATTCTCGTGGTTCCAGACCATTGCAGTTCAGATGTTGTGGTCCACTGCCAGACCAAAACAGCGGAAGTCCTGGGCTTGGTGCCGCCGCTTTCCTACGTGGACCACAACTTTCAAGTTCTCACCGTCAACGGCCACAGCTTCTTCGCGGAGGAAATTGCAAAGCTCACGAAGGATGGAGGCCTGTTGGTTGAGGCTGAGCAGACCAAGATCGTTCCTGATGATCTTCTAGGATTTCTCCAGGAAAACGACGAATGGATTGACAATCTCGACCGCAAACTCGAAAAGCTGCCAGCATTGAGCACTGAACAGGACAGGACCTCCTTGAAGGAGAAGTTCCTGCGCTTTCATCTCGAAGGTAGTAACGCCATGGCGTACTACGACTATCGCTTCCCTTTTATCTCAGACAAAATCCGCAGCCTCAAACAAACAAAGGCGACTTCTCTCGAAATCGAAAGCAAATTGCAGAGCCTCACCATATCGAGCACTCGCGAAAAGTTCGAGATTGAATTGGCCAATTGCGTCCCAGCGTTGGGCAAACAGACTGCGATGATAGTTTCGTGGGCATCGGTTGCCGAATGGCTGATGGTTTGTCCACTTGACCCGAAGGGGTGACACTATGCAGGATCCGCTAAACGTTCCCTTCGATTTTGTCCGCAGACCCACGCCTGTTCTGGCTACGCTCCGTCCTGAGTGGAGGATTGCATCATTGTTGTTGACTCTTTACCAGTGTTGGGGGAATAGAGCCACGAGACGCCAACTCCATGTTCTCAATTGGGCTCTGAGAACTCCCGAAGCTCGACAAGCATTTGTTCATGTGATCGCCGGCAACCTTCGTCCTGACGAAGCAATCGTACGCTTTGACCCTGTGGTTGATAGGGCATTACAGTTCGCGTCAGGAGAACTTCTGGTGATAACGTCCGGCGAAATGGTATTCCTTACTGGAAAAGGAGAGCAATTTGTCAAACTTCTCATGAAACAAAAGGAATGCATGGTTGTCGAGAAAAAATTCCTGGCCTCTCTCGGAAGAAAATTGACACAGGTCCAAGTGGATGCGTTTCTCACACTGGAGGCCAAATGAGTCTCCGTCTTCGCCAAATCGAAATTAGAATCTCTACACTTAGAGGCAGATTCGGGACACGATTGCATTTCGATTCCTCTGGTTTGGTAATCGTCCGTGCGAAGAACACGAGTGGCAAGTCGACCTGTGTACAGTCGCTGATCTATGCGCTCGGACTTGAGGCCATGCTAACGGTGAATCAGCAGGTTCCTCCCCTGCAATATGCGGTTCTCAGCCGCTTCCAGTATAAGAACGAGGAGATCCGGGTCGATGAATCGGAGGTCCTCGTAGAACTTGAGAATGGATCCGGCGAGATAATTACAATTCAAAGGGCAATTGTCAGTTCCACAAAAAAGACAAATCTAATCTCCGTCTGGAACGGGCCTATGTTGACACAGAAAGACACCAACCTAGAAAGGTCCGACTACTTTGTGCGAGTTGAGGGTGCGGCTCAAAGACCACTGGGCTTTCATACCTTTCTGGCGGCTTTTCTAGGTTGGAAATTGCCGGCGGTGAGTAGATTCGACGGACCTGATGTTCCCCTCTACCTCGAATGCATCTTCCCATTGTTTGTAATCGAACAGAAGCATGGGTGGTCTGGAATCCAATCAAGGATGCCTACTCATTTCAGGATTCGAGAAATGGGAAAACGCGCGATAGAATTTGTCTTGAAGCTCGACTCATATCGCATCGCTGCGGACCGACAGAGATTACGGGAACAACTGAATTCCGTGTCAAACCGTTGGGAGCGAGTTGTAACGGAGGTGAATGCCAGGGCCGGTGCATTTGGCGCGGTCATTCGTAACATTCCCCCAACCCCGCGAGTGGGTTGGCCGCTCGTTCCGCCGCCCCAATGCTTGGTATTCGACGGTAAGGAGTGGGAATCGGTTCAGCTGGCCACCACGCGTGTATCGGATAGGCTAAGGGAATTATCGGCCATTGAAGTTCCGACCATCAGCGAAGACGCATCGAGAGTGACGGAGGCGTTACGAGCTGCGCAAAAGGAGCTGGCATCCCTGGAAGTGGCGATGGCTCGAGCTAACCAGGACAATGAGGTTGAAGAATCGCAGAACGGTTCGATCAGAGAGCGCATCAGAGCACTAGAAGCTGACTTACAGAATTACCAGGATCTGAAACGTCTCAGGGACATCGGCTCGGACCTGAATCTGAGTGTTGTTACGGGCCGCTGCCCTACATGCGAGCAGGAAATCAATGATGTGCTGCTGCCGCAGGCGGCGGCAGCGCCCCCGATGTCGTTTGAGGAGAACATTAAGTTTATTGCCGGACAGATATCGGCATTCTCAACGATGTTGAGCGACTCTGAGCGGGTCCTTGAGGGACGCCGAAGGTCGATGACGGCCATTCGTGCTAGATTGCAGGAGTTGCGCGCGTCGATACGAGCGTATCGGCAGGCTCTAACTTCTCCGGAGAAGAACGCATCAGCAGGTGCCGTACGCGAACGTATGGTTCTTGAAGCAAACATCCACACATATGAATCCGTATCCGATCTCCTTGATACGGCGCTCGATGCTCTAGGGACACTCGCTCGGGAGTATGAGGAGTACTCGTCTGCAATGGAACAATTGAAGGGCGACACATCGGGACAGGATGAATCCAAATTGCAGGCTTTGCAGTTATCCTTCGTGTCGCAGCTCAAACAATATGGCTTCAGCAGTCTCAGCCCTTCGTTGTTGAGAATCTCACGGGACACCTTCCGCCCCGTCTATGAGGGATTTGACCTAGGGTTCAATTTGTCTGCTAGCGATATGATCCGCACAATCTGGTCATATCTTTATGGCCTTATGGAGGTCGCGCGCACGGCAGATACAAATCACCTGGGCCTCCTAGTATTGGACGAGCCCCGCCAGCAACAAGCGGATAAAGTGAGTTTCGCAGAGTTTGCGAGGAGGGCGGCAGGCGCGAAGGCAGTTGGCCAGCAAGTCATTTTTCTGACAAGCGAGGATCATGAAACACTCTCATCTATGCTTGCCGGAGTCGACCACCAATACATCGACTTCGTGGGAGAGAAAATGATTCAGCCGTTGGGAATCTGAGGGCCCCTGAGTGACCTCTCTTAAATTCCTGCAACCTAAGTAAATTCACGACCCGGGCAGGATCAGTCGTGGGAAGTCGGCCAGCATCCATTAATGTGCCCACAGAAGAGCCTCAACTGTCTCCAACAGCTCTTGGAGCAAAATAGAAACCTCACGCAGGGCGACGGCCAGGCGCGGCAGACCACGACCCCCCGGACTGGATACCCCTGCGACCCCGCAGGGGGAGCAGGGGTATCCAGAAAATTACCCTCCGCCGGCGCACAACAGAAAAGCCCATAGCGGAGCTTTACTATTCCCTATTCCCTGTTCCCTGTTTTTCGACCCCTGACCACTGTCCACTAGCCATAATTACGCATAACGTCCCGGAACCCTACGCATAATTACGCATATATTTCTTTATATTTACGCATAAATACGCATATATGCCCCCAAAAAACCTATCCATAAATACGCATTAGGCTCAGTTTGTCGTCTCGCCTTACCCCTATTTCCTATCCCTTTTAGACCAATTTTTCACCAAAAACCCTGTCTCTATATGCGCAGGTCATTTACGCGTTTTGCACCAATTCCAGTTCATTAAATTTCGCACACCGCGAGATAGACACACCCCTCCAACATCAACGAAGATAGTATTTCCGGCATACGGTCGAGTTGCTGGGGCCCCCGAGGAGAGTCAAAAACATGGTCAATTATCTGGAGTTGCCGATTGGCGATCGCTCCCCCGAAGTCTTCCGCGTGGTCATTGAAATCCCCCTGGACGGAACCCAGAAGTTTGAGTACGACAAGCAGTTACACGTCTTCAAGCTGGACCGCAACCTGCATTCCCCGGTGCATTATCCCGGCGATTACGGCTTCATTCCCTCCACGCTGAGCGATGACGGCGATCCGCTGGACGTACTGGTGCTGGTCCCCGGGCCCAGCTTTCCCGGCTGCGTGCAGGAGGTGCGTCCCATCGGCCTGCTGGAGATGATGGACCAGGGCATTCTCGACGAAAAGGTGCTGGCGGTGGGCAAAAATAACCCTCGCTACAACAATGTATGGAACTACACCGACATCTATCCGCACATGTTGAAGGAAATCACCCATTTCTTCTCTATTTACAAGGACTTGGAGGGTAAGCGTGTGGAGATCAAGGGCTGGCGCGACGCGGCCTATGCGCGCGACCAGGTAGTGCACTCCGCCAAACAATTTGAAGAGAACAAGGCCAGGCTCGCCTCCCATAATCCTTCATAATAAATAACTTAGCCTCGATGCCACTCGGCCGTGTAGCGGATTGCATCACGCAGATCGACTTGCGCGCGCAGGCCAAGTTGCTCACGCGCTTTTGCCGTGCTGGGGACGTACTGTTCGCACGGCACGCCGGGAACGACTTCACGCGCGATTTGAATCTCTGAGGACACGCCGAGCGCCTCGACCACCGCGCGCGCCAGATCCGCAATGCTGATTGCTTCCTCCGAGCCAACGTTGTAGGCTTCGCCGGCAGGTGCGCATAAAAGCAGAGACCATAGCCAGACAGCCAGATCGGAGGCGTAAAGATACGACCGCAAGGGTGTACCGTCTCCATTAATGCGGATTGGCGAACCATGCATGGCATCGCGAATGAAGTTGCCGATAGCGAAGTGCTGGTCGAGCGGTAAATGCGGACCGACGAAGGCAAAGCATCTGGCGATAACGCACTCAGTCCCCGTCTGATGCGCATGCAGCATAGTCATCAATTCGGCAGCGCGTTTCCCTTCTCCGTAGGCGGCAAGCGGCTTCAGCCAATCGGGTCCGCCAAGATATGTTTCCGGAATGTGCGTGACCGCGGGTGGCTGTACGCCATATACTGCGCCCGAGCTGACTAACAACACTCTGCGCGTGCCGTGTGTCGCTGCGAAATCGAGCACTCGGCGCGTACCATCGATGATGGACGAGAACAGCAAGGCCGGCCGTTCTGCAGCCTGCGCGCTAGTGTCTGTAGCCGCATGGATGACATGTTGAAAATGGCCGTCTGGAAATGTGAAGCTGCGGATGTCGCCAGGCAGCAGATGTACTGCAGGATCATTGGCAAGATGCGGCGCTTTTTCGTGAAAGCGCTCTGGCGAGCGCGTAAGCACAACCACCGACGCGCCCAGCGATAGAGCACGATTCGCATAAAGGAAGCTTTCCAGCAACCAACTGCCAAAGAATCCCGTGCCGCCAGTCAGGAAGAGTCGCTGACCACGCATCTGCTCCCACATCTGCGCAGTCTGGCTTAGAATAGATTCGAGATCTCGCCGGGAAACAGGTTGGGACGCCATCGTGAGTCCACCTTACGATTGAATTATCGGGTGCGCAGTTTCCTTGCGCGTGGCAACCTCGCCAATCACCTCAGCCATGTGGTTGAGCATGGACTTTGTGAGCCCGGGATAGACGCCAACCCAAAGCACGTTGCGCATCACGAAATCCGAATTCTTCAGGTCCCCGATCACGCGGCATTCTATTCCCGCGTATGCGGGTTGCCGCACCAGGTTGCCGGCGAATAGCAGACGCGTGCCTATCTTGTTCTTCTCCAGTTGACTTACCAGATCGTCGCGGGAGAAGGGCGCATCCTCGCGCACGCCGAACGGAAAACCAAACCAGCTCGGATCGGAACCGGGCGTAGCTTCAGGCAGTAGGAGCACGTCAGCATAGGGCTCAAGAGCCGCACGCAGAATGCGGAAGTTTTGCCTGCGGCGTTCGATGAAGTACGGCAGTTTTTCGATCTGCGATGCGCCAAGCGCGGCCTGCATGTCGGTCGCCTTCAGGTTGTAGCCGATATGCGAATAGGTGTACTTGTGGTCATAGCTGCGGGGCAACTTGCCCAATTGCCAGTCGAATCGTTTGCCGCAGGTGTTGTCTTTGCCGGGCTCGCACCAGCAATCGCGACCCCAGTCGCGAAAGGATTCGATGAGTACCTGCAGAGCGGGCTTGTCGGTAAGCACGGCTCCGCCCTCACCCATGGTGATATGGTGAGCCGGATAGAAGGAAAATGTGGAGATATCGCCAAACGTGCCCACATTCTTGCCGTTCAGCGTAGAACCGAGCGCATCGCAGCAGTCTTCAATCAGCCAGAGATCGTGCTTCTTCGCGAAGGCGGCAACGACTTCCGCATCGAAGACATTGCCTAGCGTGTGCGCAATGATGATGGCGCGCGTCCTGGGGCTGAGCGCCGCTTCGAGTTGCGTGACATCCACCTCAAACGTAGGCAGAGTCACATCCAAAAATACCGGCACCAAACGGTTCTGGATGATGGGATTTACCGTTGTCGGAAATCCAGCGGCGACGGTGATGACTTCATCGCCGGGCTTCAACTGGCGGTTGCCTAGTTTTGGCGAAGTAAGAGCAGAAATGGCGAGCAGGTTTGCCGATGAGCCGGAATTGACCAGCGAGGCACTTCGCACACCTACAAATCTGGCCAGCTTGCGTTCAAAGTCCTTCGCAAAACGGCCGGTAGTGAACCAGCTATCGAGGGCAGAATCGACGACGGCCTGTATGTCGGACGCGTCAATTACCTTTCCGGAGACAGGAACAACGCTCTCGCCGGCAACAAAGGTGTGTGCGGGAAAGGCTTCGGCAAAGTATTCTGCGGTCAGATCGAGAATGCGCTGGCGCAGTTCCGTTGCTCGTGTAGTCATTCCTGGCACTCCTTCTGGGCATGGGAAAGCAGAGTCAACGTGACCACTAGTATACCTTGCAAAAGTATAGCGTTGCTAATAGACTCCGCTCAACGAAAGCTGTCATCCTGGCGGGCGGTCTGGGTAAGCATCTCAGTGAAGAGACGAGCTTGCGTCCCAAGACCATGGTGGAAATCGGAGGACGGCCGATGCTTTAGCACATATTATGATGGGCACAGCGCATGTGCTGGATGCCATTCGTCGCGTGCCTTCCGTGTGCGCCATTGTCATAATCACCACAGACAAGTGTTATAAGAACCGTGAGTTGCTATGGGAATATCGCGAAAAAGATCGGCTCGGTGGGTTTAATCCTTAAAGAAACAGCAAAGCCTGTGCGGAACTGGTGACAGCGGCCTGCCACAATTCATACTTTTCGCCGATGCGCTTTGCGGAATACAAGGTGGCGCTGGCGACGGCCCGCGCCGGCAATGTCATCGACGGCAAAGACTGGTCGGAGAACCGGCTGATTCCAGACCTGGTGTAAGGATTCCTCTCTGGAAGGCCTGTTCTAATCCACAATCCGCAGGCAATTCGCCCTTGGCAGCACGTGCTGGAGCCACTGGCAGGATACATCGTTCTCGCCGAGCATCTGCTGCAGGAAGGCGCCGGTTTTGCAGCGCATGGAACTTCGGTCCGGCGGAAGATGACGTCTGGCCGCGTCTACACAATTGGCGGCGGTAAAGCCTCTATCCGCTCCGCCCGGGCACCGGAGAACCGTTCGTGCTGTGCATCGCTCACGCTGCTCTTTGTGATAATCTTTTGAAATCTAAATCCGAGCCATGACGATCGAAAGCAAGATCGTGTGATGGAACTGTTATGATAGCGCCTGAGAAGGGTCAACAACGATGGCGGGCGGGGCATTTCGCATGTGATTTGGCAGTTCCGCGAATGCAGCATCAGGAGGAACTTTCCCATGAGTGTTGTCAAGGTAGGCAACAGACTGATCGGTGACGATCAGCCATGTTTTATCATTGCAGAGATTGGCATCAACCACAACGGCGACATCAATCTCGCCAAACGGTTGATCAGCGTGGCAGTAGCCGCTGGATGCGATGCTGTGAAGTTCCAAAAGCGCACCCCGGTACTTTGCGTTCCGAAATCGCAACGAGACACAATGCGCGAAACTCCATGGGGCTATATCTCCTACATGGATTACAGGGAGAAGGTTGAATTCGGTTTGTCGGAATACCAGAACATTGATGCTTATTGCCGTGAAACGGGAATCCTTTGGTTCGCTTCCTGCTGGGATAACCCTTCACTGGATTTTATCCAGCAGTTTAATGTTCCCTGTTACAAGGTTGCCTCTGCAACACTTACCAACGACGATCTTCTGAGTCACACCCGCAAAGCCGGAAAACCCGTGATTCTTTCCACCGGAATGAGCGAAATCTCTGACATTGACCATGCGGTGAGTGTTTTAGGGCTGGATGATCTGGTTCTTCTGCATACCGTGAGCACATATCCCGCCACATATGAAGAACTGAATCTTCGGGCCATTTTGACCCTAAAGGAACGCTACAAGGTACCGGTCGGCTATTCTGGCCATGAAACCGGCATCGCATCAAGTGTGGCGGCGGTGGCCCTGGGAGCTTGCGTGATCGAGCGGCACATCACCATCGATCGCGCGATGTGGGGCAGCGATCAGGCCGCATCGCTGGAGCCGAACGGCATCACTCGCCTGGTGCGCGATATCCGTCTCGTCGAGAGAAGCATGGGGACCGGCGAGAAGAAAGTCATAGAGAGAGAACTCCCAATCATTGCTCGACTGAGGCGCAAGGATTGATGACAGATAAGGTAGACAGTGTCAGAGCAGTAGCTATGGATGTTGACGGCGTTCTCACTGACGGCGCGTTTTGGTGTGGAACAAACGGCGAGGAATTCAAGAGGTTCTGTTTTGCAGACGCGACCGGCATCAGCCTGGCTCTGCGCGCCGGGATTAAAATTGCTCTCATCTCTGGCGATTCCAGTCCGGCCGGAATGATTTTGGTGCAGCGTTTTGCCGACAGACTGAATATCACCGACGTTTACAAAGGATGCCACGACAAGGCAGCGGCCATTCGCGACTTCGCCGAGAAGAATCAACTTCAGTTGCGGGATATTTGTTTTATCGGGGATGATTTCATTGACATTCCTGCCATGGAAATCGTCGGGCTTGCTGTTGCTCCCGCCGACGCCCAGCCCGTTACCAGGTCTAAGGCTCAGCTGGTTACCGAGCGCAATGGCGGCCAGGGAGCAGTTCGGGAGTTGCTGGACGCAATCTTGAAAAACAAGACATCGGGTAACTCATAATATGGCTGCAACTGTGAAGCTTTCTGATTACGTCATGGAATTCGTCGCTCAGCAGAAGGTGAAGAACGTCTTCATGCTGGCGGGCGGTGGCGCCATGCATCTGAATGATTCTCTGGGACGGTGCGCCGGGCTCCATTATGTCTGCAATCTGCATGAGCAAGCGGTTGCAATTGCCGCGGAAGCGTATGCCCGTGTAACCAACCACCTCAGCGCCGCCATGGTCACCGCTGGGCCGGGTGGAACAAACACCGTAACGGGCGTGGCCGGAGCGTGGCTTGATTCCACCCCAGTTATCTTCTTCTCAGGGCAGGTCAAGCGAAGCGATCTGAAACGGGACTCCGGCGTCCGTATCATGGGCGTGCAGGAAATCGATATTGTCTCCATCGTCCGCTCGATCACCAAATACGCGGTAACCATCGAAGACCCGCTTTTGATTCGATATCACCTGGAAAAGGCCGTCTATCTGGCCCTTAGCGGCCGCCGTGGGCCGGTGTGGATTGACATACCGCTCGATGTGCAGGCAGCTCAGATTGATCCCGGCGATTTAGCTGGTTTTACTCCCGCCGCCGAGCCGGATAAGACGAACACCGCAGAGCAACTCCGCCAGAAAGTCGGCCAGCTTGTCAGGATGCTCAACGACGCCAAGCGCCCTGTGCTGCTGGCCGGCAACGGCATCCGGGCCGCCGGTGCGGAGAGTGTTTTTCTTGAAGTCGTCCAGGCCCTTGGCATTCCTGTGCTGACTACATGGCTGGGCTTCGACCTGATCCCGGATGCGCATCCGTTGAATTTCGGGCGCCCCGGCTCGCTTGCGCCTCGCGGAGCTAATTTCACACTGCAAAACAGCGATCTGCTGCTGGTGATCGGCTCGCGTCTTGACATGGCGATGACTGCCTACGCGCACGAGCGCATGGCGCGCGGCGCTCAAAAAATCATGGTGGACATCGACGCAGCGGAGATCCGTAAGATGAAAACTCCCATTCATCTTTCCATCGTCGCTGACGCCAAAGATTTCCTTCAGGAATTGAATGCCCAATCCCGCGCGGTTCATGCGCACCGTTGGCAGCCATGGATCGAGAGGTGCAAGGACTGGAAGGCGCGATACCCGCTGGTTCTTCCCGAACACCGCAGCATGCCGGATTACCTGAGCATGTATCACTTCTCCGAAGCCTTGAGCGACGAACTCGCGCCCGGCGACGTGATCGTGCCCGGCAGCTCCGGCTTCGCCATCGAGATCTTCCTGCTCTGCCTGAAAATCAAGCAGGATCAGCGCTGCTTCCATAATCGCGGCACCGGCTCCATGGGTTTCGCCTTGCCGGCCGCCATAGGCGCCGCGGTCGCATCCGGACGCCGGACCATCTGCGTCGATGGCGATGGCGGCTTCCAGATGAACATCCAGGAACTGGCCACCGTCGAGCGTCTTGGCCTGCCCATCAAATTCTTTGTCGCAAACAACGACGGATACGCCTCCATCCGCGCCTCGCAGACCGGCTACTTCAAGCAACTCGTTGGAGCGGACCGCACCAGCGGCATGACCCTCCCCGACCTCGGCGCCGTTGCCAGGGCCTATGGTCTGCCCTTCGTGCGCATTGCCGGCAAGAACGATTTGAACCGGCAGATTCGCGCGGTGCTGGAGATGGATGGACCGGTCGTTTGCGAAGTCATGGTCGCGCCCAACGAGGAACGCATTCCGCGCGCCGCTTCCTACATCCGGCCGGATGGATCGATGGCCTCAAAGCCATTGGAGGATTTGTTCCCGTTTTTGGATCGCGAAGAATTCAAACAGAACATGCTTATCCCTCTCATCGAAGAATGAACGCGCAGGTCAATTCGGAGAAAGGTGCACATCGCTGATGGCTGCGCCTCATAGTGAGCAGCAAGGTCATATGCCCGAGCTGGATGGCATACGCGGGCTGGCCATTCTTGGTGTGCTTTGCTCCCATATCGCTGGAATGAGCGGCATCCTGAACGGGAAATCACCCTCTCTAACAGAGAAGCTGTTAACGCATGCAATGGTTCCAATGTGGGGCGGGGTAGACCTCTTTTTCGTTCTCTCGGGCTTCCTGATCACAGGCATTCTGCTGCGAACAAAAACCTCTAAAAACTATTTTTCTTCGTTTTATACCCGGCGAGTGCTGCGGATTTTCCCTATCTATTATCTTGCTCTGACTCTAAGCTTAATCGCAGCGCATTTTTCAGTTGATATGGCCAGTATGCTGCCTCCGCAGTCTTCATGGAGATTGTCCTATTTTCTCTATCTTCAGAATTGGCCCATCTTCTGGCATGGG
>Ga0187875_10002817_pt1 | contig 12639 bp, 6 predicted proteins | sample June2016WEW_17_1_2_FD_132978 | JGI IMG/M metagenome (GOLD analysis project Ga0187875, IMG submission 132978) | Peatland microbial communities from SPRUCE experiment site at the Marcell Experimental Forest, Minnesota, USA - June2016WEW_17_10 | ecosystem: Environmental > Terrestrial > Soil >... | reverse complement strand
GCCGTCGACGGCAGCGAATGCCGGTGGGCACGGATCCTGGCTTACGAACCACCAGCCCGCGTGGTATTCAGCTGGGACATCAGCCCGCAATGGCAGGTCGAGACCGACCCGGAGCTGACTAGCGAGGTCGAGGTCCGGTTCGTGGCCGAGGGACCGGACCGGACCCGGATCGAACTGGAGCACCGCCACCTCGACCGGCACGGTCCCGGTTGGCAGTCGGTCAGCCACGGCGTCGACGGCGACCAGGGATGGCCGCTCTACCTGGCCCGGTACGCCGCCCTGATCGAGGGCCGCTGACATGGGACCGACCATCGCCAGCACCGTGGTGGACCGGCCCGCAGCAGAGGTTTTCGCCAACCTACATCGACGCACCCCGGCCCGGCTCCGGCTAGGTGAAAAGCGTGGAGGTCATCGGCGCGGAGTCCAGCTCACCGCCGGCGCTGGGTGATGAGCGGTTAGGTGAGCAGCAGAGAACGCAGGTGCCGTACGGCTGGGGAGCCATGGGCCAGTAGCTCGTCGTTCCTCTGGCGCTCACTCCACTCCGGGCGGTGCGCGTGCAGCCGGGCGGCGAGATCAGCGACCTCGGTGTAGCCCACGTAGTACGTGGACAGTTGCGCGGACGTGAGCAGTGCCCGGCGCCACTTACCGGCTGCTTCACCGTCTTCCTGGAAGCCCCGCCCGGTCATCAGGGCCATGGCCTCCGCTTCGGGCAACCCCACGCAATGCACCCGGACATCCAGGATCGTGTTGATGATCATGCGCAACCGCATCTTGAGCTGCTGCATCCGGACCGCATCGGGATTTCCCTCGCCGGGGTAACCGTGCCCGGCCATCAGTTCCTCGGCGTACACCGCCCAGCCTTCGACGAACGAGCCGGACCAGAAAGCGGCGCGGACCGGTGTGCCACCCGCGAACCGGCGGGCGTGCCCCAGCTGCAGCACGTGTCCGGGCATCGCCTCATGCACCATGAGGTTCTGCAGCATGTGCCGGTTGTACTCGCGGTAGAACGACCGGACCCGGTCAGCGGTCCAGTCCCGGGGCGCCGGCGACACCGCGACGAAAGTAGGCATCTCCGCGGTCTCCAGCGGCCCGGGCGGGTCGCAGTAGGCGACCGCCACACCACGGTCGATCTCCGGCATCTCGATCACGTCCACCGGGTCGTTGTGTGCGGTCACGATCGCATGCTCGCGGACAAACGTTAGCTGGACGTCGTATGCGCGGCGGACCAGGCCGAGGATCGTGGTGTCATCGGGCGCGTCGGCAGCCAGCGAGTCAAGCACCTGGCGCACGAGTTCCCCGTGCCCACGACCCTCACCAGCCAGGCGGCTGCCATCCCCTGCCCTCAGTCCCAGCCGGACAGCAGTCTCGGTGATCTGCCCGGTCGCCTCGTCCAGGTCAGCCTGAGCCCTGGCCAGGAGTTGCTCGGGCGAATCACCGGACTCCAGGGTCAGCTGGAGCTTGCGCGCGAACAGCTCCGGCCCGATCCGCGGATCCCGGAAGCCGCCCTGGGAACCGTCGCCCTGGGAACCGGCGCCCTGGGAGCCGTCGGCCACCCGCTGCTCTAGCCAGCGGCGATGAGCCACGATCGCGTCCAGCGCCGCGGCCCGCCCCGCCGCCAGGTCTCCCGGCACCAGCTCGTCTCGTGTCCCGGTGAGCGCGCGGTCGAGTTCCGTCCCGATCAAGCGTTCGGTTCCCGCGAACTGGCTGAGCGCGGTCTCCAGGTGCACCCTGGGCAGCCGGCCGGCCGCCGCGGAACGCGCCGCTGCCAGCGCTTCCGGGACAGCGGCCAGCCGCTCCGCCACGCTGCGCAGCCGGTCCGGCAGCGCCGCGAAGTCCCGGGCCAGCAGCAGGTAGATGGCCCGTCCCGGGTTTGCGAGCATCGGATTCCACTCGTGCTCCCGCAGCTCAGCCGTGGTGAACCGGCAGAGCTCCAGCTGATTAGCCAGGATCCGCGCGTCCACCCGGTACTCCGCCGACAGCCGGTCCAGGTCCATCCGCTGCAAGTCAGCTAGCCGGTCCCCGCACCATCGGGCCAGCTCGTCGTGATACTCAGCGGTGCCGATCGTCAGCCGGCTGTCGTGGGCATGGTCGCCCAGCAGGGTGGCCAGCTCCGGTCGGCGCTCCAGCATGCCATCCACGGCGGACCGGGCCAGCGCGGCGAAACCGTCATCAGCGTCAGGCATGAGCCGACTATAGAGACCCATGGGGACGGGAATCGCCGGCTAAGGACGCTGCACCAGAGTGATCGAGACCGGTTAGGTGAAGAGCGCGCGGATGTCGTCCGCGTCCAGGCTGCCGCTGAATACGCCGCCGTTATCCAGGACGCTGCTGAACAACTCGGCTTTACGCGCCTGCAGCGCCAGGACCTTTTCCTCGATGGTGCCGGCCGCGATCAGGCGGTACACCATCACCTTGCGGGACTGCCCGATCCGGTGGGTCCGGTCCACCGCCTGGGCCTCGGTAGCCGGGTTCCACCATGGGTCGAGCAGGAAGCAGTAGTCAGCCTCGGTGAGGTTCAGCCCGAACCCGCCCGCCTTGAGGCTGATCAGGAAGGCAGGCGCGGCCCCGTCCTTGAACCGCTGCACCTCCGCGGCCCGGTCCCGGGTCTTGCCGTCCAGGTAGCAGTACTCCATCCCGGCCGCGTCCAGCCGTTCCCTGACCTTGCCCAGGAACCGGGTGAACTGGCTGAACACCAGCGCCCGGTGGCCGCCGGCCGCCACGTCCTGGAGTTGGCTGAGCAGCGTGTCGATCTTGGCGCACGGCAGGTCCTGGTGTGCGTCGTCGATGAGCGCCCCGTGCAGGCTGAGCTGACGCAGCAGGGTCAGTGAGCGCAGGATCGTGAACCGGTTGGTGTCCAGGTCATCGATCAGGCTGAGTACCTTCTGCCGCTCCCGTTGCAGCTGGGTCTGGTAGAGCTTGCGATGCCGTGGATGCAGCTCTACCTCCAGGACCTGTATCTGCTTGGCCGGCAGGTCAGCGGCCACCTGGTCCTTGGTGCGCCTCCTGACCAGCGGCCTGATCCGGCGCCGGAGCTGGGCGAGCAATTCGGCCTGGCCATCTTTCTCGATCGGCCGCGCGTAGTACTCGCGGAACCGGCCCGGGTCGGGGAACAGGCCCGGCGCGGTGATCGACAGCAGCGACCACAGCTCCATCAGGTTGTTCTCCATCGGCGTCCCGGTGATGGCGATCTTGACTGGGGCGGGCAGCCGCCGGGCGCACTGGTAGGTCTTCGACTGGTGGTTCTTGACGTTCTGTGCCTCGTCGAGGATCAGCCCGGACCAGGTCAGCGCCGAGTAGGCGGCGAAGTCCATGCGCAGCAGCGTGTACGAGGTGACCACCGCGCCAGCGCCCGCGGCGATCTCGTCGAGGGACTGGTTCCGGCGGGCGGCGGTATCGGAGATGGCCACCACCGGGAGGCCCGGCGCGAACCTTGCGGCTTCGGCGGTCCAGTTGGATACCACGCTGGTCGGGGCGACGATCAGGACCGGCGGCAGATCGGGGTCAGCCTCCCGGGCCTGGCAGATGAGCGCCAGTGACTGGAGCGTCTTGCCAAGTCCCATGTCATCGGCGAGGATCCCGCCGAGCTGGTGCTGCCACAGGAAGGCCAGCCAGCCGAACCCTTCCAGCTGATAGGGCCGCAGCTCGGCGTGGAGGGTGCGGGGCGGTTCCGGGGCGGGCAGAGCCTGCGCCGAGAGCAGCCCGCTGACCTGCTGCTGCCACCTGCGGGCCTGGCGGCTGACGATCCCGAGCTCGGTCAGCTCCGCCCAGAATCCGGCCTGGAACCGGCTGATCTTCAGCGCATCGCCGGGTGCGTCGTGCAGTGCCCGGGCCTCCTCGATCAGCCGGGCCAGGGCCTGGAGCTCCGGCTTCTGCAGCGAGAAGTAGGCGCCGTCGGCGAGCAGTAGATAGGGCTCGGCGCGGCTGAGCGCCACGAACACGTCGGCGAACGGAACCTCCCGACCGTCCACGCTGATGGTGATGCCCAGGTCGAACCAGTCCGGGTCGTCCGTCACCTCGTCGGCGGAGACGCTGATGGACAGGGAGTCGCCTGCCTCCCGGTAGTCGGCGGGATCGCCGGTGATCTCGACCGTGACGTCCGGATGATCCGCCAGCAGCGGCAGCAGCTCGGTGCTGAACCGCATGGTGTCCAGGCCGCTGAGCCGGACCAGCGGGGCCAGGGACGGTTGCGGCTCGTCCGACACCGGATCCGTGCGGAGCAGCCCGAAGCGGCCGGGCGTCAGGCCCAGGCTGTCCACGATCGCCCGCTCGGCGGCGGGATCGCGGTACGCGGCTTCGGCGGCAGGTGCTTGGACGGGGACACGGAAAGGCGAGTCCCCCACCTGGTAGTCCCAGGCGAAGCTGATCTCGAGGTCGTGCCGGCCGGTATAGGCGGCGCGCAGCAGCAGCGCCGGGCCGGTGATCTCGGGCGGCGTGAACGCCTCGTCTGAGGAGATCACCGTCGCCGCCATGCGCAGCCTCGGGTAGTAGGCCTCCTGGAACCTGGTCAGCTCCGTGGCCGGGATCTCGACCTGCTGCCCGGCCAGCACTAGCTGCTGCAGCTGCCGCGGGACGGCCTTGACCGTCCTGGCCAGGTGGAATCGCCAGCGTGCACACTCGCCGCTGCGCTCGGTTTCGGCGCGATCGGCGTACACCAGGCCATGCGCCTCCGTGCCGAGGAAGCAGATCACGGTGATGGGGGCCGGAGCGCCGTCGACGCGGATTTGCGGGGTGAGCACCAGTGGCCCGGCCCCGTCGGCGCGGGTCAGATCCAGGCAGAGTTCCGCGCTGCGGTACCCGTCCAGGAGGCCGAGGTTGCCCCCGCGCACCAGATGCAGGCCCAGCGCGGCCGCCTCGTCCAGCAGCGGCCAGAGCTGGCGGGATTCGAACGCTGACAGCTCGATCGACTTCTCGTCGCCGTAACCGTAGCCGTAGTAGAACGGCTGGGCGCTCCGCGCCCGGTAGACCGCGTACATCTCCTGCAGGAGCTGCACCTGCGGGGCCGGCCAGCCGTCGTAAACGGACAGGGAATCCAGCTTGGACCAGCTCAGTGCGCGGCCGACCCAGCCCTTCCGGCCGGGCTGGACCAGCCGGGCCATCAGCCGGGGCGGTGGGCCGCCTTCGGCCTGCCCACGCAGGTGAGCCGGGCGCGCGGCGGCGGCCAGGGTCAGCTCGATGCCCAGCACCGCGGCGGATGGCCGGCCGCCGCCCGGGGCTGGCTGTGGCGCCAGCCATGACTCCACGGACTGTTCCCATGTCATGGCGGCGGTTCCGGCCCCGCCGCCCCGTCCGGGGCCGGTCCGTTGAGGACCGGTCCGGGCCAGCTGGGCCTGGGCCGCAGCCAGCACGAGCGCGACCACATGCTTGCAGTCGAACCCGACCGGGCAGCTGCAGAGGCCCTGGTCGAACTCCAGCACGGACTCCCGGGCAGGCTGGAAGTAGGCCACGGTCTCGTAGCATGCGTCGGCGCTGCCGAGCACGGTCCCGTGCAGCTCGCTTAGCCCATGATCCCAGCGCATTCGCGTGACGGCGCCCTGCCGCTGGTACTGGACACCGCGCGCGTAGCTGGTCGCCCCGGCGGCAGTGACGAGTGAGGTGGCGTCGATGGCCGGCCACACCTCGTCAGGCAGCACGACATGTTGCATGGCGGAACGCTATCCCCGGCTACTGACACCGGCGCCGACATCGCGCCGCGCCGGGCTGGCCGCGGGGAACGGGAGTGAGCGTAGCGGCCTCTTGCTGGCCGGCACAGCGCTCCGCACGCACGACGCGCGGGTCATGCCGCCAAGGTGTGGGGTCCCGGTGACCATCATGCCTGACCTGCTTCCTCTCCGATCCACCGGCCGTGCCCCCTCGCCGGCATGGTGGCGGGCGTGCCCTACCCCTGGGGACGCCGGAGCGCCACGGCCGCCGTGACCGGCAGCCTCGGCAGGTGCCCGGCCACCAGCATTGTCCGGCATTGGTCAGGCTCTTCCCCGTATGACACGCCGCGCCGCCGGCCGGCCCGCGGCGCGGCGCGAGGATGGGGCGGGTATCGCCGGTGAGTGTCCGGCTCCGGTGACGTCAGATCTGACATGGACGCAACCAACCTTGCTGACCTCTACAGCTTGCCGGTCCTGGACTGGGCACACATCCAGGCCAAGCTCGATGCTGGCATTCCCCAGGCGCCGGGCTCCGGCGGCCCAGACCGTCACACGTGCTGGCTGACGACAATCAACCCGGACGGCAGCCCCCACGTAACAGGCATCGGCGCTCTCTGGGTCGACGGAGCCTTCTGGTTCGAGACGGGCGAGCGGACGCGGAAGGCAACCAACCTTGCCCGCGACCCACGTTGCGCGCTGAGTCTCGCCACCCACGACTTCGATCTCGTCGTGGACGGCACGGCACGCCAGATCACCGATCCGCCGACAGTGGCCGCGATGGCGGCACGCTGGGCCGCCGAGGGGTGGCCTGCCCGCGTCGATGATACCGGCAGGGCTCTCACCGCGGAGTTCAGCGCTCCCTCGGCCGGGCCGCCGCCATGGTTCGTGTACCGCCTGACCGCGCGCACGGCAACGGCGCTCGCGACGGTCGCACCGGGTGGCGCTACACGCTGGCGGTTCTGAAGGGGGCCTTCAATTCACGGAGGTGGCACGTTGGCGTTAGCTTTTTCCGCCTGATTCCAGGTGAGTGTCACGGTGAAGTGGACCTGAGCGCTGCCTTTGGCGATAACGGCACCGCCCTCGGCGCTTAATACGAGGCCGAATTCGACGGTTGCCTCATCTGCGGCCATCGCCTTCAGCCGGGCGGCCACAGCGGTGATGGCCGGCTTGATCTGATCGAAGGCAGCTTCCACCGATTCTCTGGCGTAGACGACCACCTGCCCGGGCCTCAGACGCGCGGCGGGCACAAGGCCAGCAGGAAGGTCATCTTCGTCCACCTGGACGAGCAACTGGCCGCCGTCCGTTACCGGGACTTCCATCAGGTACGTCATGGACCTGATCCTCATGAATGAGGTACGGGCTGTGCAACCCCTGGCCGCTCTCACGCACCTGCCCGTCCCCAGTCACCCACGTCTGGTCGCTGACAGGCCCCCGAACTCGGGAGTCCTGCACCAGGCGACGCTGCGCTACGCTATTCATACAATCCGCCGATATACCCGCGCCTATCCGGCGGATGCTCGACACCGAGGGTGGGGGAGGTCGGGTGCCGCTTCAAGCACCGTGGCACGCCAGGATTATGGGACCACGAGGGCCGGTCGGCGCGGGTGTTCTCGTCGACTCGCGGCGGATCGTGACCTGTGCGCATGTCATCGGCGAGGCGCTGGACCTCAGCGATCTGAGCCAAGCGCCCGGCGGGTTGGTGACGATCGACTTCCCTCAATGTGCCGAATCGGAAATCCGCACGGCCACAGTCGTGGCCGAAGGCTGGTTCCCCGGCCGGACTGGATCGGGGGCGGGCGATCTCGCCATGCTCGAAGTGCTCGGCGACGAGGTCCGCTGTACCCGCCCGGCGCCGCTGCGGTACGCCGGGGGCAACGGCAGGAAGGTGTTCGGGGTACTCGGGCATCCGGCTGGGCATGATATGGGCACCTGGGCACGTACGACGCTTACCGGGATCGGCGGGCCCGCACGAGAGTGGATGCAGTTGGACGCCGTCGCCACCATCGGGAGCCGCATTCAGCCGGGGTTCAGCGGAGCGGGCCTGCTGGACGAGGAGGACGGTGCGGTCGTCGGCGTCGTGGTGGTCGCGGAACGCACGCCGCAGGACCGGGTCGCCTGGATGATCCCGGTCGAGGTCATCTGCGGCTACTGGCCGGATCTGCGGCGCCTGGTGCGGCCGGGCCCGCAGGCCCAGCGAGCCTTCGCCGCCAGGGCACCCCTCCTGCCTGCCGCTGATGCCGAGCGGCTCGCCCTCATGATGCTGGCGCTGCGAGGCATTTCGGACCGGCTGAGCCGCGGGCTTTTCGTCACCGCGATAGAGAACAAGTTCGCCGGGCGGCTCGTGGTGCGGCGCGACGAGGATGACGACCTCCGGGACACCGTCGCTCTCATTCAGGCCTGCCTCGAGCATCCGGGCGCGCTGCATGAACTGGTCGAGCGGCTGCGGGTGTATCACACTCGTGACGCCGACGAGCGTCGCCGCGTCGAAGAGATTGCCGCGGTCGCCGAGGGCGCAGATCCGGCTCCGCTGCTCGATGCCACGAACCGCAACCGGCTGTACCGGATGCTTGCCGCGCTGGCGGACCGCATCACGTCGGACATGGTGCGTTCCGCTTACCGCAGCGCGGTAGGACCGCTGAGCTCCGAACCCATCACCGCCTACGATCTGCCGTCGGTGATCCGGGTGCTGGAGTCGGCGACCACGGGCGCGGACGGGCTCCCTCCGCTGCTCGCTTTCCTGGAAGGGCTGTCCCGGCAGCTGCCCGAGGACGCCGCCAGTGACCTGCGCGGCTGGGTCGACGAGTTTGCCCTGCGCGATGACATCCCGCGGCACCTGATCTCCCGGCTGCGCCTGTCCCAACCGCGGGCCGATGAGGAAGAGCCGACGTCCTATCTGCTCGCGGAGCTACTGGACTTTGGCGCCGACGAAGCCCGCTACCTCAGCCAGGTGACGCTGCTTCGAGGCAATCGGCGCGACTGGCCGCCGAACGCGCGGGTCCTCCACGGCGCGACCACGCCATTAGATGTCACCGAGATCCCACGGCTTTTCGATTCAGTCCTTGACGACATGTGGGAACTGCCCGACATCGACATCGACGAGCTGGTCATCGAGTTCCTGCTGCCGCTTGAGCTCCTCAGCCTGGCCGTTGACCAGTGGCAGGTGCAGGCAGAGGAACTGGCCCACCCGCTGTGCGTCGAGCATCATGTCGTCGTGCGGTACCGGGACCGGTCGCGGGTCAAGCGCGGTTACGGGCAGTGGCGGGAGAAAACCAGGCGCCTGCGCGAGGGAAAGGCGACGGTCCGGTGGGCTGACCCGAACGACAATGCGGCAACCGGCCGGCTGTTCAACGAACTGTTCCGGGGCGGCGCGCCGTGCCTTGCACTGGAGCAGCCCCCGGTGCTGAGCCGTTCTCTGGGCGGCGACGCGGTCTCGGCCGGGATCAGGGCGGGGGTCCCGGTCATCATCTGGTGCCGCGACAAGGCCAGCGCCGGGTCCTTCGCGGCGCAACTGGGCGCGCACCTCGGACAGCAAAGCGTCCTTGACGTCCCCGCCCTTGTCCAGCGGATGCGCAGTGACTTCGTCACGTCCAGCTTTCCGCCCGGCGGGCACATCACCCTGGTCTGGGACCTCGCCGATGAGCCCACGTCGCTGGTCACCCTGTACCAGGCGCCCAGTTAGAGCAGGTTAGGAGTTCGCCGTGGATCCCAGCATGGAGAGCAGCACCCCGGGCGGCGCGGACCCGGATGCGGAGGGCGGCACGGCTCCGTGGCCGGTCTACCGCGGCGACGGTATTGCCCATGACGGCATTACCAGGCTGCCGGACCCACCTCCATGGCGGCAGTTCAACGGGGAGCCCGTCGTCACGGCGGACCTCGGGCCTGACGCCGACCTGTCCCGGCGCCTGGGCGGGCTCGGCCACAGCTACCGGCCGGACGACGAGGTAATCGAGGCGGTCAACGCTGCCCTGTACCTGCGCCGCCCGCTTCTGGTCACCGGCAAGCCGGGGACCGGCAAGTCCACCCTCGCCTACAGCGTCGCCCATGAACTGCGGCTGGGGCGTGTGCTGTACTGGCCGATCAGCAGTCGTTCCACGCTGGCTGAGGGCCTGTACTCCTACGATGCGATTGGCCGGCTGCAGGAGGCGGGGCTGCGCCAGGCCATGGCCGCGGCGGGGGAAGCGCCCTACCAGGCCCCCGATGTCGGGCGCTACTTCAGGCTCGGTCCGCTCGGTACCGCGCTGCTGCCCGCGGAGCGGCCCAGGGTGCTGCTCATCGACGAGCTCGACAAGAGCGACATCGACCTGCCCAACGACCTGCTGAACGTCTTCGAGGAAGGCCGCTACGAGATCCCGGAGCTGGCCCGGATCGTGGAGGATCAGCCTGTCGTGGAGGTGGTCACCGCGGACGCGCCGTTGCGGCAGCCGATCCGCTACGGGTCCGTGCTGTGCCGGGCGTTCCCGTTCGTGGTCATTACCAGCAACGGCGAGCGCCAGTTCCCGGCGGCGTTCCTGCGCCGCTGCATGCGACTCGACATCCAGCCGCCGGAAAAGGACGCGCTGGTCAGCATCGTTACCGCACAGTTGGGCGCGGAAGCCGCCGAACGCAGCAACCAGCTGATCGAGGATTTCCTGCAGCGCCGGGTGAAGGGCGACATCGCCACCGATCAGCTGCTGAACGCGATCTACCTCGCTCTGTCCGGCTCCCGCCCCCAGCGCGAGACCCGTGACCGGCTGACCGAGAAGCTGCTGCGCACGCTGGATTCGGTGGCCTACACATGATCGGCCGCCTGCTGCAGATCCTGAAAGCCTCGGAGGAGTCCCCCGACGCGACCGAACTTGCTGATGCGCTCTGGCTCGCCAGCCACATGCCGCAACGCCGCCCCCGTCCGCGCAGCGATGCCGCGACCCAGCCTGCGACCCGCCCGATGCCGGGAACCACCGCAAGCCCCGACCCCAGGAGCCCGCAGATCCCGCTGGCCGGACTGCACCTGACCGAGCCAGAAAAGGCCGCGGAATCTGGCGCGCTGGCGGGCCAGGCTGCGGACATCGCAGGCACCTTAGCCGGTGTGCCCGCCATTCCGGCGATCCCCGCCGTGGCGGACATCATGCGGGCGCTGCGGCCCCTGCGTACCCGGGTGGACGGTAAGACCCGGGGCATCATTGACGAGGACGCGACGGCGCGGAACATCGCCGACAGCGGCCTGTGGCTGCCGGAGCTGCTGCCCGACCCTGAGCGCTGGCTCGATCTCCAGCTGATCGTCGACGACAGCTCCTCGATGAGGATCTGGCGGCGCACCGTCGCCGAGTTCCGGGCGTTGCTCGTCCAACTCGCGGCGTTCCGTGACATCCGCACCGTGACCATCAATACCGACGAGGACACAGTCATCCCACTCACGCGCGCTTCGGCCGGACGCCGGCTGGTGCTGGTGGTGAGCGACTGCGTGGGTCGCGCGTGGGCAAATGGCTCCGCGCTCCGGTCCGTCGAGACCGTTCAGCGCTCCGCCACAGTCGCCATCCTGCAGGTGCTGCCGCAGCGGCTCTGGGGCGGCTGCGGGCTCTCGTTCGTCCCGGTGCGCATCAGCCGGGACTCGTCGTGGACGGCACCGGCGCGAGTCCGTGACCGCAGGGTCGACACCGCCCGCACCAGTGAGGCGGACTGGAAGGGCGTTCCGATCCCCGTGCTGGAGCTCGACGCGCGGTGGCTCGGCCCGTGGGCGGCGATGCTCGCATGCCAGAGCCCGGAGCCCATCGCGTGCATGGCCGTGTTCACCAGGTCCGAGCCCGTCCCAGTCCGGCAGTATGAGCGGCTGACCGCCTACGACCGGGTCATGCTCTTCCGGTCGGCGGCGTCCCCAGCCGCCCTGCGGCTGGCCACCTACCTGGCTGCGGCGCCGCTGAGCCTGCCGGTGATGCGACTGGTCCAGCATGTGATGCTGCCCGATTCTCGTCCAGGCGACCTCGCAGAGGTCTTCCTGTCAGGATTGCTGCGCAGAGTAGCCGATGCCGGACCGGCCACTATGGAGTTCGACTTCCAGCCCGAGGTACGCAAGATCCTGCTGAGCGGTCTGCGGAGAGCCGAAGCCGTCCGGGTATACCGGCTGGTCTCGGCGTACATCGATGAGCGGCTCGGATCTGCGCCCCAGTTTCCTGCCGTTTTCGGGGTCTCCGAGACGGAACCGGCGGGCCGGGCCGCCAGGGCCCGTGCCGCACTGACTGATCCGTTTGGCGCCGTGGCCCTCACCGTGCTCCGCTCTGTCGGCGGTCAGTACAGGGAAATCGCTGACAAGCTCGCGGCTGACCCGCGCAGCTTCCGGGTGCCTGGTGACTCGGGGATACGGGTGCCTAGTGACTCGGGGATACGAGTGCCAAGTGACTCGGGGATACGAGTGCCTAGTGACTCGGGGATAAGTGCCACCGTGAGTATGGGAGGTCCAGCGGTGCCTGAGGAGACCACGGTCCGGCCGCCCGCGCTATGGCGGGGCGTGCCGCCGAAAAATCCGAACTTCATCGGGCGCCAGGAGTTGCTGCTGGCATTGCGCAGCCAGTTGAGCGAGGCAGGAATCACGGCGCTTGTCCCGATCGCCCTGCGTGGGCTGGGCGGCGTTGGGAAGACGCAGGCCGCCGTTGAATACGTGCACCGGTTCGCGGCCGACTACGACCTGATCTGCTGGGTCTCCGGCGAGATACCGGCCCAGCTGCGGAACGGCCTGGCGGCGATAGCGCCGGAACTGAACATTCCCGCGGGCGGGGACCTGGAGATGACGCTCACGGCGGTGTGCGACGCCCTGAACAGGGGGGTCCCGTATACGCGGTGGCTGCTCGTGGTGGACAACGCCACTGACCCCGACGCGCTGATGCCCTATCTCCCGCAGGCCGGTGGCCACATCCTGATCACCTCGCGCAGCCAGAAATGGGGCGGGTACGCGTCGGTCTACCAGGTCGGGGAATTCACCAGGGAAGAGAGCATCAGCCTGATCCAGCTCCGCGGCAGCAACATCAGT
>Ga0187875_10002812_pt1 | contig 12645 bp, 13 predicted proteins | sample June2016WEW_17_1_2_FD_132978 | JGI IMG/M metagenome (GOLD analysis project Ga0187875, IMG submission 132978) | Peatland microbial communities from SPRUCE experiment site at the Marcell Experimental Forest, Minnesota, USA - June2016WEW_17_10 | ecosystem: Environmental > Terrestrial > Soil >... | reverse complement strand
GTGAAGGTGTGGGCTAAGCTGAAAAATTCCAAATCACGGCTGGTCGGTCCGAACTGCCCCGGCGTCATCTCACCGGGCAAAGCCAAGGTCGGCATCATGCCGGGGCGCATTCACAAGGAAGGCTCGGTGGGCATCGTATCCCGTTCCGGAACGCTGACTTATGAGGCGGTGTATCAGTTGACGCAGCGCGGCATTGGGCAATCGACCGCAATTGGCATCGGCGGCGACCCCATCATCGGCACCACGCACATTGACGCGCTGCGCCTGCTCAACAACGACCCGGAGACCGAAGTGATCATCATGATTGGCGAGATTGGCGGTTCGGCTGAAGAAGCTGCCGCCACGTTCGTCAGAAAGCACGTGAAGAAGCCGGTGGTGGGATTCATCGCCGGGCAGACCGCGCCTCCAGGCCGCCGCATGGGCCACGCTGGGGCAATTATCAGCGGCGGTCAAGGCACGGCTGCAGAAAAGATGAAGGCCATGACCGCGGCGGGGATTCACGTCGTGGTTTCGCCGGCGGAGATTGGGGCTACGCTGGCGAGGGTGATCGGGAAGAACTAGCTGACAGCTAACAGCAAACATTAAAGGCTCGCCGCTATGGTGGGCCTTTGTGTTTCAATAATGACGATGAAAGAGTTATGGACAGGCCGCGTCGAAGTGCTAACCCCGCCCACTGAGTTCGGCGATACGAAGGCATTTACCAATGTCGTCACATGGGCGGTAGACGCGCAACAATTCAGGACTCGAGTCGCGTCAGTTTTTGAAGAATACGGTTGGACACTGATTGGCGTTGAAGAATGTGGGCCGGTTGCCGCGTACGACTGCCTAGTAGAAGAGGTCTCCGCGGTAATAGAGAGCGCAAAGGACAACCCGAACGCTTGTATCTATATGACCTTTCACTATTATCCCTCGAAGCCAGCCTGATTCCCCGCAAGAAAGAACAGCCCTCCGCAATGGAAGGCTGTTCTTATCTATGCATCCGTAAAAAAGTTGCGTCACCACACGCGGCAGGGCTTGGGGTTCACCATGGCCGCGGTCTTCTTGCACTGGAAGCTCTTGGCGAACTCCGGCAAATCCTGAAGCACGGTGTTGGTGCGGTATTCATCAGGCGCGTGGGGATTGCTCTGTGCCTGTGTGCGCAGTTGCTCGGGGCGGGTCTGCGTGCACCACTGCTGCGCATAAGCGATCCAGAAACGCTGCTCGGGCGTGTAGCCGTCCATGGTGGCGGTCATATCCACGTGCGCGGCCTGCGCCTTGTCGAGCCAGGCAATCCAGGCCAGCCATAGCCCGCCCAGATCGGCCAGATTCTCGCCCAGCGTGAGCTTGCCGTTGAGGTGAACGCCGGGAACGGCTTCGATGGCGTCGTATTGCTTGACCATGCACTCGGCGCGCTCGGTGAACTTCTGTTCGTCTTCCTTGGTCCACCAGTCGCGCAGGTTGCCTTCTTTGTCGAACTGGCGTCCCTCGTCGTCGAAGCCGTGAGTCAGCTCGTGGCCGATGGTGGAACCCATGTCGCCGTAGTTGGCCGCGTCGTCCTCCTTGCCGCTGAAGAAGGGAGCCTGCAGGTATCCGGCGGGAAAGTTCACGTTATTCATCTGCGGGTCGTAGTATGCGTTCACGGTGGGCGGGGTCATCATCCACTCGCCCTTGTCCACCGGCTTGCCGATCTTGGCCAGGTCGCGCGCAAATTCAAACTCATGCGCCCGCATCTGATTGCCCAGCGCATCGCCGCGAACGATCGAAAGCGTGGAGTAATCGCGCCACTTGTCCGGGTAGCCGATCTTATTCATCACCGCGTGCAGCTTTTCTTTGGCGCGGATTTTGGTGGCGGCGCTCATCCAGTCCAGCCCGTCAATGTCCTTGTCCATGGCCCGCTCGATGGCCTGCGTCATGTCGAGTGTGCGCTGCTTCTCGGCGGGCGGAAAGTAACGCGCCACATAGACCTGGCCAAGCGCCTCGCCCAGTTCACGGTCCACGCGGGTGGTGCAACGCTTCCAGCGATCCTGCTGCTTCTCCGCGCCGTTGAGCGTGTGCGCGTAGAAGTTCCAGTTCTCCTGGTCAAAGCTCTCCGGCAGGCTGGTGCCCGCGAAGGCGTGGAGCAGGTGCCAGCGCAGATAGGTTCTGATTTGATCGATGGGCGTATCAGCCACCAGCGCATTGAACTCGGCAAAGTACTTCGGCTCCATGTCATTGGCTTTTCCCACGGCCGGAGCGTGCGCGGCAGAGACGTAGTCGGCGAGCGAAAAGTGCGTCAACTCCTTTTGGAAGCTGAGAACATCGGTGGGGTGATTCAGGTTTTGCGGATCGCGCTGCTCGGTCATGGTGAGCGAGGCTTTGGCTAGGCGAGTCTCGATAGCCATCATAGTGTCGGCGTCTTTGGCGGCCTGCGCCTCCGGCTCGCCGGCCAGCATGAAAATTTTCTTCACATGAGCAACATACTGCTGACGCTGCTCGACGGACTTGGCGTCGGTGCGGGTGTAGTAATCACGCTCCGGCAGGCCGAGGCCGCCCGCGCCATAAAAGCTGATGACGGAGGTGGAGTCGGCGAAGTCCTGATTCGAGCCCATTTCGAAGAAGGCATGCACACCGATGGAGTGAGGGTGCGCTAAAAGCGCGGGCAAGCCGGCAGTTGATTTCAGAGCGGCAATGCGGTCCAACTCCGGCTGAAGAGGCTGAAGGCCCAGCTTGTTGATCGTCGCCGTGTCCATGCAACTGGCGTACTCGTCGCCGATCTTTTGCTCATTCGCGGTGCGAGTGGCAGCGGGCGCGGAGGTGCTTTCGAGAATCTGTTTCAGGCGGAGGCGATTCAGCTCGGCCAGCTCGGTAAAGCGGCCATACACGGCCTGATCGGGGGGCAGCGGATTGCGCTTGAACCAGCCGTTGCAACTGAAGCGGTAAAAGTTTTCGCAAGGGTCGATGGTCTTGTCAATCAGGGAGGCATCGAAGACGCGCAACTCGGGGGAGGCGGGCGCGGAGGCAGGCGCGGTGGTTTGGCAAAGCGTGGGATGAACCATCAGTCCGGCGGCAGTGAAGACGACGAGAATTAACGTGCAGCGATGGGGTGAAACGGCGAGGCGCGACATGCAGAAACTTTAGCAGATTGGACGCCCTGCGAGCAGCTGCCTTTCTATCTTCGCTATGGTTACAATAAGAAGACAGACAAAATCCCCTCAGGAGAAGATATTCCGTGGCGCAACGCACCTTCAGCATCATCAAGCCGGACGCGGTTCGCAAAGGTTTCACCGGGGCCATTCTGGCCGAGATTGAGCGAGCCGGCTTTCAGATTGTGGCCATCAAGCGGCAGTCGATATCCAAGGAGCAGGCCAAGGGCTTCTATGCCGTTCATGTAGGCAAGCCGTTCTTCGAGGGGCTCTGCGAGTTCATGTCTTCAGGGCCGCTGGTGCTGATGGTTCTGGAAAAAGAAAACGCCATCGCGGACTGGCGGAAGCTGATGGGCGCGACGAATCCGGCCAACGCGGATGAGGGAACGATTCGCAAGAAGTATGCTGGCTCGATGTCAGAGAATGCCGTACACGGCTCGGATGGCGAAGAGACGGCGGCCTTTGAGATTGGCTACTGGTTTGCCGGGTATGAGCTGATTTAGTTTTTCCGCTTAGGTCTAAATCGATTTCGTGGTATCCCACCCTTTCGCAAAGATCGCGAAAGGATGGGGCACGGAGCTATTTGTGAGGCGCGGTACTACTTAGGATTGCTCACGACCGCAGGCTGGGCAACCAACGCTCTCAGATCGCTGACGAGTTTGTTGATTGTGTCATCAAAATTCTTGTCGCGTTCTGTTTTCGAAAAAGTGCTCTTGAGCCGTTCATACTTTGTCCACAGTACAATACGTGTCTTTGGATCCAAAACACTCATTTTGAATTCCCAAATGTCCGAATTGGCGATTACATATACTTCAAGAACCAAATCGGCATCGCCCGGAGCTGAGACAATCTCAAACGGCCCCGCACTCTTCATGGCCGCGTAAAATTCGTTGTAGGTTCGATCTTGTCCTCCGCTCCAAATATTAAAATCGTACCCATCGCCATTGTTGGATATAAAGACCTTCTTCGCGGTGAGAATTTGGGAGGGTATTGGCGCGGATGGCGCTGCTCCCGTTTGTGCCTGCAAAACCAATGACGAGATCATTGCTAATCCAAGAAATATTGCTGCAATTCTGACTTTGAGCATGATTGCGTCCTTCCTTTGTATCCCTAGAACATTAAATAGACGGATTTCACTCGGGAAAAGAGAATCCCAGCCTGATTAATTTCCAGACAAAACATCGATCTTCTGCCGCAAGGCCGCGACTTCCTGACGCAACTCATTCACTGTCACTTCCAATTGTGCAATGCGCTCGAGAGCTTCTGTGCTCAGGCCGGTGTCTTCACCGGCTTCACGGTGCGCGAAGGCTGGCTCGGCTGAGGCAATAGACTCCACTGGCCCGGAAAGCAGATGCGCGTAGCGGGACTCTTTGGTTCCCGGCTGACGCGGCAAAACGGCTGCGAGGGGCGGCTCGCGCTCCATCAGCTTTTGCAACGCGGCCAGCACATCCGCGATTTCCTCAAAGTGGTGCAGCCGCTCAGTCCGTCCGCGCAACTCCCCTGGAGTCTGCGGGCCGCGCAGCAGCAGCACGCAGAGGAGCGCCGTCTCCGCGCGGCTGAAGTTGAAGGCCTCGCCCAGCCAGTGCTCGTACTTGGCGACGCGGCCATCGGCGGAGCGCGCACGGCCGGCCAGATGCAGGTCTTCCAGGCCATGCAGAGCCTGGCGGACCGCTTCTTCGTCAAGCGCCATCACCGGTTCGCGGTTGGAGCGCTGATTGCAGGCGTTGATGAGCGCGTTGAGAGAGAGCGGATAGTACTCCGGTGTAGTGACTTCTTTTTCAACCAGGGCGCCCAGGACGCGGGCCTGGGCGGCGGTGAGGACGAACGGGGCAGTCGGGTTTAGATCGGGAGAGGACATAAGTATATTTTGCCACTACGCCTTTTAGCGCACAAAACAAAAAGAAACCCCGCTCAATCAGTGCTTGAACGGGGTTTTCTGTTATGAATGAGATTTTTTATCGCTTGCCCTTGATGGTGATGGAGCCGCCACCGGGCTTTTTGGCGGCGCGCCGGGCGGCGATCTCGTGCATCTCCTTGCCCATGCTGGATTGATTGATGCCCAGCTGCATAGCCAGGTTGATGACGTTGCCGGTTCCCCAGTAGAGGGCCAGACCAGAGGCAAAGTGCAGCATGGTGAAGCCGAAGATGGCGGGCATCATAATGGCCATCATCTTGCGCTGTGCGGGGTCCATGCCCGGCGAGGGGGTAATGAACTGCGTAATGAACATGGTGACGATGATGAGGATGGGCAGGATGTACCTGGGGTCGGGCGTGGAGAGGTCGGTGAGCCAGAACCAGCCGGCCTGACGCAATTCGACGGCGTTGAGCAAGACGCGATAGTAAGCGAAGAACAAGGGCATCTGAACCAGCATGGGCAGGCAACTGCCGTACATGTTGACGCCTTCGGTCTTGTAGAGGGCCATCATCTCGGCGTTCATCTCGGCCTTCTTGGGGTCGGTTGCCTTGAGATTTTTATAGCGCTGCTTGATGGCCTCGACCTTGGGTTGGATGCGCATCATCTTCAGCGAGGACTTCATCATCATGAAGCGGGTGGGCAGCATAAGCAGGTTGAAGATGACGGTGACGATGATGATGGCCCAGCCCCAGTTGTAGATGCCAGGTCCCATTTTGTCGTGCAGATAGCGCAGGGCCAGGTAGAGGGGCTTGGCGATGATGGTGAACCAGCCGAACTGGGTGAGCGACTCAAGCGAGGGCCCGGTGGGCTTGCCGTCGGCGCTGGTGGCGTGGATGGATCTGAGCACATCGGTTTCTTTAGGGCCGGCGAAGAGGCGCACGCGGGTCAAGCCGCTGGTGTCTCCCACGGCAAGGCCAATCACATCGGAGGGACGCTTCTGGCTGTTGGGATCGCTGGGGTCGCCGGACAGTTCGATGGCGTTGTGCAGAGTGACCACAGTGAAGCGCGCGGGCACGTCGGGCAGAAAAGCGGCTGCAAAATAGAGATCGCTGACAGCGGCGAAGTCGAAGGGCTGATCGAGCGTGCCGTTGCCGCTGACCTTCTTGGCGTCTGTCGAGTCGTCCTTGCCGTCCAGCGACCAGGCAAACTTTCCGTAGGCGAATTGCATGGCTTCGGTCTGGTCGCCGAGTCCGCCGGGCCATGCCAGCAGGGCGCGCACCGGAATACCATTGCGCTTCACCTCGACTTGAGCTGTGACCACATAGCTTGAGTCGAAGCTGAAAGTCTTCACCACATCCAGGCCATTGGCGGCGTAGTGGAACGAGATGGAACCGGGAGCCTGGAGAACGCCGGCGGGCGAAGCAGCGCCGGAGACAGTGACCTGGTAAAGGGCCTCGTTCAACTGTTTGGTCAGCTCCGGCTCATAGGTGTAGAGCGAGAGCGGAAGACCGAAGGCGGTGGTCTTGGAATTAACCAGATCAAGCTGCTGGCTGCCTGGGCCGTTATGGTCTTTGTACTGGCTGCCCTTCAGAATCCAGTGCTCGACCTGCGCTCCTTGGTTGGTGAAGACGATTTTCAGGTTCGCGTTCTCCACCGTTGTCTTCTCAATGGCGGCGGCGACGATGGCCTGAACAGCAACCGGAGGCGCCTGCACTGCGGCTGACTGCGGCTGGGCAGGCTGGGCCGGGGAGGCAGACGGTTGCGACGGCTGCGGCTGGCTTTTGTTCTGAGACTGAGTTTGGGCAGTGGGCGCCGGGGTGACCTGCTGCTTGGGCTTGGTAAAGTACTCAAAACCGAGAAGGACGACGAGAGCAAGAATGGTCATCGTCAACAGGCCGCGCATATCGCCGCCGCTTCCGCCGCCACTTCCGCCCGGAGATTGAAGATTGGGGTTGCTGAATTCTGCCAAGGTAAACTTCCTATTCGTTCAGGGCCTGGTCAAAGGCCGTAGAGGAGGCGCGCCCTCAGGCTGCCGCTCTTCCTATGGTAACGGTTCGTGGGGAAAATGGCGTGAAATCGGTGCCGGTGGCACAGGGTCAAGACCGCCGCGCGTAAAGGGATGGCAGCGCAGCAGTCTCCAAAGCGCCAGGGCCGTGCCGCGCAATGGTCCGTGCGTGGCGATGGCGACGGAGGCATACTCCGAGCAGGTGGGCAGGAATTTGCAGCCGTGGCCGGGCGAGATCGAATGGATAGCCGGGGAGAGCCAGCGGCGGTAGAAGGCGAGGAGCGCAAGCAGTATGCGGCTCACCACCTGCGGTGGGGCCAACTGCTCGCTATTCGCTCGCATGGGTTTCGTCTCCCCTTGCGAAGCTACCTGCGGTGGGGCCAGGCTGAATGGAATTCTGTGTCATGCGTACAGCCTCAATCTTCGCCTGCTGAAGGATACGCACGATTTCTGCCTCAAGTTTCTTAAAATCCATGGTCAACACAGTTCGCCTCGGATGGAGAATGAGGTCGCAGCCCGGGGGCAACAGGTCCAGATGGCGGCGCAGGGCCTCTTTCATGCGGCGCTTGATGCGATTACGCTCATGGGCTTTGCCCAGCACCTTGCCGGCGGTGAGGCCGACGCGCGGGCCGGTTGGGGTCCCCGTTGACGCGGGGTGGGGGGCCAGAAACCAGCTCATGGAAGCGGATTGGCGCTTGCGGCTTGCCGCATAGGCGCGTTGATAGTCGGAGTGCTTGCGCAGACGCACACCTGTAAAAGACTGGCGCGGAGCAGGCTTGAGAGAGGTGGTCATGGGGAAGCCAGAAGGCGATTCAGCCGGAATACTGTCAGAACGTACCAGATTCCGGCTGGAACAAACTGCGGGCAGGGTTAGTCGCGGAAGCCCGCGCTGACGGCCACGCGTTTGCGGCCGGTGGCGCGACGGCGGCTGAGCACGGCTGCGCCGGCCTTGGTCTTCATGCGAGCGCGGAAGCCATGGGTTTTCACGCGTTTGCGTCGATTGGGTTGAAATGTGCGCTTGGGCATGAAAATGCGCTCCTGTTTACCGATTGAAATCTTCGCCTTTACGGCAAGTACTTAGTGTATCGCAGGTTGGGCCAGGAATCCAGCAGGAAGCGGGGCGAGGAGGGAAATTGCTCCGGACCACCTGGGCCTGGGCAGAAAAATCAAAGACCTGGCGATAGCCTCCCTTGAACGAAGTTGAAGGGGCGAGACACCCACAAGCATATGTTTTCTGAAAAAAATACTCTCGAATGGTTACGGCAAACGCTATTCCGTTTGCTTTTAGCAGACACTCTGGTAACCTTACCGGCGAGTTTCACCATCCATGGTGCAACTAATGTAGACGTAAAAAAACTTCTGTGAAAGATTGATTAAAGCGACCCCAAAATGTGCTACTCTTGGGACCGTCTCAAGAAAGATTCCCAAAGTCCCCGGAACCAGTTTTATATCGGCCCGAACTTCATACCGGCCCGCAATTAAGTCAGGGGCCGAAAAGCAGTGATTCGACGCCAGGCCCAAGGCCTTGTGTCCTAAGCAAGCTGTTGTCCATGCACGAAGAATAAACATGCCTGCCAAAGAGCAGGCAACAAGCAAGGATCTGCACGATGGCATACGCAATTTCGCCGGCGACGGCTCCCAATCCCTGGATTCAGATACTCTCTGCGCTTGAGATGAAGGTGAACCGCCAGTCTTTCGAGACTTGGCTTAAACCCACCAAGTACAGTCATGTAGTCAACCGCACGCTGTATGTGCGCGTGCCCTCGCCGCAGTTTCAAAACCTGGGAGATCTGTATGGCGACCTGATTCAGGAGGCCATCGAACAGCAGCGGCTGGAACTGGACGACGTGAGCTTTGTGACCGCCGAGGAAGATCCCTCGATTCCGCCAGTGCGCAAGGACGGCGGCTTCGGGCCGGTTCCCGCTCGCACACCCACGGCGCCTGCGCCGCGCTCCCCAGAGCAGGCGCGCTTCGACTGGTCGACCGCTGCGCAACTCAATCCGCGCTACACCTTCGACGCGTTCGTCATCGGCAACGGCAACCAGTTTGCTCGCGCAGCTTCTCTGGCGGTGGCCGAGCGGCCCTCAAAGGCCTACAATCCTCTGTTTCTCTATGGCGGCGTCGGCATGGGCAAAACCCACCTGATGCACGCCATCGGCCACGAAGTGAAACGCCGCCAGCCGGTGGCCAACATCTGCTACGTCTCTGCGGAAAAATTCACCAACGAGATGATCACCTCGCTGCGCAACGACCGCATGACCAGCTTTCGCGACCGTTTCCGCTCGGTGGACGTGCTGCTGATCGACGATATCCAGTTCATTGCGCAGAAGGAGCGCACTCAAGAAGAGTTCTTTCACACCTTCAACGCGCTGCACGAGAGCATGAAGCAGATTGTGATTGCCTCCGACCGTCCGCCCAAGGAACTGGCGGAGATTGAGGACCGGCTGCGTTCGCGCTTTGAGATGGGGCTGATCGCCGACATCCAGCCGCCCGATCTTGAAACCAAAGTCGCCATTCTGCAGAAGAAAGCCGAAAGCGAGCAGGTAACGTTGCCCGCCGACGTGGCGTTGTTCGTTGCCTCCAACGTGCGCACCAACGTGCGCGAGCTGGAAGGAGCCATGACGCGGCTGATCGCCTGGTGCCAGCTCAACCACATGGAGATCACGCTGGCCTCGACGCAGCAGTGCCTCAAGCAGTTCATCGACATGCAGGTGCGCAAGATCACCATCGAGGCCATTCAACGCGCGGTAAGCGAGAACTTCGGCATGAGGCCCACCGACCTGAAGCAGAAGAACAACTCGCGCAACGTGTGCGTGCCGCGGCAGATTGCCATGTACTTGGCCAAGCAGATGACCGAGGCCAGCCTGCCGGAGATAGGCCGCCAATTCGGCAATAAGCACCACACCACGGTGATGCACTCCATCGGAAAAATCGACGAGCAGCGCCGCGAAGACAAGGATCTGCAACGCACGCTGAACAAGCTCCAGGAGCAGTTGAACGCGTAGCCATTGAGCGGGTCAGCGAGTCATCGGGTGCCCCGCCTTCGGCACGTTTAACGCGGGAATATTTAGAGACACTCCCAGGTCCGGATTCTCGGACTTGGAAATGTCTCACAAAAGTACCTTCTGATCTAAAGTGGCAGTGCAAGAGTTCACCGGGTTCCCGGCGCGCGATTTTTGCGCGCAAGGATGGGACTTCACAGCTTTCTGAAAAATGCCAACGGAGTCGCAAGAAGCGTCAGGGCACGACTTCAGTCGTGCCGATAGACGACCCCAATAGGCCTTGGGCTTTAGCCCCTGCGTGCTTTTGCTTCTTCAAGTATGCCGTTCCAAACGGATACTCGTCTGGCTTGTTTGCTAGTCCCGCTTTCACCGGATTATTGTCGATGTATTCGCAATGCTGTTGAAAGCCCTGGTCATCAAGGATCTGCACATCCGAGTACCCGCGCTGCCAAATCTCGCCGCGAAACCCAAGCTCTTTGCTGGCGCGAAAAGAAAAGCTGCCTTTGATCAATTGCATCGCCTTTTCAAGATTCATCTCGACCGGAACGGTCATCAGAATGTGGACATGATTGGGCATGATCACGAAGTCGTGAACGGTCATTTTTCCTGCGCGCATATAGCTTCGAAGAATTTCGATGAAAAGTTCCGCCATGCGATCCGTCTGGAAGAGTGATCGTCCGCCTGCTGTTCGCGTAGTGACAAAGAACGTGCGCGGGGAAAATGAGGCGCTTGATGGGTCCGAAGGCCGGGAAGGTATCGACATCGCAGGGGCTGAAGCCCTCCACTTTTTACTGACGCATACGGCACGACTGAAGTCGTGCCCTGACGCTTCTAGCTTACTCCAATGTTATTTCCCTTGGCGCACAGTACAACTGAAGTCATTCCGGGCATCCCAGGTCTGAAAATTCCGGACTGGGGCACCCGGCAACAGAGTTGTATCATTCATATATTCAAGGAACGATATTCCGATGTCTCCATTGCAGAAACAATCTTTCGCCGCTTCCTACGACTTGGCAGCAAAAATCATCAGCTCTCTTGTGGTGGTTGTACTACTGGTAATTTTCATCTTCATTAGGAGTGCACTGGTCGGCGTTATTGATCTTTGTATACTCGCGCTAGCCTACCTGTATTCCCCCCAGTCGTATGAACTCTCCGACGGCGCAATTCTTATCAAACGCCTGATTGGAGCGGTGCGCCTGCCACTCGATAGCATTCGTGAACTCAGGACTGGGAATACCGACGATTTCAAAGGTTGCATTCGGCTTTGGGCCAGTGGAGGATTGTTCGGTTATTTCGGCCTGTTCAGGACAAGTAAGCTCGGCAAATGCAAATGGTATATGACCAATCGCAGGAACTCCGTCATTATCGTTGCCTCTGCGATGACGGCAGTGATCAGCCCCGACAATGTATCCGGTTTTCTCGCAGCCGTTCGCAGCCTGGTGTCTGTGCCTGAGTCAAAGACCTCCGAGAGCCTGGAGGCCCCAAAAGCCAGAGCCAACATCGGTGCATGGATCGGCGGAATCATCGGTGGGTTCATTGCTGTTTTTACAATCGGCATTGTGTGCGTTGCGCTTATGTATTCCCCAGGCCCGCCGGTTGTCACCTTGACTTCGACCACTCTCACCATTCATGACTATTTTTATCCGGTAACTTTGAATGCAGCCGATATCGATGTGAGCGGCATAAAAATCGTCAACATCAAAACGGACCATGAGTGGACACCAACTGAGAGAACAAACGGATTTGCAAACACACACTATCACTCTGGATGGTTCCAGGTTGCCAACGGCTCCGTTCGGATGTATTGGGCAAATGGAGAAAATCTTGTTCTTCTGCCATCACGCCATAACGGCACACCTGTTCTGGTGCAGGTGAATAATCCGGAGCAATTCATCGATAGAGTCCGCCGGCAATGGGCAAATAATTAGTGATGGGTCGAGTGCCTCAGGTCCGGGGTCCCCACGGACAGGTCTTCATCCGCGGGGTGGAGATCCTTCGCATTTGGGGACCGGGGAAATCACGAATCCTATGGCGCGCAAGCGCCGTCTGGCCCCACGCAGGTGCTTGCAGATTATTTCCCCGTTCTGGCGCACAATCAAAACATGAACAAGGTCCATAGAACGGGGCACCTTTCTATACCCTGTTCCGCAGTCCTTTTTTCCGGTATTATTCTCCTTTTCTTCTCCTAAATCACGGGTACCCCCACCCCCCCTCCCTGTGGAAATCATTTTTCGATCCTTCCATTGCTCGTAACAAACATGTAATCAATAAGTTGAGATTTCAGTCTGTTAACTAATCAGTAACTGCAAACCCCCGATTTTGCCCCTTTTTAGCCCCAAAAAGGGCCGATTTAACCCCAAAATGCCCTCTTTTTCGCTTGATTCGGCGAGCTTGGATTTCACGTCTTCTGCGGAATCTCCTCACGGCTTTCCTGTCATCAGATCCACGAACATCTTCTGAAAGCGCAGCAGGTCGAGGTCAACCTGGGCGTGGACCAGGCGCACTCCTGTTGCGGGCTTCATCTTCTCGCTCCAGGTGAGGGTGTCACCGTAGCTGGGTCCGTGGCTCAGGTCCACATCCATGTAGAGAAGCTTCTCGTGGGTGATGATGGAGGGGTCGAGCCATGCGCAGGCGGTCAGCTCGTCCCACAAGTAGTAGCGGCGCTGGCTCCAGGCGGCGATG
>Ga0187875_10002808_pt1 | contig 12651 bp, 12 predicted proteins | sample June2016WEW_17_1_2_FD_132978 | JGI IMG/M metagenome (GOLD analysis project Ga0187875, IMG submission 132978) | Peatland microbial communities from SPRUCE experiment site at the Marcell Experimental Forest, Minnesota, USA - June2016WEW_17_10 | ecosystem: Environmental > Terrestrial > Soil >... | reverse complement strand
GACATCGCGAGGTCCAGCACTGAGCATCACACCACGGCCATTCGGGAGATCGAGGGGAAGTTGACGAGACTTGAGAACGCGTACATCTACGAGCGGGCCATCGACCGCGAGCGATACGACCAGCACCGCGCTGGCTTGGAGCAGCAATTGGCGGCAGCGCGGGTTGCACTAGCCGATGCTCAGACCGACGACTTGGATTTGGAAGGTGCGTTGCGGATGGCGAGCAAGGTTTTGACGAATGCCGCGACAGTGTACACGAAGATGGCACCCGGAAACCGCCGCAAATTCCTGGGGGTTCTAAACCCGTGCGGATGGGAGGTCGAGCGGTCGGGAGCAATTAGAACCCCAACTAACGCCTTTGTCTATCGGTGTTTAAGTGCTGAAAACATGCGGTCAGGTGTAAAGTGGTACGCCTAGTGGTACCTGCTTTGAACCAGAACTATACGGCTGGCTGCGGGAACTGGTCAAGTTGCGCGATGTGTTTATGGCCGACCCGGCGACGGCGAAACTGCTGCCGGCTTAGCTTCAGGAAGAGCCGGTGGTCGCCGTGCCATGCCTCATGCAAGGTGGCGCCGACTTCAAGCGCGACCTCAGATACCAATCCGGCTCGTCGCAGATTCGCAGCGCATACTGTTTGACCAAGTCGGCTTCCTCATTGTCCCGGACAATAATAGTACGCACCCCATCGAGGTGGCTGGCGTCGCCCATGACTATGGCACTCAGAATCATCATCAGGAAGCGCCCTGCGGTCACTTGTCGCGGAACAGTATGGCGCCGTCTTCTTCCCCCCGTCCGAATGGGCCTGACCGCGCCCAAGTGGGCATGCCGGGCAAATGCAAACTCTAGCTGTGCCGATGGCGACTTTCGACGCACAGCTAGTATTAGGTGACACGAAATTGCGAAAACGTACAACCCGAAATCCACCTAGCTGTCGCCAGGAAACCAGCCGCCCGCCACTGACTCTCTGTGAGAAGGGTGTCGCGTGGCGTTGCGGCGGATATTCACAGGCAGGTGGAACTCCGCAAGACCAAACGGAAGGCCGCGACGGATAATCTTGCGCCAGAGGCAACCGAGATTCGTGCATTAGGGCAGATGTAGGCTGGAAAACGGAAGCTACGGATACTTGCCCTTGTTCTGCTCCCACCATTTCTTCCACGCGGTAATTTTTTCTTCGGGCGTTGCGAAAGGGCCTTGCCCGGGATGCTCTCGCATCCACTTCTCTATCGCCGCCCTGTCCGCATCATTTTCGGCTGGTTTCACCTTGTCAACGACCGGGGCGTTCTCCAAACCCATCCCCTCCAGCGTCAAAACCGCCATCTCGCACGGAGCCTGACGAGCAATGTGTTCCGAATGGCTGGGGGGTCGGTTCGTATCATCCAATTCCGACACAATTGCTCGCACCGTGGATTTATCGTGGATGTAGGGAAGATTCCGTAGCGCGCTGATCTTGGTTAAATATTCGGCTGTTTTGGGGTCGCGTTGCTCCCTACTCCTGTAATAGGCGTAGAGGTCGGTGTTGGTGGCATCGGTCAACTGCTTTACAAATAAATCCACGTATTGTTTCACCCCCAACCTAGCCAACGCCTTCTGGGCCGTAGTATCGTCGGAAAACTTCTCCAATGCCGGAATCAGGTCGTACCTGTCGTGATTCGCTGCTTCGATGAAAGCGTCGCCGTCTCCACGCGCCACGCGCTGTTCGAGTGTTTCCGTTTGCGCTTGGCTGCCCCGACAAATCGTGAGGGTAGTCCAAATCGCCATTGCCGCGACTACATTCAATATGATCCTCAATGATCGCTTCATACCTTGTCGCCTCCTGTCCGTGGCGATGACAGTCATTTTGCTGCGCTGTTAACCGCTTCCCACTCCCTTTGAATCAGCCGACACGGGTCGTTAGTCTGCTCGTTATACCACATGAGCTGATCCGGGAAACCTGGCACAGCGCCCTCTATGATGCCGATGCCGCCTGTATCCGGAAGACTTGCCAGGGAGTGACCCAGTTCGTGTGCCGTCAAGTTCACATTACTGCTCGGATGCGCGTCTTGAATGAAAGTTACCCTCTGGGCGAAATACGTAAATCCCGAAGCCTGCTGTATACCCGCGGTTTCGTTGGTCATGGCATGTACGTAATACACATTGAGCACATTAGTACCGCTGAGATGCGCGAAGTTGTAGATGATCTGCACTTCGCCCGCAAATGCAAAGAGGTTCCAATCCAGCGCCGAATTATCGTTCGTGTCATACGCAACAGTAATATTTTGCACCGGCAACACAGTAAACGACACGTTGGCCTGGGTGCCATAAAGCGAAGCGAGGTACGATTGCAACGCGGTGTTCGAGGGCACATTGGTCGGCGCTGTACCTGGTTCTCCCGTCGCCGTCACGGCCCAGAGCGCCACCGTCACATTGGTGCGCTGCGGCAGGATGTCGATGTTCACCTGCGAGCACGTGGTCGTGAATGTATTCTGCGCGCCGTAGCCGAGCACCACGAGTTGGTTGGTCGTGATAGAGTTACCCGTCGCCAGACCTGCGACCGAAACCAACTGCGTCGCGCTTGACGCACTGGATGGTGAAGCTGTGGCGGTGGTCGAGTTAGTGGTTTGAAAAAGAATCTGGCCGACGACGCTCGCCGGGTTGATAACGACCGTGAGCGTGTTCGTGCCCCCTTGGGGCACGGAGAGTGCGGGCAGGGCTCCACGCGTCAAAAGCGGTGTCTCACTATCGAAGCCCGCGCACACCTCAGCGTTCATGGGAGTGGTCTGCGCGAGCGTGAAGCCCCACGGCCCGTCCGGTGGGGCAAAGTCGCCAAATCCAAACTGAATCTGATTGATCGGAGTGGCGTTCAGGTCGGGGATGATGTTGCCGGAAGTCGTCTGTGGCACATAAAACACTAGATATGGTTCGCCGCTCGGATCATCCACAACCTGCCATTGAAACGTGACATGGTTGCCGATGTGATATCCGTTCAGAACGACGGACAGAGGCGCGGTCGGCGGCAGGTTGATCCATTGTGGGTTGCCGTCCACGTACATCAAAAAAGTGTCCTCGAAGAAGTAATCCCAAAAGACCGTGTTCAAAACCAGGTCAGGCGTAGTCGGGTCAGGATCGGGGCCGGGTTGCAGCCCGCTTCCCGTAGGCACGAGGGGCCCGTCGCTGATGCCATCGCCATCCGTGTCGGGATTGTTCGGATTGGTATTGTTGTTGTACTCTTGAAGATTGTTAAGGCCGTCTCCGTCGGGATCCTGCGTTGCTTGGCTCACCGTCAAACTCAGGCCGTACTTGATTTTCCAATCGTCTTGAATGCCGTCGCCCAAGGAATCCGTATATTCATTCGCCCCGATGTCAAAGCGGCCGGTCACCGGACGTGGGTTGCCGTACAAGTCCCGTTGCTCAATCGGCAGCGACTTACCCATGCCGATCATCGGGGAGCCACCTTGCAGGCGATAGTTCCCGAACAGTATGTTTACCAACACCGGGTCGATGGACAGATTGTGTGCGCCTGACGTGACAAATTCGTTGCTGCCAAAGGTTGAGTAATCCGCGTTGGCGAAGTACAGGTCAATCGCGCCAAATCCGTTGCTCCAGATGATGGAGTTGCGGATATTCGGAGCGCCAGAACCCCCGGTCACCGCCCCGAAAGTTGTATCCAGTGTCGTGTTGCTGACGATGGTGCAATTCCAAATCCGCACACCATTCACGTCGTAGATTCCGCCGACTTCGCCCACATTCCTCGCCACTGCCGTGTTGTAGATCATCGAATTGGTCCCTGTCTGAATATAGATGCCACCAGCTTCCGTGTCAGAGCCCCCGTTCTTTTCGATGATGCAATTGGAAATGTAGATCGGCCCGTTGTTGGTCGCGTAAATCCCGCCGCCGTAAACTCCTTGCCCGCCGCGAATCGTGAATCCGTTAATGCGGGCACGGCTCACACCGTTGAACTCCACTGCGGGAGCAAGCGGCGCGTTGGAGAACAACAACAGGTCTCTATGTTGGAAGCCCAGAGAGTCGATGACGTGGCTTCCGGGATCAGTAGAGAGCGACCAATCCTGATTGGCCGCGTAGATGAACAGAAACAGACGGGTGCTCACTAGAGCACCAGAATACGGATTGTACCCCAAATTGCTCACAGGTTCGTAGTAGCTGCCAGGGCGCACACGAATCGCCAAGTTGGAATTAACATCCACGGAACTCTCGATAGCATCTTGAATAGAGCGGAACGGGTTGGCCTGCGAGCCGTCGTAAACGCCATTGGTGTTAGCAGCATCGACGTACACCGTGATCGGGTCGTTGGTACTGGTCGGGTCGGTTCCCATCAGATACTCGTCGTAATTGCTGTACCCATCGCCGTCAAAGTCATTGGTGGCAACGCCGGGATCGAACGGATTGAGGCCGTACTGCAAGTCCCACTCATCTGGCAATCCATCGCCGTTCCAGTCACTCGTCGGCGTCGGCTCGATTCTCAGAATCTTGTAAAACCGCTGGCGGTTGGTGACGCCGAAATCAGTCCATTGGCTAGTCCCTGAGAGACTACCCCACATGCCCGCACGAGTTTGGTATTGGCTGTTGGTGGTGAGAGGCTGGTCCGTGCTGAATACGCCAAAGGCGTAGTTTGTACATGTCGGCTTCCAAGTGAGCGTCACGCTATTCGTGGCGCGGGTAATACTGAGGACGCTGAAAGGCTGCGCCGCATTGGTGATGCCACAGGTCTGACCATGCGCCGTGCCCAGCAGCAGGTTGAGCGCGATCCCAAGAACACAGCATGTTCGCATCTTCATAAACCACCTGCTCGGCGGGGTGAAACCATAAAAATGTTAGCTCGGTTGCCTCGGCATGGGCAAGCACAATCGCCATTCAGAATCTCGGTGAGCATGTTTCGTGTCTCGCTCAGCCCCCCGAGACGCTGCTTCGCGCCGCACCTAGGCCCCATCCGTGCGCTGGTGGTTCCCGCTAAAGCATTTGTTAACGGGCGTGGCCGCCCATGTGCCTTGCTAGCTTTCACTGGTTTGTGCAGTGATCCTCATTTCGACGGGTCTTATCACCTCGATGACGACGTAGCTGCCCGGCTGGAATCCAGCCCGTTGCAGCCATTGTCACTCGCTATAGCCCATCTACTCTGAACTTGGGACCGTGACGGAAGCAAGGATGTTTGTGTCGGCGTCGGTGACAAAAATAAAGGTCCCCGCCTGGTCTCCGTTGAGCTTGCTCTTCCTTACCTTGATCGTGACTGATCTATCTCCCTTAAGGGCCCTCACCTTCTTCACCAGAGGGACTGGGCCTGCGTTTGGATTGAAGGGACAGCCTTGCTCCAACCACAACAGGACAGAGGACTTTCGGTTCTCTGTCGCCCCGGTATTCCTGACATCCAAATCAAAAGCGACCGTGCATGTGGTTGTGGTGTTCGTTGTCTCCGTCTTCTTATCGATCTTCGTCTTTGTCTTACAGGTCTGCACCACACTGCCCAATGAGAAGGTGACTGGGGTTGCTCCTGTCTGATCGACTGTGAACGTCTGGCCGCCAATCATCAGCGTGCCGCTGCGGGCTGCGCCTAGATTGGCAGCAACAGTGTAACTGACCGTCCCGCTCCCTGAGCCGCTGCTGCCGGAATTGATCGTGATGAAGGATGGCGAACCGCTGGTGGCTGTCCACACGCACCCCGTGGGCGCAGTGATACCGACACTGCAACTGCCTCCCGCCGCGCTGAAATTCGCATTTGTCAACGTGAGAGAGTAGCTGCAAGACATCCCCGCCTCTGTGAGGGTGAAGGTCTGGCTTCCGATTTTCACCGTACCAGTCCGCTCGTCAGCATTGGTGTTAACTGCCACTGAGTAACCAACTGTTCCGTCGCCCGTTCCGCTGCTGCCCGACGTAATGGTGATCCAGTCCACACCGCTGTTGGCTGACCAACTACAGTTGCTTGCCGAGACAGCAACAGAACCCGACATGCCATCAGCGGGGCTTGTCTCCGTAGTTGGGACAATAGAATAATACGGGCAGGCAATCTCCTGAATCTCTGAAAGACTGAGTGCGCGAGCATACAAACGCACCTCATCAATGACACCGTGAAAGTCATCGGAGGCATAAGCGGAACCGAGCTTGTTCCCAATGCCAAGGGGGTCGGAAGTCGTCTGAATCTGGCCAGTAATTTCCAGTTCACCGGATTGCTGACCGTCCACATACAATCGCATGGCAGATCCATCATATGTTGCAGCCACATGATGCCACGCCCCGACAGATGGCAGGCTTTCCCCTGTAACATTGGTTATTGCCGTATTTGGGTTAAGTTGCAGATTGAATTGCAGCAAACCGCTTTGAGCACACAAAGTGTACTGATCATCGATCCACCCGCTCCTGTTGCCTTTCTGGATGATTCTGCGGTTGCCATTCCAATCCTCAGCATAGATCCAAGCGGCAATTGTGATCGCATTTGTCGGGTTTAGGGACGGAGAATCTGCGATGACCACTTGATCGGACAGACTTCCGTTGAAATACAAAGCCGTGCCTGACCAGCCGGGCACCCATGTTGCTCCCTGGACAAGTCCAGTGTTGCCGTTGCCAGATGAATCTGTTGTGAGTGTCCCGCTCCCTTCATCAAACTTCCAGTATCCCACCAATTCGCCGCCCGCGACCTGTGTGACCATGAAGCTCTGACCGGGGACTGTAATATGAGCAGCGCGGGGATTGCTGTTGCTATTCGCATCATAGCTGTAGATCAGTGTTCCACTGCCTGACCCGCTGCTGGTGGTGTGCAGCCAAGTGGTATTGTCTGAACTCGCCGTCCAATTGCATCCACTGTCTGCCGTTACATTTAAACTGCCACTGCCACTGCTTGCTGAAACATTTGTGGTTGTTGAAGAAAAAGCATATGCACACGTCGTGGTGGCGAAGTTTGCAGTGTAGCTTGCGCCACCCAGAGGCACGGTGATGGTGTGCGATTGCGCACCGCCGTCGCTCCAACTGGTGAACGTCCAGCCGCTATTGGCGCTGGCCGAGATTTGCACATTGGTGCCGACTGGATATGTGCCAGCGCCACTCACCGTGCCGCCACTGCCAGGGTTCGCCTGCACCGTGATTACAGCAGTCTGCTGCGAGAAGTTGGCCGTGTAGGTTGCGCCACCCGAAGGCACCGTGATGGTGCGCGGGTTCTGCGTATTGCCGTCGCCCCAACCTGTGAATGTCCACCCGCTGTTGGCGCTTGCGGAAATCTGCACATTTGTGCCGACCGGATAGGTGCCGCCACCGCTCACTGAGCCGCCACTGCCAGGGTTCGCCTGAACTGTGATTGTGGCGACCTGCTGCGAGAAATCTGCAGTGTACATAATGCCCATCTCGTTATATGAGGGCACGGTGATGGTGCGCGGGTTCTGCGTATTGCCGTCGCCCCAACCTGTGAATGTCCACCCGCTGTTGGCGCTTGCGGAAATCTGCACATTTGTGCCAAATGGATATGTGCCGCTGCCGCTTACCGAGCCACCCTGAGATGGGTTCGCCGTCACAATCACAAGGACGATGGCCAGCCCCGTACACTGCCCCGAACATTCGAACACCGGAATACCACTAAACGTTGTGCCCCAGCCCGTGGTTCCCGGCAAGTAACATCCAGTAGCATAGCTGTCGTCAAAGAACGCTTCCTCAAGGACATCATCCTGCGGAGCATTACCTAGGAAATAGACTCTTGTCAGATTGTAGCAGTCATAGAACGCGGCGCCGCCAATGCTGGTAACGCTACCAGGGATCGTGACACAGGACAGGCCACAACCTCCGAATGCCTCATACCCTATGTTGATCACGCTGTTGGGGATCGTTACGCTGGTCAGGCTGTTGCAGGAGTAGAACACGTTGCTCCCAATGGTGGTCATGCCGTTGGGGATCGTAATGCTGGCCAGATCGTAGCAGTACACAAATGCATCATCCCCGATATTGGTGACGCCGTTGGGGATGTTGGCGCTGGTCAGGCTGCTGCAGCCCCAGAACGCGCCATAGCCGATGCTGGTGACACTGTCCGGGATCGTGACACTGGTCAGGCTGGTGCAGGAGTAGAACGCCAAGTCATCGACGCTGGTGACATTAGTGCCGAGCGCTACGCTGGTCAAACTGCTGCAGCCATAGAACACTTGTGGCTCGATCTCGGTGACTCCATCTGGGATGGCGACGCGTGTCAGTTTGGTACAAGAATAGAACGCTTCGCCCCCGATGCTAGTGACACTGGCGGGGATCGTTACGCTGGTCAGGCTTGTGCAGTCATAGAACGCTGCCGTTCCAATGCCGGTGACATTGGTGCCGATTGTAACACTGATCAGGTTGGTGCAGCCGTAGAACACTTCATCCCCTAGGCTGGTGACGCCGTTGGGGATCGCCACATTAGTAAGGCTCGTGCAGGAATACAACGCTTGTGCCCCGATATTGGTCACGGTGTTGGGGATGGTGATGCTAGTCAGGCTAATGCAGGAATAAAACGCGTTATCTCCGATGCTGGTTACATTGGTGCCGATCATTACGCTGCTCAAGCTGCTGCAACCGTAGAACACTTCACTCCCGATGCTGGTGACGCCGTTGGGGATCGTGATGCTGGACAGACTGGTGCAGTCGTAGAATACCCCGTCCCCAAGGCTGGTGACGGTGTTGGGGATGGTGACGCTGGTCAGGCTGGTGCAGTCATTGAACGCGTCACTCCCGATGCTGGTGACACTGTTGGGGATAGTGATGTTGATCAGACTCCAGTGGGAATAAAATGCCTCAGCCCCGATGCTGATGACCGGCAGGCCATTGATGGTGCTCGGGATGGTCAGCACTGCATCGAAACCAGTGTATCCGGTGATAGTGATCGTGTCGTTGTTGGTTGCGTAAGTGTATTGGGCCTGCACCTCGGCGGGCAGATGTAAGAGGAGCAGTCCCGCACAGATAATTCGTAAACTCCAGGTTACTGTGCTCATTGTATCGCACCTTTCTATCTGTTGTTCTGAATCAGCTCTCGCCAACATTTATCGGTCATTCTGAATCGCTGAGTGAAGATAGCGAGAAGGTGTCGTCCGAACGAACCACGGAAGTAACTTTGCCGTGGTCTTCAACGGCGCTTACTCCCCCCAGGCTGGGTTTTCCACCTCTTTCAATCCTTGCGTGTCATAGTGCTGCTCGAACTGTGATTTTTTCCTAGGAGAGCCGCTTCGGTGACTCGCGGCAAGACACCAGTGGGGGCGATCCAATTTAGGATTCTGCCGAATTTTGGAAAGAGGTATGTAAGCGATGAAAACAGGCGACCGACTATTACCCGGCTTGAAGAATGGCATCGCAAGAACCATGTGCGGATCTAGTCGGCTTAGTTTGCCGCGCAGGCCTATGTCCCTTCGGTCCTTCTTCTTGACCGTTGGGTAAATACCTTTCACTTGTATTGGCCTCCATAAGATCTGAGAGCCAATTCTCTTGGAGACCACGAAGTCAAAGCCTTTGTCGCGATACGGGAAATAGATCTCCCAGCGCCTGTCAACGAACTGCTGTAGCACGAGAAACTCTGCCGTTGTCGACCTGGCATTATTCCTCACAGTGGAAGCCATAGCATCTCCTTCAATCGCGCAAATGCGGTGATGCTGGCCAAATAAAAGGGGGCGCACTTACTTGCGCCCCACAGCAGGCACTGAGATGCCTTCAAGAGAACGCTTTCGGCGCACCCCTTGCGGGGCGCGCTTCAAACGCTGTCTCTCAATCAAAATTCTCAGTTTCGCTGTGGACAGCAGCCGAAGCTACGTGAAGTGGTTTTGGGTTATCGGTCTATCGTGCTGATATTCTCCTTCTCAACAGCGGGAGGATACCTCAAACTGGGCATTGCTGCAAGCACAGAAGAAATAAGGCCTTCCGACCCGGTGAGCATGTTTCGTTCCTTCTCCAGCCCCACCTTGGCGCTGCTTCGCGCCCACCGCCAAACCGTCGCACGCACTGGTGGCTCCCGCGTAAGCGTTTGTCATCGGGCATGTACGCCGTGACCGCATCCTGTCCGGTTGGTCGTGCACGTACTTAACTTGTGAACGTCAAGGCCATTGCTGAAACGCTGCTTCTGCGCGACAAGACTTGGGCCTGGATCAATCCAGCATGGAGTTCCAGACGCAGGCTGAGCATCTTCACGCGCTCCCGTCAGAGCAAGTTGCCACATCTCTGTGAACGCCCTGTTGTTCCCAGTCAGGACCATGCGCAATTGAGCCGGCAAAAATAGGCCGTCCGTTGCTGTTTCCGCGCAAGCGTTTGTGAACGGACGTGTTTTTTGTCCGTCCTGCCAGTTCGAAAAAGTGCACCAAACCGCTATTGTCTTGGGTGAGCACCCGACACATACCTCACTGCATTTGCTCTGGTGGTCAGACTGGCGCTGATCGTGGGGCGTTGGACTGGGCAACTCAGCATGGCGTCAAGCATGGTGGGTACTGTCCCAGAGGTCGGTTGGCTGAGGACGGAATCATTCCACCGCAATACCAACTGATCGAAACCCATTCCAGCCGCTACCCAAGGCGCACTGAAGCCAATGTCAAAGCCAGTGACGCCACTTTGATTTTCATCGAATCCAAAATGGGGCGCGGTTCCTGTCTGACTCAGAAACTCTGCATCAAACACAACAAGCCGCACCTCGTGGTGTCCGATTCCACCCCCATTCAGACCGTCAGGGAATTTCTTAACACGTACAAGCCAAGGGTGCTCAACGTCGCGGGGTGCAGGGCGAGTGCGGCCCCAACGATCCATGCCCGTGTCAAGCAAGTGTTGTCCGCAGTTTTTGAAAACCAACCACCAACAGTGGGGCAACACCCACAGAAAGAGCAGAACACATGAAGAAACAGAGCAAGACCACAAAAGGCAGTAAGCCCGCCGCCAAACCCGCAACCCCCAAACCGGTCAAAGCGCCGTCCGCCGGCAAAGTGCTCATGGCACTAGGTGCAAAGGGATTCACGTTCGTTCAAGCCAAACGGTACGCAGCAGCCAAGAAATTGGCCGTAAACGACAACTCGATTTACTGGTATTTGTCTGCCGGTCGCACCGGCAAACGCGGCACCCCTGCCAAATTGACGGAAGAGCAATGGGCAGAGATCAAGAAACTGGCTGGGCCAATAGAACAACCTTCACACTGAGAGGATGTGGGCCTTGTGTATCGTGAACTACGCCTGGATCGAGAACGGTGGGCGCGGGTTTGCGGAACTGAACTTGTTCACAGGGCCGGTTGACGATCCCACGCTCCACACATTCTACTTGAACCGCACAAGGGCAGTGAGGCTGGCAGTTGGGCTGAGTGAGGCTGTCGCCAAAGGGCTGGGCAAAATGCCCAAGTCCAGGGCTCGTGAGGATGAACTGATGGAGGCCGAAATCTGCCTCGAACTGGAGGACATCAACATCGGTCTTGGGCGTCCCAACCAGTGCCAGATCAAAGCCGATGACTCCACCGTCAAGATCGTCACCAAGTTTGGAGGACGGGCAGTGGTTACGTGCGCGTCAGCGGCCAGCGCCATTGAACTGACAGACCAGCTCTTGAACAATGTGGTGAGCACCGTCCACAGAAGCAGCGAGGTTTTGAAGATCACCTTTCAACAAGGTGACACCATCAACGCTTGTGGGCTGACTGATGGTGAACTGGCTGAGCTAGACCGCCAGCATGCGCGAGTCTGTGAATGGAGATTGAAGCGATGACGTCGGATGGAAGCTGACCTGCTCCCCTGAAACTGGACCATTTGCAGTGTGAGTCTTGGCGGGTAATCTGGCGGGAGCCAGGAAGGAGCCAAGATGAAAGGGAAGCGATTCCGTGAAGAGCAGATCATCGCGATCTTGAAGGAGGCCGAAGCCGGTCTGGCGGTGGCCGAGCTGGTCCGCAAGTACGCCATCAGCGAACAAACCTACTACCGCTGGAAGAGCAAGTTCGGCGGGATGGAACTCAGCGACGCCAAGCGTCTGAAGCAGTTGGAGGACGAGAATCGGCGGCTGAAACGGCTGGTGGCCGACCAAGCCCTAGACATTCAGATCCTCAAGGAGGTGAACTCGGGAAAGTACTGACGCCCGCCGCCAAACGCCAAGCGATTGCCACCGTGCGGGAGCACCACGCGGTGAGTCGGCGACGGGCGTGCGGGCTGATGCAACTCCCCCGGAGCAGCTATTACTATGTGGCCCAACCGGATCACGATGAACCCTTGCGGCAGTGGCTGCGCCAACGCGCGGCGCAACGACGACGCTTCGGGTATCGACGGTTGCTGGTGCTGTTACGCCGCGAGGGCTGGCGCGACAACCACAAACGCGTGTTACGCGTCTATCAGGAGGAACACTTACAGGTGAGCGTGCGCAAACGAAAGCGGACGGCCCGGTGGCGCGGGGAGAAGCCCGCACCGGCCGAGCGGGCCAACCAGCGGTGGTCGCTGGATTTCGTCAGCGATCAATTGGCCAATGGTCGGCGGTTTCGGCTGCTGACGGTGGTCGATGACTTCACCCGCGAGTGTCTGGCCATTGAGGTGGACACCTCGCTGTCCGGCCAGCGCGTGGCGCGCGTGCTTGACCAGATCAGCCAGGGCCGTGGGTTGACTCCATCGACTGACTCCGATTCGCTTTCGAATCACCACGAGCCGATTATGGCAGGTCGACGCTAAATTTCGTCTTTCTCGAAGAACTTACACGACTACTTCCGGTTGAAGTTGCTTGACT
>Ga0187875_10002804_pt1 | contig 12660 bp, 12 predicted proteins | sample June2016WEW_17_1_2_FD_132978 | JGI IMG/M metagenome (GOLD analysis project Ga0187875, IMG submission 132978) | Peatland microbial communities from SPRUCE experiment site at the Marcell Experimental Forest, Minnesota, USA - June2016WEW_17_10 | ecosystem: Environmental > Terrestrial > Soil >... | reverse complement strand
GTCTGCGCGTTGGTCTCGGTGACCAGGTACGGCGCGTTTTTCACAGAACGGAAGAAGTCGCCGCCCAGCGCGATATCTATCCCGTCCAGCTTGTTTTGCGCCGTGAAGTAGATGTTGGTCGCGGCGATGTCCATCGCGCGCCCGATGGCCCAGTGGTCCACGTTGGCGTTGAATCCGCCGAAATCCTGAGTGACGAATTGGCGGGCGGGAATATACTCGCGCAGGATCTTCGCCTGCCACGCCAGGAACTCGGTGACGATGCCGCGCTGGAAACGCGACCACTCGAGTTTGTAGCCCGGATTGAGAATCCCATCGCGCGCCGGGAAATCCTCCCAACTATCCACCAGTTGCCCCCAATAAGTCAGACCCCACAACTGGTTCAGCTTCTGCGGCGTGCCGTACTTTTCCTTGAGCTGTTCGACGAACGCCTGCTGCACATTCGGCAGCGCAATGCCGTTCGGCGCCGTCTCGTTGTCCACCTGCCAGCCGATCACGGCGGGATTATTCGCGTAATGCTCGGCGATTTTGCGGATGATCCGTTCGCAATAGCGCCGGTAGTCCGGGTTGGTCAGGTCCATGTTCTGCCGCGGACCGTAGTAGCCCGGCCGCATCGGCCCGGGATAGGTTCCCGACCACGGATCCCACTGCGGCCCCGCCGCGCCATAGTGCAGCACCAGAATCTCCGGGTGTTTTTTATACATCCACGGCGGAATCGAGTACGTAGGCGTCCCCATGATCACCTGGATGCCCGCCTTGTGCATCGCCGCCACGATGCGGTCCATCCACGCGAACTCGAACTCCCCGTCACGCGGCTCCCACGACGTCCACGTCGATTCGCCCATGCGGACGCAGGTGAAGCCCGCTGCCTTCATCAGCTCGATATCTTTATCCAGGCGCTCATACGGCATGTACTCGTGGTAGTAAGCCGCGCCGTAGAGAATGGTCTTGGGCGTCTCGGCCGCGCGCGCAACCGGCGCCGCCAGGCTCAGCAGAAGGCCCGTAATCAGGGCCGGCAACAGACTTTTCAATGCAGTACGCATACGCGACCTCCTAGGGTCGATGATCGTTCCGGGCCGGCCCCGCGCCCGCGCCGTGCTACTTTTCGCCTTTGCGCCAGGGCGCGAATTTGAACGTGTAGAACGCTCCGGCCAGCGTCATGAAGCCGCCCATCCACAAATCCGTCCGCAGTTCCACCAGCATAATCGGGCGTCCCGACGCGGCATGGCCGCCGCTCACCAGCCCCCAGCCGAGGATGATGACGCCGTAAATGAGCACCAGCAATCCGATGAAAAACCAGATCGAAATCATGTTTCTTCCGTGGATCATACGAGGCTCCTTACCACACCAGCAGATTCAGAATGAAAAACACCACGATCACTGCGCCGGCCCAGAAAATCGGGCGTTTCCACAGCGCCACTGGCTCCTCGTGCGGCATCGCTCCGATGCCGTACACCAGCCCCACCAGCTCCGATTCGGGCTTCGGCTGCGTGAGGTAGCTGACCACGATCGTCACGCCCGCGCAGATCAGCCACGACCACAGCGCGCGGTACATGTTTTCGGCCATGTCCTTCGCGTTCGGCGACAGCGCAATGTAGCGCAGCGCCGTCGGGTCGACCTTCACCCACACGTACATCGCGATCGACGACGCCGTGCCCGCCAGCAAGCCCCAGAAGCCCGCCGCCGGCGTCGCGCGTTTCCACAACATGCCGAAGATCACGGTCCCGAACAGCGGCGCGATGAAGAAGCTGAACAACGCCTGCACGTAGTCCATGATGGACTGGAACTGCATCGCGAAGTACGCCGCGCCGATCGAGATCGCCACGCCGACAATCGTCGCCCAGCGGCCCACACGCACCAGGTGCGCGTCCGTCAGTTCCTTCTTACGGAAGGCTTTGTAAATGTCGTAGGTCCACACCGTCGAGAACGCCGTCACGTTGCCCGCCATGCCGCTCATGAAGCCCGCTATCAGAGCTGTTACTCCCAGCCCCAGCAGGCCCGGGCCCAGGTATCGCGCCAGCATCAGCGGCAGCACGTCGTTGTAGCTATGCCAGCCCGGATGGGCCTGCACCAGTTTCTCCGAATGCAGCAACTCCGGCAGCACCGCCAGCCCCAGCAGCCCCGGCAGAATCACGATGAACGGCACGAACATTTTGAACGCCGCGCCGATGATCGGCGCCATCTTCGCCGACCGCAGGTCCTTGGCCGACATCACCCTCTGTACCACCAGGAAATCGGTGGTCCAGTAGCCGAAGCTGATCACCCACCCCAGCCCGAACACGATCCCCGTCCAGTGGATCCCCATCGGGTTGCCGCTGAACGTGCCCATGGTCGACCACAGGTGCGTGAAATCCTGGCCCTGCACGTGGCTCTGCACGATCGGGTTGTTATGGATCCGCGCCACCATCCCGCTCCAACCGCCGGTCTCGATCAGCCCCACGATCGGGATCAGCATCGCGCCCAGCCAGATCAAGACGAACTGCAGCACCTCGTTGAAAATCGCCGAAAGCAGCCCGCCCAGCACCACGTAGGCGCCCACCGTCAGCGACGAAATCCAGATGCTGAAATGCAGGTCCCAGCCCAGCACCACCTGCATCACCTTCGCCATGGCGAACATGTTGATGCCCGACATCAGCACCGTCATGAAGCCGAAGCTCACCGCCGCCAGCGTGCGGCTGCCTTCGCCGTAGCGCAGTTGCAGATAGCCCGGCACCGAATGCGTCTTGCAGATGTAATAGAACGGCATCATCACCAGGCCCAGAAACAGCATCGCCGGGATCGCCCCGACCCAATACCAGTGCGTCGCCAGGATGCCGTATTGATAGGCCGCCCCGGCCCAGCCCATCAACTCCAGCGAACCCAGGTTCGCGGCGAGAAAGCTCAATCCGGCGATCCACGCCGTCATCTCGCGCCCCGCCATGAAGAAGTCTTCGCCGGTCTTGGTATGGCTCTTCAGGTACAGGCCAATGCCGATGACCGCGACGAAATACAGGCTGATGACCAGCAGGTCGACGCCGTCGAGCGACAGGATCGCGCCGCCGGATGGGAGCAGAAAGCCGGGCACACTGGGACTTTGCATCATAGGTAAACCAGGATTCTATCCGATCTCGCGGCTTGTATGTCTGGTTTAGGCCGCGCCCGCCGCGACCGTCTGACGGAGCCGCGACTGAAAGAAGCGGTTCTTCGCGTTGTGACGAGCTGCGAGGAGAGGCTGTCGCATGGGCCGTGGCCGGGAGCGATTGGGCAACGATTTCCCAATTGGCCATTTTATTACTTTTAGAATCAATTACTTAGAAACAGACTTGGGCAAAACTGCCCAACTGGTCCGGCGCGCGCATTGAAAATTCCGAAGGCGAAGAACCGTGGGAGGGTCTTGCGTTGTTACAGATTGGTTGATTTGTGTGCGCCGTTTGGCCTTCTCGTCTGAGGTCAGAGATGACATTCTCCACCCCGATTGCATCTCGACCCGGTCGGCGCTATGTTCCATCTTAGGCGACGTCAAAGGAGGGCAGTTCAATGAAACCCTTGCGGCGTAGGATGCTCTGGCTCACCTCTTGTCTGGTGCTCGGTTCGATGGCGTGCTTTCCTCAAGTGCAGAATGCCGACGCCACAACGCCAGCGTTCCGCGAGTTCACGATCGTCCATTCGGAATTGAGCGACAGCCCTGCTCCTATCTCGGCAGGGCGGAAGGTGATCGAAGCGCAGCGCGCAGATGGCTCGCGGGTCAGCGGCGAGGTGATTCTGAAAGGCGATGAGATCGTTCCGCCCACTCTCCGGGACATTACGCCGGTGCCTGAACGGATGAAGGTGCGGGTAGATGACGCGCTCAAGGCGAAGACCACGATGTACATGCATGGCCCAGCGCCCTCGCACGCGGCGGCCCTCGATTCTATGTGTGGCATCTCCCATCTATCGCCAGGTGCAAAACCGGCTTACATCGATCCAGAAGAGGTCCTGGGCTATGCCACCATAGGTATCCAGACCGAAATGCAGGGACCAGACGAATCCTTCCTAACAAAGGTATGGAGAGCTCCCGATCTGGACTGCGCTGTCCTTCGGATGAACGAAATCCGGCGGAATCCGGCGGGCGAGACCATGGGCGAGTTTCGTTCGGAGGCGCTGAAAATCACCGTTGGTCCTCCCGCGCCCGAGCTATTCGCCATCCCAACCGACTACGCCGAGAAATCCCCATCGCAGATGCACCAGGCGTACCTTCAGCAGGTTCGAGATCCGGGGCGCCAGATTCCCGAGAGCATGCGCAAGGGGTTGGAACTGGAGGACCAGAGGTACTTCGCAAGCCACAACCAGCCTCACTGAACCGGCGATCGCGCGCTGTGGCGGCACAGGAGGCGGAAGGGGCGTCTAACGCCGTGTCGCGCCGCGCAAGGGTTCACGCCGGTATCTCGATCTCCGTGCGTGTCCCCGCGCCCGGCTTCGAGAAAACCTCCAGCCGGTAGGAGCTGCCGAACAGCACCTGCAGCCGCTCGTTTACGTTGGAGACGCCGATCCCCGCCTGTTCGAGAATCGTCGCCAGCCGCTCTTCTTCGATGCCCACCCCGTCGTCTTCCACCACCAACTGCAGTCGCTTCTGGTCGTCGTCGTCGCGGATCCGCCCGCTCAGCCGGATCGACCCGCCATCCACCTTGCCGGCGAGCCCGTGCTTGATGCTGTTCTCGATCAGCGGCTGCAGAATCATCGTCGGCACCAGCCGGTCCATGGCCGCCTCGTCAATCTGCTTCGAGAAGCGCAGCTTGTCGCCGAAGCGCGCGATCTCGATCGACAGGTAGTCTTCGATGAACGCCACTTCGTCCCGCAGCGGCGCGAAGTTGTCGCCCTTGCTCAGCAGCCGCCGCAGGATGCTCGACAGCCGGTACACCACCTGCCGCGCCTTGTCCGGGTTGGTGCGGATCAGCGACGAGACCGTGTTCAGCGTGTTGAACAGAAAATGCGGGTTGATCTGGGTCGCCAGCGCCGCCAGCCGGGCCTGCACCAGCAGCCGTTCCTTGGCCTCCAGCAGCCGTTCGTTGCGCGCGCTGTTCCAGATCTTCAAGGGCACCGAGACCGTGAATATCGTCGTAATGCACACCACGCCAACTCTGGCCAGGTCCGATTGCTTCTGGTACAACGTAAAGATCAGTTTCTTGTCGAAACCCTGCAGGCAGAGGTAGCGCATGAACTCGGCCGCCACCAGCGCCAGCAGCATCCCCAGGTGGTACACGCTGCGCGCGCGGTGCTCTTTGTGGCGCACCAGCCGCCATAGGCTCAGATCGAAAAACGGCGAGAAGCTCCACACGTCCTCCGCGTCCGGCGCCAGGTCCCGCAGCAATCCGCCCAGCACGCCCACCGCGGCGTACAGCGGCATTGCCAGGTACTCGCCGGTCAGCGTCGCCGGCAGCGCGCAGATTATGCCGCCCACCAGTCCCGACACATACCCGCCCACAATGCCGCACACCAGCGCCGCCTCGAAGCAGATGTCGGCCGCCGAGTACGTGCTGTGCAACCGTACCAGTGAACCCATCGCGCACAGCACCGATAAGGTCAGGCATAGTTGCAGGATCTCGACGATCGACCGCGTGTCGCGCATCAGCAGGCCCAGGAATCTGCCTGAGCGCGACAGGATACTCGCGATCGAGGCCGCCGCGGCGACCTTGATGAGCAGGTTAAGGATGAACAGCCGGTCCATATCCGATTCGGGCGACGCTGCCGCCGGCGCGCGCGACCGTCGCAAGTTGACCCTACGTCCTCCGGCCCTCGCGTGTCAACGCCCGCATTAGTAAGATAAAGGTTAGACCTCCCCGCATCATGGCAGACCACACGCGTTTGGAAGTGCGGAAAGTCGCTGAAGCCGATTTTCCGACCGAGTACGGTCACTTCCGGATCTACGGTTTCGAAGCTCGCAAGAACGGCGTCGCCGAAGAAGCCGTCGCGCTGGTGATGGGCGACGTGCTCGCGCCCGCGCCGCCGCTCGTGCGCATCCATTCGCGATGCCTGACCGGCGACGTGTTCCACAGCCTGCGCTGCGATTGCCGCGCGCAACTCGAACTGTCGCTGGAGATGATCGCCGCCGAAGGCCGTGGCATCGTGGTCTATGAGAACGAGGAAGGACGCGGCATCGGATTGCTCAACAAACTGCGCGCCTACGAGCTGCAGGACGCCGGCGCGGACACGGTCGAGGCCAATCAGCGGTTGGGTTTTGAAGTCGATCTGCGGTTGTACGAAGCCCCGGCCGAAGTCCTGCGTTTCCTGGGCGTCAAGGCGGTGCGGCTGCTGACCAACAACCCCGAGAAGATCGCCGCGCTCGAAGCCTGCGGCGTCCGCGTCGCGGCCCGCATTCCTTGCCAGGCCGAGTCGCGCGGCGAGCAGAGCGAAGACTACCTGCGTACCAAAAAAGAGCGCATGGGCCACATCCTCGATCTCTAAGAACATCTGCTTCGCAGGCAAGAACACCGTGATATCACGCGTTCGTGAAACACCCTGAGACTCTCGCTAAGTCCTTTAGAAAACCATACATACATGGCGAGGCACGGTTTTTAGGCCCAAATCAGTGGTTTTTTGGCTAAGTTCTTTAGAAAGCCATAGATACGTGGTGGCGCACAGTTGAGTTTGCGTAAGTCCTTTAGAAAGCCATACTTGCAGGGTGCCGCGCGGACCGCTAGCGCGAGTGCGCGCGGCAATTTGCGGTGAAATTCGCCTAAGTCCTTTAGAAAACCATGATTACGCGGTACCGTAAAAAACCCGCGAAAAACCGTGTTTTCCCCGCGCAAACATGGTGTTGTGACGCGCTAATCGCGCGCGCCGCACGGTGAAATCACGGCTCGCGCCACGGTCCGTGCAGGCCATCGCGGTGGCTGCGCGCCGGATTTCGGCTCGCGGCAACAGGGACAAAGCGAATGTGAAATCCGCTTGCCGATTGCGCCTCGCAGACACGTCGCGTTCGGCATTTCTTGCCGGGGGATCGGCAGGATTTGCACCAACATGCAGACGCCACCCGCTTTCTGCCCGTATCCATGCCCATTCTGCTTTGGACCCAAATCTGCTTACGTTTCTCCAGTGACGAATCGGATGTCGAGACGGGCGAGGCGTTCGGCGCAACCCCGGCCCCGTGCCGATTGGCCCAGTTTACAGACTAAGGAGAAAAGCGATGAAGCAGGGTACGAAGGACGAACTGCAAGGCAAGATGCATGAGGTCAAAGGCAAGGTGAAAGAGACGGCCGGAAAGGTCCTCGACAAGCCTTGCATGGAGGCTCAGGGCACGAACGAAAAGATCGTCGGAAAAGTGCAGAAAAACGTTGGGAAGATCGAACGCGTCCTTGAAAAGTAAGGAAGATTCACGATGTTGATCCTGCTGATCATTTTGTTGCTGGTCTTAGGCGGCGGTGGAGGGTACTACGGCCACAGCCGCTGGGGTTACGGCGGCGGCGCCGGCATCGGACTGGGGACGATCCTGGTGATTCTCCTCATAGCCTGGCTGTTAGGGATGTTCCGGTAAATCAACGTCCGATATCTGAGGTGTGGCGCGTTTTGGCACACGGCCATGCACGTGCATTGCTGCATTTCGGTGAATCGTGAATTGAGGATATCAGGAGAGCATGTATATGTTGCATAAGGGATTGTTGGGATTGGTTTTCGCCGGCGCGCTGGTGTTAACCCCCTTGATGGCTGAGGTTTACGTTAGCGTTGCACCCCCGCGCGTGATTGTCGAGCATCGGGGTCCGCGCCCGAGCCGACGGCATGTGTGGGTATCGGGTTACCACAATTGGGACGGCCAGCGTCATGTATGGGTGGCGGGCCGTTGGGATGTGCCGCCACAGGGCCGTTCCCGCTGGGTGGCCCATCGCTGGGTGCACCATCGGGAAGGCTGGGTGATGGTGGAAGGACACTGGCAGTAACAGACGCGAGTTGCGCGACGCCGGAAATTGGCCTGGAGAGCGGTCAGCCAGGCTTATCTCGCAGGTTCCCGGCGCGCGCCGCCGTTCAGACCGCCCAGGAGGAATCGACGGCCGGTTCCGGGAGCAGTTCCTGGGCTTCGAGCAGGCGCAGGAGTTCGAGCCGGATGCCGTCGACCAGGGCGTCCCAACTGGCTTCGAGCAGATTGCGGGACAGGCCGGCGGTGCGCCAGGTGGAGTTGCCGTCGGTCCATTCCAGCAGCACGCGCCCGACCGAGGCCGAACCGCGCCGCGGCTGCATGACGCGCACGCGATAATCAGCCATGCGGATGCGGGCCAGCGCCGGATAGAGCGGCATGAGGCAGTCGCGCAAGGCCAGGTCCATGGCGTGCACCGGACCATCGCCGGTGGCCGAGCCGGAGTAGACCGCATCGCGGACCTTGACGGTGGCGGTGGCCGTGCTCAGCGACGGGCCGGAGGCCGAGCAGCGGGTCGAGACCTCCCAGCTCAGAACTTCGAAGCCGCGGAAGTCAGGCTGCTGGGCCTGGCGCCGCTGCAACTCCTGGCTGCCATCGGCCAGGTCCAGCTCAAAATCTTCGCCATCGAGCCACGACGACGTCGTTCCATCCAGCGCGCCCGCCGGCGCGCTCAGCACCGAGCGGCCGACTGATTCGGGGTCGACGTGGGGCACGCTGGCCAGAGAATCGAGCACCGAACTGGCGCTGGCGGGCAGCGGGTGGCCGAAGGCCAGCGAGCCGGTGAAGGGCGTGTTTTCGGGTAGCGGTTGGTTGGCCGCATCGGCCACCGCGTGCGAGATGGCACACAAGCGCCGCAGCTTCTCCCGGCCCACGGTTTCGACGCCCATTTTCAACTCGAGGTCGGGTAGCAGCAGGCATAGGTCGGCCGCGCCGCAGCGTTCGCCGTAGCCGTTCACCGCGCCCGCCACCCAGGTGAATCCGCATTCGACAGCGGCCAGCGAGTTGGCCACGGCCAGCCCGCAATCGTTGCGCGCGCGAATGCCCAACGGCGCGTCGGTGCGCTGCCGCACGCTGCGGCAGACCGCGGCCAGGCGCGCGGGCAAAACGCCGCCGCGGGTGTCGTCCAGGATCAGCGCCGTGGCGCCGGCCTCGCGCGCGGCCACCAACCCGTCCAGGGCGTGGTGGGCATTGGAAGAAAACGCGTCGAAAAAATTCTCGGCGATCAGCAGGACCACGCGCCCTTCGGAGACCAGGCGGCGCACCTGCTCGACCATCGGCTCCTTATGCGCGGGGACGGAATCGGCGGCGAAGCTGACCACGCCGGCGTGCTCAGGCAGGTCCTCAATGCGCCGCACGAAGACACTCAGACGCGCCTCGCGCGGCTCATAGCCGCCCAGGGCCGCGTAGGTCGCCGGATCGACTTCGAGAAAGTCGGGGCCCAGCTCATCCAACTGGCGCAGAACCCGCAGACGGTCGTCGGGCGCAATGCGCGTGTTCAGCGACAGCGCCAGCTCCGACAACGTCGTATCGAGCACATGAACTCTCACGGCAGTCTCCTCTCAGGCGTGAATCGAGACAGGCACGCTCACGCGCCGGATCCAGTTCTCAAACTGCGGCAAACGCCCGCGGGTGGCATCGGTGTAAAGACGGCGCAACTCCGAGGCGATGGGGCCGATGACGCCGGCGCCGACGCGGCGGTGGTCCACCATGGTGACCGGGGCCAGCTCCACTGCGGTGCCCGTGAAAAACACTTCGTCGCAAACGTAAAGCTCGCTGCGGTCGATGCTTCTTTCCACAACCTCCAGGTGCAGCACGTCGCGCGCCAATTCGATAATACAGGCGCGGGTGATGCCTTCCAGAATGTTGTCGGCCGGCCCGGGCGTGATCAGGCGCCCATTCCGCACCATGAAAATGTTGCACGTGGCGCCCTCGGCGACGTGGCCGTTTTCGCTGAGGAAAATGGCCTCGTCGAAGCCGCAGCGGCGCACGTCGTCGGTGGCCAGAGCGCTGTTCACGTACGCGCCGCAGATTTTGGCGCGGCCGGGAATGGCGTTGTCCTCCAGCCGGCGCCAGGAAGTGATACCGGCGTGCAGGCCCTTGTCGCTGTCCATGTAAACGCCGAAGGGCACGGCGACGATGGTGAAGCTGTCGCGGGCGTCGGCGTGGACGCCGATGCGTTGGGCGGATTTCCAGACCAGCGGGCGCACGTAGATGTCGGAGTGGAAGGCGTTGCGGCGCAGCAGCTCGGCCGTGATCTCGATGAGTTCGTCGGGCGAGGGTGGGATTTCAAGATGCAGAATGCCCGCATTTCGCTTCCAGCGCATATAGTGATCGGCGGGCCGGGCGAGCAGGATTTCCTGGACTTCGGCGTCCCAGTAGCCGCGAATGCCCTCGAAGACGCCGGTGCCGTAGTTCAACGCGTGGGTAAGAACGCCGACCTGGGCCTGGGCCAGCGGGACGTAACGATTGTCGAAGAAGACAATCGTCGAAGGATCGGGTTCAGTGGATGGCATGCGTGACCTCCTGGCGGGCGGCGTCGCGGCCGGCGGTGAGCGCCTTGCGGTCGAACTCCAGCCAGCGCGCCGATTTGACCGTGCGGACGAGCGCGGCGTCGATCTGCGCCGCGTCGACCACGCCAGCCACCTCGAGCAAAGCGCCGAGCGTGACGATATTGCCGACGCGCGAATCGCCCAGCTCGTCGGCGATTTTCGTGAAGGGCGCGACCAGGAAGCGCACGTCGTCGCGACGGCAATCTTCGGGCAACGCAGCGGCGTTGTAGAGCACCCAGCCGCCGGGCTGCACGGTGTGGATGAACTTGCGCAGCGATGGCTCGTTGAGCGCGATGAGCACGTTGGGCACGGAGATGAGCGGCGAGTCGATGGCGTGGGTCGCGATGCGCACGTGGCAGTTGGAAGTGCCGCTGCGCATCTCCGGGCCATAGGAAGGCAGCCACGAGACGGCGAGACCCGCGGCCAGACCTGCTTCGGCCAAAACTTCGCCGAGCATGAGCACGCCCTGGCCGCCGAAACCGGCGACGCGGATGCGCCAGTCGACGGGCGGCGCGGACGCGATGGCGGGCGGTTCCGAGGTGTGGGCGGCGTCGATCTCGAGCAGGCGCGCGAACTCGCTCAGCGCGGGCGCGGGGGCAGGCGCGGGACGGGGCTCGCGGTCCTTGGTGAGGTCGCGGAAAACGCCGACGGGATAGATTTTGGAGAGCTCCTCGCGGATCCGTTTCTGTGCGTCCAGCGGATTCAATTTCCAGATGGTGGGGCAGGGCGAGAGCACTTCAATCAACGAGAAACCGAGGCCGCGGACCTGATTTTCGAGGCCGCGCTTGATGGCCTTGCCGGCCTGCATGATGCCTTTCACGTTGCCCAGAGTGACGCGTTCGAGGTACACCGGAGCCTCGAGCGAAGCCAGCGTTTCGCAAACGTGCAGCGGATATCCTTCATTGAAAATGCTGCGGCCGTAGGGGCTGGTGGTGCTCTTGACGCCGATGGGCGTGGTGGGCGCGAGCTGGCCGCCGGTCATGCCATAAATCGCGTTGTTGATGAAAATGACGGTAATCATCTCACCGCGATTGGCGGCGTGGAGGATTTCGGCAGTGCCGATGGCGGCGAGGTCGCCGTCGCCCTGGTAGCTGACGACGATGGAGTTCGGGCGGCCGCGCTTGACGGCGGTGGCGACGGCGGGTGCGCGGCCGTGGGCCACCTGCACGTTGCCCACGTCGAAATAGTAGTAAGCGAAAACGCCGCAGCCGACGGGGCTGATGAGCACGGTGCGATCCTGGACGCCGAGCTCGTCGATGGCGCGCGCGAGCAGCTTATGCACCATGCCGTGGCCGCAACCGGGGCAGTAATGCGTCTGGTGCTGCAGCTCGCCCTTGCGTTCGAATTTGCGGTAGAAGGACTGGGCGCGATGCTGGAGAACGTTGAAGCCGGGCATTGGCAATTCAGACATGGGCAACCTCCAGCGGCTCGGCGGAGCGCGCGGTGACGGCGTATTGCGTGGCGATGTGGCGGACGACCTGGGCGACCTCCTCGGCCGAGGGCACGTTGCCGCCGACGCGCCCGTAAAACTCCACCGGCCGGATGCCGTTGAGTGCGAGCTTCACGTCGTCGACCATCTGGCCGGTGCTGAGCTCGACCACGCCGAAGACCTTGGCTTGCGCGGCGAGGCCGCGGATGGCTTCGACGGGGAAGGGATAGAGCGTGATGGGGCGCAGCAGGCCGACGGGCAGGCCCTCGGCGCGCAACTGCTCGACCACAGCCTTGAGGATGCGGGCGGTGATGCCGTAGCCGATCAGGACGATTTCGGCGCCGGCGGTCTGATACTGCTCGAAGCGCACAGCCTCGCGTTCGCAGCGCTTGTACTTGGCTTCGAGTTTGCGAACGTGCCGCTCCATCAGGTCGGGCTCGAGGTAGATCGAGGTGACCATGTTGGCGCGAGTAGCGGCGGTGCCTTCGACGGCCCAGCTCATAGTTCGCGGCTCGATGGGAGTGGCCATGAATTCGACCGGCTCCATCATCTGTCCAATCGCGCCGTCGGCGAGGACGAAGACGGGATTGAGATATTCGTCGGCGAGATCGAAAGCGAGCGCGGTGAGGTCGGCCATCTCCTGGACGCAATCGGGCGCGAGGACGATGGTCTTATAACAGCCGTGGCCGCCGCCCTTGACCACCTGGTTGTAGTCGCCCTGTTCGGGAGCGATGTTGCCGAGGCCGGGTCCGGCGCGCATGATGTCGGCGATGACGCACGGCAGCTCCGCGCCGGCGAGGTAGCTGAGGCCCTCCTGCATC
>Ga0187875_10002791_pt1 | contig 12704 bp, 13 predicted proteins | sample June2016WEW_17_1_2_FD_132978 | JGI IMG/M metagenome (GOLD analysis project Ga0187875, IMG submission 132978) | Peatland microbial communities from SPRUCE experiment site at the Marcell Experimental Forest, Minnesota, USA - June2016WEW_17_10 | ecosystem: Environmental > Terrestrial > Soil >... | reverse complement strand
GCACCTGCGCGATCGCCATCAATTGGGGCTTGTCTAAAGTTCCCTCTCCGTTCGCGGAAATGGTAAGCGTACCTGATATCCCAAGATTTTTTGCCTGCACCATCCGAAGTTTCTGCAATGCTACCGATGGAGCATTCAGTCGCAAGATGTACGCCTTGTTTTCCGGGGTGTAAGAAACGGTTGCGGTCACCGAACCCGCGGGGAGCGCGACGTCTACGTCTGACGTCAGGGATTTCTTATCGGCGCGAAAGGTTGCTTCGAGATGCTGAATTGGTTCATCGTAGGCGATGGCATTATCGATTCTCGCGGTGCCATGGCCGACAGGATTGTTTTCGGAACCGTGAAGAACAATATCCGCGGTCAAATCTCCGGACGCTGGATAGTGCATGTTCGCCAGTCGCTGCAGATCTGCCATCGCCATGCGCTGCACCGTCAAACTGACATTAATCGGGCTGGAGGGACGGTACGCCCAGTCTTTCAACACCACGGTGGCGTTGAACAAAGCCTTGCCTTGATGGGAACTCACGAGAACCGCATTCTTCAACGCGAACTGCGAGGGGCTGGCCTGAACTCCGAATCTCGCAGTGCTCCACTCACTGCCTTGCACCTGAAGATGCTCTGCACTGACTTGGCCAGTCAGTTGAGGTCTCTGCATTGAACCTTGCACCTGCACTTCCGCCGAGGCAGATCCCGCAATTTTCAATGATGCTGGTTGCCCGGCGCCCATAGATGAAATCATGCCGGCAAGTTCGTGAAGATCGCTGGCCTCAGCCATAATCTGCAAGCTTGAATGCTTACTGACTTCGCCTTGCAGAGAGATCGTTGTCGAAGGGAGGCGAAGCGAAGTTTCCCGAAAAGCAGCGATGTTGCGCGCAGCGTCATAGGACGCGTGAATGGTTCCATTCACTGGAGTTGCCTTCGGAGGCTGGGCAGCATTACCCGACGCAGCTTTCATAGTCAGATCAGCGCGAGCAAATATGTTGCGGACGCTTCCTGTCCACGAACCTTCGACGGTGCCATCGATTCCTGTGGTCAAATCTAAGTGTTTCGCTGCCGTCGTATGAACCGCTTGCTGGGCGGCTTGCAACGAAATTCCTCGCAATGTCGTTCGTACTCGGCCAATGGGTGTGGTATCCAGATGTTGAAGCTCAATCTCCGCGGAAACCTTTCCGCCGAGTGTTTCGAAGTCGAAATCCTTTGCCTCGAAGCTACCATTGAGGAATTGATAGCGCCCTTGGATGCGCCGCAGATTGATGCGGCCTTGCTCGGATGAAGCTGCCAATTCGTCACTGGCCAGTCGGCCAGTGACTGAAAGATTTTGATAGAGCGTTCGGTTCTGCAGACTCTGGTAGTGAATTGTTCCCGATAGCGCCACGTCTCCAGCGGGGGCAACGGAATGCACCATCGAAGAAAAATCCTGGCTGTGAATGCGGAGATTGTAGCGGCCTTCAACGGTTGGACTTTCGTAGTTGGATAATTCCGCGTTGAGCGAGGCGAGGGAAGATCCTACCTTTAACTCTGCTGAAACAAGTGAGAAGCGAGCGGGCGTCGCGCTGAATTTAGCATTCAGGCTGTGAGGGAAAGTCGGTTGCTTTCCGTATCGAAGGCTACCGCTATCATAAGAAATCGTTCCGCGATAAGTTGCTTCGATCGGCTCAAAGTGTATTGCAGTCTTCAGGCCGTAGAGGTCGGCATCGAGGGGAATGGTTCGGTCGTTGTAATGGACCTGCCCGTCGGTAAGGACCACATGTTTTGCAGCCAGATCAAAAACGTTTGTGTTGCTGCCGGTTTGCTTTGGAGGAGATGGTGGCAGATTGCCTCTTCCATTGGCTCCGACTTGCACGTACGCAACGGGATGTTCAATCGCAAGTTCACTCAGGCTGATTTTTCGGCGCAGGATTGATTCCATCTTCACTCCCACCGTCAGTTTGGCGATTTGCAGTAGAGGAGGTCGGTCAGCGGACTCGCTGCCATGAAGTGTGATGTTGTAAAGATGCGCGGTGAGAGTGGAAAGCTGGAAATCGAAATTCCGAATTTCCGTGCGCGCTCCGGTAGCCTGGTTGGCATCTTTTAGGATTGTGCGCAGGGCCAGATTGCGAAAACTGTCGCTCTGGAGGAAAAAATACCCCCCCACGACGACGGAGATCACCAGGACGCCAACAACCGCGAGACCTCCAGCGACAATCTTTTGCCATCGCATAATTCGATTTCTAGAAAGCCTGACCCAGAGTGATGTAATACTGAGTCGGATTGATGCCGGGCACAGGATTCAAGTTGTGGCCCAAATCAATGCGAATGGGCCCAATGGGAGTTGCATAACGCAGGCCGATGCCAACCGTGTTGGTGTAATTCGTGGCAAAGTTGCTGAAGTTGATGGCGCTATAAACATTGCCACCATCGTAAAACACCACGCCTCCCAGGTTTTTCATCACTCGCAGCGGAAATCGCACTTCCGAATTCGCGATGAACAACTGCCTTCCCCCGAGGGGGACGGTGACGTTGACGCATCCCGTTTCATTTTTCAGCACGTTGCAAAAGGGAACCAGGCGTTGCGGACCGGCTTCATCAATGGGGAATGACCTCAAAGAAGTTCCCCCGCCAGAGAAATAAAGCTGGCTGGTGGGGACGAAGCTTCCATCCAACGCTTTCGCTAACCCAAGGCGAAAGCTGTTTGCGAACACGATGGAATGGAATGGTTTGTAGAACGCATATTGCCCGAAGAATTTGGCGAAGCCCGCGCTGGATCCTAGGCCCTGCGGCGTGATGGCCAGATTAAGAGTGGAAAAAACGCCGCGATGGGCGTCGAGAGGCTTGTCACGCGTATCGCGGATCACGGTGCTGGAGAAAGTGGAGAGATGAATGTTCTGGTCCTGCGGGAGTACGAGTTCCGGAACCAACAAGTGCGACAGAACCGTTTTGTTGAAATCGTAGCGAAGCTGCAAACGGGTGTTGGTCCTTCGGTTGATCAGCTTCTCCACCTGGAACGACACGTCGCCCAAGCTCGCTGCGTAAAGTGGATTTTCCGTTGTACGCTCCAGCGAGAGGCTGCCCACTGAACTCCATCCCGAACCCAGAAAGTGAGGTTGCAGGTAGCTCGTAATTACTCGCTGGTCAAGGCGGGAGAGCAGAATCGATCCGCTGGCGGTCTCGCCCAGTCCCCGCAGGTTTCTCCGGCTAAATTCAATCGAACCCAGAGGACTGGCGAAGGTGGCCTGGCTCGGCGCAATCTGGTTACTGCCGAGTCCGATTGTTGCTCCTCCACCGGGAATGGCCACCGTGCCGCTGGGGACGTTGCCGCCGCGATGGGAAACTTCAAATCCAAACCCATATGTAATTTCGTTCCGCCTGGCTTCGTGAACTTTTACGAGCGTGTCTTCGGCCGTCTGATCCGTGATCGGTTTGCGCGGGCCGACGCTTGACCAGTCGAAAATGTTCAGATCATAGAGCCGAGTTTCGGCTAATAGCAGTTGCCCTCTTTCCATGGGAACTGTGGGCCGCAAGTTCGCCGTTTTCTGGATCAGCGGAAGCTGCGTACGCTTTTGTCCCAGATAGACGACCTTGCTCGCCCGTACCATCTGGTGCTCGGAGATGGCGAACGTAACATCCACGAGATGAGGATCGTTGGCGTGGCGGCTCACGGTTGTTTTCACTTCTGCATTCAGATAGCCGCGGTTTAGATACATGGCCGAAATGCGGTTCCGATCTTCGGAAAGCTGCCGGCCGGAAAACGGAGCGCCCGACTTCAATTCGAAACCATGGGGAGCGGTCAACTGGCTTTCAGGAACGCTGTGATTTCCCGTGACCTGAACGTAGTCCACCATCGTCTGAGCGCCCTCTTCGATTTCGAATGCGACATCGATCTTGGGCTCGCGCTCGGTAACCTTCGGAGTCACTTTAGCGTTTTCATAGCCCTTGTCGCGATAAAGCGCGAGCAGATTATCCGCACTCTGCTTCAGCAGCTTTTGACTGATGCTGCCGTGCGTCCAGACGTGCGCGCGTTTGACCTGCACTACAGGGGACAGGTCTTTCGCCGCGATCCGGCTATTCCCTTGGAAAGAGATGCGATCGACCTTGTACTTGGTCCCGCGATCGATGTTGTACGAGAGGACGACACGATCAGGCTGCTGCTGAAGATTGGTGGTGACCTTGGCGTCGAAGAATCCTTTGTTCTGAAAATAGTTCGTGAGATTCTGTTGCCCCTCCTGCACCAAATCAGGATCGATGGCGCTCTCTGAGAAAATGGGAATCAGCTTTTTCAATTGCCGTTTCGAGGCGAAGGGAATCGCGGAAAGACGCGCCCCGGTCACGGTCACCAGCACAAGCGGACCGGCCTCAACGTTGAACGATACGTCGACGCGATTGGTGTCCGCATGGTACTGCGGCGGGGCTTCCTGAACCTTGCTCTCCAGACGGTGTTGGCGGGCCAGGGACAGCTTAATGAGCGAAGTCGCAGCCTTGATTCGCTCCGGCGTGTAAGGCTTCCCCGGCTTGAGCAGCCCGCCAGTGAACCTGGCGCGCAGAGAACGTGTCTTGCGGAGCAACCAACTCGGCTCCGAGCCAGCGGGACCGTGCAACTCCACGCTGCCGATACGGGCTTGCTCTCCGGCCTGCACGGAGAACGTGACATTCACCAACCGGTTGGCATCGTCGATCTGCAAATCGGCGTGCGCTTTCGCCTGAAAAAACCCATTCCGTTGAAGAAAATTCAAGAGCGCCGCTTCCGCTACTGGGATCCGAGCCTGGTCATAAGGGAATTCCTGCTGAAGATCCACAACCTGCAAGAGACGAGTGTACGAAAACGATTTCGAAATGCCTTGAAAATCCACCATTCCCAGGTAGTAGGCGGGCTCGAGAATGAAATCAAGTCGCAATCCGGAAATATCTGGAATCACGTCAACCGTCACTGTTTCGGATCCTTGGGCGCGTTGGAGAAGGGTAACACTGGCTTGCACCAATGCCTGGGAATAGGGCTGTCCCGCTTTTTGGGCGATAGAGGAACGCAAGGAATCGACATCCCGATGCGGATCGGCAATCAGATCGACGGCAGTGACGGTCTGTCCATCGTAGAAGGCCTGCGGAGGTGTCTGGGCTCCGCCGGCAATCGAACTGGACAGAATTAAAATTAATACTGACAAACGCATAAGTGTCGATTGACGTGGGTTCATCCGGTGACGTCCTCGCAGACGTCATTCGCGATCACAGATCAGCGAATGTGTTTAGCCTCACCGCCGGACCAGTGGCAAAACAGTATGGGATGCTGTTGGGTAGGGATGAGTTGGTAGCTCCGCGCCGACCGGAACTCCGCCCTGCCGCATCTTCTGTGATTAAATCAGATCATGTTTGCCCGCAAGATTCGCGTGGAGTACGTCACCGAAAACGATGCCCGAAAGCGGCCTTGCCCTTTGCCGTGGATGGACAATTTTGCCATGCGCAATTTCACCAATGCCAGCATATTTGACGACACCTTACCGATTGCCGACGGGCAGATGGAGATAGGTGCAAACGTTCCCTTGGACCAACTTCGCAAGGCCATGGAAGACTGGTTTCGGCGCAAAAGCTATCTTTCCAAGACCTCCGAGTTGTCCCTCGAAGAGGTTACAAACCTGCCGGAAGGTAATCGAACCATTATCCCTCGGGCAAGCAATTTATCGAATCGGGAATGACCTTCCCTATATAATCCGATTCGGGAAATATTTCCCTCCCTTAAAGTCTAAGCAGCTGCTCAGAGTTTGAAGTCGTCTTGGTTCGAGAAGTTGTGGGTACCGAAGATGGCACCCGGTTTGCTCAACTATATTAGGAGGTGCAAAGACAATGAGCAGAACACAGCTCTTCCCCCTGTCGAGCACTCGCGAAAGCTTTCACAGATTATCCAGCCAAACTTCGTTTGGTCAACCACCTGATGGTTCCAAGAGCGCAATGTTCCTCGGCTCCCGGTCCCTCAACAATTCTGCGACGCCGGGTAACTTCGTCTCCGGCCGCTCCAGTCGCAACAAAGCGATCGGCCTGGCCCTGGCGTTTGGCGTCGGCATCGGTTTCTGGACCGGAATCGTGCTGATGGTCGCCCGGGTCTGGAGATAAAGGTCTGGAGATAAAGGTCTGGAGATAAAGGTCTGGAGATAATGTCCCTGGAGACAGTGCCTCTGCTAGTCGAGTCGTTCTCGCTATCGGTGTTGCTTTGCCATCGAAGCTCTTAGCCAAGAGGGAAGCGAATATAATCTCGACGTGAGCATGGCAGGGGACAAGTCCCGCAAGACAGATGGAAGGGTCCTCGGGTTGGACGTGGGCTCGAGAAGAATAGGGATCGCGGTATCGGACCCGCTCGGAATCACCGCTCAAGGCCTTGAGACTCTGCAGCGGCAAAACAAGCGACAGGACCTGGCGGCGCTGGAGCGCGTGATTCGGGAATACGCGGTTCGGGAGATCGTGGTTGGACTTCCCTTGCGGATGAGTGGCGCGGAAGGGACACAATCGGACAAGATGCAGGTGTTTGCGGAAGACTTGCGGAAACGCTTCCGCCTGCCCGTTCATTTGTGGGATGAGCGGTTGACCTCGGCGGAAGCCAATCGCTTGCTGCGAGAGACTGAGTTATCGATCGAGAAGCGTGCCAAGGCCGTAGACCGCATGGCAGCCGTATTGATCCTGCAAGGATGGATGGAAAAGAAGCGGCTTCCAGCTTCCGGTTTTGGGCTTCCGGATGAACAGGTGCCTTAGCGTTCCACGATCTACCTCACGAGCTACACAGGACCGCTGTCGACCTGATTTTTAGGCGGCCGACGGAGCGCGGAGTAGCCCGTTGAGAAGCTGGCCAACCCGGGCGGAGAATAGACTCCGCCGGTTGAGAATCAAGGTAAGATTGGCAAGATTGACCTGACTGGGGAACGTCTTCGTGATCCGATCGATTTCCTCGGCGAGAGTCATGGCTGCCTGCCAGAGCTGCCAGTGGGTGTAGATTCCGCTCATCGGTCTCCCCCTTCCGCGCTTCCCTTCACGCGGTTCCCTCAAGCGGAGCAGAGTACGTCATTAGGCGACGTCAAACGTTTTTCGAAATCAAATTATTCCATTCCAGGAAAGCGAACTCCGGAGGCCGAAGAGTGGACGGCGGAAGCCGCTACTGGCCACGTGCCGCGCGTCGGTAAGCCGCTACATTCTTGTCGTGCTCTTCAATGGTCCTGGCGAAACGGTGGTGGCCTGCGGCGTCCGCGACGAAATAGTAGTAATCGCTCTGCGCGGGGTGCATGGCTGCTTCGAGTGCACTCTTGCCGGGGTTGGCGATCGGGCCTGGCGGAACTCCCACGTATTTGTAGGTGTTGTAGCGCGAGTCGAACTGCATATCGTCATGATGCAGCGCCCCGGTGTAGGTCCCCGCCAAAAGTTCGGCATAGATGATGCTGGGGTCAGCGTCGAGCGCGATCTTTTTGTCCAAACGGTTGTAGTAGACGCTGGCGACCAACGGACGCTCTTCCGCGACGGCAGTTTCTTTCTCTACGATGGATGCCATGATTACGGTGCGCTCGAGTTCGGTCGGGATTTCATTTGGATTGCGAAACGTGCCATTGACCTTCCCTTCGAGGTGAGGGGAGTCTGGTGCAGTGGGTGATCCGATCTCCGGTGTTACACCAGTTTGTGCCGGAATCAATCCAATCTGATGAGCGACCTGGCGAAATTGCCTGACCATCGCTCCAGCCATCTCTTGCATACTCATCATGCGGTTGAATTGATAGGTGTCGGGAAATAAATAGCCTTCCAAAGAATGCGCGCCGGGAGCCAGGTCGGCGATAAGAGCCGCGTCGGATTGCGCGACTTTCAAGAAATCCTGCGCGGGGCCCAGGCCAGCGGCTTCCACGGCGCGGGCGATGTCGAACATGGTGAATCCTTCAGGGACGACAACCGTGCGAAAGTAGACGTCGCCCCGGGCCAGGCGATTGTGCACATCGATGAGAGTGATCGGTCTTTCGAAGCGATACTCTCCCGCTTTAAGGGAACGGCGATGACGCAGGTAATGCCAGAGGATGAATGCGTTTTCACTATGGATGATTCCGTTGGTCTTCAGCTCGGAGGCAATGTGCCGGGTGGAATATCTCGGGCGCAGCATCACGAAAGTCTGGCCCGACGGCTCCACGGGCATGAGTAATGCCCATGCAAACCAGGCGCCGAAGGCGCAGCCCGTAATGAGCACGAGCCAGAAAATTTTACGCATGATGGCAGTAGTGTAGACGATGGAGGGTCAAGGAACCTGCCTCCATATGCGAAATGGTTAGCAACCAGATTCTCCGCGTCCACGATCTTCCCTATATTCCCTTCAAATCTGCGCCCAAGGTGCATGGGGGCCGAAAGCCAGGACCACCGCGAGTTCTTGCACCCTTATCTCTCGCGCTATACTCAAATGTTCTGGAGAACATCTGATCCTTCATGAGACGTAGCTCGCTCTTTTGGACCTTGACTGTGCTTTTCGCGGTGTTGCCCACCTTAGGCTGTCTCCTGCGCACGCGGCCGGTCGAGGAGACCTATTCGAAAACTCCGCTCAAGGAGTCCTCTCAGAACGCATTGATCGAGAGCATCAATCGGCAAGCCGATAAGATCAAATCCCTGCAGGCGACCGTCGATATCGATACGTCCGTAGGCGGTGCCAAAAAAGGGCTCGTCACCGACTATAAAGAGATCCGAGGGTATGTGCTCGCGCGCAAGCCGGCGATGTTGCATATGATCGGCTTGCTGCCGATCGTGAGAACCACGGCGTTCGACATGGTCAGCGACGGGCAACAGTTCAAACTGTGGATTCCGCCAAAGAACCGCTTCTTGGTGGGCCGTAACCAAGTGCAGGTAGAGAACTCGGACCAGCCGGTGGAAAGCATCCGGCCCCAGGATATCTACGATTCCCTGTTAATTCGCCCCATCGATTCCGAACACGACATTGCGGTCCTGGAGAATGGTTACGAGATTCTTCACGACTCCAAGGGACACCGAGTGCTGCAGGCGGATTACGAACTGGTAGTGATACGAAAAAGCGCACACGGTTGGGGACTCTCCCGCAAAATCGTTTTCAGTCGTACAGACCTGCAACCGCATCGCCAGTACATCTACGACGACCAAGGCAATTTGGTTACGGATGCCCGGTACGCCAGCTATAAGGACTACGACGGGATCAGCTTTCCGTCGCGCATCGAAATTTTCCGGCCACGCGAGGAGTACGACATCACTCTCAGTATGTTGAAGGTGGAATTCAACAAGCCGCTGCGCGATGACCAGTTCGCCCTGGCGCAGCCGCCAGGAGCGGAGGTGGTGAATCTCGACAAACCCCAGCCGCAGTCGAGCGCCGTCGTGCCACCTTCCGATGCGGGGAGCGAACACTAGGGCGGGTGCGTACCGATGATGAGCACGTTGAGTAAACATGTTGAGTAAACATGATGAATAAGATGGTTGTCGCCAACCTCGTGCACCGTCCGATCCGGTCGCTGATCAGCATTGTGGCCATTGCACTGGAAGTTACGCTGATCTTGCTCATTGTGGGCCTCAGCTACGGACTCATGAACGACGCCAAAAACCGCACCGCAGGGATTGGGGCCGATTTGATTGTGCAGCCGCCAGGGTCGTCGTTTCTTGCCGGCATCAGCGGCGCACCGGTCTCAGTAAAGGTTGCCGATGTATTGCGCTCCATGCCGCATGTAAAAGTGGTGAGCCCGGTAATCTGGCAGATTTCGACCGGTGGCGGCCTGGAAGTGATCGACGGCATCGACCTTGCCAGCTTCGAGGCCTTAGGCGGCCCCTTCCTGTTCGTGCAAGGCGGCCCGTTTCGCGGCCCGGATGACGCGCTGGTGGATGATTACATCGCGCGGCAAAGGCATGTAAGGGTCGGGGACACGATGGAGATCCTGAACCACGACTTCCGGATTTCCGGGGTCGTGGAGAACGGCCGCGCAGCGCGGAAGTTTGTTCCCATGAGCACCCTGCAGGATTTAATGGGGGCGAAAGATAAGGCTTCGGTCTTCTATGTGAAGGTGGACAATCCCGTAAATACCGAGGCGGTGGTGCAGGAGGTGAAGCGTCAGCCAGGGATGGAGAAGTACGTCGTCGAATCTACCGAGGAATATCTCAGCATGATGACACCCAGCCATTTGCCGGGATTCCGTCCCTTCATCGCGGTCGTCATCGGAGTTAGCCTGGTGATCGGTTTTCTGGTGATTTTTCAGTCCATGTATACGGCGGTGATGGAGCGCACTCGGGAGATCGGTATTTTGAAGTCTCTGGGTGCATCGAAGCTTTATATCATTAACGTGATTTTGCGGGAGACTGTGGTGCTGGCCCTTGCGGGAATCGCGGTCGGGGTTGCCATCAGCCTGCTGGCGCGGGTGGGAATCCAACAACACTGGCCTTTGGTACACATCGATCAGAGCGGGGTCTGGATTCTTCGGGCAACGATCATCGCCATCGTGGGAGCGACCTGTGGAGCGATTTATCCTGCCTATAAGGCGGCCCAGAAAGATCCCATTGACGCGCTGGCGTATGAGTGAGTTGGTAGCTCCCAGACTGGTATGGGAATTCAAAGTTAGCGTCCGAAAGGGAGTGGTCAGTTTCCGGTTTTCGCTAATATTCTGAGGCCGAGATCGAATTCTTCTTCCCATTCGTTCGGGTATACCATCTCAAAGAATTGTTGCAAGGTCATGACGACCTGAGTCTGATGCCATATTCCAACAGTCAGGTCTGGATCTCCTGCCATGACGCGCAGACAAGCTGACCTCCCGTGAGGTGATTGTCGGCGGAGACTTCCCGGAAAATGAGGGAAGGAAGCGTGAGGGCGTCAGCGGCGGCCGCCGAATCGAACTCTGCTTCGGCCAGCAGTAGCCCCTCCAGCGTGCCTTCAAACACGTGGATGCCGAAAGGGGGCACGCTGTAACGCGTCTTGCTGAGGTTCTTCGTCGAAAGTCTTGCGAGCGCGCGAAACTCGTCTTGGGTGAGGTACATTTCGTGATCAGTCCCTCCTGCGCTCCGCTTGCCCGCGCTGGAACCTTCCGGGTGAGTTTCAGGATGGTTCACCACTGTCTTGACTCTGTTCCCGCAAGCGCAGGGTAGTACTGTCGATGTAGCGGTCGGTGATGCGACGAATTCGTGCCACGTTTGCGTTACTGGGAATTTGCTCGAGAAGGAGCCGGCGTTCGCGCTCGATCCTGGCGTACTTATGCTGTGGCTGCATCTGTCCGTGAGAAAGCGAAAGAACGGGTTCTCACTGTTATTGCCCTCAAACCCGAAACGGATCCATTACCTTCGTCAACCTTCGTCACCTTCGTCAACGGTTCGTTGACAATCGCCTGGGGCCTACGGTATCTTTAGAGCTTTGGGAAGTCTCGCGGTTGCCCGCCTGATGGTCTGGCGTCCTCGCCGGGGAATCAACGAGCGGTCTTCTTTCGCAATTTTTTTCATTCTGGGAGATTCCGATGTCAACCTATTTCCCCAAACCGGGGGAAATTGTGCGCAAGTGGTACGTCGTGGATGCGGATGGTCAGACGCTCGGGCGTTTGGCCTCGCAGGTGGCGCGCATCCTTATGGGCAAGGAAAATCCGCAGTACACGCCCTTTCTGGATACCGGCGATCACGTGATTGTGGTCAATGCCGAAAAGATTAGAACCACCGGCATGAAGTCGGAGCAGAAGCAGTATCACCACTACACCGGTTATCCTGGTGGCCTGCGCACCGAAGATTACCGCAAGCGTTTGGCGCGCAAGCCGGAGAGAATTATTGAAGATGCCGTGCGCCGCATGCTGCCGAAAAATAAGTTGGCGGATCACATGCTGTCGAAGCTGAACGTCTACCGCGGCGACAAGCATCCGCACGAGGCGCAGAAGCCGCAGCCTCTGCAGTTGGAAGTACGAGCATAAGAGATCGAAGACGTAGCAAGTTGCGTCTCTACAGAGATTCGGAGAGATCAATGGCTGAGTTGGTTCAATACTACGGAACAGGACGCCGAAAGCGGGCGATCGCGAGAGTGTATCTGCGTCCAGGTGGCGGCGAGTTCAAAGTAAACGGCCGCGAGTTTGAGGAATATTTCGTAACGCCGGCGCAGCGCTCGGCGGCGAAGGCTCCGCTGGCATCCACCGACACCGCGGCTTCTTTCAACATCGTTGCCAGCGTGTTGGGCGGCGGAGTGCGCGGTCAGGCGGATGCGGTTAAGCTGGGCATTGCGCGCGCTTTAATGCAGTTCAATGCGGAGCTGCGTGGAAAGCTGAAATCGGAAGGTATGGTTTCCCGAGACTCGCGCGGCAAGGAAAGAAAGAAGTACGGCCAGAAAGGCGCAAGAAAGAGATTCCAGTTCAGTAAGCGGTAAGGGAAAGGTTGGTTCCGAGCAGATCGAGATTCCTCGCTTCGCCCGGAATGACAATGGTTTTTCGGACAGCAAGGTTTTTCACTGACAAGCTGGCCACGGTCCACTGTTTTTAGGTGTTCAATTCTTCCTGTGCCTCGCGGCGCGGGGACGGGAATGGCAATCCGGAGCGGTACCTACGCGAAGGATGCAGACTAAATAAGGAGGTTCATTGGCTACTATCACCATGAAGGAGTTGCTCGAAGCGGGTGTTCACTTCGGGCATCAAACGAAGCGCTGGAATCCCAAGATGAAGGAATACATCTTCGGAGAGCGCAATGGGATTTACATCATCGATTTGCAAAAGACGCTGAAAATGTTCAAAGAGGCGTCGAAGTTCGTGCAGGAGCTG
>Ga0187875_10002790_pt1 | contig 12706 bp, 10 predicted proteins | sample June2016WEW_17_1_2_FD_132978 | JGI IMG/M metagenome (GOLD analysis project Ga0187875, IMG submission 132978) | Peatland microbial communities from SPRUCE experiment site at the Marcell Experimental Forest, Minnesota, USA - June2016WEW_17_10 | ecosystem: Environmental > Terrestrial > Soil >... | reverse complement strand
CCCCGCCCCCGGGGCGCGGGTCGCGCCAGGCCGCCCGCCGGCACTCGCGACGGCCGTCTCCGCGGGGAGGCGCTCCCTTCGGCGGTCGTCGAGCAGGGCGGTGTAGCCGCCGAGCACCCGGCGCAGCCGGCCGCCCTCCTCGATGGCCCAGGTCTCGGTGGCCAGGGCGTCGATCAGCGCCCGGTCGTGCGAGACCAGGACCAATGCGCCCGGGTACCTCCCCAGCGCTCCCTCCAGCACCTCCTGGGCCGGGAGGTCGAGGTGGTTGGTGGGCTCGTCGAGGAGCAGCAGGTTGGTCGGCTCCAGGGCGAGCTTCCCCATCAGCAGCCGGGCCCGCTCCCCGCCCGAGAGGTCGCCCACCCGCCGATCCACCTCGTCGCCCGAGAAGAGCAGGGCGCCCAGGGTGTTGCGAGCGCGCTCGGCGCCGATCGGGTGGTCGGCCAGCAGGTCCTCCATGACCGTGCTGCTCTCGTTGCTGGCGAAGCTCTGGGCGTCGGTGACCTGACCGCGGCCGAGATCCTGGCGGTAGAGGCGGAAGACGGTCCGGGGGCCCAGGTCCACCCTGCCCTCCAGCGGGGGCAGCTCGCCGGCGAGGGTGTGGAGGAGCGTCGACTTGCCGCTGCCGTTGGCCCCGATCACGGCGATCCGGTCCCCCGGGGCGAGGGTGATCGGCGGCAGCTGGAGCAACGGGGCGTCCCGTCCCACCATCAGCCCGGACGCCTTGAGGGTGACCCGCGACGAGGGGGCGGTGGCGAAGCGCAGCCGGGGCCGCCGGTCGTCGGGCGGTGCCGCCACCCGGACCAGCCGGTCCAGCTTGGTCTGACGCCCCCGTGCCTCGCGGGCGCGCTGGCCGGCGCGGTAACGGCGGATGAACTCCTCCTGATGGTGGATGTGGTCCTGCTGCTCCTCGAACTCCTTGCGGCGCCGGGCCCGGCGCTCCTCACGCAGCCGGACGTAGGCGGTGTAGTTGCCCGGGTACTCCTCGCTGGTGCCGTGGTGGAGCTCCAGGACGCCGGTGCAGACATGGTCGAGGAAACGGCGGTCATGGGAGACGAGCACGAAGGCGGTGCTCACCCCGGCCATGAACTCCTCGAGCCACTCGATCCCCTCCAGGTCCAGGTGATTGGTCGGCTCATCAATCAAGAGCAGATCGGCGTCGGCGACCAGCAGCTTGGCCAGCTCGACGCGCCGCTGCTGGCCACCCGAGAGCTCGGCCGGGTTGCGGCCCCGCAGCTCCTCGTCGATCCCCAGACCGCCCAGCGCCTCCCGGGCCCGCGCCTCCAGCTCGTATCCCCCGGCATCCTCGTAGGCGTGCTGGAGGTCGCCATAGCGACTCAACTGGCCCTCCAGCCCGGGCTCCGCCCGGCTCATGGCGGACTCCAGGGTGGAGAGCTCGTGGCGCATCGCGGCCAGGTCGGTGCGCGAGGCCATCACCTCCTCGAGGACGGTGTTGGCCACCGGGACGGGCGCGTCCTGGGGCAGGTGGGCGCTGCGCAGCCCGCGCAGCCGGTCGATGCTCCCCTCGCTCGGCTCGAGGTCGCCGGCCAGGACGTGGAGCAGCGACGACTTGCCGGCCCCGTTGGCGCCGACGACGGCCAGCCGGGCCCGGCGCTCCAGGCGCAGGTCGAGGCCGGAGAAGATGGTCTCGGCGCCATAGGCGACCGCGAGCTGGGAGACGCTGAGCAGGGGCATGCTGTCGCCGAGCCTAGCCGGCGGAGTCCCCCGCCGCCGGGGGCAGGACGCCGGCCGCGGTGACCGCCGGCTCCGCCGCGGCGGGGGCGGCCGGCGACCGGCTCAGGGCTCCCTCGCGCTCCAGGATCCGGCGGAGGATGGCCACCGAGGAGGCGTAGGTCGAGTCCATCCCGAAGTACGAGAGCCCCCGGGCGCCCAGGGTGCGCGCCTGGGTGAAGGGGGTGTCCGAGGCGTAGTGGATGATCCCGAAGTCGAGCGGTAGGCTCGAGAAGTTGACCGGCTCGCCGGTCGGGTAGCGTTCCGCCTCGCTCATCTCGTAGATGGCGTTGCAGTAGGGTCCGACCTCCATCTCGACCACCGTGAACGCCTCGCGGTAGTAGAAGTCGAGGTAGCCGCGGTTCTGCAGGAAGGTGCCCTTGACGGACACCGTCCGCTGGTTGTCCAGCCCGCTCCCGAAGCGCAGATGGGGTGCGATGTCGGCGACCGTGAAGGCGTTGTTGAGCCAGTAGGTGCAGCCGCTGTGCTCGTCGTGGACGACGTTGGAGATCATCACGTCGCCGACGTCGGCGTTGAGCGTCGCCGCCTTGCCCAGGATGTAGACGCCGCGCAGCTCGGCGACGGTCTCGCCCACCTCGCGCAGGATGTTGTAGGCCGCCAGCCCCAGGGGGTAGTCGATGTTGACGATCACCGCCGGGCTGCCGCGCAGCCGGGCCACATCGACGGGGCCGAGCCGGGGGTCGAAGTTGGCCGGGTCGAGCCGGTCGAGGGCGATCACCTGGGCGGCGACGTCGAGCGCGGTCCGGCTGGCCACGCCGTGGACGCCGCGCTCGCGCTCCTCGCGGCGCAGGCTGCCCCGCTCGTCGGTGGCGATGCTCCCGGTGTGGAGGCGGGCGGCGTAGTAGAGGAAGTTGTTCCAGTCGCCCTGGGCCTGCCCGGTCCGGAAGCGCTCCAGCTCGTGGCGAAGGTAGTCCGGCCCCCTCCGCTCGACCAGCTCCACCAGCGACGCCTCGTGCTGGCGGGCCACCCCGGTCACCAGGTTGGCGAGGCTGTGGGAGTTGCTGCTCACGAAGTAGACCGGCCGGTCGCGCAGCGATTGGCTGCGCATGGTCCCGGTGACCTGCTCCCACCAGCGCCGGGTGACCCGGGCGTAGCCGACCTGGGTGCCGCCCAGCATCCGCACCCGGATGGCCTGCTTGCGCGCCGCCATCTGGCCGACCCGCTCGGCGAAGGCATCGCCCCAGACCTCCTGGAGCTGAGCCCAGTCGTCCTCCCGACCCCCGCAGGCGGTGGCCAGCCACGAGGGGGACGGCAGCGCCGGGAGCTCGAGGGTGGCGAGGGCGGCCCGGACCTTGTTCCACTCGATCTGGAAGGCGACCAGGGTCGGGATCAGGTCGTCGACGTCGGAGGCCGAGGCGATCAGCACGGCCAGGGTCCCGGCGCCGTCCTCGTACCACCGCCGGCGCCGGCCGGGGGCCGAGGCCACCGACCAGCCGGCGAGGTCGAGACCGTTGCGGGCGAAGACCTCGATCGCCTGCCCCATCACCACCCGCTCGGTCCGAATCACCGAGGACGGAAGCCGTCGCACCGCGTAGAGGAAGGCGCCGAGGTCCACCTCGGCCTCGGCCGCCAGCCCGTGGAGGCTCGAGCACATCGCCCGGTGCGAGGCCTCGAGGACCCGCAGCGGGGTCTCGCCGGTGGAGCGGAGCAGGGTCGTGTAGGTGCGGTGGTACACCTCCACCGCCTCGGCGGTGGTGGCCTCCCGGGCGGTCAGGGTCGGGTTGCTGGGGTCGACCGTGCCGGGGTCGGGGAGGTGCGGGCGCAGGGAGGGCATCGGTCCATTCTGGCGCACCCCGCGACGGTTCTCGGGCCGCCGCCCCGCGCGGACCCCCTATCCTTCGCCGCATGGGACGCATCGCGGTGACCGGCTCGGTCGCCTTCGACACCATCATGGTCTTCCCGGGCAGGTTCGGAGATCACATCCTCCCCGCCAAGACCCACCTCATCAACGTCTCCTTCCTGGTCAACCGCCTGGAGCGGCGGCGGGGGGGGACCGCCGCCAACATCGCCTACACCCTGGCCCTGCTCGGCGAGCGACCCCTGCTCTGCGCCGCGGTGGGCAGCGACTTCACGGAGTACGGCGCCTCGCTGAGCCGGACCGGGGTCGACACCTCGGCATCGCTCGGCTGCGACGACGTCCCGACCGCCTCCTGCTTCATCACCACCGACCTCGACGACAACCAGATCACCGCCTTCTTCCCCGGGGCGATGGCCCGCGCCGCCGACATCGACCTGCGCGCCCTCGAGGACCTCGAGCACGTGGTGGTCGCCCCCGACTCCCCGGACGGGATGGAGACCCACATCGCCCAGGCCCGGGAGCTGGGGGTCAAGCTGGTCTTCGCTCCGGCCCAGCAGATCCCCTCGATCGGTGACGAGACCCTTATCGCCGGCCTGGACGCCGCCTGGCTCGTGGTCGGCAACGACTACGAGCTGGAGCTGGTGCGCAACCGCACCGGCCGCTCCGTCGCCGATCTGGCCGAGAGGTCGATCGTCGCCCTGACCCAGGGCGCCCACGGCAGCCGGCTCCACGCCGGCGGTGAGGTTGTCGAGGTGGCGGCGGTCCCTCCGCTCCGGGTGGTGGACCCGACCGGCGCCGGGGACGCCTACCTCGCCGGCCTGATGGCCGGGCTGCGCCGCGACCTCGATCTGGCCTCCGCGGGGCGGATGGCCTCGCTCGCCGCCACCTACGCGGTCGAGCACCAGGGCCCGCAGGCCCATCGTTTCACCCCGGCGGAGTTCACCGCCCGGTACCGCGAGGTCTTCGGAGGCACCCGGGTCCCGGTCTGAGCCGGCCGCCGCTCAGGCTTCCGGCTGAGCCCCGTCGACCAGCCCCGCGAAGACGTCGGTCTCGGGCAGCGCGGTGGGCACCCGGGAGACCACCAGCTGGAAGAACTCGCTCGGGAAGTGCTCGCGCAGGACCTCCTCGGGGACGCTCAGCATCGCGAAGTCCTCGGTGAGCTGGCTGCGGTGCGCGGAGAGGGCCTGCCGCTTGCGGCCGAGCTGATCGCCGCAGTTCACGGCCGTGGTCACCCAGTCGTCGGGGGTGATGAACTCCAGGCTGTCGGGGTCGGTGTCTCCGAAGGGGGGCTTCATCCCCGCCGTCTTCGCCAGCTCCGCGATCCGCCGGGCCTCGGAGCGGGGGAAGGCCGTGTAGTAGAGCTTGCTCACCCGCCAGCTCGCCCCCAGGTCGGGGTAGACGGCGTGGTAGGCCGCCTCCACCGCCAGCAGGGTGACCCGGTGGGCCTGGATGTGGTCGGGGTGGCCATAACCTCCGTTCCCGTCATAGGTGACCACAACGTGGGGGCGGAAGCGGCGGATGTGGGCCACCACCCGGCCCACCGCCTCGTCCATCGGCGCCCGCCAGAACGACCCCGGCGCGTCGTTGGTCTCGGTGCCGGCCATCCCGGAGTCGCCGTACTCCAGGAAGTGGACCTCGGAGACCCCCAGGATCTCGCAGGCCTGGCGCAGCTCGGCCTCGCGGATCTGCTTGAGCCGGGGGCGGATCTCGGCCTCGTTGGCCGCGTACTCGGGGTCGAAGATGGTCGCCACCTTCCCGTCGGTGCAGCAGAGCACCGAGGTGGAGATCCCCCGGTCCGCGCACTGGGCGAGCAGGCCGCCCATGGTGATGGTCTCGTCGTCGGGGTGGGCGTGGACCGTCAGCAGCCGGAGCCCGGCGGAGTCGCTCACTGGGTCTCGGGCCTGACCTTCACCGATTGCATCACGTCGCCGACCCGGATCTCGCCGAGCACCTCCATCCCCTTCACGACCTGGCCGAAGAGGTTGTAGGACTTGGTCAGGCTGCGCCGGTTGTCCGCGGTGGAGATGAAGAACTGGGAGCCGTTGGTGTCGGGCCCGGAGTTGGCCATCGCCACCGAGCCCGCGATGTAGTCCCCCTGCACCGGCTCGTCCTCGAAGCGGTATCCGGGGCCCCCGCGGCCGCTGCCCTCCGGGCAGCCGCCCTGGATCACGAATCCGTCGACGACCCGGTGGAAGGTGAGGCCGTCGTAGAAGCCCTCGCCGGCCAGGAAGACGAAGTTGTTGACCGTCCTCGGCGCTCGGGAGGCGTCCATGGCGAACTCGATGTCGCCGCGGCCGGTCGAGATGGTGGCCAGGTAGCGGGCGTGGGGGTCGATGACCTGCTCGGGTTTCGCGTACTTCTTCGGCATCGTCCGAGTCTAGACAAGCGACGGCCGGCGCCGATGCGGCGCCGGCCGAAGAGGGGGATCGCGGAGCCGGGGGCTTTGCGGGGGTGCCGGACGGCGGGGGTGGGTGCCGGGGTACCGGGCCGGGAGGGTGAGGCCCGATCAGGCGGCGCTCGACGGCTCGGGGGTCGCGGCCGGCGAGGCGCTGGCTCCGGTCTTCCCGGCGGCAGCCCGCTGCAGGGCGCGGAGGAGGCGCTGACCGGGAGCCGCCATCACCTTGGTGATCCGGCTGTCGGCGCGCGTCTCGAGTGCGGAGCCCTGGCTGGCCGAGAGCTTGCCCGCCGATTCCAGGGCGTCGACCCTCGACGTCACGGTCGCGTCAGCGCTCGCCACCACCGCGGCCGCGTGGCTGCCCGCGATCTGGTTGAGCGACTCGCCCTGGCGGAGCAGGGTGCGCATCTGAGCCAGGGTCTGGCCGGCGTCCCTGGCGGTCAGCCCGATCAGTCCGCGGATGATCGGCCGGGCCGCCGCCCCGGTCGACGCGTCGCCGGTGGTGGTGACGCCGGCGGTGGCGGCCGTGACCGCGGCCGAGGAGAGGCTCGGGCCGCCGCCGGTGGCGATGGCGAATCCCGCGCCCACACCGGCGACGGCGGCGGCGAGGGCCAGCGAGAGTCCGGCGGCGACGGCGTGCCGCCCCACCGCGGCGCGGAGGTTGCGGGTGAGGGATCGGGTGGTTTCGAACATGGCTCGATTCTCCGGCGCAACCCGCGGCGGCGCCTGAGCCCGACCTGAGAACCCGGGCCGGTGGGGTGGGACGGCTCGGCGGCGGGAGGGCTCCCCGGTGACTGCTAAGCTCGGCAGAGTCGGGCGGTGTGCGCCGCGCCGCGGCCGGGCTGGAGGATGGAGGGCGAGCGTGAACGTGGTGGTCTGCGTGAAGCTGGTCCCGGATCCCAACACTCCCGGCCAGCTCGACCCCGAGACCCACCGGTTGCGGCGGGATCTCGGCGACGCCGTGCTGGACCCGGGCGACGAGTTCGGCGTCGAGGCCGGCCTCCGGCTGGCCGAGGCCCACGGCGGCGAGGTGACGGTGGTCTCGATGGGGCCGGAGCGGGCGGTCGATGCGGTGCGCAAGGCGCTGGCGATGGGCGCGGCCAGGGGGGTGCTGGTCTGCGACGACAGCCTGCGCGGAGCCGACGCCCTCACCACCGCCAAGGTGCTGGCCGCGGTGATCCGCCGCCAGCCTCACGACCTGGTGATCACCGCCACCGAGTCGACGGATGGGTACAGCGGGATCGTGCCCCAGGCGCTGGCGGAGCTGCTGGGGGTGCCCGCGGTCACCTTCGCCCGGGAGATGAGCTCGGACGGCACCCTGCTCACCGCGACCCGGCAGACCGAGAGCGGGTCCGAGACGGTGGTCACCGCCCTGCCCTGCCTGGTCGCGGTCACCGCCGGGGTCAACGAGCCCCGCTATCCGACCCTCCGGGGAATCATGGGGGTGAAATCGAAGCCGCTGGAGCGGCTCACGCCGGCGGACCTCGGCCTGGACGCGCCGGCGCTCTCACCGGCCGGCCAGGCCGTGGGCTCGGTGACCATGGCCCGGCAGCGCGAGGCCGGCGAGGTGGTGCGTGACGAGGGGGACGGAGCGCGCCGGATCGTCGAGCTGCTGGCCCGGGTTCGGGTGATCTGAGGTGGCGAACGGTCCGGTCTGGGTGTTCGCCGAGCTCGTCGGCGGCCGGGTCGCACCCGGCGCGCTGGAGCTCCTCACCAAGGCGCGCTCGCTGGGCGCCGCGGAGGTCGAGGCGGTCTGCCTCGGCCCCGGCGCCGCCGAGGCGGTCAGCGAGCTCGGCCGCCATGGGGCCGCGACCGTCTACGTCTCGACCGACGCCGCCTTCGCCGAGCTGCTGATGGGCGGTCCCGCGGCCGCCACCCTGGCCCCCCTGATCGAAGCACGGAGGCCGGAGATGATCCTCTTCCCCGGCACCCACGACGGCCGCGACGTCGCCGGGCGGCTGGCCGCGAAGCTGGACCTCCCGGTGATCGCCAACGGCCTGGACATCGAGGCCGGCGCGGCCATCACCGTCACCTCCACCATCTTTGGCGTCACCCAGGTGGTGCGGACCCAGTTCGGCGAGCGGAGGCCGGCGCTCGCCCTCTTCCAGCCCAAGGCCTTCGTGGCGTCGGCCCTCCCGGCCGCTCCCGTCCCGCGCAAGGTGGAGGTGCCGGCGGTGATCGAGGAACCCCACCGCTCCGCCCGTGTGATCGATCGCTCCACCCAGGTGGCGTCCGGCCCGGCCCTGGAGGAGGCCGCGGTGGTGGTGAGCGGGGGGCGCGGCCTTCAGGAGCCCGCCAACTTCGAGCTGCTCCACGAGGTCGCCGACCTCCTCCACGGGGCGGTGGGCGCCAGCCGCGCCGCCGTCGACGCCGGCTGGGTCCCCTACTCGATGCAGGTGGGCCAGACCGGCAAGACCGTGAAGCCGGCCGTCTACATCGCCTGCGGGATCAGCGGGGCGATGCAGCACACGGTGGGGATGAGGGGCGCCCAGACCATCGTGGCCATCAACCGGGACCCCGAGGCGCCGATCTTCAAGCTGGCCGACCTCGGGATCGTCGGAGACGCCCTCACCGTCCTGCGCCAGTTGCGCGACGAGCTGAGGTCCAGACCGTCCTGACCCCGCTGGCCGCCTGGTCGCCGGGGGCTTCAGGGCCCGGCCCGCTCCGGTGAGCCACCCCTCAGGAGCCGGCCGCCGCCGGTGAGCCACCCTCCCGAGGGGCCGGCCCGCCGGTCAGCCACCCGCCCGAGGGGCCGGCCTGAGGGGCCGGCGGCCGCTCGCCGCCCATCCCGCTGAGGGCCGGTCGACGCCGGTGGTCCCACCTCCTCCGAGGGTGGCGGGGAAGGCTCTTCGGCCCCTGGCGGACCGGCGGTGAGCCCTCGCCGTCATCGTACGGTGACTGGATTGCAACAAAGGATCATTGCAGATGGCAGGACTGGCCTATACTCGCCGCGGATGGACGATAAGGTAATCGTCGATCTCCTCGGCCAGGTGGGCAACCTCTTCACGTCCAGCCTCGAGCTGAAGGAGACCATCGATTTCATGCTCAAGGCGGCCAGCGACCTGGCAGCCTGCGATGCGGCCACGGTCTTTTTGCTCGATGACGACGACCGCACCCTGGCGGCGATCGCGACCTTCCCCTTCGCGGAGGAGGTCGGCCGGGTGGCTCGATTCAAGCTGGGTGAGGGCATCGTTGGCTGGGCGGCCAAGCAACGCAAGATCGTCTCTGTGAGCGACGCGACCAAGGACAGCCGCTTCAAGAACCTCGAGATGGGCTACGCGCCCCGATCGGTCCTGATCCTGCCCCTGGAATCGCCCCGGCGCCTGGTCGGAGCGCTGACCATGGCCCGCAAAGAGGTCAACCCCTTCACCTCCGTGGAGCAGGCGCTCATGCAGATCATCGCCAACCAGGCGGCCATCTCCATCGACAACGCGCGCCTCTACACCACCCAGCGGCGCCAGATCAAGGAGATCGCCGATCGCACCCGCGAGCTGGAGATCGCCAACGCCCACATCGCCGAGATCTCCCGGCTGAAGAGCGAGTTCCTGGCCAACATGAGCCACGAGCTGCGCACCCCGCTCAACGCCATCCTGGGCTTCAGCGAGATCCTCAAGGACAACCTGGTGGAGCTCTCCGAGGACCAGCGGCACGAGTGCCTGGAGAACATCCACGCGAGCGGCAAGCACCTCCTGGAGCTGGTCAACGACGTCCTCGACCTCTCCAAGATCGAGGCCGGGCGGATGGAGCTTGCCTACGACCGCTTCCAGGTCGGCAACGCGGTGCGCGAGGTCCACAACGTCATCCGGTCCCTGAGCGAGCGCCGCGACATCGATCTGGCCATCACCGTCGACCCCGAGGACCTCGAGACCCGGGCCGACAAGAGCAAGTTCAAGCAGATCCTCTACAACCTGCTCTCCAATGCCATCAAGTTCACCGCCCAGGGCGGACGGGTGTGGGTCTCGGCCCGCCCCGAGAACGGCTGGCTGGTGGTCGACGTCGGCGACACCGGGGTGGGCATCCCCAAGGAGTACCACGAGCGGATCTTCGACGAGTTCTATCAGCTGGACACGGCGACCACCCGCCAGGTCGAGGGCACCGGTCTCGGCCTCTCTCTGACCCGGCGCCTGGTCGAGCTCCACGGCGGGGACATCCGGGTCGAGTCGGAGGTCGGCCGGGGGTCCGTCTTCACCTTCCAGCTGCCCCTGCTCGGGATCGAGCCCCAGAACGGCCGGGCGCACAACCGGATCCTCCTGGTCGAGGACAACCAGAGCAACCGCCAGCTCGCCCGGATGGTGCTCAACGGCAGCGGCTTCGAGGTCGACGTCGCCTCGGACGGCGCCGAGGGCTTGCAGAAGGCCCGCTCGACCCTCTACGACCTCGTCCTGATGGACGTGGAGCTGCCCGGGATGGACGGGCTGACCGTCACCCGGATGCTAAAGTCCGATCCCAAGACCGCCGACGTCCCGGTCATCGCTCTCACCGCCAACGCCATGAAGGGTGACGAGCAGGAAGCGCTCGCCGCCGGCTGTTCGGGGTACATCAGCAAGCCCATCGAGGTAGCGAGCTTCGTGCAACGCATCGCCACATACCTGGAGCCGACGGCATGAGCGCCGGCGGCAAGACCATCCTGATCGTCGAGGACGACCCCCCCAGCCGTGAGGTGGTCCGCCTCGCCGTGAGCGCCCAGAATCACACCCTTCTCGAGGCCGCCACCGGCCTGGAGGGCCTCCAGGCGGCTCGGGAGCAGAACCCCGACCTGATCATCCTGGACGTAAACCTGCCCGGGATGAGCGGCCTCGACGTCTGCCGCCGCCTCCGCTCCGAGGGCTCGCGCGTCCCCATCCTCATGCTCACCGCCAAGGCCGACACCATCGATGTGGTGGTCGGGCTCGAGCTGGGCGCGGACGACTACGTCACCAAGCCCTTCGAGGTCCGCGAGCTGATGGCGCGCATCGGCGCCCACCTGCGCCGCAGCGAGATCTCCTCCCAGGAGCAGCCCCGCGACCGCTTCGAGTTCCCCGGCCTGACCATCGACCTCGGTCGCCGTCAGGTCTTCCGCGACGGCGAGGAGGTCAACCTCACCCTGACCGAGTTCAACCTGCTGGCCCTGCTGGCCTCCCGTCCGGGTCAGGTGATGAGCCGGGGAGAGCTCCTCCGCCGGGTGTGGGGCTACGAGGTGGAGATCGAGACCCGCACCGTCGACGCCCACGTCTACCGGCTGCGTCGCAAGATCGAGCCGGACGCGGAGAAGCCGACCTACATCCACTCCGTGCCGGGGATCGGGTACCGCTTCAGCGGGTAGCGCTCCTCGCTCAGCGGAGCGGTCGTGGTGCCGCGCCGGTCCGGCTGCCGGCCCGGCCCGTCTGCCGCGCCCCGCTCTCTGACCCCGCCCCACGTGGCAGGCCACGCCGGAAACCCCGGGCGGCGGCGTTGCAACCGCCGCCCCCCGCGGAGCCGAGGCGCGCTCAGTAGATGAAGCCGACGATGCCCGAGTCGGTCGGGCTGATGGTCCGCTCGTCGATGTGGCCCCACCCGCCGTAGTTCATCTCGGTGATCACGAAGCTGCCGTCCGGGTTGACGCTGTCGACGAACCCCACGTGCCCGTCCGACGAGTACCCGGGACCCTCGAAGACGACGATGGCGCCGGCCACCGCGATGTCGCCCTCGGGCCGGTAGGGGCGGGCGTTCACCCACCACTGTCCGGCGTTGCCGGCCCAGGCGATGTCGGTGCGGGTGGCCACGTAGTAGGTGCACTCCCCGTAGGGGAAGCTGTCACCCCCATGGCTGGGCGGCACCTCGGGGATGCCCACCGTCTCGGGGATGAAGGCGGCGGCGTTGAGGGCCCCCTGAGGCGCCGAGGCCAGCGGGACCTGGAGATAGGTCCCGGCCGCCAGCGGGACGTCCGCCTGGATCACGTTGTACTCGAGGAGCACCGAGGGGTCGAGGCCGAGGCTCAGGGCGAACTGGGTGGGCAGCTCGCCTCCCAGCACCTTGACCAGGGCGCCCGGCCCGGGAGGCAGGAGCAGCGGCGAGCCGGCGGGGGCCTCGGCGTTGGGATCGAGACCGTTGGCCCAGGCGATGGCCGCCAGGTTCCGGTCATAGGTGGTCGCCAGCGACGCGACCGTGGCCCCGGCGGGAGCCATCACGGTGAGCGCCGGTCCGCTGACGACCCCGCCCTGCGGCGGCGTGCCCTCGATGACCGCATTGAGCACCGCGGTGGTCGGCGCCGCCGAGGTGAGCGAGGCCGCGATCGGCAGCCGCGGCGCGATCACGGGCAGCAGAAGGGCGATCAGGAGCACCCAACCGTGTCGCAGCAGCCGCACGCGCAGACCTCGGATGGCCCATCCTCCCCGGGTATCCGTCGACGGCTGGTTCGGCGCGATAACCGCCGAGACAGCGGGCGGACGCTACCAGAGTGGCCGCGCCGGCGTCAAAGCCACGTGATAGCTTCGTTATCACGTCCGGCGGATTCGCGGCTGGTATATTCGGTTCGCCAACCTTGACGTGGATGTCATCCTTGGGACGGGAGGACCTGCACAGCCATGCCCGATCCATCCCACGCCGGCAGGCGCTACGCGGCGCCCGGTCAGCGTATCGGTCCCGAGCGGGTGGCCGCCTACGCGTCCGCCGTCAGCGGGGGTGAGCAGCCGTTCTCCCCGGGGTCGGTGCCGCCGGCCTTCGCCGCCGTCTACTGCGTGCAGCCCGCCCTCGCCGAGATCTTCGCCGACCCGGACCTCGGGCTCGAGCTGGCCGGGCTGATCCAT
>Ga0187875_10002782_pt1 | contig 12720 bp, 9 predicted proteins | sample June2016WEW_17_1_2_FD_132978 | JGI IMG/M metagenome (GOLD analysis project Ga0187875, IMG submission 132978) | Peatland microbial communities from SPRUCE experiment site at the Marcell Experimental Forest, Minnesota, USA - June2016WEW_17_10 | ecosystem: Environmental > Terrestrial > Soil >... | reverse complement strand
GGCGGCGAGCTCGACGACGACGGGGCCACACTGATCGTCAGCCGCTCGGTGTCCGCGGAGGGACGCTCTCGCGCCTACGCCGGCGGCCATTCCGTGCCCGTGTCGCTGCTCACCTACCTGGCCGATGACCTGGTCGCGGTGCACGGTCAGGCCGACCAGCAGCAGCTGCTGCGGCCGGGCCGGCAGCGGGAGTCGCTCGATCGCTTCGGCGGTCCCGCGCTGGCCGCGGTCGCCGCCGGTTACCACCGCGCCTACCAGCGGCACCGCGAAGTCCGGGCCGAACTCGAGAAACTGACCGGGCAGGCCCGCGAGCGTGCCCAGGAAGCCGAGGACCTGCGGCGCGGGCTGGCCGAGATCGAGCGGCTGGAGCCGGTCGCGGGGGAGGACGTGGAGCTGCGGGCCGAGGAGGAGCGGCTGGCCAATGCCGACGGGCTGCACACCGCGGCCAGCGTGGCCCACGACGCGCTGCTCGGCGACCCGTCCAGCGGATCCTACGACCGGCCCGACGCGGTCAGCCTGCTGGCCAACGCCACCGCGGCACTGGAGGCGGTCGCCGCCCACGACCTGGCGCTTGGCGGGCTGGCGGCCCGGCTGTCCGAGGCGGCCTACCTGGTCTCCGACATCGGCGCGGAACTCGCCTCATACGTGGAGTCGGTCGAGGCGGACCCGGCCCGGCTGGCCGCCGTGCAGCAGCGGCGCGCCGACCTGACCCGGCTGATCCGCGGCTACGCGGCCGGCGGCGCACCCGCGGACGGCGAGGGCGGGGACGTGGCCGCCGTGCTGGACTGGGCCACGCAGGCCGGCAGCCGGCTGGGCGAGCTGGACAGCGACGACGACCGGATCGCCGGGCTGGCCGGGGACGCCGGGCGGCTGGGCGCGGCCGTCGCCGAACTGGCGGACCAGCTCACCGCGCTGCGCAAGGAGGCCGCCGCGCGCTTCGCCGGCGAGGTCACCGCCGAGCTGGCCGCCCTGGCCATGCCGCACGCGTCGCTCACGGTCGCGGTCACGCCACAGGAAGAATTCGGCCCGCACGGCGCGGACGAGGTGGAGATCCGGCTGGCCGCGCACCCAGGGGCGCCCGCGCTGCCGCTGGCCAAGGGCGCCTCGGGTGGTGAGCTGTCCCGGGTCATGCTCGCGATCGAGGTGGTGTTCGCCGGCGCCGACCCCGTGCCGACCTTCGTGTTCGACGAGGTCGACGCCGGGGTGGGCGGCAAGGCCGCGGTGGAGATCGGGCGGCGGCTGGCCCGGCTGGCCCGGCTGGCGCAGGTCATCGTGGTCACCCACCTGCCCCAGGTCGCCGCGTTCGCGGACACTCACCTGGTGGTCGAGAAGGCAGGCGACGGCAGCGTGACGCGCAGCGGCGTGACCCGGCTCGACGACGCCGGGCGGGTCACCGAGCTGTCCCGGATGCTGGCCGGGCTCGAGGACTCCGAGTACGGCCGCGCCCACGCCGGCGAGCTGCTCACCGCCGCCGCGGCGGAACGGGCGACGGCCGCCGAGAACCGGGCCGGCTGAGCGGTGCCGCCGGGCGCTGCCTGCCGGGCCGTGCTGGATGGGCCGTGCTGGATGGGCCGTGCTGGCTGGGCAGAGGCTGAACGGAAGCTGAGCGTCCTTGCGTGGGTCCAGTAACCTGGGGTGTTCGCTGATACGGCTCGTGGCCTCGTCCGGTCGGCCGGTCTGGCAGGATGGACTGCGATGATGGCCCCGTTCCTGAAACTCCCGATACGGCACCGGAGCAGGCCAGAAGACCTCCCCGGTGTGATCGGCGCTGCCCGGCTGGACCGCCAGACGAAGAACCTCACCAAGCGGCTGCGCACGGGCGAGATCGCCATCATCGACCACGCGGACCTGGACCTGCTCGGCGCGGAGGCGCTGTTGCGCCAGCAGGTCGCGGCGGTGGTGAACGTCGCACCCAGCATCAGCGGCAGGTACCCGAACCTCGGCCCCCAGCTGCTGGTGGAGGCCGGGGTGCCGCTGGTGGACGACGTCGGCCCGGACGTGTTCACGAAGGTCAGCGAGGGCACCCTGGTCCGGCTGCAGGGTGACACGCTGTACGTCGGCGACGAGGTCGTGGCCAAGGGACGGGTGCAGACGGCCGGGATGGTGGCCGAGGCGATGACCGCGGCCAAGGAAGGCATCGCGGCCCAGCTCCAGGACTTCGTGACCAACACGCTTGAGTACGTGAAAGGCGAAGGCGGGCTGCTGGTCGACGGCATCGCCGCGCCGGACCTGCGGACCAGGATCGAGGGGCGGCACGTGCTGGTCGTGGTGCGCGGCAACCGGTTCCGCGAGGACCTTGCGGTGCTGCGGCCCTACATCCGCGAGTTCAAGCCGGTTATGGTCGGGGTGGACGGCGGTGCTGACGCGCTGCTGGAGGCGGGCTACCTTCCTGACATCATCGTCGGTGACATGGACTCGGTCACCGACGATGGGCTGCACTGCGGCGCGGAGCTGGTGGTGCACGCCTATCCGCACGACGGACGGGCGCCCGGCCAGGAGCGGGTCGAACGGCTCGGGCTGCCCTCGGTGGTCTGTGCCGCCGGCGGCACCAGTGAGGATGTGGCCCTGCTGATGGCGGACACCAAGGGCGCCACCCTGATCGTCGCCGTCGGTACCCACAACACCCTGGACGAGTTCCTGGACAAGGGACGTGCCGGGTACGCGAGCACCTGGCTGACCAGGCTCCGGGTCGGCAGCAAGCTGGTGGACGCCAAGGGCGTCAGCCGGCTCTACCGCCAGCGCATCTCCGGCTGGGCCCTGATGCTGCTGGTGCTTGCCGCCTGCGTCACCATCCTGGTCGTCATGCTCGCGTCCCCGGCGGGCCAGATCTTCTTCACATACCTCGGCGCCCAGTGGGACGGCGTGAGGTACTGGCTCGGCGGATTGTTCTAGGCCGGCCTCCCGTGATCGATTTCCGCTACCACCTGGTGTCTATCGTCGCCGTCTTCCTGGCGCTCGCGATCGGGATCGTGGTCGGGTCCACCGCGCTGAAGCCGGCCGTGCTCAGCGGGCTGCAGAAGACCGCGACCGCGGAGAAGAAACGGATCGACGCGCTGTACGCGCAGAACCGCCTGTCCCAGAACGAGCTGAATGCCGCGCAGGCGTACGCCCAGGCGGGTGAGCACGTGGCGCTGAACGGCCTGCTGGACGGCCAGCGGGTGGTCCTGGTCACCGCCCCCGGCTTCAACGGCGCGGTGGCCACCGGGGTCACGTCGGCGCTCACCGAAGCGGGCGCGACGGTAACCGGCCAGGTGCAGCTGCAGAGCCAGTTCTTCGCCACGGGCACCCAGTCGGACCTGGACACCCTGAACCGGCAGCTGACGCCGGCCGGTGTCACCCTGCACGCCGGCACGCAGCAGTCTCAGGCCGGCGAGCTGATCGCCAGCGCGATCCTGACCAAGAACGGACCCACCGACCCCCCGCCCGGGGTAGCCGACGCCAGCGGTAAAGCGATCCTCAACGGCTACGCGGACGGAGGTTTCCTGAGTACCAGCGGGGACCCGGCTGCTCGTGCCACCCTGGCTGTCGTGATAATCCCGGGCACCCCGCCCGCGGCCACCGGCCCCAACACCGCGAGCCAGACCCTGGTGACCGTGGCGCAGCAGCTGAACCTGGCTGACAACGGCACCGTGATGGCCGGGCCGGTCGCCGGCTCCGGGATGGGCAGTGCCATCGACCTGCTGCGGTCGGGCGGCCGCCCCGACCACTTCAGCACCGTGGACAACGCGGACTACACGACCGGCCAGATCGTCGTCGCGCAGGCCCTCTACGAGCAGATGACCGCGGGCCGGTCCGGCAACTACGGATCGCTGGCCAGCGCGACCGCGGCCGCCCCGAGCCCGGCCCCGACCCCCTCGCCGTCCTCGACGGCGACGTCGACCGCGAAGCAGTCCGCGAGCCCGCGGCGCACCGGACGGGCGTCCGCGCATCCGGACGCCACCGCCCCGGCGAGCACGCGGTGAGCCGGCGGGGACGCGCGCGGCGTGCCACCGCGGGCGTAATCGGCCCGGCCCTGGCGGCCGGTGCGGCCCGGGGCGCGTACGCCCTACTCCGGGCGCGCCCGCCGGGCGGGGCCGCGATCTGGACCCGGACCAACCACCGTGGCGAGCCGGTCAGCCTGCTGGAAGGACCCGCAGCCGCCGCCGGGGCCGCGCTCGCCGCTGCCCTCACCCCGGGCTTGCCGGGCCGGGCCCGGGCTGCGCTGGTGATCTCCGCTGCCGGGGCCGGCGCCTTCGGCGGCTACGACGACCTCGCGGGCAGCGGCGACCGGCGGGGTTTCCGCGGTCACCTGGGCGCCCTGGGCCACGGTGAGGTAACCACCGGCGCGGTCAAGATCGGCGGCATCGGCGCCACCGGGCTGGCCGCGAGCGCGCTGCTGGGCGGCGGCGCGCTGGACGTGGCGGTGAACGCGGGCCTCATCGCGGGAGGCGCCAACCTGCTCAACCTGTTCGACCTGCGGCCCGGGCGAGCCATCAAGGCCGCGGCGCTGGCGGGCGGCCTGCTGGCCGCCGCGGGCAGGCCGGGCGCGGACGGGGACGGGGACGGCCCTGCGCTGGCTAGTCCCGTGCTGGCTAGTCCCGTGCTGGTGGCGGCGGTCACGCTGGCTGGGATCCCGCTGGGCGCGGCCCTCGCCCTGGTAGGCGAGGACCTCGGGGAACGGGCCATGCTGGGCGACGCGGGGGCCAACGCCCTCGGGGCCATGCTCGGCACCGCGGCCGCGGCGACCCTGCCCCGGTCCGGCCGGGTGGCCGTGCTGGCCGGGATCGTCGCGCTGACCGCGGCCAGCGAGAAGTTCAGCTTCACCAAGGTCATCCAGCGGACCCCGCCGCTGCACTGGCTGGACATGCTCGGCCGCCGGCCCGGGCCCGCCGGGGTGGCGGGGTCACCGGCGGCCAGCCCAGACGGCCCGGGTCCAGACGGCCCGGGTCCAGACGATCCGGGGCCGGACCGCACGGCCGATCGCACCGCCCCGCATCAGCCTGTCGCGCCGAGGACGACTCCCAGCCCCCCGTGACCGAGGCGCAGGAAGCGGCGATCGAGGCCGGCCGGGCGCAGCACACAGACGGGGGGCCGCAGGCAGGTGCCGCCATCGGCCGGGCTGCCGTGCTCATCGGCGCGATCACCATCGTGTCGAACATCGTGGGCTTCGGCCGCCAGCTGGTCTTCGCGCACACCGTATCCGCGACCTGCCTGGGCACCGCGTACGCCACCGCCAACCAGGTGCCGAACATCATCTACGACATCGTCCTGGGTGGTGCCCTCACCAGCGTCCTGATCCCGGTGCTGGCCGGCCCGGCGGCCCGGCGGCTGGCCCAGGTCCCCGCCACCGGTGCCGCGGCGACCGCACCCGACAGCGCTGAAACCCGGGCCAGCCAGATCGCGTCCGCGATGCTGTCCTGGACGGTCCTGCTGCTCGCCCCGGTGAGCGTGATCATCGCTGTGGCAGCCGGCCCGCTGGCCTCGGTGCTGCTCGCAGGCGCACCACGCTGCGCGCACGCGGCCATCGTCGGGGTCAGCACCCGGATGCTGGTGATGTTCGCCCCCCAGGTCCTGCTGTACGGGCTGGCCGTGGTGCTGTACGGGATCTTGCAGGCGCACCGTCGGTTCACCGCCCCCGCCATCGCCCCCGTGCTGTCCAGCCTGGTCGTCATCTCCGCGTATCTCGCGTTCGTCCCGCTCAGCCACGGGTACGGGCGGCTGGCCTCGCTACCCCGCCCGGCGGAGCTGATGCTGTCCGCCGGCACCACGGCGGGGGTGGCGGCGCTGGTCCTCGTCGCGCTGCTCCCGGCGCTCCGGCTGCGCCTGCGGTTGCGGCCCACACTGCGCTTCCCGTCGGGCGTGGCCCCCCGGATCCGCGGCCTGGCCGCGGTGGGCCTGATCGCGCTGGTCGCCCAGGATGCGTCGGTGGTTGCGGTGATGGTGCTCGCCAACGGCCACGAAGGCCAGGGTGCGCTGGTCCTGTACAACTACGGCTGGCAGATGTTCTTCGTGCCATACGCGGTGCTGGCGGTGCCCATCGCCACGACCGCGTTCCCGGTCCTGGCGGCCGCCGATGGCGCCCGCTTCGATGAGACGGCCGCAGCCTCCACCCGTGCGGTCATGCTGGTGTCCTGGCTGGGTGCGTCGCTGCTGGCCGGCGCGGCGGTGCCCGCTTCCCGGCTGTTCACGCACCGCCCGGGAGACGCCCGGCAGCTGGCCTACACGTTTGCCGCATTCGCGCCCGGCCTGATCGGGTACGGCCTGTCCACCAATCTGTCCCGGGTGCTGTTCGCCGACGCGCGGACCCGGGTCGCGGCCGCGGCCCTGGCGGCCGGCTGGCTGCTGGTGATCATCGTGGACGTGATCGCGGTGGCCCTGGTGCCGGACTGGTGGGTGGTTCCCGTCCTGGGCCTGGGCAACACGCTCGGCCTGACCGCGGGCGCCCTCGCGCTGCTCGGCGCGGTACGCCGGGCCCGGGGCCAGGCGGCGCTGCGCGGCGCGGCCCGCGCGGCCCTGGCCGGGCTGGCCGGGGCCCTGGCCGGGGCGGCCGCCGGCGCCGCGCTGTCCTCCGCCGTGCCGGCCCGCGGCTTCATCCCCAACGCCGGGGTCGCGATCCTGGCCTGCGTGTGCGTGACGCTCGTGTTCGGGGGAGCCGCGCTGGCGCTGGACGGAGGGGATCTGCGCGCGGTGCTGGCCCGCGGCCGGGACATGCTCCCAGGGTCCTGGTGGGCAGGGCGGAAGGCACCGTCGTGACCGGGGCCGTGAATCCGGCCGGAACCGGGGCCAAGGCCGGGACTGGGGCCGGGGTCCAGGCCGGGCTGCGCGTCAGCTACCTGCTCGGCACGACGGCCGGGGGGACCGGGCGGCACGTGGCCATGCTGGCCCGCGGGTGCACCGCCCGGGGCGTCATCGTCCGCGTCTACGGCCCGGCCGCGGCCGGGCTGTGGCTGGCCCTCGACGGCGGGCCGCCGCCATCGCGCGGCGGCGCGGCGGTTCCTGCGGCCGGCGGCGTCCAGGCCCGCCCCGGGCCGGCCGGCCCGGGCGGCTCAGCCACGCCGGGCTCAGCCACGCCGGGCTCAGCCACGCCGGGGCCGGGCTGGGACTTCAGCACGGTGGCCATCGCCGGCCGTCCCCGGCCCGCCCGGGACGCCGCGGCCGTGCTGCGGCTCCGGCGGTTGCTGGCCCGTGACACTCCCGACGTGCTGCACGCGCACGGCCTGCGGGCGGGCGCGCTGGCCGCCCTGGCCCTGGCCGTGCCGGGCACGCCGCGTACCGCACTGGTGGTCACGGTGCACAACGCCCCGCCCGCTCGCGGTCCGGCCGCCGCCGTCTACGCCGGGCTGGAAGTGATCGTCGCCCGCCAGGCGGATGCGGTGCTCACGGTGTCCGGTGATCTGGACGCCCGGATGCGCCGCAAGGGGGCCCGGCTGGCCGGGAGGGCGCTCGTGCCCGCGCCGGCCCCGGCCGAGGTCTCACCCGCCGAGGTGGCGGTCCTGCGCCGTGAACTCGGGGGCTGTGAGACCGGGGAGCGTGAACGGGGAGGCGGTGAGGCGCAGGGCCGGGAGCCCGGTGGCCGGCAGATCGTGCTCGCCGTCGGCCGGCTGGCCGCCCAGAAGGGATTTGGCACGCTCATCCGCGCCGCCGCGTGGTGGCAGCACCGCGGAGCGGTTCCGTTGCTGCTTATCGCGGGAGAAGGGCCGCTGGACGCGGAGCTTCGCCGCCAGGCCGGCCTGGCGCGGGTGGCGGTCCGGTTCCTCGGCCAGCGCCGCGATGTGCCCGTGCTGCTGGCCGCCGCGGACGTGGTCGTCGTGCCCAGCATCTGGGAAGGCCAGCCTCTGATCGTGCAGGAGGCACTGCGTGCGGGGCGGCCGCTGGTGGCCACGAGGGTCGGCGGGATTGCTGAGCTGACCGGCGACGACGGTGCCCTGCTCGTCCAGCCCGGCGACACGGCGGCGCTGGGCGCCGCGGTGACCCGGCTCCTGGACGACCCGGAGGCCGCGGCCCGGCTGGCCGCGGCGGCGCTGGCCCGGGCGGCCCTGCTGCCCACCGAGACCGCCGCGGTGGACCAGGCCCTCGGCCTCTACCACCGCATCCGGTAACAGGTAACGGATGCCCGTAACTATGCGCGGCGAAATCCCGGCGTGAGCCGGGGACAGGTTATACGGACCGTGATCAGATCGAGTCCTACCCGACAGTACGTATTCCCTTAGTAGCATCGTGTTATTTCGGTTGAAATGGTCTTGAAAGTTGTGCTCGTCTGTTGTCCTGGGCTTGGTCTTACTCCTCGCCGGCCCGGTGGGGGACGTGCGTGCAACCGCAAATCCGACGGCTGAAGTCACCCGGGCCAATGCCCGGGAATTCCGAGGTGGGCAGCCAGCCGGATGGTCTCCCGTCACGGAGCAGCAGCCGTCCCGCGCGTGACTTCAGCGCGGACGCCGCCCAGGACGCGGTCGTCCTGTCGGTTCAGGACCTCGCCGCCGCGCAGGAGGCCGTCACGCTGGCCCGTCAGGACCAGGAGGACGAGCGCCGCGCCGCGTCAGCATCCGGCGCCGGGGACAGCCCGGAAGCCAGGCCGGGCTCCGCCGGCCCGGGGACACCCGCCGCTGGGACACCTCCGCCCGCGCCGCCCTCCGGGCCCGGGGGTGGCCGTCCCTCCGCTGACGCCTCTCCGGCTCCGCGCCCGGCGCCCGGCGGTGCTGAGGCCGGCGGCCAGGCCCCAGGCGGCGCCGCCCGGGCTGGCCCGTCCGGGCGGGCCACTTCGTCCCCACCGGCCTGGGGCAAGGTGCTGCTCACCACCGTGCAGCTGTGGGCGCAGCGCCGCCTGCACCTGCGCTGGCCCGCCCGGGCCCGGTGGCGGCTACTCACCCTGCTCGTCGTGGCCGCGCTGCTGTTCGGCGCGGGTGCGATCAGCATCGCACTGACCAGCAGCCCGGCTCCGGCCGGGCACACCCGGGCCAGTGCCGGCGGTGGGCCCACCCCAGCGGCCATCCGGGCGGCCGCAGCGGCCCGGACGGCCGCGGCCCGCTGGATCGCCGGGCAGGCTTCCCCGGACGCGATCGTGTCCTGCGACCCGCAGATGTGCGCGCTGCTGCAGGCGCACGGGATCCCGGGGGGGCAGCTGCTCGCACTGGGCGGGGGTAATCCCGCCCCGCTGGGCAGCGACCTGATCGTGTCCACCGCCGCCGTCCGCAGCGAGTTCGGCGCCCGGCTGAGCAGCGTGTACGCGCCGGTCGTGCTGGCCAGCTTCGGGACCGGCAGCGCGCAGACCGCGGTCCGGGTGGTGGCGGCCGACGGGGCCGCGGCCTACCTGCGCAGCCTGCGGGCAGACGTGGCGGCGCGGGCCTCAGCGGGCCGCCAGCTGCTGCAGAACCCCCGGCTCCATCCGGCCGCCACCGCCCGCCGGGCCCTGGCCGCCGGCCAGGTCGATTCCCGCCTGCTGACCGTGTTCGCTGCCCTGGCCACCATGCACACGGTGGATGTGGTCGATTTCCCAGCGCCCGCCGCCGGGGCGAGTGCGGGCATGCCGCTGCGGTCCGCAGACATCGCGCCGGCTAGTCCGGGGACCCGGCTCCGGCCTAACACGATCGGCTCGCTGGCCGATTTCCTCCGCGGCCAGCTGACCCCGTACCGGCCCGCGCACATCAGCGTCGTCCGGCTGGCCAGCGGCCAGCCGGTGCTGCGCGTCGAGTTCGGCGCGCCCAGCCCCCTCGGTCTGCTCGGGAGGGGCTGACCGGAGCAAGAACACACGTCAAGACACGCATCGTCAACGCTGGATGATTCATCCTGGGAGTGGGAGTACACGATGGTACGGAGTTCATTGTGATCCGGGCACGGCGCCTCTTGCGCCCGCGCGGGGCGCTTCGCCGCCGGATGACCGGGCTGGCCCTGCTGGCCAGCGGGGCCCTGGTCGCGCTCACCGCGGCGGCCGGGCCGGCGGCCGCGGCCACCGCCCACGCCCCGGCCTCGTCGGGATACGGCTGGGTCAGGCTCGCGCACCTGTCCCCGAACACCCCGCCAGTGGACGTCTACCTGTACAGCTACGGCATGCCCAGCGCGATGATCGTGCTCAGGCACGTCGCCTACGGCACCGTGTCGCCGTACGAGCGCGTCCCCCATGGTGAGTACACGGTGGCCATGCGCGGGGCGGGCGCGTCACCGGCGTCCGCCCCCGTGCTGTCCACCAACCTGATGGTCCACCCGGGCCACGCCTACACCGTGGCCGGGGTCGGGCCGACCAAGGCGCTCCACCTCCAGGTACTCGACGACCAGCTGACCACGCCCAAGGGCAAGTCGCTCGTCCGGGTGATCCAGGCGTCGCTCAAGGAGCATGACGTCACGGTGACCGCCGGCAGCGCCACGCTGGCCCGTGACCTCGCGTTCGGCAGCGTCACCAAGTACGGGACGGATTCGCCCGGCACCTGGATGGTCCACGCCAAAGGCGGGAGCGAGACGTGGTCCGGTCAGGTCAAGCTGACCGCGGGCACGATCCATACCCTGGTCGTGCTGGATTCAGCCAGCGGCCTGGAGGTCACCGACCTGATGGATGCCGCAGGCAGCTCGGTCATGCCCAACGGTGGTGCGGCGACAGGTCTCGGCGGCACGGCCCCGAAGCCCGCATCCTCGCCGCTGCCCTGGCTGGCGGCGGTGGCCGCGGGGGCGTTCCTTACCCTGGCCGGTGGCTACCGGCTCCGCCGGGTCAGGGCCGTGGCCCGGCACGCCCGTTGACGGAGGCGGGCCGCCCCGCACCCGCGAGCCCGGCCGGGCGCCCCCGGCACGGGCACCGCGGTCTGTCCCGGCGTGGCCTGGCACCCCGGGAGTCGTCCCGGTCCGTGCCACCGCCACGCATCTCGCCAGCCGGCGGGCCGCCCCCGGGCGGCCCGCCGGGCCGGCGCCGGCGCCGGCCGCTGGCCGTGGCCGCCCTGGTCTGCGGGCTGGCCGTGCTGGCGCTCGGCGTGGCCGGCCTGGTCATGCTGACCAGCCACCCGGGGCTGGCCGCTGACCGGGCGCCACGCGAGACCGTCCCGGTGCCGTCCGGATCGGCCGCCCCGGCCCCGGACCCGTCACCGGCGCAGGCCGCCCCGGCCCCGGTGTCCCTGACCATCCCGGCCATCGGCGTGCACACCAGGCTGATCAGGCTGGGCATCACCGCGCAGGGCACCCTGCAGGTGCCCACCTCCACCGCGGTGGCCGGCTGGTACACCGGCAGCCCCCGGCCGGGAGAGGTCGGGTCCTCCGTCATCGCCGGGCACATCGACTCCTACCTCGGCCCGGGCATCTTCTACCGGCTCAGCGACATCCGGCCCGGTGAGCGCATCTACGTGCGCCGGGCGGACGGCAGCCTGGCCGTGTTCAGCGTGTACGCGGTGCGGCAGTACCCGAAGGACCATTTCCCCACCGGGAAGGTGTACGGCCCCGCACCCGACGCCGAGCTGCACCTCATCACCTGCGGCGGCACGTTCGACTACGCCACCCGCAGTTATCTCAGCAACGTGGTGGTCTACAGCACCCAGGTCCGCTGACCTGGCCGTCGCCTGCGGCCCGGATCAGCGGCCCGGGGCTACCAGCCGCGGGCCCGCCACTCGCCGAGATGCGGCCGCTCAGCGCCGAGCATGGTGTCCTTCCCGTGCCCCGGGTACACCCAGGTGGGGTCGGGCAGCGGGGCGAAGACCCGCTCCTCCAGATCGTCCATCAGCTGGCCGAACCGCTTCGCGTCGCCCTGCGTGTTGCCCGGGCCGCCGGGAAACAGCGAGTCCCCGGTAAACAGGTGCGGCTCGCCGGCCAGCTGCCCGGCGGCGTCGTAGCTCAGCGCGATGCTGCCCGGGGTGTGCCCGCGCAGGTGGATGACGGACAGCGTGGCCGCCCCGACCGGTATGGCGCCGCCGTGCTCCACCAGCGTGGTCACCAGGACCGGCAGCTCCACCGCGTCGTCCGGGTGGGCGATCACGTCCGCTCCGGTCGCTTCCTGCACCTCGGCGAGCGCCTGCCAGTGGTCAAAGTGCCGGTGGGTGGTGATGATCCGGCGCACCGGCCGGTCCCCGATCAGCTCGAGCAGGCGGCTGGCCTCGTTCGCCGCGTCGATCAGCGCGGCCTCGCCGGTCTCGGTGCAGGTGAGCAGGTAGGCGTTGTTGTCCATCGGCCCGACCGCGAGCTTGGTCACGGTCAGCCCCGGCAATTCCCGCCTGTCGGGCGGGCCGCCCACGGTCACGTCCCCGGTGTAGGCCACCGCTGCCTCCTTGCGTTGCTGGCGAGGTTCGGGACCCATCATCCCCCTGCGGGATGACACTGCGGAATGGCACCCTGGAAGGCAGCGGGGGACGGGTGGTGCCGCCAGGGGCGCCCGGCCCGGTGGTCCGGCGGCCGCAGGCCCGGCGGCCGCAGGCCCGGCGGTGTCCGGCAGTACGGCCGGCGGTGTGCGGCCCGGGGCGGCATGGCCCCGGCGGTGCACAGGCCGGGAAGCTCTTCCGCCGCGGCGATGTTTTGTCAGTGGTCCCGAATATCATGGCGTGGCTCGTGTCGGCGTAGCGTCCTTACCCGTGCTGAGCTGGAGATCCGTCCATCATGAGCCGGAGAACCCCGTCCTGACCCGGAGAATTGAGCACAGTGGCTGATCGTCTCGTCGTCCGCGGCGCCCGTGAGCACAACCTGAAGGATGTGTCGCTGGAGCTGCCGCGGGATTCCATGATCGTGTTTACCGGGCTGTCGGGGTCGGGGAAGTCGAGCCTGGCGTTTGACACGATTTTC
>Ga0187875_10002779_pt1 | contig 12726 bp, 10 predicted proteins | sample June2016WEW_17_1_2_FD_132978 | JGI IMG/M metagenome (GOLD analysis project Ga0187875, IMG submission 132978) | Peatland microbial communities from SPRUCE experiment site at the Marcell Experimental Forest, Minnesota, USA - June2016WEW_17_10 | ecosystem: Environmental > Terrestrial > Soil >... | reverse complement strand
GCGCCGCTGCCGGCTGGCCGGGAGAGTTGATCACTTCTGCGATGCCGTGCCCACCGTGATGGTGTCGCCGTCTGACGTCGTCTGACCGTCGTTTTGGGCACCCGCAGTCTCTAACGCGGCTCGTTCGGGATATACGCAGAGACCGCCTGCTGGTGACCTGGCGAGAGGGATGTGCTGTGCTAGTGACATGACCAGTGAACCCGCCGATGAGTTTAATGCGCTGCCGGCGGACTGGGAGTCCAACCAGGGCCTCCTGGCCGGCCTGACGGTGGACGACGACGACGAGCACGACGATCCCGTCCTGCGCTGGCCGGACGGCCGGACGGTCGATACCTGGCGCGAGGACTACCCCTACCACGAGCGGATGCTGCGGCATCAGTACGAGTACGAGAAGCGCCCGCTCCAGATCGAGCTCGTCAAGCTGCAGAACTGGGTGAAGGCCACCGGGCAGCGCATCGTGATCGTGTTCGAGGGCCGCGACGCGGCGGGCAAGGGCGGGACCATCAAGCGGTTCACCGAGCACCTGAACCCCCGCGGCGCGCAGGTCGTGGCGCTGGCCAAGCCGAGCGAGCGGGAACAGACCCAGTGGTACCTGCAGCGCTACGTGCCGCACCTGCCCGCCGCGGGCGAGATCGTCATGTTCGACCGGTCCTGGTACAACCGCGCGGGCGTGGAGCGGGTGATGGGCTTTTGCACGCAGGCGGAATACGAGGAGTTCATGCGGGAGGCGCCGCAGTTTGAGCGCATGCTGATCCGCTCCGGCCTGAACCTGACGAAGTTCTGGTTCTCGGTGACGCGCGCCGAGCAGCGCACGCGGTTCGTCATCCGCCGGGTCGACCCGGTACGCCAGTGGAAGCTGAGCCCGATGGACATCGAGTCGCTGGACAAGTGGGAGGCCTACACCGAGGCGAAGGAAGCGATGTTCTACTACACCGACACGGCCGAGGCTCCGTGGACGGTGGTCAAGAGCAACGACAAGAAGCGAGCCAGGCTCGAGGCCATCAAGCATGTGCTGGCGAAGATCGACTACGCGGACAAGGACGACGCGGTCATCGGTAAACTGGACCCGGCCATCATCGGGCCACCCTCAGTGCTATCTGAACACAACCCGGACCGCATACACCCGCAGCTATGAGCCAGGCGCCCCGCCGGATTGGTCCGCGGGCCGGGGACGTCCAGGTCGGCCGGCGAGGGCCGACCTGGACGTCATGATCAGACGAGGTCGAACCGGTCGAGGTTCATCACCTTGTCCCACGCCGCGACGAAGTCGTACACGAACTTCTCCTTCGCGTCATCGCTCGCGTAGACCTCCGCGAGCGCGCGCAGCTCGGAGTTCGACCCGAAGACCAGATCGGCACGGCTGCCGTTCCACTTGACCGCGTCCGTAGCGGCGTCGCGGCCCTCGAACGTGTTCGCGTCCTCGGCTGTCGGCTTCCACGTCGTGCCCATGTCGAGCAGGTTGACGAAGAAGTCGTTGGTCAGCGACCCGGGGGCCGTGGTGAAGACGCCGAGGGGCGACTGCTGGTAGTTCGCGCCCAGGACGCGGAGGCCACCGACGAGGACTGTCATCTCGGGGGCGCTCAAGGTCAGCAGGTTCGCCCGGTCGAGCAGCAGGTACTCGGCCGGCAGCTGGTTGCCCTTGCCGACGTAGTTCCGGAACCCGTCCGCCTTCGGCTCGAGCGCGGCGAACGACTCCACGTCGGTCTGCTCCTGCGACGCGTCCGCACGGCCGGGCCTGAAGGGAACCTCGACGTCGACGCCGGCGTCCCTGGCGGCCTGCTCGACGGCCGCAGCGCCGGCGAGCACGATCAGGTCGGCGAGTGAGACCTGCTTGCCGCCTGCGTGGGCGGTGTTGTAGGCCTGCTGGATCCCCTCCAGGGTGCGCAGCACGGTGGCCAGCTGGTCGGGGTCGTTCACTTCCCACCCGCTCTGCGGCTCGAGGCGGATGCGCGCACCGTTGGCGCCGCCGCGCTTGTCGCTGCCACGGAAGGACGAGGCCGCCGCCCACGAGGCGGACACGAGCTGGGGCACGGACAGGCCCGAGGCGAGGACCTGGGCCTTGAGGGAGGCGATGTCCTCAGCGTCGATGAGCTGGTGCGTCACCGCGGGGATGGGGTCCTGCCACAGCAGCGTCTGTGCCGGGACCTCCGGGCCGAGGTAGCGGACGACCGGGCCCATGTCACGGTGGGTCAGCTTGAACCAGGCCCGCGCGAAAGCGTCCGCGAACTCGGCCGGGTTCGCGAGGAAGCGCCGCGAGATCTGGTCGTAGACCGGGTCCATGCGGAGCGACAGGTCCGTCGTCAGCATCGTCGGAGGGCGGCGCTTCGAGGGGTCGTGGGCGTCCGGGACGGTACCCGCCCCGGCGCCGTCCTTCGGCTGCCACTGGTATGCGTCGGCGGGGCTCTTAGCCAGCTCCCACTCGTAGCCGTAGAGGGTTTCGAGGAAGCTGTTGTCCCATGTCACCGGGGTAGATGTCCAGGTGACCTCGAGACCGCTGGTGATCGCGTCGCCGCCCTTGCCGGTGCCGTAGGTGCTCTTCCAGCCGAGGCCCTGCTGCTCGAGCGGGGCGGCCTCCGGGTCGGGGCCGACGTTGTCCGCCGGGCCCGCGCCGTGGGTCTTGCCGAACGTGTGACCGCCCGCGATCAGGGCTAGCGTCTCCTCGTCGTTCATCGCCATCCGGCGGAAAGTCTCGCGGATGTCGCGGGCCGCCGCGAGCGGGTCCGGGTTGCCGTTCGGGCCTTCCGGGTTGACGTAGATGAGGCCCATCTGAACCGCGCCCAGGGGCTCCTCGAGCTCCCGGTCGCCGCTATAGCGCTCGTCGTCGAGCCAGGTGGTCTCGGGACCCCAGTAGACGTCCTCGTCCGGCTCCCACACGTCCGCGCGGCCACCGCCGAAGCCGAAGGTCTGGAAGCCCATCGACTCCAGGGCGACGTTGCCGGTGAGGACGATGAGGTCGGCCCACGAGATCTTCTGGCCGTACTTCTTCTTGACCGGCCACAGCAGCCGGCGGGCCTTGTCGAGGCTGACATTGTCCGGCCAGCTGTTGAGCGGCGCGAAGCGCTGCTGGCCGGCGCCCGCGCCACCGCGGCCGTCGCTGATGCGGTACGTACCCGCGCTGTGCCACGCCATCCGGATCATGAGCGGGCCGTAGTTGCCGAAGTCGGCCGGCCACCAGTCCTGCGAGGTCGTCAGCACCTCCGCGATGTCCCGCTTCACGGCCGCGAGGTCGAGGGTCCTGAACGCCGCGGCGTAGCTGAACTCCTCCCCCAGGGGGTTGGCCACGGCGGGGTTCTTGGCCAGGACCTTCAGGTTGAGTTTGTTCGGCCACCACTCACGGTTGGCATCCCCCATGGTGGGGTGCACCCGGCCTCCGTGCGCAACCGGACATTCCCCCCCGCTCTCCGGGGTCGCGCCTTCGACGACTACTGGATCATGGTTCTCGGACATGGGAATCCTTCCGGGCTAGACGGATCACGTGCTCAGGAACTGCTGGCGGTGGAACAGCCGGGGCACAAGCCCCAGTAGATGACCTGGGCCTCGTCGATCGAGAAGCCGTGGTCGTCGGACGCGGTCAGGCAGGGCGCCTCGCCGACCGCGCAGTCGACGTCAGCGACGACACCGCACGACCGGCACACCACGTGGTGATGGTTGTCCCCGACGCGTCCCTCGAACCGGGCCGGGCTGCCGGCCGGTTCGATGCGGCGCACGAGTCCCGCCGCGGTGAGCGCGTGGAGGGCCTCATACACGGCTTGAAGGGAGACATGGCCCACGCGAGCGCGCACCCCGGAGGCGATCGCCTCGACACCGAGGTGGTCACCGTCCCGGACGGTCTCGAGCAGTGCCACGCGTGCGGCCGTCACCCGCAGGCCGGCACCCCGCAACTCCCCGGCGGGACCCGGAGTCAGGGCTGAGGTCACGCGCCAAATCTACCCGCATAAACACGAATAGTTCAAGACAGCGAATCATCAAGGTCTAGCGCCGTGTCAGGTGAAGTCCCAGCGGGAGGGAGCGCTGAGCACCATCGAAAACCAGAGCCGGCCGGGCCACCCTGAAGGGGTGATTCCTCGGTCAGTGAGCGCCCCGGGCAGTTGAACCGGGCCTGGCAGAAGCGCGAGCGGCCGGTGCAGCCGTTTGGCCGCCGCGCTGCTGCCAGCCTGCAACCGTGCACCGCTGGGCGTAACCGCTGAAGTCCCAGGTCTGTTGCTGGTCCTACCACACCGACCGTTCGTGCATTGAACCGCCGCGGACGATCAGGTAGACCACTACGCCGATCAGCGGGATGAGCAGCACGAAGACGAACCAAAGGGCCTTTTCCCCACCGGACAGGTCAGGGCTGCGGAAGATGTCGATGAACACGGTGATCAGGATCCAGAACCAGACCACCCACAGGAACACCTCGAGAATCGTCCAGAAGATGTTCAGAAGCGGATAAGAAGATGACACAACCGCGAGTGACGACATTCGCTCTCCTTCACGCCGGGGGAGTTGGCGTAAGGCGACCTAGCTTCAGGCCGCCGCGCCAGGGCGTGCCCAGCATGCGCTGGAAGTGGATCATCGACATCACCCAGCACGGGGGAGCCCACATCGCTCCACAGCGGGCTTTGCCGAGTGAATGCCGGCGTTGTTCCTCACGCCAGCGGCTGCTCGAGTCAGCCGGGATGAGAAGGTGTCCGATCTCAGCCGGTTTGGATGGCGCCAGGCCGTGATGGCTCGGTGCTGCTCACCCATCCAGGGTGGTGCCACCCGGTACACGTTCTCCGGGGTTGCTAGCCCGGTCAGTGCTCGTGGACGTGCTCGCCGTGCTGAACGTGACGGTGGCCATCGTGGACGTGGTCGACGTGGTCGTCGTGCTGGACGGTCTCGCAGCCGTCCCCCTCAGAGTGGCTGCCCTCGTGGCCGGCATGCAGGGCCTGCTCGGGATGACGCTCGTCGTCGTGGACGTGGTCGACGTGGTCGTCGTGCTGGACGGTCTCGCACCCGTCGCCAGGATGGTGCTCGTGACCGACAGGCTCAGTGTGGGAAGTAGTCATCTCAGCTCCTTGCCTGCTCCCTGAGGCGGGTGGCATCTGGGTGCGTCCCGCTGCGGGGCGCGAAACGCCCCCCGGACAGACCCACCTGCCGCGGCACCAGACCTGATAGCGGACGCCGATGGACCGCCTATTACTCTCCAGCCCACACTACATGTCAGTCTCGTTCGCGCCGATGCGGGGCGCGGCGGGCCACCGGCAGCACTCTCACTCAGAGCGATCGCGGGCTGCCCACAGGATCGGCGCGTCACCTTCTGGCTGTGCTGTAGCCCAGTGCCGCCGCGAGCCCGAGCGCGCTGCGGGGGGCGTACGCGATGCGCCACAGGCCGCCATGCGCGGCGGCGTGCGCCTCGTCCTGCCAGGGATACGCGTGCGCCGGGCCGCCGCCGGTGTTCAGGTCATGGACGAGCAGTGCGGCCATGAGCACCTTGCACGTGGCCGGTTCGAAAACTTCGACGCCGAACCGGTGTGCGCCGGCGTACGCGGCCGCCAGCACCCGGTTCTTCAGGACCGACCTGGTGCGGGTCGGCGGGGCGACGTTCATCGACACGGTCGTGCCAGCTTCACGGGCGAGGGTGGCGCGCCAGCGTTGCACCCGCTTGGCGAGCGCGTAGTTGGGACCTTGCTGCGACACCAGGCTGTCGTTGATGCCCGGGTCAACACCGGGCATGTAGGCGCGGCGCAGCAGGCGCCCGCCTGACAGCGTCCGCAGCGGCCGGCCGGCGAACTTCGCCGCTCGCGAACGGGTCGCATAGGCATGGACGGACTGCGCGACGGCTTCTGGCGGGACGGCGAACACGTCGGTCGGCGTGGCCAGGAACGCGAGCGCGACATCGTCGCGCTCGGCCCGGAGGCGCACCGTGAGCGCGTCGACCGCGGCGGACAGGCGCACATTGGCCGCGCCATCCGCGTAGACGTAGTTGCCCAGGACCAGCGGCCCGTCAATGGTGGCGAGCCAGTCGGCTACGGCAGGGATCTCGCTCGTCAGGTCGAGGCCGGCGCGCTGGGTGATGGCCTCGCTCCCGCCCCCGGCCTCGCTCCCGCCCCCGGCCTCGCGCTGGCCAGGCTGCTGGTGAGCAACGGGAATCAGAAGCGTTCCCCCGCTCCGCCGCCCGGTGTCCAGGACGCGCTCCCAGACAGCGCGACGGGGCAGGTCAACGGCGATAACCCGGGCGCCCCAGCTCAGCAGGGGGGACAGAGGACCCACCTCGGCGCCTGCGCCGAGCACCGCGATCGTGCGGCCGGGCAGGGGAAGCCACTCCGGGTGCGCCGCGACCGCTCGGACCGCATCCGCGCAGGACGGCTCGATCACGCCGCTGCCCACCCAGGTGTCCAGCCTGCGCAGCAGAGCGTCGCCACGCAGCAGGTCGCCCCGGTAGGGCAGCGACAGGCCGTCGTCGGCCTGCCCGGTGCCCGGCACCGTGACCGCCGTAAAACGCCGGCCTCCAGGCGCGGCGAGCAGCGTGTCGAGTCCGGTCTCCTCGCTATCGGGCTGCACGACCCGCATCCGCCGGTGCACGGAGTCCAGCCCGTCGCGGGCTACCGTTATCGCGGCGTCCCTGGACGCCAGCCCGGCTTCGACGAGCCGGCGGAAATGCACGACGTAACCGATGCGCCAGTTCGTATCCCGCTCCGCATCGAGTGCCCCGAAGGGGTCAACAGGGCGCAGCGCGTCAGCTACCACGGCGCTGCCCACTGCTGACGTGCTCCTGCGTCCGTCCGCTGCGGTGGGGAAGACAACCCCGGCCGGCTCCTCGCCGCTCATCGCTCTCCTGTCGTCGTCATGAGACAACCACGCTGAACGGCATCCCGCCACCGCTGGCCGCCACTCACGCAGGCTGGACTGCCGCGCTGTGCCGAGACCTGCCCCAGCCTGGTCGCTGAGCTGCGAGAACACCTATTTCTCAAATTTTTCGCGCGTGATGTGCCCCAGGACCGGACACCTACATCGAACTGCACGAGGGCCCCGCGCCGCAGGGTCCCGCACCGGCAGCTTGCATAATCATGCATTAGGCGGCATACTTTCGCGCGTGTCCAAGGTCATGACCTCCCTGCCGATCGGGGAACGGGTCGGCATTGCCTTCTCCGGAGGGCTCGACACCTCGGTGGCGGTCGCGTGGATGCGCGACAAGGGCGCGGTGCCGTGCACGTACACCGCCGACATCGGGCAGTACGACGAAGACGACATCGGCTCGGTCCCTGGGCGGGCCAGGTCGTACGGCGCCGAGATCGCCCGGCTGGTCGACTGCCGGGCCGCCCTCATCGAAGAGGGCCTGGCCGCGCTGGCCTGCGGGGCGTTCCACATCCGCTCGGCCGGCCGGTCCTACTTCAACACCACCCCGCTGGGCCGGGCGGTCACGGGCACACTGCTGGTGCGGGCGATGCTCGAGGACGACGTGCAGATCTGGGGTGACGGCTCGACGTTCAAGGGCAACGACATCGAGCGGTTTTACCGCTACGGGCTGCTGGCCAACCCCAACCTGCGCATCTACAAGCCGTGGCTCGACGCGGCCTTCGTCAGTGAGCTCGGTGGCCGCCGGGAGATGAGCGCGTGGCTGCTCGCCCACGATCTGCCGTACCGCGACAGCTCCGAGAAGGCCTACTCGACCGACGCGAACATCTGGGGCGCTACCCACGAGGCCAAGACTCTCGAGCATCTCGGCAACGGGATCGAGACCGTCCTGCCGATCATGGGCGTGCGGTTCTGGGACCCGGCGGTGGAGATCGCGCCGGAGGATGTCACGATCGGCTTCGAGCGCGGCCGGCCGGTGACGATCAACGGATCGGAGTTCGCCAGCCCCGTCGACCTGGTCACGGCGGCCAACGCGATCGGGGGGCGGCACGGGCTGGGCATGTCCGACCAGATCGAGAACCGGATCATCGAGGCCAAGAGCCGGGGTATCTACGAGGCGCCGGGCATGGCGCTGCTGCACGCGGCCTACGAGCGGCTGGTCAACGCGATCCACAACGAGGACACCCTCGCGAACTATCACGCCGAGGGCCGCCGGCTGGGCCGGCTGATGTACGAGGGCCGCTGGCTCGACCCACAGGCGCTGATGCTCCGCGAATCCCTGCAGCGCTGGGTGGGCGCCGCGGTCACCGGCGAGGTCACCCTGCGGCTGCGCCGCGGCGAGGACTACTCGATCCTCGACACCACCGGCCCCGCGTTCAGCTACCACCCCGACAAGCTGTCGATGGAGCGCACCGAGGACTCGGCGTTCGGCCCCCTGGACCGGATCGGCCAGCTCACCATGCGCAACCTGGACATCGCTGACTCGCGCGCCAAGCTGGAGCAGTACGCCGGTCTCGGCATGGTGGGTGCCGCGCACGCCGCACTGATCGGGGCGGCACCGCAGAGCGAGCTGGTCGGTGAGATGCCTGAAGGGGGAGCCGAAGCGATCGCCTCCCGCGGCGAGGTGGACGAGGACGACGAGCTCCTCGACCGCGCCGCGATGGAGCTCGGCACCGACTGAGGCCGGCCACCCGCTCCCGGAGCGCGGGCCCCGGGCAGGGGCACGCACCGTTCGCACAGGTAGCGCAGTTCGCTGATCTGCCATTCGGCTGAGCCACGGGGAATGCCGGTGAAACGTTTCCGGAAACAAGGGACGTGCCATAGATCTGCCAACGGTGGAGACGTGGATACATTCACCACCGGTATTGGTTCTAAGCAGATTAGTCCGTATTGTCTGTGAGTGGTCAGCCTGGGGGGCCGTGTTAGCCACGCCGGATCCGCCTCGCGGAGCCGCCACGACGGGAGAACCGATGACGGAGCCAGCCGCAACTGCCGTCCCGGAGACCACTCAGGTGCCACCGGCCCGACTGGAGCCCGATGCGATCGGGGTCGCCCAGGACACGGTCATAGGCATGGCCAACGCCGCCCCGTCGGTATCGGTCGGGCTGACCCTGGCCGGTCTCGCCGCGGCGACCGCCTATGCCTCCGGGCCGATCATTCTCTTAACAGCAGTTCCCATGCTCATCGTCGCCAACGCCTACCGCCGGCTGAATCTCTGGAACGCCAACTGCGGCGCTTCCTTCGAGTGGGTCGGCCGTGCGATGAACCCGTACTTAGGCTTCATCACCGGCTGGCTGATGATCGCCGGCAGCCTGGTCGGGGCGATCTCCGGCGTCGTGGTCCTAGCTCCCTCGGTCCTGGCCGTCTTCGGTGCCAGTGCCACGAGCACCTGGCCCAATATCATCATCAGTACCGCCGTCATCCTGGTCATGCTCGTCATCGCGGTCGTCGGCATCCGCATCACGGCACGCACGCAGGTCAGCCTGGGGCTGATCGAGTACGTCATCCTGGTCGGCTTCGCGATCGCGGGCCTGGTGGCGGTGCTGGGCCACCATCACGGCACTTTCCCCATTACCAGGGGCTGGTTCAGCGTCACCGGAATCGGCGGCCACGGCAGCCTCGCGGCGGGGTTCCTGATCGCGGTATTCATGTACACCGGCTGGGACGCCAGCATCTACGTGAACGAGGAGGTGACGCACCGGCGCGCCAACCCGGGCCGGGCGGCGGTCATGGCGGTCGCCTTCCTCGCCATTATCTTCATCGTTTCGGAAGTGGGGCTGCAGGGAGTAGTGTCGCCCGCCAGGCTCCAGGCCAACTCAGCGTCGGCCCTCGTGTATGTCGGCCAGGCGCTGGGTGGCGGCGGATGGGCCAAGGTAATTGCGCTTTCCCTGGCGCTGTCGGTGATCGCCTCGACTGGGACCGCGCTCGTGATCATCGCCCGGATGGCCTACGGGATGGCCCGCCACCGGGTGCTGCCACTGTTCCTCGGCAACGTGAGCCACCGCTTCTCCACCCCCGCCACCGCCAGTATCGTCGTCGGTGTGGTACTCATCGTGGCCACCTGGATTTACCTCCTCTCCAGTTCAATCGCTAACGTCTTCACGCAACTGATCGACGTGACCGGCTTGCTCTACGCAGCCTTCTACGTCCTCACCGCCATCGCCGCGATGGTCTATTACCGACGCCGAATCGTCAGTAACCCCTGGGACGCGGTGCTCGTCGGGATACTTCCCGTCGGTGCCGTCGCGTTTCTCGTCTGGATGGTGGTCAAGTCGCTGCAAGCCGCTCCAGCGTCGCAGATCTGGTCGCTGGTCGGCATCGTCGGTGTCGGCTTTATCCTGATGTTTGTCGCGCGGTTTGTGCTGCGGTCGCCGTTCTTCGGGATTCCCCGCGAGAGCGCCCCCCGGGATCGCTGACGAAGCCAGGGTCGCTAAGTTCCACGTCAAAATCAGGTGACTTCGGTGGCTGCTTCCTGGACCGCCTTGTCGACGTCCTTCGGGCTCACGTTGAGTTCCTTGGCGATACGCTTCTCCGCCTTGAGGCCGGCCTTGTCCACCAGTTCCTGTAGCTTGCTTTCGCCGACGATGACCAGAGCGGCCTGCCTCTCGTCGATGAGGTCGCCGAACTCCTTGACGTCGGCCCGGGACATGCCCTTCCACAGATGGCCGCCCACCCCGCCCACGGCTGCGCCGACCGCGGCGGTGGCGATGATCGAGGGCGGGAACAGGATGCCGACCAGTGCCCCGACGGCAGCCCCGCCCCACGCCCCGTGCCGGGTGGCCAACTCATCCTTGTTGACATGCACCTTGCCTGAGCCGTCCTTGGTGATGACAGCCGCGTCGTAGGTTCCGACCGCACCCGCCGCATGGAGGTCCTTGACAACCTCATAGTCGGCTCGCGCCGCGGCCTCGTCCGGGTAGGTGCCGATGAAGATGAATACCGCGTCGGATTTTGCCATGTTGTCTCTCCCTTGTGGCCGCATTGGACGATGCGGCAAGAGGCTATGCCAGCCGCGCCCGATGACCGTAAGCAGCAGGACGGCCCCGGGGTCCAGGGACTTTGGTCATCAGCCTGTCCGAGGTCATTGGTCGAGGTACACGCTGCCCTAGGGGGGCCGTTGCGTGTCGTCACCCATGCCGGGTGATCCGGAACGACGCGGGCGGGTCAGCACGCGATTGCGAGCACCGTCCGTCCAGAGGAAAGCATGACCGACTCAGCTCAGCGTTGGCAGCCTCGCTATACCACCTGCCCCACAGCCACCACCTGTCCCGCAGCCACTACCCGCCCCGCAGCCACTACCCGCCCCGCAGCCACTACCCGCCCCGCAGCCACCACCGCCACGGTCCCTGGTCAGGTGATCAGACGATTGATGTCGTGATAGCGACACCAATCGTCTGATCACGAGCCAGATCCCGTGGCGGGAGTGGCTGACAGGGTCAGTGTTACTGGTGGGAATCGTTACTGGTGGGAATCGGCGTCCGGCGGGCGTGCGTCGCCCCGGGCTGAGCTGGTGGGTCGCCGAAGACGCACCCGCACGGCCCGGGCCGGGGTGCGATCCGGCAGCGCTGTGGGGGGAGTGGCCGTCCGAGCACGGCTACCGCTGGGCGCCCGGGCGTTGTGGACGGTGGGCCAGGCTCTGGCCACCCACTGTCCCAGTGCGGGAACAGGTGAACGATCAGGGCAGGTCGGCGCGTTCTTAGTGGTATGGGGACAAGGCTGGCCGGGGACAGCCCCCGCCGATGGAGGCGAGGGCCGTGACCGGTCCCACAGGTTGCGGGGAGATCCGCCGGGCGCTGGGTGTCTACCTCGTGGGAGCCATCGACCCAGCGGACCGCGCCTTCGTGGAAAGCCATCTCACCTCATGCCGGGATTGCCGGGAGGAACTGGCCGGGCTGGCGGGCCTGCCGGGCCGGCTGGGCAGTGTGCCTGCCACTGATGTCACCAAGCTCACTCAGGCTGGTCTCGCCCCAGATGACCAGGACGAGAGGTATCCGCCCGAGCCAACGCTGAGGTCGCTGCTCGAAGGGGCTGCCGCCCTGCGCCGCCACCTGATGTGGCGCCGTCTCATGGCAGCCGCGGCGATGGCGGTGATCGCTAGCGGCGGTGCGGTCGCTGTGTCACGGGCGGTCGCTTCGACCGCGCCGCGGCCTGCGGCCGCGGCGCAGGCGGCGATGCCCTGGGCGGCCACGGTCCACGGCAGCGACCCGCGCACCGGGGCCGCCACCACCGTCCGGTACCTGACCCGGCCCTGGGGCCTGCAGATGCAGGTGCAGGTCACCGGCATTGCCCCCGGGACCCGGTGCGAGCTGTGGGTTCTCGGGCCCGGTGGGCGTACCGCGGCGGGCGGCTGGATCGTCGCCGCTGGCCACACCAGCGCGTGGTACCCGGCGTCAGCGCCGCTGGCCGTGTCCGGCGTCCGAGGGTTCACCGTCGCCGCGGCAGACGGGAATTCCCTGGTCAGCGTCCCGATCCGATGACGCCCTGGAGTCGGCACGAGGCCGGGGAAAGCGTTCGGGCGCCAAGGGCCAGGATCTGGGTCGCGGTGGTGGTGCTCGTGCTGGTGCCGCTGGCCGCGGGCTGCACGCTGGCGCATCAGGCCGGTTCCACCGGACAGCCCGCGGCGCCGGGATCCGGCGCTCCCCGCGGCGGCGTGCGGGCGCTCGCGTCCGCGTACCTGGCGATAGCGCGGCCTGCTAACCGCCGCCTCGATACCGAGGTCGATGGCTTCACCGATCAGGAGCACCACGGCCTGGCCGCGGCGGAGGCGGCTTTGCGTGCGGAGGCGGCGACGGAACGCCGGTTCGACCAGCTGCTGGATGAGATCCGCTTCCCCGCCCGGATCGTCCCCACCGCCCTGGCCCTGATCCGGGCCAACCAGCGCCGCGCGGCGCTGACCGATCAGCAGGC
>Ga0187875_10002777_pt1 | contig 12736 bp, 14 predicted proteins | sample June2016WEW_17_1_2_FD_132978 | JGI IMG/M metagenome (GOLD analysis project Ga0187875, IMG submission 132978) | Peatland microbial communities from SPRUCE experiment site at the Marcell Experimental Forest, Minnesota, USA - June2016WEW_17_10 | ecosystem: Environmental > Terrestrial > Soil >... | reverse complement strand
TGCATCGGTGATGCTTTCGAGGATATTGGTAATGCGTTCATTTGAATCGCGAAGTTCGCGCTCTGCTCTCTCTCTGGCGAGAAGAACGGCTTGGGCATTTTGCAGCGCAACAGACCGCAGCGGTTTCGCTTCGTTGTCGTCGGGTTTCATCAGAGGCTCCCAAGGATTTCTTCGGCTAAGTGAGTGCCCTCGACGCGGGCGCAGATCTTTGCAAAAGCCGTTTGGCGTGTTGTCGAAGTGTCATCACTAAAGGGGCAAAAGCCGCAGTCGTCGGTAGTGCCAAGTTGTCCGAGCAGAATGTTTTCAGCAGCTTCGAGCACTCGCTCTCGAGCTTCCTCCGGCGTATCTATGTGAGGATCGATCGGCGACCCCCACAAAGGCACGCTGGTCCGCCTTGAGATATTGCCGAATAATCTTCAACACACGCTTGCGATCCTTCTCTCCGGCAAGCGCAATGTAGAAGTTCCCGACCCGCAGTTCGAACAAGCCAGGCATTAAGTCTGCGTAATCGACATCGGCGCTGTGGGTCGAATCGAAGTCGCCTCCGGGGCACGTGTGGACAACGATGCGTTGCCGTTCTTCCACCGAGAACCGTGACAGCGCCAGGTTGTTCCGGCCAATGAAGCTGTTCAGGAGATCACCGGAATCATCTAATTTGACTGCTAATCGTCCTTCCGTGAAATCGATTTGGACTTTATGAGCGCCTTTCTCAAAACAGCGGCGAATCTCCGTTTCGTGCTCCCGCAAGAGATCGTCAATGAATTCCTGACGTGAGTAACAGGGAATGTCATCTGCCGGATACATCAGGCTGAGTAAGAGGGTGAGATGACTGCCTGCTTCAGCGGCACGTGCGCGTATCTGTTAGCGATATCGAGATAGCGATCAGCATAAACTTTGTAACGAAACGGCCCCGCCGTCAGCCGCGGCATCCGCCGCACGTGGCCAGCCGAGAAGGGAATCTTGAAACCGTCCGGTGCTGTATTGAGTAATCCATGCACGGAGTACGTCCAGAAGTTGTGATATTTTCCCTGCTCGCCATCCGTAATGACCGGGGAGCCCGTGGCCTCAAACATCTTGATCGTGTCCCGGATCGCATCTTCATAAAGTGGGTCCAGCTTCGGATCGGCGTAATCTCCGGCTTCATTAATCGCTTCCATCAACTCCACTGGTCGGGGGATGCTCCCAATCGGCTCTGTGGGGATTTTCATCACAACACGTTTTCCTGAGGGGCTTTTTACCTTATCCCAAAATCGGATCGGCAATCGGCCGCACGTTTCCAGGCACAATCGCTCTGCTCGCATCAGACGGCCTAAGTGGTCGGATGAAAAAGACGGAGCTTTCGACTGGCTGGGCTTTCCCAACGTCGTTGCTTGTCGATCCCTTCGCGTGAGCGAGTTGGCCGTTCCCAGACGACGCAATCAAAGTTCCCTTAAAAAGGGGGGATTCCATACAGGGGTCACTGGATAACAGTGCCTCTCGGCGAAAGGCCCACAGCGTGACGATCACGATAGTGTGCAGATTTTCTCCCTCCTACCCGCAAAACGCTCGATGCTACGACTCACTGTGCATGTATCCTCCACAAAAGCCACGTTCCGAATTAAATGGCATGGCGCGTGCCAAGAACTAGGAATCGGGCAGAAGAAGATACGCAGCGCGGCTGCTTTGGCCGCCTGAAGCGGCCTTGGGCGCTGCGCTCTTTTCCTGCCTTGCGAGGCCGCCGATTGCTCCGGTCGTTGGTCATGCAATTCAATCTGCGGACGTTTCTCCACCCCAGCCACTTGGGAGCCGAAATCGTCACACCATCGCACCCATCGCACGGTTTGATGTGCGGCAGATGACATAGAAGAGTACTATTGATGTAGGTCTCGCGCATCCTTCCGCCGCGCTCCGCAGAGTGACGGGTCCTTGCGAATCAGGCAACGCTGCATTCTCAAGGAGTCGAATATGGCGAAATCTCCTGACATTTCAAACTCTCAGCACAATGGGATTGATGGAAACGCACTTCACAATAAGCTCTTGCTGAACCTTCCAGCCAAAGAAAGAGCATCTGTTTACCCCGAACTAGTGTTCTTGCCCGTGCGAACTCATGATGTCCTAAACGAGGCGGGAGAACCAATCAAATACGCTTATTTCGTGAACAGCGGCTTGGCTTCTGTTCTGAACGTGACGCAAGAGGGAAAAAGCGTTGAAGTGGGGTTAACGGGCAAGGAAGGTTTTGTTGGCCTACCCTTGCTGGTGGGCTTCCAATCCAGCCACAGCCGCGTAATTGTTCAGATTGAAGGCACCGCGTTCAGGGTGAGAGCAGCTACCCTGGTGGCGTTGCTGCGAGTGTGTCCCGTGTTGGAAAAGCGAATGCACCGCTATGCGCAGGTTTTAGCTATGCAAGCGTCGCAAGTGGCTGCTTGCAACAGACTGCATGAAGTCGATGAAAGGCTGGCGCGATGGTTGCTGATGAGCCAAGACAGGATTGGCACGGACGTGGTGCCGCTGACACAGGAGTTTCTCGCACACATGCTGGGAACGCGCCGATCCAGCGTTACCGTTGCGGCTACCTTATTACAAAAGGCTGGGCTGATTAAATATAGTCGCGGCAGCGTGAATATCGTGGATCGGCAAGCTTTGGAAGAGGCTGCCTGCGAGTGCTACGGAACTTTAGTTAAACAGTCCTCGAAGTGGGATGGCGAATCGAGCTGACAGTCTTCCCCGCTCAAGTCCCGCCGTGAGGCTTGGAAAACTTCGCGACTTTTTACGCAAGTCCCGAGTTCGACCTGTCGTCGCGGTCTGCGTAGTTCTGGCTGAGATTTTCCACGTGCACCTGCTGGCCTGCTGGCTACGGGGCCCTTCTCGCTCTCATTCCAGCGCGATCCTTGCGTCGGACCATTTTCCGTTGGATTACCGCTAGCTTCGGAACATGAGTCTGCCTCAGGTCCTTGTTCGATAGCGGCTAGACCGACCTGACAGGCTTCTTTGCAAGAGGCGTTAGACTCTGAAGAAACTGCCTGATCTGATCGAGGTGTAGTTCAGAAATCTCGGTGAATTTCATGCCGATTCCGAGGCCCGGCGTGCTGTGAGTCACTTGCGCTTCCGCCCATACTTTCGTTTGTCCGAGCCAGATTCCAACTCTTAATCTGTTCCCGAGCTCCAAGGGGATCGGTATCTCCACATAGCATCCGCCGAGGCTGAGGTCGGCCACTGTCCCCCAAAAAGAAGCTCCCCCTTGAAGATGAACCTCGATCGAGTTTTGGCAACGGTACCGAGGATTTCTGCGCCCATCCGCGATCATTGGTTCATAGTCATCGATAGCATCAGCGGGAAGCGGAAAGTCCCACAAAGGTTTTTCCGGAGCGATGTTCACTAAACCTACGCATCCAGCGCTCGACCTGGCGCTTTCACCAATCCACTTCACCCGGAAGTGTCCTCGATTGTTGCCGTAGGTCAGTCCAATCGTGTCGGCGAGTCCGAGTGTGGGGTGCACACCATGCAACTTTGCTCCTTTACGGCTGATGTTAGCGGTGAAGACGTTCGCGGAGAAGATTTTGCCGTCGCGATCAGTTCCGAAGATTCGTGTTTGAACTTCGGCTGTCTTCCGGGGTTGGCTGCGCCTTCCCATCCGTATCAGCGGCCTCCTCTGAGAGGTTTAATGCGCCTGCCGGGTGTGCGGAATTATTTGATACCAAGCATCGGGAGGATGTTCATCCAGTATTTACTGTTTGAGCCGAACATCAAGCAAGCACAAATTCGCCGTGATCTCATCCCTCCATCCTTTCCTTCATGATGGCGTATTGAGGTTGGATTCTGTGGTTCAGGCGGATTTGCGCTTTCGGTGATCTTGCCCATCCTGCCGATTATCGTGTCCATCTGAAGGGTTTGCAGCCTCCTTCGATTGTTCCTCAATGAGATGGACGACGTGCTTGATTTCGCGGATTCGCGACGCGAAAGCGATCCAAGTCACCAATGCTCCCAAGGCAGCGCCGAGAACGAAGATTCCGATGATGGCCCAACGGTCGTTCATCTCCGACTACCTTTGCACGGAGAAGGAGAACCCGCACATGTTGGAGGGGAAGTTTACGAAATCCGAAAAAATTGCTGTCCCATCCCCTTGGTCACATTGTAGCTCTGAACATTACCGTAACGGAAACATTTCTGATGCCCACTTTGCCGCGGATTCAACCTCGCCGGGGGAGGATGTCGACCCCGACTTCCCCATCCTTAAAGCAAGCCACGGAAGACTAGGTGAAATTGCAGTGGCGCCCGTGCTCTGTTCCGGTTGCAAGTCCTGCTTTGAGCACGTTTCATCCTTACGACCTGCCGAGATCGCAAGAGCTTGCAGCCTTCAGCAGCCTTCAAGTCTCACTTGACTTTGCTGTCGCCCGGAGTATCGTAAGGGCGTTCAGTTCACGGCTTGCACGGCTGATTGAGGCGCGATGGAACGGTGGGTCGTTCCGATCTCGAACAGCGCAGCCGGTGGGCCGTAATTCTGGGCCTAGCTTTAAGGAGTCCCCATGGCCGCGAATCCGATCCCGCCCTCACAATTAAATCTGGACACGGTTAAGACTCCCGACGAAACGATCGTTCACTGCTCCGGCAGGATTACATCCAGCACATCCGAACAACTGCAGACGGCCGTCCGGAGTCTCATCCCAAGCGCCAAATGTGTCGTGCTGGACCTGACCAATGTGAGCTACCTGGACAGCTCTGGACTGGGTGCGCTCGTTGGCCTGTACGTGTCGGCTAAGAACCAGCATTGCGGGCTGAAGCTTGTGAATGTGAACCAACGCTTGCGGGAGCTGTTCCGCCTAACAAAATTGGATTCGGTGTTTGGGTGTCAGACGAGTTCCTAGCCACGCTCCTGATTAGGAGTTCGGTGCCCACGAAACTAACATTGCACCGTAAGATTACCGCTATCCCTCATGATCGGCCAGACCATCTTGCACTATCGCATCGTGGAGAGGGTCGGTGGCGGCCTGGGAAGTGATCGTCCTCAAGGCTCTTGAGAAAAACCACGATTTGCGCTGTCAGCACGCTTCCGAGATGCGAACAGATTTGCAACGGCTGAAGCGGGATTCTGAAACTAGTGCTGGCACCGCGACAACCTCAACCCAAGGAAATCGCCCCAGCGGGTGATTGATTATTTAGCGACTTCCACCTTCGTGCCATTTTCGGCGCTGGGCTCGTAGTTTAGTTTGGAACTGCTGGCGGCTCTCACGTTTGTCTGCTCGAATCTGTTCCTTCCTGATCAGACACACCCTGAGGACTAAATGAAAACTGTACTTAAAGGTGTGGCCGTGCTCGTGACGTGGCTGGCGTGGAAGCACACGGCTAGCTTGTCGATGTGCTGGTTGTTTTGGCTGACGGTGCTGACCGTGGAGATGAGGATCAGGCAACTCAATTACGGGATCGTTTTCCTGATAATTGGGACCGCTTCAAATGCATTGGTTACGCTGCTGAATAACGGAGTCATGCCAGTCGTCGGGATGCCAGCCTCGGTACAGGCGATGTTTCCGATCTGGCATACGGCAGGTGCGGGCAATCGGATGCTTATCTTGGCAGACCACGCATCCCTCTGGTATTTCAGCGTCGGCGACTTGTGCATGCAGGCTGGTTGTTTGGTTCTTCTAGCGAAATTCGTCAAGCTCGGCCCTCGTGGGATCGGCTTACGAAATGATTTAGTCCGATGGAGCAAATAGCCCGACCATAGGCCTGAGATAGATTGGAGCAGAGGAACAACCTGGCGGTCACCGTCTAGGGAACTCTGCCCTCAGCAACGGAGTTGGCTTCCTATCAGGCGGCGTTCAGTAAGCTGAGACGAACTTCTTCCAGCAAATCGCGCTCCAGTTCGTTAATGCGGTCTTCTTTCTTCTCGTATGCAGCCCGTTCTGCTGCCGACGATCCGAGGAAGACCTCATCCTCTCGCGTCTTACTTTGCTCCCTTCGAAGTCGTATTAATTCGGATTGTGGTGTTTCATCGCTCGTCATGGATAGCACACATTCCTCGAGGAAGGGGCTACTTCGACTTTACCCCGTGCGTTGCGCGTATGGAATACCGCGCATACTGTACGGTGCCGCACATACATCCGTAATGGATCGTACTCTTTTTAGCCCCGAAAAAAGGACAATACGATACATACGGCTATTCTCGCTTTTGGATAAAACTCTTCGCCCGGGATTTCATTGCTTACGCCTTTTGCTTTGGCACGTATGGACAGCAAGATGTTACTCCGTCTCTCTTGAAATCACTCCCATCGACGCAGACAGGAGACCCGTATTGGTGCTAGCGGAATTTCCGATCGGACTGCCAATTTTGGCATGAAGGCGTGCTATCCAATGAAATCAACAGTTAGAACGCATGTGCAAGAAATTCCAAGCTTTGAGGGCATTTCCGATTACGTATTGACACTTTCTTTCGTAACGTCGTGACGTGTCGAACGAGCTGCCATAATCCAGGGAACGATGCCGCCAAAGCCGAATCCAGAAGTACTCGTCGTTTCGCAGCCTAGCGCGCGCGCAATTATCGCACGCCCGTTTCGAGTAAAGCTTCGTGGCTCGATATTAGCGTTGATACGTCTGCCGAACCGGCGCGAAGTGCGAGGGAAATTACATCAGATTTCGACTACCGGCGGACTCCTGAACGTTGAAGCGCCGCTCGACGAAAAGGTGCAGGTCGAGTTGATGTTTCAGCTCGGCGAAACTACGATCCGCCAAAGGGCTGAGATGATGTTTCCCATTTGGGCCACACAGGGATGGTTGCAACCTTTTCGTTTTATCGACCTGCGCGATGCGGATAAAAACATTCTCGAGCAGAATCTGCTGTCGTTCATCCAGCGAATACAGGAGGCAACGCCCGACCGGGCAAGTTCCCCCCCGGCCGACATGACGACCGGCAAATGAGAGTAGCAACTCTAGGCGGCGTTCGCCGATCAGTGGCTTCCCGAGCAGAGTGCTTTCTCCCCGCACTCATCTAGAAGTGGAAACCCAGCTCCGCCGTAACCGTGCGGGGAGTGACATAGTGCGTTCCGCTGAAGGTTGAAAGAAAATTGTAGAGCGCGTAGTTATTTGCCAAATTAATCACGGTCACTTGCGCGCTCCATTTGTACTTGTCGCCGTGGAACAGATTGTCATGGCCCAAGGAGAGATCGAAGAGGGTCCGCGACGCTATTCGTGGTGGATTGTGATCATCGTTCTCGGTGTTCGGCGCTGGCACTTTTATGAGCGCTGAACCAAACTGCGAAGCAGAACAATTGTAAGGGAGTGGAGTTGTTGGGGTTGCGCGGACGCCATTGCAACGGAACCCCGCCTCGAACTCCTGGTCAGCGGAAAGAGGGGCTCCTCCCACATTGGACGCAATCATGCTCACGTTTGGCACTCCGCCGATTGCGACCGATCCTGGGCAATCGTTGTACGGGACATTCAGCCCAAAACACGGTGTTGCTCCTGCAACCAATCCACTGTCGTAGCGCCAGTTGAAGCCAAGCCACGGGCCGCGCTTCCAGGGCTGATATTGCAAATGCGTCGTCTGGTTGAATTTTTCATCGTGATCGATGCGAAATGGAAGTCCGGCTGCGGTTGCTGGGGTCGCGCCAGCGCCTCCAATCTGCGGCTGAAAAAATCGCGCCGCCACGCTGGAGAAAACCATAAGCGCCGAAAATCCATGAACTTCAGGCACGCTGAGCCGTCCCGCGTAACCGGGAATTTTGGAGTTGTGCCACTCGATGGGGAAGGTGATTGGCGTGTTGCCGAGCACGCTGAAGTCATAGCCATTATGTGTGTACTTGGAGATCCACTCGCCAGAAAACACGACATATTTGCCGAAGGCCTGCTCCAGACCGGCGTGGAACTCATTGCGAAAACCGGGACTTAACGGATTGGCTGCGCTCGAGGAGCAGAGAAGCAGCGGATTCAAGACAGCATTGCTGCATCCGATACTGGAAAGGATCAGGTTTTCGTTGAACGGAGATTCCAACGTTCGTGCGTAAGAGGCGCGAATGATGGTGGTGGTCCTCCTGATGTTGTACGCGGCCCCTACGCGAGGCTCCGCTTGGCTTGCGTCAGTCAGGCCGTTATACACATCCCCACGCAGGCCAATGTTCCATGACCAGTTTCCTTTTGTGACGACGTCTTGAACATAGAGAGCCAGTTCTTTAACGTCGGTGTGGCCGTTGAACGCGTAATAACTTCCGCCGCGAGTCAAGTCGTAAGGAACCAGGATCGGATTGAAATAAGGATAAAGAGAAGTTCCCGGCGCATTCGCGTTGAGAGCAGTGTTCGGCTGGTAAGCGCCGCCGCACTGCGCCGGGCTTGTGACCCCCGGCGCTGGCGCCGCGACATCGGTGTACGGGTTCACCGGACTCGTAGCCACCGAAGTTATGCAGGGGGCGTTGTAGGTCGGATCGACAATGCCGAGGTCGTCGTTCTCGTTCAGAAATGTCTGTGCGTACGTAACTCCAGCCTTGATGTTGTTTACGCCTTTGGCATAGGAGACATCGGATCGCAGACCTGTGTTGGTGAGGGTGCGGTGCTGGCCTACCGATTGCCTCTGAAGGCTCGGCGGCCCGAGGTCCGCGAAAGGATTGCTGCTGGGGTAATAGTTATAGTCATCGCGCCGTACGAAGGCTCCCAAAGTGAATACGGAATTGCTAGTGAGCACCCGCGTCCACGAAGGCGCGATGTTGAAGGTTCCAATCTTGGAGCGCTGGTCCGTGGGTCCGACGATGTTTCCGATCGGTCCCGTGCCGCTAAAGACCGCCATTTGAGGCTCAATCCCGTTCAGTCCACTCCAGGGGGTTGCGTATTCGGCATCGAGCGAGTTGGGCGTCTGGAACCAACTCCGGCTGTAACCGAAATTCAGGTGGATGGAATCGGCAGTTGAGAGTTGATAGTCAACGCGATCGAACAGGTTCTGCTCGTTTCCTTTATCGTGCAGTATGGTGGATTCTGGTGGATCGAGGAAGCGGCCCGTATTCAAACCGTTTGCCGAGATGAAATTTCCCCAGTTCTTGCCGCCGTAAGCGACCTCAGCAGCTAAGTTTGTAGTACCAAACGACCCGTAGGAAGTGGTTACGCTGCCTTTGGGCGTCGTAACGCCCTGGCCCGAGCGCGTGGTCGCGACGATTACAAGGCTGGTCTTACCTCCATATTCCGCGGGAGGCGCGCCGTCGATGACTTCCATCGATTGAACGGAATCGAGGGGAATTTGATTCGAGAATACCTTGCTCTGCTGGTCGGTAATCGATTGGCCGTCCACGGAAAACGAAGTCTCCGCATGGTCGCCGAGCGGGTGAAAGAGCCCGTTGGAGTCGGCAGAGATTCCCGGCGTCGAGAGCGTAACCGCCGAACTCAGCGACGATGTCGAACTCTCCAAGGGAATCTTCTCGAACGCGCTTCTATCGAGGTCAGAATGGAACGTTGAATCGTTCTCCACCAGGTCTCCAGCGTCGGTGACCGTCACTGTTGTGGTGGAGCTCGAGACTTGTAAATTGACCTTGAGGTTGACCCCGACCGCGGATCGGACGTCCACATCCTGCGCGGTTTTCGCGAATCCCTCCGCGCTCACCGTCATGTGATAGGGATTGAACGGAATGTTCGTAAGGCTGAAATTCCCGGATGCGTCCGTTTTGGTTGACCGGTCGTAGTGGCTCACTGGGTTGTTGATTTCAACGGTGGCATTGGGTACCACCGCGCCGGTGGGATCGAGCACAGTACCGGTGATCGATCCGGAGCTGCCGCCTGACTGCGCGTGGACATTTAGAGCGAGGGACAAGGAGACTAACATCAAAGCCGCGCGAAGCGACTTCTTATAAAAAGCCAGCATGATACCTCCATAAAGACTCGTCCAACAGATCGTCAAGATGGATCAAGGTTACGGTTCACGAGAGGTGAGCCGGCCTGTACTCGACTGAAATCTGATCTTTAGAGAGCGGGAGGCGGGCGAACGTAGAGCGCGAAAGCGACCGGACGCTGCTTGGCGGTACTTGGCTGCGGTCGAAAGGCTACCACAGTGCGGAAGACCGGTTTCGGTGCGGGCGCTACATTTGTGGGCGAGGCCGAGTGCGCCGCAACGCAAACCTGGCAAGTGGTGGACTCATCCTGACTCGAATGGCGATGCACCGCAAACGCGAATGCTGACCACAGGGTCAGCAGCAGCGAGAGCCATGCGATCCGCTTCGAGATCGACTGCATAAGAGAAGAAGTTCCTTACTCAGATTATAGCGAAAGACGATCGGACTACAGCGGAACACCAGTAACTGCAACCAAGAAGATAATAAGAGGGTTGGATGCAGGGATATGCAGAAAAGATCGCTCTTTCTTTCGACAGTCGAGGTTGAACCGAAGCGCGATGCCGTTCTGCAGGAAGAGAGTCCAAGCCTCCAGATCCTGCGAGGATGGGTTAGGTGATCTCCATATGGCTCGGCTTCATCTAGCGGTGTACGGTCGATGAGCAGCTTGCCACCGACGACCCAGAGAATGCCGATGTGGGGTTCTTCGTTTTCACATTGGGCTCGTGCTCCTATCTTGGAGCTATTGCAGGATTCTCTTGTAAAGTACGCCCCCCAAGTCCTGACTTGAACAAAGTTACCAGGAGAAACACGCTTCCAGCCTGGATGCACAAGTCGCCCACGCTGAAATACGAAAGGGATGCATGGTCTGCCAAGATAAGCATCCGATTTCCCGCACCCGCCAAATGCCAGATCGGAAACATCGCCTGTACCGTGGCTGGCATCCCAACGACTGGCATGACTCCGTCATTCAGCAATGTAACCAATGCATTTGAAGCGGTCCCAATTATCAGGAAAACGACCCCGTAATTGAGTTGCCTGATCCTCATCTCCACGGTCAGCACCGTCAGCCAGAACAACCAGCACATCGACAAGCTAGCCGTGTGCTTCCACGCCAGCCACGTCACGAGCACGGCCACACCCTTGAGTACAGTTTTCATTTTAGTCCTCAGGGCGTGTCTGCTCAGGGAGGAAGGGATTAGCGCAGACCAATCATGCCCGCCGCTTATAAGCGTCATGCGTCGTCGTGAAACAAAGGTTAGAACCTGACATTTTGCTAGAATGCCTCGAGCACTGTCTGTTCAAAACTGCACACTTTAGCCGATCTGATTTAGGGGGATGAGTCTCCTCGACGAGCCATATTTGACGATCTATGCAGGTTCATAGTTTTTCCCAGTCGGTGAGCGCCACTAATTCATCGAGGATTGCCTGCAACCTTTGAAGTCGGCGTTCATGATCCCTGCTGCTCCGTGCATCTTTTTGCCGCTCTGCACATACCGGCCGTTCGCTTCGCGAATTCGAACTTTTTCTTCCCGCAGCTTGGCGATGCGTTCTTTGACGGGATTCTGCATGGAGTGGGCTAGACGGGCGGATCACGGTCGCAAGGTACGTTTTCAATCATTGACCGGATCATTCTACGTTTTCGCGGCCCCAGTGCTTTACCACCGTTCCATGACTCCGTAGTTCCTTGGAACGGAATTGAGCGCCGATCTTGAGCCGTGCTGATCGCGTGAGTGAATCTGCATTGCTCGTGCTGCTTGGGTACGGCGACTCCTGAGGCTCTTATCGAACGCATTGATGGGCTCAACATGGGGGCAGTCGTGACAGACTAGAAAAATACCATTCGGGTCTTTGCTGATTGTGTACATACTTTTCGACCACTCTTTCCCTTCCCGCAAGATGTGCAATATGGACGAGATAGGCCGATGTCTCCTGCGTGCAAACTATCAAAATCCTAGCCTTTCGCGTCCGTTGTCCGCCTTGGGAGTTTAGTCCGAAGAATAGCGCACCGGTCTGGGTGCTGCCGCCCGCACAATTCCAGCCGGGCGGAGCGAAGCGGTTTCTGGCGCTGACAACCAGCCTTTCACGGCGCACTGAAATGTCCGTAGGAGAGCAGCCCGGTTGTTCAGGTCACTTTATGGAGTCTGCTTCAGGCGATCCGTCCTGTCTGGCAGAGAACGGTCGATCGGGGTATTTACTGGAAAGCGCCAGATTCCGTAAGCCCCGGTGGACTGGCTCGACCAAATCACATTCCTGTTCGTGAATGCGATCCGCTTTGCTCTCAAAGCGCTAAACAATTACGTCCAAGGAAGACCTCATCCTCTCGCGTCTTACTTTGTTCCCTGAGGAGCCGCGTCAGTTCGGATTCGGACGTTTCGTATTTCATGATACACATCGTGGATAGTAGAGCATCGCGTCCACTGCGTTTAGGGGGTGGCGCAGCCTTCCCGTGTCCGCGCCACCAAGAGGAACAGGCGGATAAAGCGAGAGGTGACCCGTTCCTTCCCATTTCTATCTTGGTCAACGTACAACGCTGACTTATTCGCTGTCTATTCAAGATTGCACAGTTTTGAAAGACGGTGCTCCCGTTCCCGAACCCACTGACTGCTCCAGCGGTTGCGAGCCTGAGCTTCGCCCTATGAGATGGACGATTACCTCGTCCCCGTCCGTTTCGCTGGAGATTCTCTATTCGTCCCCAGTCTCGTGCACACGCGGCAGCCTCCGTCCGCTTAACTGTTCCAACCTCTTTCGCAATTCATCCCCGCAGGGTCGAAAATCCCCTTCGCTCACGCTAGAGTGGCCGGTGGTTCGACTCGGTAGCCGAGCTTGCGGAGTTCCCGGACCATCTTAATTAGTACGCCGTCGTCTTGACTGTGCGTTCACCGAGGGACCTAGCTCTTCGTAAGGCACACCGCGGTGCAGAATGATTCAGATGAGGTAACTAGAGCACCGAGACCGGAACT
>Ga0187875_10002775_pt1 | contig 12740 bp, 7 predicted proteins | sample June2016WEW_17_1_2_FD_132978 | JGI IMG/M metagenome (GOLD analysis project Ga0187875, IMG submission 132978) | Peatland microbial communities from SPRUCE experiment site at the Marcell Experimental Forest, Minnesota, USA - June2016WEW_17_10 | ecosystem: Environmental > Terrestrial > Soil >... | reverse complement strand
CGAAATCGCCACCGCCGCCGCCCGCAGTACCGTAAAGACTTCCCTTTGCAGTCAGGAACAGGTTCGTGGATGGTGTAGTGCCGTCAGCACAATTTTGCAGGGAGCAGAAGGTGTACAGAGTAGTCTCGGTTTGTGCGGCGGCATTTTGGACCGAAGCACCCACGAGCGCGCAGAGCAAAACGAACTTCAGAGGGGTGCCCAGGATCGACAGCAATCCCCGGCGCAGAAGATCCGCATGCGCTCCTGATGGCTGGCGAGGCATCTCCTTCACTTCGGGCGAGTTCATAGTGCTTCCTCCTTCACTGCTCTTTAATTGTCTGAGGTCTTGTTCCCAGGCTTGTGCGATGAAGGCAAGCCATTCCCACTGAGGTTTCGATTTTAACGCATACCAGAATTATGTGCTCTGCCACGACAAGGTAGTGATGCCGGTGCAGGCTTTAGATTGCTGGAAGAACATTTTCGTGACGTGCGATGGTGCGTGGACAACAAAAGCCTCCTGGCCGGGAAGGCTCTTCCTTCAAGCGGCATTTGTCTACTTTCATCAGCTTGACACTGGAATGTCTGCTATGTAGCATCGCTACATAGACGAAGGCGTCAATGGCTAGTGTTCCAAAATTGTCGTACACCTCGGCAGTTGTCCTCCAGACAATCAGTGCAGGATACAGCTATGGTTTCGACATTATGGAAGTTACGGGCCTGCCGAGCGGTACGGTTTACCCTGCTCTTAGGCGTCTTGAGCAGCAGGAATTGATCAAGTCCAGGTGGGAGACGGAACATGCTGCTTATGCAGAGCAGCGGCCCGCTCGCAAGTACTACCAACTCGTCCGCCGAGGCAAAGATGCACTCGCTGAGGCGCTTCAGCGTTACACGCTCCTTGAGAAACTCGCAAAGGCCGAGTACCGCTAGGGAGGTTCCGTGAATGCACGGCGTCTAAAGAAGTTGTTGCGGGGGTGCAACGTCGTCCTACACGTAGCAAGCTGGCTTGTTCCGCACCGGCAGCGGGTCGAATGGCTCCGCGAATGGCAAGGTGAGATCTGGCACTGGGCTCATTTTCTTGTCGAATCGGATCGGCTGAACGCGCGCACCGAGCAAGAACTTCTAGGACATTGCTGGGGATCATTCGTTGACGCACTGTGGCATCGATTCAATCGGGTCGTTGTTCTGGACTTCGCGCACTCGTATCCGCTGACGCCGAGGTTTTGTCTACTTGCCATTCTCTTAGCTGTTTTCGCACTTCTCGCAGCCAGTCCTGTATCGCTTTCCTCGTGGATCCTCAGTCCCACCGCTTACGTTGATTCGTCCCATCTTTTGACTGTTTCGCTAAGTGCGAAATCCCACTGGCTGAGACCTGAACTACTGCGTGAGGCGGCCGGGCGCTGGGCACGAAACAATTCGTTGGTTGCGAAAGCGGAAACCTATGCGTGGAGACCCAGCGTTGTGCGAGGACCGGCAGGGCGGGAAAGCGTGCTGTTCGCGAGAGTCACACCAGGGATATTTGAATTGCTTGGATCTCATCCCCTTCTCGGCCGAACATTTGAATCAACGGACGCTTCGTGTACGGACTGCGTGGTTTTGAGCAACACGGTTTGGAAAAGTCAATTCCACGGCAACAGCCAGGTAATAGGCCGCTCATTATCTCTTGATAGTCATCAAGTGAAGATTGTCGGCGTTCTTCCTGCGCAGTTCCGTTTCCCTGGGCTAGATATTGGCTTGTACGGTCCGTTTGGAACGGTGTCCGATCCTTCCCTGCTGAGTTTCGAATGGCCGGGCGCTCTGGTTCGCCTGCCCGCGGGAGTAGAGAGCACAGAAGCAAAAAGACAGTTGGTGGCGTACGTAAACCACACCGGTGGATTATCTTCAAACATAGTGCTGGAGGTCCTTTCCTTGAGAGACATCCAGTACCAGTTTTTCGAATCCTGCGCAGACGTGACTGCGCTTGCCCTCCTGCTGCTGATCCTTTTGAACCGGCAGACTGTAGTGCTCCTCCTTACTACTGGACCACGTCGAACTGTGGGTGAGTCCTGCAGGTGGTGGCTGTTCTTTGCTGTTAAGAACAGCTTGTTGCTGCTCCTGGTTTTAGCGGCTTCCGTCGACCTCGTGCAAACAGTTGTACTTAGATATCTCAATGCTCAGGAATATGCGAGCGGCTCAGTCATTTGGCTTTTCCTGGTTGGACTGACAGTCGCTCTGACTTGGTCCATTCGTGACCAGCTGTCTCGCTGCCGCACGTGCCTCAGTCGGTTGAGAACACAGGTAGATCTTGGGAACTCTGTCGGCACATTTTGTGAGCCAAGCGGAGTGGAATTAGTCTGCAACGGAGGCCACGGCATATTGCACCTGCCAGTTATGCAGTTCAGCTGCGTCGATTCCGAGCGCGGGACGGATCTGGATGAGTCGTGGCGAGCCGTGTCAGAACCACAGGCGAGTGTAGCCGCTTATTAGCTCGGCCTGGCTCACCATTCGGGAAGAACGTGAAAGAGCAATTAGGCTGACGTTTCGTATCCAAGAAGGAAAAGGCGTTCTCGCTTTTGCAGAACAGGAGGTCTCGTCTTGCGTACCACCCCGGCTTTTCGATCGCTGCTTTTGCTGTCAGCACTGTTCTCATTCACAAAGGTCACGGTGGCGCAGTCACTGGACTATGCCATCGAGCACGTGACTGTCATTAGCCCTGGCACTGGCAAATCTCAGCCCGACACAACCATCGTGATCCATGGGGCCGGTATCGTCTCGGTCGTGCCCTCGAATCACCTCAAACTGCCCGCTTCGACCAAAGTGATCAACGGAACCGGCAAGTTCGTAATTCCCGGATTGTGGGATATGCATATGCATTTTCGCGATGCGGCCCGCGATCTGAAGATGGACGTTGCGAATGGCGTACTCGGCATTCGTAACATGGGCGGTGTCGCCAAAGAGGTATTTCCTCTGCGCGACGCAATCGCTCGCGGCCAGCAACTCGGACCTAAGATTGTGGCTTGCGGACCGATTATTGATGGCCCGGACTCCTGGTCCAATCCGGATTTCACGATCTCTGTGAAAACCGCGGACGAGGCGCGGGCTGCCGTAGTTTCGCTGAAGCAACAGGGGACGGACTGCATCAAGGTATACGACGGGCTCTCGCGAGATTCGTACTTCGCCATTATCGATGAAGCGAAGAAGCTAGGCCTGCCAGTCGTCGGGCACCTCCCCAGAGGAATCAGCATCGCGGAAGCATCCAATGCTGGACAGCGGTCTCTGGAACACGGTATTGCGCTCGCGGGCGGATCAACGATGGAAAGCGAGTACATCAAGCGAGGCTTGGATCTATCTGTTTTCCAGGAAGCCCTCAGCACAAAGAACTTCGCGCTGATCCCGGCAGAGATTGCGCGCGATAACACAATGATGCTGGACACTTTTAGCCAAGCGCGCGCGGATGCCACCTATAGACTGCTGGCAAAGAACAATACCTTCATCACTCCTACACTGGTGACGCAGCGCTCGCTTACATTCATCGATGATCTCAGCGTAAGACCCGACCCCAGAATGCAGTACGTCTCAGCCGAGGAACTGCAATGGTGGAAGCCGGAGAACGGCTTGTTGAGTAAATACCGGACGCCGGAATACATCGCGATGAAAAAACGGGAATATGCAAAGATGCTTGAAGAAGTTCATCGTGCGCAGACGCTCGGTTTGCGGCTCCTGGCCGGAACCGACATCACGATTCCGTACACTTATCCAGGCTTCAGCCTGCACGACGAACTCAAATTGTTTGTTGAAGCCGGCCTAACTCTAATGCAGGCGCTCGAAACCGCCACGACCAACCCGGCCCTCTTCCTAGGATTGTCGAAAACGTGGGGGCGTGTCGAGCCCGGCTACACGGCTAATCTCGTTTTGCTCACCGCTGATCCTTTGGCCGACATCTCGAATACGGATAAGATCGACGCAGTTATTCTGAATGGTAAATTCTTGGACCGTGCACAACTCGACCAAATGCTCCGCGATGCGAGAGAATCTCCAGCTGCAGAGAAGTCCGCAAAGCGGTAAGTTGCAATGTCAGCGTCCTCCGAGCGTTCGAGTAGATGCCCGTGAAGCTCGCATGTTAAAGACATCCAATCTGGATGCGCACGGGCCTGCAGTGTCTAACCGCCTGAATCGCGGGTTTGTTCAATTATGTTATCCCTTCGCTCGCTGAGGCATAGTGTCTGTGCCGATCTGACTCTTCACACAACATAGGTATCTCCGCAACATAATATGGTTTATGTTCTTAAGAACATAATTGGTATACATAAGAACGTCCTTTGCTGACTGTCGCTGATTCTACCGATTTGCCACGCGCAATGTGGTGATCATCGCAATGCGCCGTTCAAAGCTGGGGTCGGGAGTCAGTTGTCAGCGCCCAACCGATGATTCCTGGTTGAGCACATGCGATCGAGCTCCCTGATTCAAGGTTTTGGGGTCAGAAAGTGAGAACAAATGACCTTCTGACACCGACCCGTAGGATGTATGAAATCGACAAAAAGACTTATGGCATACCGGCTTTACCCGTAAACTACGATTGAATCCACGTTTCTGGGGAGATCGATGATGCCTCGCCGAGCTGTCGCAATTGTTTCGAAAACCATGCGAAACCTTCTGATCGTGCAGGTGGTGTTCTTATTTGCAGTCTCTGTTGCAGCGCAATCCCATCCCCAACTCAATCTCATGCCTTGGCCCTCCAGTGTGCAACTTGGGACTGGGCAATTACCGATCACTCAATCCTTCTCTGTTGCAGTAATGGGATCTCAGGATCCTGCGCTGGATCGCGGCAAGCAGAGGTTTGTCGCCGAGCTCTCGCTGCTGACCGGAATGCCGCTCAAGGGCGACTCAGCCGGTGCGGCCAACCCCAGACTGTTGATCCATGCGGGTCATGGCCGCGAGGCTGTACAGATGTCGGGCGAGGATGAATCCTACGAGCTAGTGGTGACGGAGTCCGGCGCGAGGCTCACCGCACCGAATCCCCTAGGGATCCTTCACGGGCTGCAAACGTTCCTTCAGCTTGTTGAACCCACGGCCAGTGGATTTACCATCCCGGTCGTGACGATCAAGGATCGACCCCGGTTCGTCTGGCGCGGCTTGCTGATTGATGTCAGCCGCCACTTCATGCCGCTGGACGTCCTCAAACGGAACCTGGACGGAATGGCTGCGGTGAAAATGAATGTTCTGCATTGGCATCTTTCCGACGACCAGGGCTTTCGCGTCGAGAGCAAGCGCTTCCCCAAGTTGCAGGAAATGGGATCTGACGGTTCCTATTACACGCAAGCAGAAATTCGAGAATTCGTGGCCTACGCGCGTGATCGAGGCATCCGGATAGTTCCGGAGTTCGACATACCCGGCCACAGCCGATCATGGCTTGTGGGATATCCAGAATTGGCCAGTGCCCCGGGACCGTACAAGATCGAACCGGGGGCGCCCGATGCTGTCATCGATCCTACCAAGGGGGCGACCTACAAGTTCCTGGATAAGTTCATCGGCGAGATGGCTCAGCTCTTTCCTGATGTCTACTTTCATATTGGCGGCGACGAGGTCAACGGCAAGCAGTGGGACGATAATCCGAAAATCCAGGCATTTATTCACGCTCACGGAATGAAGAATGACCAGGATCTGCAGGCATACTTCAACCAACGCATGGAGAAGATTCTGACGAAGCACCACAAAGTCATGGTGGGGTGGGATGAAATCCTGCATCCCGACTTGCCGAAGACTATTGTCGTGCAGTCATGGCGCGGTCAAGAGTCGCTGGCGACGGCCGCGAAACAGGGCTACAACGGCCTGCTCTCCTTCGGCTACTACCTGGACTTGATGTGGCCGGCTGCACGGCACTATGCTGTCGATCCAATGAGCGGTGCGGTCGCGACTCTGAGTCCCGAGGACCAAAAGCACATCCTGGGCGGCGAAGCCTGTATGTGGACGGAGTTTGTCACGCCGGAGAACCTCGATTCACGACTGTGGCCTCGAACGGCCGCCATTGCCGAGCGTTTGTGGTCTCAACAGGAAGTTCAGGATCCGGGTTCGATGTATACCAGGCTCGGCGAGGTAAGTTGGCGCATCGAGTTGCTGGGCCTGACTCAGAGGTCGGGCAGTACTCCCATGGTGCATCAAATGGCTGGAACCGACGATATTACAGCTCTTCGCAGCCTTCTTGATGTCGTAGAGCCCGTAAAGAACTATACGCGCATGGAGAACATCAAGGGCACCTGGGATTTCAGGGCGCCTTTGAACCGCATGGTCGATGTGGCAAGCCCGGAGAGCGATGTCGCGCGTAGTTTCCGCAACCTCGTGCAAGAGTATATACAGAGCGGGTACAAAGATCGCGCCGCCGAAGCACAGATTCGGGCGCTCCTCACAGGCTGGCGCGATAACGATGCCAAATTGCATCCTTTAATTGAGCAGTCTTTTCTGTTGCATGAAATCGCGCCGTTGTCTGAGGACCTATCGGCGCTGGGCGCAATGGGAACACAAGCGCTCGACTATCTGGGTAAGTCTGAACCTTCTGAATCGTGGAGCAGCCAGCAACTTGCGCTGATCGAGCGGACTCGAACACCGAAGGCGGACCTTTTGCTTATGGTGGTCGGGCCCGTGCAGCAATTGGTCGAGGCAACCGCACGCCAGGCGCACAACCCATAGCTGCGCCGATTGCAAGAACAATCGCTATTGATTATTCGGACCGAGGCTTACTGCGCGTCAGCAACACATCGGAATCCGATGGTTGCGGAACGATCAATGCCCGGATCCATCAGGAGATACTTGCCGTGCTCCGAAAGTTTATACGCCTGTGGAAAATACCAGCGCGATCCCTGCGGCTGGTAATGACTGCCACCGCGTACGACGGCGGCCCTGGTGTGGTCATCAGTAAATTCGTCTGTCCACTGCCATACGTTGCCGACCAGATCCACCACGCCGAAAGGGCTGGCGCCATCGGGATGAGTGTCGACATCGCTTGCGGGTTGCAGTTCGCGCCCGCGATCGGGATGCGGCACAGCTTTCGGATCCCACTCGTTCCCCCACGGGTAGTTGCGCCCATCCGCGCCTTGCGCCGCGTATTGCCATTCCCATTCATGCGGCAATCGCTTGCCCGCCCACTTGGCATAGGCCCGCGCGTCTTCCAGTGAAACCCAGGTCACCGGCTTGTTTGCCCATCCGGCCGGGTATATTTGACTTGTCCAATCTTTCAGGAAATTGTGGTCGTCAGCTGGGTGATAGTGAGTCGTTTCCAGGAATTTCTTGAATTCAGCATTGGTGACCGGATAGGTATCGATCCAAAAAGACTTGATATGCAACCTTGTCTCGTGGAACCGGCGCGCTGATGGCTCCCATGGATATTGGAAGTCGACGCCCTCGTCGTTCATGCCCTCGATTTCGATGCCATTGACGCGGAACACGAAATCACCTTCCGGAACGTGTGTCATCCTCGGCGGAGCTGAACTTGGAGCCGCCGTTTTAGGAATTTCGACCAAATGCTGAGGCATTGCCACCCACTCTCGAGAAAAAGCGCTTAGAGGTTTCTGACTCAGGGCGTGCATCGTCGCCAAGAGATCGTTCAGGGTCTGGTCTGGCCCGGTTGTCTTAAGAATAGCTCCGTAACCATCACGCTCTAGATCGAAACTCAAAATGGAATTGTCGTTTTCTTTGGCCGGAGTGATCTCGATGCCATGCCAGAGGTCGAAATAGCGCGCTCCCTCTTTGTAAGGCACTGCCAGTTGCCGGCCCGAAACGGAATAGTGGTTGCGGTTCACTATGGTCCAAAGCGTCGATTGCACGCCGGGCCATCGGCTGGCGAATACTCCGAACTGCTGCGTAAAGACGTGCGGTTCCCAACCGGGACTGACGAGAAGGAAGTGGTAGGCGCGCTCAATAGTGGCGATGCGGCGAAGAGCCTCGGTATCACGCGGTGTCATCTGGTTCCAAATCCCCCAGATGTTCTCCCAACTTTCAAAGCCAGTGCCATTAAAGAAGGCAGACTGGAGATCGTCGGTATGATCGTGAGCCCAGCGATTGCAAATATGTACCATATGGCGAGGCTCAAGCCATTTATATGTGCTGACCGAGGGCGCAAAGTCATACTTCCAGTAGCCCCACGACATGTTGTTATAAGCCAGCATTTCGTTCGACCCAAATCCGAGTTCCGGTTCGAGAGCGAGCGGGTGGCCTATGCTGTCGGACGCGGTACGGTAAGCGCGAACCATTCCTTCCAACGTATCGCCGTTGATTCCGTCGGCGCCGATGTCGGCCAAGTAGCGAGATGTAGCGACCCAGTTCGGAGCGCCTTCGTCGTGTGTTCCCTGGTCCCACATCATGACCGGGAACAGCACGCGAATACCATGCCTGTGAAATTGCCCGACAACCTTCTTCATCTCGGAGATTCCGCCAGGCAAATCACGAAACAGGTCGTACTCGTTCCGGTTATCGATGCCAAGATTAGGGTAGGTTGGCCACAACAGCACGCTATCGATGCCGCCGTAACGTTGCTCCAAGTCGGCGAGATAGCGGTCAACAGTGTATTGCCGTGTGGCAGGATCGTAGAAAAACCGATCCTGAATCATCATCTGCGGCTGAACAAAACTAGTCTGTGTCCATAAGAGTTCCGGGCGCGCGTACTGCGAACCGTCGTAGCCTATGCGAAGCAGGTGTTCCGCACGCCAGTGCTTGATGTCGTCCAACCAATCGGTAATCTCCGCCTTCGTGCACGTCACAGCGCGAGTCGTATCCCAGTCGGGGACGGATTGGCACGGCGGAGCGGAAATCTGTTCGGAATGAGGGGGACTCTGCGCGTCTTGAGCGGAACTGATTGCGGGCAGAAGGAATGGGAGGAACAGCAAAAGAATGAATCCGTAATTGAGTTTCATAATCAGTTTTCTGCACTCGTGTCCTGTCAAGACTGGGGAATGCTTGTGCGGAACTTCGGCTCGAGCAAACTCACTGCGGCTTTTGACTGGTGCCGCCCGTTTCGTCATGGCGGCCGAGTCCCGCTGAGATCGTCTTTATAAGCTTGCCATCCGCGGTATCGCCACTCAACTCCCAGATCATAATTCCCCGCAGATTCTGTTCTTTAGCATATTCAGCTTTGGCACCGATGGATCGATCATCGTCATAAGTCCAAAAGGTGGTCCCGTCGAAAAGCCACGGCGCCAGTGATTTTGGATCACGATATACCGTGAAGTTTTTCTGAATCGCAACTATGTAGGTATAAGGAACATCGTCCTGCTTTGGCTCGCCGAGTTGAAACAATCCGTGGTTCTCTTTCGCAACTCCGCTCCACGAATAGGCATAGAACGGCATGCCCATCAGCATTCGGGAAGCCGGCACTCCGGCTGCCTTGAAGTTTCGGATCGACGTAGCAACATCCCCATCGGTTTCCGGGTCACCCGGAGACGAATAGAGCGGAGCCACCAGGCCGGTTCGCTTGCTCCAGGGCCCGGCGTAATCGTAGTTCATGACGCCGACCTCGTCCGAATAGAGCGACACGGTTGCCATGTCAAGGTGCTGATAGGCTGAGCGGTCGGTGCCCATGGCAACAGTCAACAGGAAACCCTTTCCGATTGCATCTAACTGATGCCGGAACTCAGCAAGCAGCGCAACGAAGTTCAGCTTGTCGGATTCGAGGGGATATTCCCAATCAATGTCGATGCCGTCGAACAAGCCCGGGGTGTCGATCCCGTCGGCAACCTTGCCCTGAATGAACTGTCGAATGCAGGAGGCGACAAAAGCATTACGATTTTCGGGTTGCGCTGCTTTCACGAATAGTTTCGGGTCGCCCTCGAGAGAAATCAGAATCTTGATATGAGGATAACGACGCTTCAGTTCCTGCAATTGATGGAAGTTTCCACGAAACGGCGTTTGCGGATTATCGGCTGTGCCATCCACGCTATTCTCGGCAGTGAATGAATAATCCAGGTCCACAGCTCGATTCGCGACGATACATCGATTGTCGGCAATGTTGGCCTGGGAGTAATTGATCTGGTCTAGCATGGCAGCCGCACCACTTGAGATGAGGTTTTTGGCGAAGAATTGCTGGCGCATGCTATCGCCGCGAAAATATCCAACGACGAGCGGGCGTGCCGAAGTCGCCGTCTGCTGCGAAAAACAAGGCAACGCGGCCAGGCAGAAAATCAAGCTCAACAGGATGGTACGTATTTTTGCTGGAGTCGCGTGACCACGATTACTTTGCGGCATTTCCGGGACCTCCTACGGAGTAAATTCGGGGGATGCGATCTACAACCCCCGGTAGTGCGGTAAATGCGGCATGAGGTTCCTGCTGATACCAATACGCTACAGAAAAGAAATTATCCGAACGATGATTGGCATGACCGTGCTCAATGGTTGCCTTCAGACTTCTCGTAAATGGGATTGGTGAATCCAAATGAAACCGGTATACGGAGGAACGGCTCCCGGCGAACTCGGGGCCTTTGACCGGCGCTCCAAAGAGGCCATAAGAAAAGGGACGGTCGCCGAAATCCCATGCTCCGAGGAAATAATCTTCTGAGCCTGTGCCATTGATGGAAGGAAGCTTTTCTCCGTCGATGAAGAACATGTCGTCGCCTTCGCCCCACCATCCGTCCTGGTTCTGAAGAATGGACATGGTGACTCCAACGAAGTGTCCCTGGCCGATCGCTTCAAGCCACACGTAATTGTCTTCTCCGCTGAGGTTCTTCTTGCTGAACACGGTGGGCGTATCGTTCGAGTCCCAATTGCTGGCCCAACCTTTGGCAGGAGCCGCTTGACGATACTGAGCATGGAAATACAAGGTGTCAGCGGCTAGGCCGCGGGTCAATGCCTGGTAGTCGATATTGAAATAGAAAGCGTCGACACTTTCGTTTCCCTGGTTTGTGATCGTGATTCGCGCGCGCTTCCGGAAAGGCATGGGAAAAAAACAATTCAGAGCCTTATCCGAGGCCACGGATAAAGGGACGGATTCGAACGTGAAATAGTCGCCGAGTCCGAGGCCGAAGAAATCGCCAACCGGCGCCTCTACGCTCGGCGACGGTTCGTCGTCCCAAAACATGCGCAGGACAAGTTTCTTGAGGTGATATTTCTCCGGCGATGCAATTGTCATCCAGATGTGCGTAATGGTCCCGGGACCCGGCGCGTCGAGCAGACTGATCGTCTCCCCGGGAGCGATCTTCACGAAGTCATCATTGCCCCCCGTGCGGTCATAACTGGAGGCTCGCTTCTGAACGTACGTGTGAGGTACAACGAGGGAAGAGAGCTGCGCACTCCAATCACTTTCCAACTGGGCCAGAGCGCAGCCACACAGCACCAACACCCCGATACAGATTCCATGCCACTTTTCAGGCTTCTTCATGCGATCCGAACTCATCTGGAAATTCGAGCGATGTAAACGGAAAAGGGTTCGAGAGCAACCTGATCTAATCGCCCGGCAGGCGGATCAGCAAGAGACGTCAGCAAAGGCGTAGTTTTGGCCGAAGAGAAACCTTGGGCTGAGAGATCGAAACGGCTCGTCTGGCGTACGCTCGACATATTGAGGACCACCAGTATTGCGTCATTTCCGTCGCGACGAAGGTACGAGAGAACGTTAGGATCATCCTGGTTCAGCGCGATGTAGTCTCCATCCAGCAACGCTGGTTCATGATGCCGAAGAGCCAGAAGCCGTTTATAAAATTGCAAAACAGAATTCGGATCCTTGAGTTCACTCGCCACATTGTGCGTTTTATAGCTGGCGGGAACGGGCAACCATGGAGCAGCCTGACTGAACCCAGCATTCGGGGAGTCGTTCCACTGCATCGGTGTGCGTTCCCCGTCGCGACCTTTTTCCTTGGGCCAGCCGGCGATACCAATTGGGTCTTTCACGTCTTCCTTGCGAACGGGATCGTTGTTCTCCATCCCCAGTTCTTCGCCGTAATACATTACCGGCGTGCCCCGAAGCGTCAGATACATTCCCGCCATTACCTTGGCAATCTGATCGTTGTGTTTCCCATCACCGTAGCGATTATACGAACGAGCCATATCGTGATTGCCGATCACGTAAACCGGCCATCCACCCGTAGACTCCGCATTCGCGATTTGCGTCCGGAATTCGCTCGGCGAGAGCTCGTTCACTTCGCAGAACATAAAATCCATTGGCAGCTGAATTTCATCGGTATGGTCGCCGTAATATTCCTTGAGTTCGTCTCGATTCGACGTGTACGTTTCTCCAATTAACACTGCATCGTGTTCGTCTGCGACCTTGCGCAACTTTTTCAGTTCAGTATGAACTTCAGGCAACTTGTCGTTGTACTTGTTCTGCATATTCGGGTCGCCAAGGTCGTTCTTGCCTTCCAGTATGGGATTGTCATGAAGGTTCGGATCCTCAAATAGAAGGTCGACGGCATCGAGACGAAATCCGGAAACGCCGTGCTTGTACCAGAAGCGTGTGACGTCGAACATGGCGTTTTCAACCGCTGGATTGCGCCAGTTGAGGTCGGGCTGGCCGATGGCAAAGAAATGGTAATAATACTGGCCGGTTTTGGGATCAAATTGCCAGGCTGAACCGCCAAATCCGGATATCCAATTGTTGGGAGGGATGCCGGGCCCTTTACCATCGCGCCAAATGTACCAATCGCGGTGCGCCGAAGTGCGCGACGACGCTGAGTCGATAAACCATTTGTGCTGAGGAGAAGTGTGATTGAGCACAAAATCCATAATGATGCGGATGTCATGCTTCTTTGCATCGTCTCCCAGGTGCTGGAAATCCGTCAGCGTTCCATACATCGGGTCGATGTTTTCGTAAT
>Ga0187875_10002773_pt1 | contig 12748 bp, 16 predicted proteins | sample June2016WEW_17_1_2_FD_132978 | JGI IMG/M metagenome (GOLD analysis project Ga0187875, IMG submission 132978) | Peatland microbial communities from SPRUCE experiment site at the Marcell Experimental Forest, Minnesota, USA - June2016WEW_17_10 | ecosystem: Environmental > Terrestrial > Soil >... | reverse complement strand
CAGCACCGCCAGCCCGTACGCGCCCCAACGTCGCGCGGGAGCGCCGTTGTCTTCCTTCCAAAACGAATGGAATCGGCCGTACGCCAGCAGTGCCCCAAGATAGAATACCAGTGAGAGCACGTTTTTTCGTTCCGTGATCCACCCGGCAGATTCAACCATCACCGGGTGCAGCGCAAAGATGGCGCCGGCCAGCCACGCCCCGGGCGTTTCCAGCCGCCGCAGCAGTTGCCAGAACAGCACGGCTGATGCAGCATGCAGCAGCACATTTTCGACGTGATACGGCAGCGTCCAAAAACCCCAGAGATGGTAGTCGAGCCAGAACGTGGTACCGGAGAGCGGATAATATTGTTGCAGGGCGGTGGGCTGGCACCACATCAACCGCAGGCCGGAGACGTCGCGCAGCAGCCTCAAAATGCCGGTCGTCCACGCATCATCGTCCCAGATAAATCCCCCATGCATCACCGGCAAGTACGCCACCACCGTCAGCAAAATGATGAGGATCGAGCCAGCCACCGGCGATTTCCACGCGCTCTTCATCGGTCGAGCATTCTTTGCGTCGGGTTGTTCAATCCTTTCACCCCTCACACCCGCCTCGCTTCCCTTTACGGCAACTTCACGGCAAAATCCGCAACCGTCAGGTTCGCCAGGCGTTCGTAATCAGCGTACCGCATCTTGATCGCGTCGCTGTGCGTGCCTGCCTCGAACACGATCTTCCCGGCTCCAGCCAGGCTCGCGTCCACATATCCCGCAACGCCGTATAACCCGCCAAACGGCGGCATCGTGCCCACCGCGCAATCGGGGAACAGCGCCCCGAAATCCGCTTCCGTGGCCAGCGCCGTCTTGCGTCCGGTCGCCCTGTCAAATTTCTCCAAATCGATCCGGTGGTCCGCCGGCAACACCGCCATGAGCACCTGTTCGCCGGCTTTCACCATCACCACTTTCGCGTGGCTTCGTCCCTTCACGTGCTCGATGGCTGCCAACTCTTGCGCCGTGAACGCCTCCGGATGATGCAGCACCTCGTACCGAACCTTGCTTTGGTTGAGAAATTCAATCAGTCTCGCTGGCACTCCCATATCGCGCCTCCATGCTCACTATAGCCCCCACCCGTCCCCCCGCAAACACTACTGCGTTGCTCCTCGCCCCCTGGGGGAGAGGATTAAGGTGAGGGGGTGCCCTCAATGTTTCGCCGCGCCGATGAGCGCGGCAAATCTCGCGCCGTACTCCGGATCATTGCGTAACGCCGTCAACTCGCTGTCGCGCGCCGCCAGCGACGCGTATTGTGGTTGCTTCGCCAGCAGCGCCTGCAAAACGTCGTACGCGTCCGCCAGCCGGCCCGTCCGCGCGTAGGCGCACGCCAGATTGTATCGCGCCGCCCACAACCCTCCGTCCCCCGCGACGGCCTGCTGCAATTGCCCGATCGCCTGGTCGTAGTCGTGCATCTTCAGATCGATCAACCCCAGTGCCCCGCGCGCCAGCGGCAATTGCACCGCGTGGGGATCGGAATGCGCCACCGCCCGCTCGACCACCACGCGCGCCTCCGGCAATCGATGCGCCCCCAAGAGTGCCACGCCCAAATCGTAGTTCGAATGCGGATCGTCGGGGAAATGTTCCAACGCCGCGTTCCACAGCGAGATGTCGTCATGCCACACCGCTATCTGCCCGCGGGTCTGCACGCCGAGGAAAACCAGCCACGCGCCAAGCGCGACGCAAAACACCACCTTGAGTGGCGCCGAACTGCGCCGCCACTTCCATAGCATCTGACTCCCCAGCGCCAACAGCACCGGCACCATCGCCAAGTACGCGTAACGGTCAGCCACCGCTTGTCCGCCAACCTGCACCAGCCCGCACACCGGCAACAGCAACGCCAGATAAGCCGCCCACGCCGCCAGCAGCACCGGCGTTCGCTTCCACCCCCACACCGCGACGATCGTCACCGCGACGCAGAACACCACCGGCACCAGAAATTCCTCGCTTCGCAGGCTCACACGATCGCTCAGCGGATAAAACGGCGACAGCCACGCCGGCCACACCAGTTTCCACATATAAAACACCGCGCCCCGTATCGCCACCAGCATCCGCGTGGTCAGCGTGATCTCCGACAGTCCTTCGAGTTGCTGTTGCTGCCGGGCCCCAATCGCGCCGACCGACGCCGCGGCGCTCAACGCAATCACCGCCCACTTCTCCGCCACCAACCGCCACGCGCCCCGCGTCTGGTATCGTCGCAACGGAAAGTAATCCACCGCCAGCATCACCACCGGCAGACTCACCGCGACCGGTTTCGTCAGGAGCGCGGCCGCATCGAGAACTAATACTGTCCACCACCAGCCGCGCGCCAAGTGCCAGCCTGGATTCAGGCCGCCGTCGTCTTCGACCGACCGCACGTACGCGCACAACGCCGCCACCATCCACACCGAGCACAGCAGCCCGTTGCGCGCCGCCACCCACGCGACCATTTCCACCTGCAACGGATGAATCCCGCAGACCAACGCGATCAGCACGCTCATCGCCAACCGCTCTCTCGGTTGCGTGTCCGGGACTTTCCCCGTCAGCAACCACACCAGCGTACCCACGAGCGCAACGTACACGCCGTGTAGGATCCAATTCGTTGCGTGATGCCCGACGGGATTCAACCCCCAGATTTGGTAGTCCGCCAGGTGCGTCATCCACGCGATCGGTTGCAGGTAGAACGGCTCCAGCGACGTCCACATCCACCGCAGCGACGACCACGAAAACCGCCCCATCCGCGCCAACTCCCCGAGATAGATATGGTCGTCCCACTCGACAAACCCGTTGGCCAGCACGGGCCGAAACACCCAGAGTGACAGGATCGCGACCAGCGCCAGCCACCCGGCGACAACGCGAACCGGTACGCGCGGGGTCGAGCGCGCCCGATCGTCGTCGCTGCGGTCCGGGTTCATGGCTACCAAAACTTCCAGTCGCCCCGGGCCAGCACCCACGCCGCGAGCGCGGCGTTGCTCACCGCGTGCGCCACGACGCAGGCGAACACGTCCTTGCGCCGGTAGTACAGCCAGTTATACATCGCCCCGCAGATCAGCCCGGCCAACCATTGATAGTGCTCCGCGCCGAACAATGCCACCGTAACCCCGAACGACATCCCCGTGAATGTCCCCACCGCCACGCTCTTGAAATCCTCGTTCACCAGGTACCGAATCAGAAACGCGCGCCAGAATAATTCCTCCATCACCGGCACCACGATCACCGCGCCGAACACGCGAAACGCCAGGAATACGCTCCGCTGCGCCACCGACTGAATTGTTGTCGGATCAAACGTCGCTGCCTTGCCGAATTTCGGGTACAACGAATCGATCCCGATCCACATCACAATCGCCACCAGCCCAATAGAAATTGCCCAAATCCATGACGGTAGGGCGAGCGTCCCGCTTGCCGCCGTCGCTCGCTCCCCTCCTCCGGAGGGGCTGGGGGTGGGTTCGGTGGTTGCCCCACATATCATCGGCGACCGCAACTCGTCATACTGTCTGCGGAAATAAATCAGCGCCGCCGCCACCGCCAACGTCTTCACCGGATACATCCACAACAGGTTCGCATCCGACTGCACGCATAAGAACGCCATGTAGATGCCCATCGGCACCACATACGGCAGCCACGGTCGCGATTTCATGGTCACTGGCGACCAGCGTAAAATGTCATTCCGAGCCTGTCGAGACTCAAAGAGGTCGCATGTCGTGCTGCGCAATTCTCTGTCGTTGCGTACGGCACGGCATCAAGCGGTTTTCGCCTTGTTCGTGCCGGGTTCCTTGCTACTGTGTTCGCAAGGAAAGGCGGGCCATGCCATTAGACGGCCAGGATTTAGCCGCACGAGCGAGCGAAGTTTTCGCTATGGACGGTGGTTCATGGCGTGACTACGTCCTCGTCGCGGATATTGAGCCGCCGAGAATTATACGCACATCTCCTGAAATCGTGTTGCTGGACATTGAAGACCCCGCGCTGGCACAGGCTTGCAGGCAGTTTCTCATCGAACAAGGCGCGCAAACATTCGGAAGTTTTGACGAACTTAACAGCGCATTCGGTGTGCCTCAGGTCGTGAGAGACGGCATGACTACATATACAAGCCCCGCTGGATTTTATACGGTTGAGCACCCGGCAGACTGGAAAGTTTCGCGCCAGGAGAACATCGTAAACATCCTTCCGCCGGAGGGGGGCGGCGAGGTGACGATTTCCGCTTTTCATGGAGACCGTGTTTCACCACTCGCATTGCGCGGGTTGATCGATCGCGTCTTCAGGAATTACAAGGTTGTTTCCCCATTGCGCGCAATAACCCAGAACAACTGGGATGGTTTGCAGGCTGAGTTTCTTCAATCGGTTGACACAAGCTTACGATCTTGGTTGGTCGTTGGCGCTTGTTACAGGAAGGTTTTGGTTCTCATCACAGCGAACGATACACAGGAAGCCATGCCGGCACAGCGGCACATTTACGAGTCCATTTTGGATTCACTTGTTTTGGCAGACCCGGAGGAAGCCAAAGAGTGAGCATCTTCCCCATGCGCCTAACACCACGCAGGAGCCAGCCGCCCATGGCCGTGGCTCAGCTTTGGATCGGCCGGCTGACGTGGCCCAACCGACCTGCAGCAACAAACCCCCGTCACTTCCCCTGCTCTGACGATCCCACTGCTTTCGCGTTCCCCGGCGCCGCATTGGTCTGGCTGTTCATCTTCTGAAACACGCCACGCAGGAGCCAGTGCTTCTTCAATCCCTGCACCAGATTGTCGGTGTCCACCACCAAACTCGATATGCGCGTGAGCATCGTGTCGTTGGATTGAACCTGCGTGTTGAGATTGCTGGTGATCGACGCGAGGTTCAGGATCGCGTTGTTCAAGCTGATGAGATTGGCGTTCAAGTTCGTCTGCGTCTCGGAGGGAACCAGCCATTCGCCCAGTGAACCGTTCGGATCGCGAAGATTGGCGGTGACGACAACCATGTTGGTGGCGATCTGGTTCGCATTGGCCGTCAGTTGCGCCGTGTTGGTCAGCACCGTGTACAACTGATTGGTCAGGCTGAGGATGTTGGGTAGCGCCCCCTTGATCGTGCCGACCAGCGCCTGAGCCTGGTCGGTCAACGACGGCTCTTCATCCGGTTCGAGGTGAACACCCTTGCGCACCCTGGCCAGCGGCACCCAGTGGTCGTGAATCCATAGCTCGCTTATCTTTCCTTGTTCTTCGCGCACGGTCGCCCCTCCCGTCACCCCGGGGCTGATCTCCAACACGCGATTGCCGAGCAGGCCCGCCGCCGCCACGCGGATCCTCGAGTCGGTCCAGATATAACCGTAATACGGACTGCGCACTTCGAGCCCGACAAACACCCGGTGCTCCGCGCCCGGCGGTTGCGCCGTGATCACCGTGATGTTGCCCACCTCAAACCCCATCAACATGACCGGATCGCCGACCTTCAATCCCTCGCCGCCATCGACAAATGTGAAGTACGGACACTTTTGGATGAACCATCCCTTCTGTTCCGCCATGTGGTAGACGTAGTAGGCAAATCCCGCCACCAGCGCGAGCACCGCGACCAGCACGAATAAGCCGACGACTTTTTCCACGCGCTGCAGGCGCGTCCGCAATTGGGGTGTCAGATCTTGTATTGCCATATCAAATCTCGCTTGTCAGAAGTTCTCGCACCGCGGGCTCCGCGGCCCCCTCGACCTGTTCGCGCCCGCCAATCACCCGGAACTGTCCGCCTTCAACGACGGCGAACTGGTTTGCCAAGCCGATCCAACCGCGAAAATCATCCGCACTCGCCACGATCGTCAGCGGTTTGCCGTCCACAAGCCGATTCTTGTGCAACTGCCGCAAAAAATCCAGCCACCACCGCCCCTCGTGCAACGACAGCGTCGACAGCGGGTTGTCCAGGAACAACACCTCGATGGGCGACGCCAGCGCGCGCGCCAGGCCCACGCGTTGTTGCGCGCCCAGGCCCAACTGACCCGGCATATACGACGCGTAGTCTCGCAGCTGTGTCTGCGTCAATAATTCCTCGACACGCGCCACGATCTCGCGTTCCTCGCTGTCCTGTCGATATTGCAGGGGCAGCGCGATGTTGCGCGCAACCGTCAGGTGACTGAACAACCGACCGCTCTGCTCGAAAACGAATCCGATCCGGCGGCACCATGCCTCCCGGTCTCTTTCCTTCGCGCTGCTGAAATCCTGGCCGAAAATCCGCAACGTCCCGCCCGCCGGCCGATTCAGCCCCGCCGCCGTCAGCAACAGCGACGTTTTCCCGCTCGAAGGCCGCCCGCCCACCACCCAGAATTCGCCGGCGCCAATCCGCCAGTTCACGTCGCGCATCACTACCGCATCGGACGGGTCTGCGTGATGCGTCACCTGCACGCCCGCGAGTTCAATCGCAATGCTGTCTGACTTCGTCTTTGCGGTGGCGTCGGTCATCATCCAACACGATTCATCCTATCCAAACAAATATCCCAGCAAGAACACGGCGTCCAACAGCACGAAGGCGGTCACGCTTTCGACGACCGCCCGCGCCGTCACCCGCGAGACCTCCTCGACGCGCAACGGCCGGGCCAGCCCGTGGTAGCAACTCACCACCGCAATGATCGCCCCAAACAACGTCGTCTTCAGCGCGAACAATGCAAAATCTTCCCAGCGCAGCGCGTTGTTGAGTTGGCCCAGGTAGTTGCCAAACGTCAGCGGCACGTCCTGTATGAACGCGAAGATGTAACCGCTGCCGATGGCGATGAATACCAAGTACGTCGCGAGACAGAACACGGACAGCGACAGCGCGATCACGCGCGGCATGACCAGGTAATGCACGGGGTCGATCCCCAGCGATTCCAGCGCCTCGACCTCGCCCAGCGCGCGGATGGTCCCGAGTTCGACAACATTGGACGTCCCCGCGCGCGCCAGCACGATCAACGCCGTCAGCAGCGGGCCGAGTTCTCGCACGATCACCGTCACCATCACCATGCCGATGTATCCCTCGGCGCCGAGCTTGGTAAGCAACCCCACCGTCTGTCCGACAATCAACAACCCAAATATCGCGCCGATAAACCCGATCATCGGCAGCAGCCGCACGCCCGCGTTCCAAATCTGGCTGAAGATCAGCGGATGGACCACCCGCTTCGAGACGTTGAACTTGGTAATCGTCACGCCGAGCGTGATCACCCCAAACGCAACCAGCTCTTTGAGCAGCTGGATCGTGTCGAAGATCTGCGCGCCGAGCCGTTCCACCCGCAGGACGGTTCCCGCATCCTCCCCGGTCAGGTTCGATGTCGTTTTCATCAGTAAAGCCGAGGCTACGGGTTAATTTGTTCCGTGAACCAACGAATGACAAGTAGATGTTGCGTTGCTCAGTCCGAGACAACGACGCCGTACCGCAGATTGCGGACGCTGACGGCCAGTTCGCTTGCTCCCAGGATTTCCATCGCCACGAGCAATACCGCGCCGCCCGCGACGATAATGTCCGCGCGCTCGGGAGGCAGCCCCGGCACTTTCTTGCGTTCGGCCAACGGCATGACTTCCAACCTCCGCACCAACGCCTTCAACTTCTCCCGCGATATCGTCGCGTGATCGACTGTGCCGCATTCGACCCGGGCCAGCGTGACCATTGTTCCCCCCGTGGCAATCATCCGGTACCCGCCCGCATGGTAGCCCGCCAACGCTGGTGTCAACATGGCTCGCAAATACTCGCACAGCTTCGCACACCTTCCTTCACCGAACTTTTCCGTGAGCCGCAATGCCCCCAGCGGCAAACTTTGGAAGACCTCCATCTTCCCGTCACGACCCTGAATGAACTCGGCGCTCCCACCGCCGACGTCCACGACGAGAATCGGCGCGCCTGACCACTCCGGATCGCTGGACACACCGCGAAAAATTAGCTCGGCCTCGCGCTCACCGGAGATCAACTCCACGTCCAGCCCGCACGCGTGACGCACCTGCCCGAGAAACTCATCGCGGTTCGCGGCGTCGCGCGCCGCGCTGGTCGCCACCGCCACGCAATCCGTCGCGCCCAGTGCCCTTGCCTCGGCAAGAAAATCCTGGATGGCCCGCACCGTCCGATCCATCGCCACCGGTAGAAGCCTCCTGCTCTCCTCGACTCCCTCGCCCAGTCGGGTGGTGCGATCTTTTGCGACCGCCGGAACACATTGGCGATCAGATACATCCGCAACAAGCAGTTTGACGGTATTCGTCCCGATATCGATGACGGCGCGGCGCATTTCCGGCCCTTGATAACATGACACGGCGCGGACGGCAAACCCCGAAAAAACTGCTTGTCTCGATTCGAGTTTGTGATACTTTTCACATGCTTTTTTGCCGCCCGGGCTGGCATTGTGGCGACTGAATCCTGATGAACTTCGGCAAAGACTTTCAAGGCATGGGGCGGTACATGGCGTTGGGCGTACAGATGGTTGTGACCACCGTCGTCATCGCCGCCGTCGGGTACTGGCTCGACAAAAAAACCGGCAAAGAACCTTTGTTCTTGATCGTGTTTTTCTTGTTGGGCGCCGCGGCGGGCTTTGTGGTGGTGTATCGCGCATTTCGTGACAATGGAGCAAAGCCGAGATGAATCTTGACCGCCCGGCGATCCTGGGAATCGTCTTCGGCGTCTTGATTGGCGCCGTGAACGCTGCGCTCCAGATTCACGAATTGCGCCGGAAAGGCGGGGTCGCGCAGCCGAAAGGCGTGTCCGTGTTGATCCCCGGCGCGGTGGGCCGGCTCACGTTTGTGGTGGTGGCCTGGTGGCTGGCGTTCGAGCTGGCGGGAGCGGACAAATACTGGTTGACGGGCGCTTTGGCCGTTACCTATACTGCGCCGCTCTTGGTGCAGTTGAAGCAGTTGATTTTTCCCAAGAGGTGAGAGGAAGCGATGGGCGAACCCCATGTTATCGTACATATACCCCTTCAGTTGTTCGGCCTCAATTTGAGCGTCACGAACTTCGTCGTGATTCTCTGTCTGGCGTCCCTCCTGACCTTTTTGTTCCTGGCGGGCGCCGCTTGCGCCATGAACGCGACGGGCACGGGACGGCTGCCCAATCTGGTGGAATCGTTGCTGGAATTCGTCCGCGAAAACATTTCCGATGCGTTCATGGGACATCATGGTGCCAAGTGGTTCCCGTTCGTCGCCACCGTCTTTTTCTACATTTTGTTCAACAACCTGCTCGGCTTGATGCCCATCCCCGGCTATTTCCACGCAGGAACGAGCAACCTCAATGTGACGGCGACATTGGCGATTATTGTGTTTGTCGTCGTCCAGGTCGTGGCCGTGAAAGAGCACGGGCTGAAGTACTACGTCAGCCTGCTGTTCCCCAAGACCGCGCCGGGCTGGCTGCGGTTTACGTTGATGCCGTTCATCGAGTTGATCAGCATTTTTGCCCGCCCATTTTCGTTGGCGATTCGTTTGTTCGCCAATATGACCGCCGGCCACCAGATCATCCTCGTGCTCTTGACCGGTGAACTGGTCGGCGCCACATGGATGCTGAGGCAGGGCATTCTTTGGAAAATGATATCGCCGGCGCCCCTGGTGGTGGTGATCGCGATGGACGCATTTGAAATTTTCGTGGCCTTCATTCAGGCCTTCATTTTCGCCCTGTTGACGGCGTTGTACCTGGGCGAAGCACTGGAAGAGTCGCACTAGCAAGCAATCACAGCAAACTCTCGGAGAGAACGGAATGGACACAAATACAGTAACGCAAGCAGCGCAAGTGATCAGCACGGCGGCGCTGGCCAAACTCGGCGCTGGTCTGGCGGTGGGCCTGGGCACACTCGGCTCCGGCGTCGGCATCGGGGTGATTTTCGGCAAGAGCATCGAGTCGGCTGCGCGCCAGCCCGAAGCGTTGCCCCTCGTGCAACGCCTGATGTTTACGGGGTTCGCCCTCGTCGAAGCGCAGGCGCTCTACGCCCTGCTCATCACCTTCATCTTGCTCGCCGCGAAGTGACGGTCCCATGAAAACATTTCATCGCACCGTCCACACGCTCCTCGCCACGCTGAGTTTCATCGTCCTCAGCGGCGCCGTGGCTTGGGCGGAGGAAGCGGCGGCCCCGCCCCCCGGCGAAGGCAGCCAGATTCCGCCCACCGACTGGGGCCTGCAAATCTGGACACTGGTCACGTTTGTGGTGTTGCTGGTGCTATTGGCGAAATTCGCCTTCAAGCCCATCGCCCAGGCCCTCGATCGCCGCGGCGAGTCGATCAGAAAATCCATCGAAGAGGCCGAGAAGCAACGCGCCGACGCGAAAAAGCTGATGGACGACTATCAGAAGCAACTCGCCGAAGCCCGCAACGAAGCCGGCAAGATCATCGAGGAAGCCCGCCAACTTGGTGAGCGCGTCCGCAAGGAGGTCGTCGACAAATCCAATGCCGAGGCGTCCGCCGCCGTCCAGCGCGCCCAGGAAGAAATCCAGCGGCAAAAGGAAAAGGGCATCCAGGAGATGAAGGACACGGTGGCCGCGCTCTCGGTCCAGATCGCCTCGCGCGTCATCGAAAAGGAACTCGACGAAGCCACCCATCGCCAGCTCGTTGACAACCTGATCAAAGACCTCAGCAAAGTCCAACGCGCCTGATCAACGAGTTTTCCGCCATGCCGCACGACCCCATCAATAGTGGTTACGCCCGCGCCCTCCTCGACATGGCGCAGCCCGAGGGCGTCGTCAGCCGCGTCGAGGAGGAATTGTTCCGCCTCCGCGAACTGCTCAAGAAAAACCCGGACCTACTGGAGTTTCTCAAGGATCCCAACATCCAGCATGAAGGCAAACGCAAGGCCCTCAGCGACCTGTTTCAAGGCCGCGTCCACCCGCTGGTGCTGAACCTGTTGATTACCCTCAGCGACCAGGATCGTGCGGGCCGCGTGCTGAATGTCGTCGAGGAATTCAGCGCCCAGGCCGCCAACGCGACCGAAAAAGTCAGCGGCGAGGTCACAACGGCCATCCCGCTCGATGACGCGACCCTGGGTCGGCTCGCGACAGAGCTGTCGCGCATCACTGGCAAGAGCGTGCAACTGTTTCAGAAGGTTGATGCGGCGATTCTCGGCGGGGCGATCATCAAGGTCGGCGAGCAAATCATCGACGGCAGCCTTCGCCGCAAGCTCAATCAGATCAAGGAGCGATTAGCGCAGTAACGAGGTAGACCATGCCAGACACTCTAACATTCGACTCGAAACAGATTTCCGATGTCCTGAAGCGCAGCGTTTCGGAGTACAAATCCGAGGTCAGCGTCCAGGAGGTCGGCGAAGTCATCGACTGCGGCGACGGGATCGCCCGCGTCAAGGGCCTGCCCAACTGCATGGCCGAGGAAATGTTGGAGTTCCCCAAAAACATCTTCGGCATGGCGCTCAACCTGGAAAAGGAGCAGGTCGGCGTGATGATTCTTGGCGATTTCACCGAGATCTCCGAAGGCGACCTCGTCAAGCGCACGGGCCGCCCGTTGTCCGTCCCTGTGGGCGACGAGTTGCTCGGCCGCGTGGTCAACGCCATCGGCCAACCCATCGACGGCAAGGGCCCGATCAACACGAAGAATCTTCGCCCGATCGAGTCGCGCGCGCCGAGCGTGATCGAGCGCGAACCCGTCAAGCAACCGTTGCAAACGGGCCTGAAGGCCATCGATTCGATGATCCCGATTGGTCGCGGCCAGCGCGAGTTGATCATCGGTGACCGTCAAACGGGCAAGACCGCCATCTGCGTCGATACGATCATCAATCAAAAAGGCGGCGATGTCGTTTGCATCTACGTCGCCATCGGCCAGAAGAAATCCACCGTGGTCAGCGTGGTCGAGACCCTCGAGAAGTACGGCGCGATGGATTACACCATCGTCGTCAGCGCGACCGCGGACAACCCGGCCCCGATGCAGTTCGTGGCTCCGTACAGCGGCTGCGCCATGGGCGAGTATTTCCGTGACCTTGGCCGCCACGCCCTGATCATTTACGACGATCTTTCCAAGCACGCGGTGGCGTACCGGCAGGTGTCGTTGCTGTTGCGCCGGCCCCCGGGCCGCGAAGCGTTCCCCGGCGACATCTTCAATTTGCACAGCCGGTTGCTCGAACGCGCCGCCAAACTCAATATCGACGCGCCGAAGTACAATCCGGTCTACCCAAAGGGCGGCGGGTCGCTGACCGCGTTGCCGATCATCGAGACGCAGGAAGGCGATTACTCGGCCTACATCCCGACGAACGTCATCTCGATCACCGACGGGCAGATTTACCTCGAATCCGACCTGTTCTACGCGGGTATTCGTCCCGCCGTGTCGGTCGGTCTCTCGGTCAGCCGCGTCGGCGGCAACGCCCAGACCAAGGCGATGAAGAAAATCGCCGGCACGTTGCGCCTGAGCCTCGCCCAGTATCGCGAACTCGCGGCGTTCGCCCAGCTTTCCAGCGACCTCGACAAGGCCACCAAGGCCCAACTCGACCGCGGCCAACGCATGGTCGAGTTGCTCAAGCAGCCCCAATATCAGCCAATGACCGCGGAAGATCAGGTGGCCGTGATTTGGGCCGCGACCAACGGGTATCTCGATGGAATCCCGGTCTCGGCCATCCGCAAGTACGAGGTCGAGTTCCTGCAATTCCTCAAGAGCAAATACGCGACCGTGGTGACCGGACTGCGCGACCGCAAGGAGCTGACCGAGGAAATCGTGGCCGGCCTCAAGAAGGCTGCCGACGAATTCAAGGGTCTGTTCTCCGCGAAGTAAGCTGTCATGGCCAGTCTCCGCGACATCCGCCGCCGCATCAAGGGCGTCAAGAACATCCGCCAGGTCACCAAGGCGATGAACATGAT
>Ga0187875_10002771_pt1 | contig 12748 bp, 10 predicted proteins | sample June2016WEW_17_1_2_FD_132978 | JGI IMG/M metagenome (GOLD analysis project Ga0187875, IMG submission 132978) | Peatland microbial communities from SPRUCE experiment site at the Marcell Experimental Forest, Minnesota, USA - June2016WEW_17_10 | ecosystem: Environmental > Terrestrial > Soil >... | reverse complement strand
TCACGACCTGTGCCTGCGGTGAAGCGGCAGCAATCTCGGTTCGCCAGGTCACTGCCTGGGTCCGGGCGGGGTCGCCCGCCCACGTGAGAACGATCCGCGAGGGAACCGCTCCCGGAGCGGCTGGTTTGGACGGCGCGGCCGAGCCGCGAGAGGCGAGCGAAAGCAGGAACGGTCCGGGCGCCAGTTGCGCGAATTGCCGGCGGGTGAAATTGGGCATGATGTTCACTTATCCTTTCGTGAGGTTTGAGTCATGGCGTTCCTAAGTGAAATAGGGAATTACGGTCGGGGATTTGTTGCGCCAGCTCGTGGCGAGTTTCTTGAGATCCACGCCGAAGTGATCGAATCGCCCCTTCACCGCGCCGGGCATAGGCTTGACTTCGAGTTCCCTCAGCGGCGCGGCCGTTTCCTCCGCATGTTGGTCAGGGCTGGCGGCCGGCGTGGCGCGATCCGTTTGGGCTGCCAATGTCACTACGAAGAGCCGCAACAGCGCAATGATCGAACGCATGGCGATCTCCTGTATTTGGGAGTTTCCACTGCGATTAGAACATCCGAACCTTAACACAACCTAAGGTTTTGCGCTGTAACTGAACATTCACGAAACGGCGGCTTTGCCGCTCAGTCCCCGGACTCCGCTCAAAACATCAGCTTGAGAGCGAACTGCACCTGCCGGGCACCCACGTGCCCGCAACTCCGCGCTATAGGCGTTCGTGGTGACCTTGAATTCCTGCAGCGCGTCCGGCGAGACCTGGACCACTTGATTGGAAAGTCCCTGATTAGAGCGCGATGCTCACCCGAACGGCCTCGGAGGAATCTCTGACTTTCGCCTCACAGCAAGGTCTGAGCCAAGCGCAGAGCCCATCGGTGCTGGGTGGTCGCGTCCGGGATCTCGTCCTGCCGAAATTCCACCTGGAGGTGTGGCAGTTTCCGGCGCAGGGCATGGAATGGAATGCTGTAGTCCAGCTCCGGATCCAGATCGTATGGTTGATTGTCGCCCACAGTTATGTCGCCGGGCCGGCGCAAGCGAGCGAGCACCGCGTCGGCAAGGCCGCGATCAAGATAGCTGGAGAGAGCGATTTGCCAGGGCCTTGGTTTGCCGGCGAGAGAGGCTGTCATAGAGTGAATGGAAACCACGATGGATTCGACGCCCCGCGCCTCGCGTTCCAGCAAGACCGATTCGACCGCGTCATGATACGGGTGGAACCAGCGTTCGATGCGGTCCGCCCGGGCAGCCTTGCCAAGACGCAGGTTGCCGGGGATCACCGCTCCGTCGCTCACCTCCGGTATGAGTTCCGCGGCGTCGAGATGGCGGTTGCAATCGATCACGAGGCGCGAGGTGGCGCAGAGTATGGCCGGGGCATCGAAGATATCCGATAGCGCCTCGGTGACGCCAGCCGCGCCGATATCCCACGCAATGTGGCGCGCGAGCTCGGACGGCGGCAAACCCAGGTCGTCGAGTTCCGCTGGAATGTAATTGCTGGCGTGATCGCAGAAGAGGACAAAGCGGCCGGCCCCTTGCGGGCGAAGGATTCGAAGTAAGCTCATGCGAATCGTCACGCCGCCGCTTCGGTGACGGATACGGTGACGTCCATGCCGAGGAAAGCTCCCGGGGAGCCTTCGTAAGTGCCCCACAAGGGGAGCACCTGCTCGGGCGCCCACGCAACCGCGACGCGAATCAGATTACGGTTGCCGACGATGCTGTTGGTAGGATCGAAATCGATCCAGCCGGCGCCGGGCAGATAGGCCTGCATCCAGGCATGTGTGGCTCCGCCGCCGGCGAGGCCGGAACTGGTGGGCACGAAGATATAGCCGCTGACGAACCGCGCCGCTACACCCAGCGACCTGGTAGCTTCCATCATGAGGACCGCGAAATCCCGGCAACTGCCACGCCGCATCCGCAGCGTCTCCTCGGGAGTCTGCACGCCTTTCTCGGTGCGGCGCGCGTAGGTGAACTCTTTGCGAATGCCGCAGGTCATGGCGCGCAGCATTTTCATGGTGGCGGTGGTATCCGCCGGATCCAAAAACTGCAATGCCCACGCGGACACGCTCTCGCCCGGATAGCGATGAACCAGAGCCAGCGAGAGATTGGGAAGGTCCTCATCGGAATAGCGAAAAGGATACGTTCGCGCGTGCTCTTCGAGCGGATAATCCGGCATGGAGTTTTCGAAATGCTCCAGCGTCACGGTGCTTTCGAAGCGGAGCTCGGACGTGGCGCCGTCGAAGGTGGCGACCGCGACCGAGTTATCGAACGGATCGTGCAGCCAGCGCAACTCAGCGGGACGCGGCGCGATGAGCAGGTTGGTGCGGATCAGCCGCAGGTCGTGACTCGCGCGCGGGCGGAACATCATGCGATGTTCGCCCAGGCCGACGGGTTCCCGGTAACGGTAGACGGTGGAGTGGTGAACGGTGAGAAGAGACATCAGCCGGCCGCTCCGTAAATCTCATCGGTCCAGACTCGGAAACTCTCCAGCCGGTTGGGACCGAAGGTGGTGGCGATGGCGACATCGGACGCATCGCGGCCTCGCGCCATCAGAATGCGGCTGCTGCGCGGCATATTATTGCGCGGGTCGAATATGTGCCAGCGGCCGCCGATCCAGGCTTCGAACCATGCCGCGAAATCGCCCGGAGGGAAAGGCGGCGGCGTTCCGACATCGCCCAGGTAGCCAGTGCAGTATCGGGCTGGAATGTTCATGGACCGGCAAAAGGCGATGGCCAGATGGGCGTAGTCGCGGCAAACGCCAATCCGCTCGTCGAAAGCCTGCGCAGCGCTGCGGGTCGCGCGGGCGTTCTGGTAGTTGAAGAAAATGCGATTATGCACGTAATCGCAGATGGCCTGCACGCGCGGGTACCCTGGAGCCGTGCCGCCGAAGAGCTGCCAGGCCGTCTGAGACAGCAAATCGGTCTCGCAATAGCGGCTACCCAACAAAAAGACGAGGACTTCTTCGGGCAGATCCTGCACCGAGTCCTGCCCGGCGGCGGATACAACCTCATCCGGTTGGCCGCTATCCCGAATTACCCCGTCGGCCGCAAGGCGAAGGCGGCCGGCGGGCGCGAGGACGCGATGGCACCGGTTTCCGAAAGCGTCGCGATAGGCGCTAATCGGGATGGATGGCTCGACGGTGAGGCGATCGGGGACGACGAGGTCGGAAGTGCGTGAATCGTGCACATTCACAACAAGGATGATCGGCGTGGGCTGTGGAAAGCTGTATATGAGTTCGTAACCGATCCGGAGTCGCATTGGCACACACCTTTAATCCGCGGCGATGGCTGCTGGTTCATCTGAAGTCCATTAAGGCACAGCACGCATAGGGCCATTTGGCGTGTGTCGTGTTAATATTCTACATATATAGTATTAATGGCGCCAGGACCGACCAGCTTAGGTTTAACGCGGCCCGCGATGGGAGGTTTTGTTAAATCGCCCAAAAAACTGAAGATAATGTGCCATGGAATCAATCACTTGCGTGTCTCGCTGTGGGGCGAATTCGCCCCATGGGGGTTCCGCGGGGCCAAGAAAACGGTTGCCTCCTATCCGATTATCCCGCCCGGGGGCTGTGATTGCGATGCCGGCAGGAGGATTGGGTCAGGGCATTTGCGAAATGCCGCAGCCGGCGATAACCGTAAGCGGGCGCCGATATGCAAGAATGCTGATAGCTAGACTGCAAGGGTTTCCGGTTTGTTCATGACTCCAGACACTGGCCAGGCGGGAGAGCAACTGCATCGCGAGTGGCCCTACCAGCCGAACCCGGGCTATTACGACGAGATGATGGCGCCGGACGGAACGATGCGGCCACGCTGGCGGCCGCTGATCGAGCCGCTGGAACGGATGGGGCAGGCGGGATTCGCGCGGCGCTGGCAGGAGGGGCGGCGCGTCATCCACGAAAACGGAACCACTTACAATGTCTACAGCGATCCACAAAGCGCGGGCCGGCCCTGGCCGCTCGATCCGCTGCCGATGGTGCTGGACAGCGCGGAATGGTCGTTTATCGCTGGCGCGATCACGCAGCGCGCCAGGCTGCTGAATGCGATCCTGGCGGATCTATACGGGCCGCAGAAACTGCTGCGAGACGGCCTGCCGCCGGAACTGGTATTGCCCAATCCGGCATTCCTGCGGCCCTGCCGCCACGTGCCGGTGCCCGGCGGTATTCACATGCATGTTTATGCGGCCGATTTGGCGCGTTCCCCGGACGGCTGCTGGTGGGTGATTGCCGATCGCACGCAGGCGCCTTCGGGCGCCGGCTATGCGCTGGAGAATCGGCTGGTTTCGACGCGCGTGCTGCCGGATGTGTTCCGCACGGCGCATATACACCGGCTGGCCGCCTTCTTCCAAACCTATAAGGAGACGCTGCGGTCGCTGGCGCCGGGCCAAGAGGAAAACCCGCGCATCGTGTTGCTCACGCCGGGGCCGTATAACGAAACCTATTTCGAACACGCCTTTCTGGCGCGGTACCTGGGTTTCACTCTGGTGGAAGGCGGAGACCTGACGGTCCGCGACGGCCGGGTGTTCCTGAAGACGCTGGGCGGGCTGCCGCCGGTGGATCTGATCGTGCGGCGGCAGGACGATACCTACTGCGATCCATTGGAACTGCGGCCCGACTCGATGCTGGGCGTGCCGGGGCTTATGCAAGCGGTTCGGTCGGGGACGGTGACGGTCGCCAACGCGCTCGGTTCCGGCCTCGTGGAATCGGCCGCTCCCGCGAGTTTCCTGCCGGGATTATGCCAACGCATTTTGGGCGAAGAGCTCAAAATGCCGGCGGTGGCGACGTGGTGGTGCGGCGAAGAGCCGGCGCTCTCCTATGTTGTCCAGAATCTGCCGAAGCTGGTGATCAAGCCGGCATTCCCCTCGCCGGGGATGCAACCGGTGTTCGGCGCGCTGCTGAGCGAGGCGGACAAGGCGGCGTTGGTGGAAAGAATTCGCGCCGCGCCGAGCGCTTACGTGGCTCAGGAACAGGTGCCGCTATCCACGGTTCCGGCATGGGAAGACGGGGCGTTGCGGCCGCGGCACCTGGTGCTGCGGGTCTATGCAGTTGCCTCGGGCGGCTCCTACACCGTGATGCCGGGCGGGCTGACGCGGGTTACGACTTCGCGCAACGACCTGGTGACGTCCATGCAGAGCGGCGGCGGCAGCAAAGACACCTGGGTATTAGCCGAAGGGCCGACATCGCAGTTCAGCCTGCTGGCGCCCGCGCCGGCGCGCCTGGATGTGAGCCGGGCAACCTTCGATTTGCCCAGCCGTGTGGCCGACAATCTTTTCTGGCTGGGCCGGTATGTGGAGCGAGTGGAACCGGCCATGCGGGTAGCGCGCGCGATTTTGCCCAGGCTGATCCAGGAATCGGATCTGATGGCGATGGCGGGCGTGGCGGCGGGGAAGCGAATCCTGACGGGGATGGGTTACATCAGCCAGGAACTCGATTCGTCCAACGGACACCTGGCATCGCTCGAGCGGGCGCTGCTGGCGATGATTTTCGACGGCGACGCGCGGCACGGTCTTCCGGCGCATATCCACCGCGTGCGCGGCGTGGGGTGGCTGCTGCGCGACCGGATTTCGGCGGATGCGTGGCGCATCCTCAACCAACTGGATCTGCAAGTGTCGGCGGCGCCGCCGCCGGAGCCAATCCGTGTCAGCGGGGCGCAGGCTCTGCTGGATCAGGCCATCAGCACGCTATCGGCGTTTGGCGGGCTGGTGATGGAGAGCATGACGCGCGGCGATGGTTGGCGTTTCCTGGATATCGGCCGGCGGATCGAGCGGGCCGCGCAAATGGCGGACCTGATCCGCCATGGATTCGGCTTCGAGGGCGATACGGACAGCGGACAGCTCGAGGTGCTGCTCGAAATCGCGGACAGCTCGATCACCTATCGCTCGCGTTATCTGACCTCGATGCAGGCCGAGTTGGTGCTCGATCTGCTGCTGCTCGATGAAGCCAACCCGCGATCGGTCGCCTACCAACTGGCGCAACTGCACGAACACATCGACGGCCTGCCGGGGAGCTGGGCGCCGATGCACCGGGCGGCGGAATCGCGCATTGCCATATCGCTGCTGACCGCGGTTCAACTGGCGGAGGCCCATGAATTCATAGTCACCAACGCGGACGGCCGGCGCGAGAATCTCGAGATTCTTTTGAATCGCCTGAGCGGAGAGCTGCGCTGGCTGTCGGAAACGCTGACGCGCCGCTATTTCAGCCAGGCGGTGGCGTCCCGTCAGTTCTCGGTTCCATAGGCCACGCGATGAAGCTGCGCGCCACTCACACCACCACGTATCAGTACACCGAGCCGGTCTCGATCTGCCACACGGAAGTCCACTTAAAGCCTCGCGACGGCCGGCATCAGCGCGTGCTGGAGCACGCTCTTTCCATCGAGCCGGCGCCGGAGGCGACGTTCCATCACAAGGATTATTTTGGCAACGACGTAACTTGTTTTTCGATTCACGAACCGCACCGGACGTTCGAGATTTCGGCGGCCAGCCTGATTGAGATGGAGCCGGGCGACCCGCTGGAACCTTGTCTGACGCCGGCATGGGAAGGGGCTCGAGGCGAGAAATGGCGTCACGCCGAGGGCCGCGCGCTCGACGAGTACCAGTTCGTGTTTCCCTCGCCGCGCATCACGCCGGCGCCGGAATTCGCGGCGTATGCAGGGACCTCGTTCACCGCGGGCCGGCCGTTTCTCGATGCCGCGCTCGATTTGTGCCATCGCATCCACACGGAATTTCGCTATGACCCACAGGCCACCACGGTGGCGACCTCGGTGGCCGAGGTGTGGGAATCCAAGCGGGGCGTTTGCCAGGATTTCGCGCACTTCATGATCGCATGCTTGCGGTCGCTGGGCCTGGCAGCGCGATACGTGAGCGGCTACCTGACCAGGGGCGAATGGATCGGCAGCCAGGCGTCCCATGCCTGGGTATCGGTGTTTTTCCCGGGTCTGGGCTGGCTGGACCTGGATCCAACCAACGACCTGCTGGTCAGCGGCAGCCATGTCACGCTGGCGTGGGGCCGCGACTACTCCGACGTGGCGCCGGTGAACGGCGTGACGATAGGCGGCGGACGGCAGTTGATCCATGTTTCGGTCGGGGTAGTGCCAGCGAGCGAGTGAACGGGGCTAGCCCGGCTGGTTGGGATAGGTTTTCGCCAGTGATTGGTAAACGCTGGGGCACATGCCGTGGACGCTGTTTACCGGATCATGGGTTCCTTGTGCGTGCCACTCCGATCATCGCCGAAGTCATGCTGTGACCCGCCGGAGGTATGTGCGCATTCAGTCTACGCGCAGGCAAGCCCAGTTATCGCCAGTGGTCAAGAAAACCTGAGATCGGCCGATGAGTCCGTCAGAGCCCAAATTGCAAAGTTAGGCAGCAAGGGCTCTGGCTGAGGAAGCGTGCAATGAACCGCGACCGAGACTTACTGCTGGATGAAATGACATCGGTTGAGATCACACAGTCTGGTCTGGCAAGCCTGTCTGATGCGGTCGAGAACTTGCCTGCCGAGAGGATCGAAAACCGCGATCTCGTGCTCGCCGTGCAGAAATGGCAGGCGCTCGCCGAAGAGCTTTCGCTTCAAGTGCGCGATACGGACCGCGAGCGGCGCGTCATGCGCCTGAGGGTCACGGGGCTTTTCCTGCTCTCCGCGGTCCTGGCTGTGTGGGCGTTGGCGACGACGGTGCTGCTGTGGCAATAGGAATGCGATGAGGCCAGAGCCTCCTGAGTTGTCGTCATCGCGAAACGTCGATCGTCTTTTCCACTCTCACATCGGCCGAGGAAGTCCCCAGCATGATCTTTACCGGCTCTTCTTCCACCACGAACCGATTCTGGCCTTCACCCCAATACGCCAAAGCCTCCGCCTTGAGCGGAATCTGAACGGTCCTGGTTTCACCGGGCTTCAACGACACACGCTCAAATCCCTTCAACTCCTTCATGGGACGTTCCACTCGGGATTTCAGGTGCGTCACGAACAGTTCGATCACTTCATCGCCCGCTTTGCTGCCCGTGTTCTTCACATCCACACTAACCGTCAGCGCACCGTCTTTCGGCAGCTTGCCGGAACTCGTCCGCAGGTTCGAGTACTGGAAAGTCGTGTAACTCAGTCCGTAACCGAACGGGTAAAGCGGTTCCGTTTTAAGGTACATGTAAGTCCTGCCGTGACGGATGTTATAGTCCATCATCGGTGGCAACTGATCGAGCGACTTGACCCAGGTCGAAGTCAGCTTGCCGCTCGGGTTGTAATCGCCAAACAGGATTTCGGCGAGCGCACTCCCCAACTCCTGAGTAGCATGAGTCGCCCGCAGGATGGCCGGCACGTGTTCCTGGCTCCAGACGATGGCGTAAGGGAAACTGGTAACAATTACGACGATCGTCTTGGGATTAGCCGCGTAGACCTGCTTCACCAGGTCTTCCTGTTCCAAGGTGATCGAAACGCGGTCGCGGCCTTCGCGGCCCTCGCTTTGGAGTGCACAGGGCGGGGTTGATGAATCCGTTCCCCAAACGCCCGTTGCGTCCCGGGCAAGGCCGCACCAGGGATGGTTTCCCACCACCACGATCGCAACGTCCGACGAACTCGCGGCCTTCACCGCCGCGCCATCGGTGTTATCCGCCGCATAATTGACAGCCACAGCCGGTCCCACCTTGTCCTTGATTCCCTGAAGCGGCGTAATTAGGTAAGGTGCAGGCCCGCTGTAGAAATCGTACTGGACCTCGTTAGCGCGAGGGCCGATCACGGCCATGGACTTCACGGAGTCCTTTGTCAGCGGCACGAAATTGTCTGCGTTCTTGAGCAGCACGAACGACTCGCGCGCCACGGATTTCGCTACTGCCTTGCTGTCTGCCGAGTTCCAGGGTTCCTCACCTTCTCCGATCTTGCTGTAGGGAACCATTTCCGGCGGATCCAGCAACCCCAGTCGAATCACCGTGCGAAACTTGCCGCGTAGCGACGCGTCTACGTCGGCTTCGGTTACTAACTTGTCTTGCAGCGCCTCCTTCAGCGGCGCCAGATACTGATCGAGATACTGATTCGTCCCAACTTTCAAAGCGCCGGCCGCGGCCTCTTTCAAAGTCGCGTAATACTTATGCTGCGAAACCATATACCGCATGCCTCCGGAGTCGGTGGAGATAATGCCGTCTATCCCCCACTCCTTAATAAGTGTCGCGACGATTGGATTGGTAGTCATAGGCACATGGTTCCAGGCATTGTAAGACTCCATGAAGGACCTCGCTCCGCCTTCGAGAAATCCCATGCGGAACGGAACCGAGTAATACTCGCGCATCAAACGCACGTCGAAGTCTGAGGAGGTTCCGGCCCGGCCGTCTTCGTTGCTGTTCGCCATGAAGTGCTTCAGCAGCGAGGCAGCCTGCCAGTATTTCGGATCGTTGCCCTGCAAGCCTTGGATAAAGGCGGCGGCCATGGTTCCGTTGAAATAAGGGTCTTCGCCGTAGGATTCTTCGGTCCTTCCCCAACGCGGGTCGCGGGCCAAATCCGCATTCGGCGCCCACACCACCAGCGCGGGCGTGTGGTACTTCGGGCTCTGCGTCAGATAGCGGGCTTCATAGCCCTCCAGGGCGCCCGCGCGGCGAATGAGATTCGTATCCCATGTTTCCGCCATCCCCACGGCAAGGGCGAACTGGGTTGTCGGAACCGCCGGCTGCCCGCCCCTGGCTTTCCGTACCAGGCCGTGCAGGCCTTCCGAAATGCCGGCGTTGGGGATGCCGAGGCGTGGGACCGAAGTCCGCACGCTCAGGCACGCCAGTTTCTCGTCAAGCGTCATCAGCGATAGGATGTTGTCGATCCTCTGCTCAGTGGGAAGCTTCGGATCCTGAAATGGATACTGAGTTTGTCCGAACAGCACGACAGTGCCCGGAACCAGGCAAAGCAGCGCCGCTGCCATCGATCGCATGGACATCAAAACCTCCCCTATGTTCCGCCGGGCGGACGAGTATCCCACTCAGCGCTCGCCGACTTCTCCAATAATAAGACCTTCCACAATCATGCGCGGCTTCTCGCCCCGCGTGCCTTTCATTAGCTATTTCCTCTGCCGCGCTCAAAAGGGAAGTGCGTGAAGGTTTCATCTTAACTCCAGGCAGGGGGAGTGCCCGTGGAAAGCCACGACGATTCGATACACGGCCGGCTCCTCCTGGCGACAGCTGAACGCCGGCGCAGCGGCCCGCGCCCGGCCCTTGCCGCCGATGCGTCAATCCAGTTAGAATTCCCAACCATGAAGCTATCTCTCCTCGTCGTGCCCGTGCTCTCGGCCGCCCTCGCCTTCGCGGCGCCGCCTCAACCCGCGATCCCGGTTATCTTCGACACCGACATCGGCAACGATGTGGATGACTGCCTGGCGCTGGCCATTCTGCATTCCTTCGCCTCGCGCGGCGAAATCCGCCTGGCCGCCGTCACCATCACCAAGGACAATCCGTGGGCCGCCCGGCTGGCCTCGGCCATCGACACCTTCTATGGCCGTCCCAACGTCCCCATCGGCGTGGTTCACGACGGCCAGACCAAGGATGATGGATATCTCAAAAAGGCGCTCGACGCCGGCCACTACCCGTATCGCGATCATCCGGAAGACGCGGTCACCGTGCTGCGCCGCGTGCTCGAGTCGGAACTCGATTCGAGCGTGGTGATCGTCCAGGTGGGCTTCTCGACCAACCTGGCGCGCCTGCTCGATTCGCCCGGAGGCCGCGCGCTGGCTGCCCGAAAAGTGAATCGCCTGGTTATGATGGCCGGAGATTTCGCCGGCAATGGACCCGAGTACAACGTCAAGACCGATATTCCCTCCGCGCGGAAGCTGGTGGCCGAATGGCCCGGCCCGGTCTATTGGAGCGGTTACGAGGTGGGCAGCACCATCAAGTACCCGGCGCGCAGCATCGAGCGCGATTTCGGCCCGCCGGGCGCGAACCCGGTGGCCGACGCCTATCGCAACTATCTCGCCATGCCCTATGATCGCGAAACCTGGGACCTGACTGCCGCTCTCTTCGCCGTGCGGCCCGCCGATGGCTATTTCACCGTCTCCGCGCCGGGCCGGGTCACGGTGGACGCGCAAGGCAAGACCTTCTTCACGCCCGAGGACGCTGGCCGCGATCGCGTGCTTTCGGTCAACGATGCGCAGCGCGCGCGCATTCTCGAAGCGTTCCTGTGGTTGTGCACGCAGCCGGCGAGAGCGCATTAAAGCGTGGCGCGGGCAGTCATGCCTGCTGTGTCGAGATTCGTCTCGACATTTCTTTTCCTTGTTGGTGCGGGCGAGACTCTGCCGTTGCCAGGAAAAGTCGCCACGACTGGCGACTCTGCAGGCATGACTGCCCGCGCCACGAGTCTCCCCTCAGATTTTCGCGCCCGTGTACCGCGCCGCCATCCATCGCACGAATGCTTCCGGCGCGGCCATGGTGGAAAGCCGTCCCTGCCGAACCAGCGCCCAATCGTCGAACTTGCCCGACTGTTTGATTTCCGCCAGCGTGGTGGGCGGCTCCAGGCGCGCCGTGAACTCCAGTTCCACCACCGCGGATTTCGGGTTCTTCGAATCGGGCCGCGGCTCGCCGCCCACAGTGGCCAGCCCTACCACCGCGGAATTGCCGCCGCTATGATAAATGAAGACGCGGTCGCCGGGCCGCATCTCAAGTATGGCGCGCACCGCTTGTGGATTGGTGACGCCATCCCACACAGTATGCTTGTCGCGCTCCAGGTCGTCGAGCGAATAGGTTTCCGGGTCGGTTTTGGCGAGAAAGGAAGCCATAGCCAACTCTAGCAGGTCGAAGAAGCAGCAGGTCCAAGAATCGGTCCCGAAAACAGCGCCCCCAGCGACGGATCACATTTAGTTGTAGCATCAAACTATATGGATGCTGTAAAGTTGTAGACGTAGCACCCATGCAGATTCGCGACATTCGCGCCACCACGGTGACGGTCCCCCTGGAGGCACCGCTGCGCCATGCCAATGGCTGCCACTGGGGCCGCTTCGTGCGCACCATCGTGGAAGTGGAGACCGATAACGGGTTGATCGGCCTGGGTGAAATGGGCGGCGGCGGCGAATCCGCCGAAGCCGTGTTCCGTGCGCTGAAAACCAGTCTGGTGGGGCACGATCCGGCGCGCCTGGAAGAGATGCGGTTTCGCATCGCCAATCCCACCGCGTCACTGTACAACAACCGCACGCAAGTGCTGGCCGCCCTCGAATTCGCCTGCGTCGACATCCTGGGCCAGGCTTGGGGCGTGCCGGTCTCGGAAATCCTGGGCGGCCGCCTGCGCGACCGCGTCCGCTTCGCCACCTATGTTTTCTTTCGCTACCCGGATCCGCGCACGGGCGCGGGCGAGGTCCGTACGATAGACCAGGTGATTCGCCAGACGGGCGAGTGGAAGCGGCGCTTCGGTTTCACCACTCACAAGCTAAAGGCCGGTGTGTTTCCGCCGGACTATGAGCTGGAAGTTTACCGCGCGCTGGCGGCCGCGTTTCCCGGCGACTCTTTCCGCTTCGACCCCAACGGCGTGTGGAGTGTGGAACAGGCCATCCGCTTTGGCCAGGCCATCGAAGACTTGCGCAACGACTATCTGGAAGACCCGGTTTTCGGCTTGAACGGCATGCGCCGCACGCGGCAAATGGTTCGCGTGCCGCTCGCCACCAACACCGTAGTTGTCAATTTCGAACAACTGGCCGCCAACGCGCTCGATACCGCGGTGGACGTGATACTCCTCGACACCACCTTCTGGGGCGGCATACGGGCGTGCGTGAAAGCCGCCGCGGTGTGCGACACGTTTCAGTTGGGAGTCGCCGTGCATTCCTCGGGCGAGCT